>Ga0134125_10001622_pt1 | contig 27485 bp, 28 predicted proteins | sample KB31751_FD_96464 | JGI IMG/M metagenome (GOLD analysis project Ga0134125, IMG submission 96464) | Terrestrial soil microbial communities with excess Nitrogen fertilizer from Kellogg Biological Station, Michigan, USA - KB3-175-1 | ecosystem: Environmental > Terrestrial > Soil > Unclassified ... | reverse complement strand
GGCCGCCAGGAACGACGGATGCGCCGTGACCACGCCGTCGGTCGTTTCAGTTACGGAGAACAGAACGCGCTGCTCGGATGCCTGGGCCGCCAAGGACGCGACTGCCAGGCAAGCCACGATGATTGCAGTCTTCATGAATAACACCCGCCCGTAATTTATAACGTGTTAATTGTTCTCCCGCGTCGTCGGCTCGTCAACTGGAAGCCTTTGAAACGTCACGTGGAACTTCAGGCTTTCCCGTCGGCGGCGAGAACCAGCACCACCGAGGTCTCGCGTTGGCGCTCGGGGATCGACCAGTACGTCGATAGCAGCCGGTCCTTCTCCTGCGGCGATGCGAGGCGGAAGCCGTGGCGCTCGTAGAAACGGATGGCCCACGCGGCCGCGGCCCACGTTCCCACCATCACCGGCCCCTCGCATTGCCCGAGGATGTGGCGCATCAGCGCTCCGCCGGCGCCCTGGCGCTGCGCGAGCTTCCGAACATACGCGTGGCGGATCAGCGTCGCATCCCTCACCTGTTGGACTCCCATCACGCCCGCGAGCCCGCCATCCTGCTCGAGCACCGAGAAGCGAACCCCGGCGTCGATCTCGCGGTGCAGCTCTTCGCGCGACATGTAGGGCTCGTGCCATCGGTCGGCGGGAATGACGCCCCGGTAAGCCTCGGCGGCTTCGTTGATGATCGCGTGGGCTTGCTCGAAATCCGCCTCCCCCAGGGGCCTGATCACCTGGCCGCCCCGGTGAAGGGAAGCAGCGCACCGACCTCGCGCCGGTACGAGGCGTATTCCTCGCCGAGCGCCGCGACGAGCATCTCGTCTTCCGCGCGAATGCGATACGTGTATGCCGCGATCGTGACGAGGGCGGAGACAAGCAGCGCGACCCAGTTTCCAGAGGCGAGCGCGATGCCATTCAGCACGAGCAGCGATCCGAGGTAGCCCGGGTGCCGTACCCACCGATAGGGCCCGCCACGCTCCACCCTTTGCCCTTCCTGCGTGAGCAGCGTTCGCGTGTAGCGCTCGCGCAGCGTGAGGACCGACCACAATCTCAGCAGCAAGCCGAGGACCCCGATGGCAACGCCGCCCCAGGCCATCGCAGGCATCAAGGGTAGCGTCCGGGCGCCGAACCAGGCGGGGATCCAGGCGCTCGCCGGCGCCTTCATCGCCAGGACGAAGCCGAACACCACCACCAGGGACGCGACCGACACCGCGACGCTGCTGCCCCGGTCGGCGGGACCCGCGGAGTGCGAGCGCGCCTTCGCTCCGAAGCGGACCTCCGCTTGCAACCCATACAAGAGAAGCAGGACCAGCCCACCCAGTCCGTATGCGGGCAGCGCGCCGAATGCGCGGAGCCAGTCATCCATTGCCGTGCCTCCATTCCCGCCGCAGCAGCCCATAGTACCCAGTGTCGGAAACCTCTCCCGCCACGATCCAGCGTTCGCGAAGCACGCCCTCCGCCTTGAAGCCCAGCCGCTCGAGGCTCTTCGCCGAATTCGCGTTGCGCGGATCGATGTCGGCCTCGAGGCGGTTCAGGCCGAGCGGGCCGAATGCGTAGTCGATGAGCGACTGCAGCGCCTCGTGCATGTAGCCCTGCCCCCAAAATGCCCGCGCCATGGAGTATCCGATCTCGGCGCGCCGGCTTTCGCGATGGAAGCGGAACAGCATGCAGGTTCCGATCACGGCGGCATCCTCGCGCCGCTCCACGGCGAAGTTCACGCTGCTGCCGTCCGCGTAGCAGGCACTCGCCGTCGCGACGAGCTTCTCGGCCTGGGCCATCTCGGTGAACGCGGGTCGCGAAAGGTAGCGGGCGACCACGGGGTCGCCGTAGATCGCGAAGAGCGCGGGCGCGTCGGCCTCGACGATCCAGCGCAGCTTCAGCCGCTCGGTCGCCAGCGTGGTGGGCTGGAACGCAGGCTCGCCGCTCACCAGAAGTAGATCTGCAGCGACTCTTCCTTCGGCTTGGGCGGGATGTCGCCCAGCACCTCGCGCTGGTCGCGAAAGTTCATGACGCTGCGCGTGAGGAGGTTGTCGATCTCGGCCATGCTGTACGAGGGCCCCTTGCCGTTGGGTCTGCGCAGCTTCTCCTTCTCCGGGAAGATGCCCATGCCCGCGAGGATGCAGTACCAGGAAAAGATCGGGTAGCCGCGGCCCAGGCGCTGGCTGCCCACGTCGGGAGCGATGCTCTTGCCGCTCATCCAGATCGCGTAGAGCTCCAGGAGCGCGGGCGAGATGTTCGTGTTCTCCGCGTTGGCGCGCCAGTAGTCGGTGTCCTTGCGCGTATTCGTCTTGTAGTGCGTGACGATATAGTCGCGCGTGCCCTCGAAGTGCTGGTTCACCTTGTCGTTGAAGCGCTCGCGCACCGCCTCGCCCATGTCCCCCTCCTCCAGCGCGTCCACGAACTGCTGCACCGTGCGCTGGATGAAGAGGAGCGCGGTCGCCTCCAGCGGCTCGATGAAGCCCTGCGAAAGGCCCACCGCGAGGCAATTGCGGTTCCAGTGCTTCGTGACGCGGCCCACCTTCATCTTGAGGTGGCGCGCTTCGATTTTCGAATCGAGCATCCCCAGCTTCTCGCGCAGCTCCTTCTCGGCCTCGTCGGCCGTGCAGAACTGCGAGCTGTACACGTAGCCGTTGCCGTAGCGGTTGGTGAGCGGGATCTCCCAGCACCAGCCGTGCTTCATCGCGGCCGAGATCGTCTGCGAGCTGATCCGCTCGCCCATGGGGGTGGGCATCGCCACGGCCGAATCGTTGAAGAGGTTCTCCGCGAAGCTGAGGAAGGGCGTGCCCATCGCCTTCTGGATGAGCAGGCCCGCGAAGCCGGTGCAGTCCACGAAGAAATCGGCCTCGACCTCGCCCGCCTCCTTCGTCGTGACCGACTTGATGTCGCCGTCCTCCTTCATGTTCACGGTCGTCACGTGGCAGCTCACGTACTTCACGCCGCGCTCCACCGCCTTCTTGTGGAGGAATTGCCCGACCAGGCTCGCGTCGAAGTGGTATCCGTACCAGACGTCGAAAGGAAAGTTGCGGTTGGGCTTGGGCGCGAGGCGGCTCTTCGCGAGGTACGAGGAGATGAAGAACTTGTCGGGATGCGCCTCGACGTCGTAGCCGTTCACGCGCGCCTGCGCGTTGTGCACGAACTGCGTGAGCGTGAGGTTGTCCAGCATCGAGGCGAAGGGATGGAAGTAGCTCTCGAACCCGGGCCGCGTGGACCAGTTGTCGAAGCTGATGCCGCACTTGTAGGTGGCGTTGCACTGCGGCATCCATTCCGACTCCTCGATGCCCAGCATGTCGAAGAAGCCGCGCAACCACGGCGTCGAGCCCTCGCCCACCCCGATGATGGGTACCGCGGGCGATTCCAGCACCGAGATCTCGACGCCCCGGGGCCCCAGCTTGTGGGCGAGGATCATGGCCGCCATCCAGCCGGCGGTGCCCCCGCCCACGATGGCGATCCTGCGAATCGAAGGTGGTATGCGTCCCCGCGGGTCGGGCGCCGCGTATTGGTAGGTATAGTTGAAGACGGTGGCGGTGGGCGCGACGGTCGCGGTCATGCGTGTTGTTCTCCCCGTAACAACCCGCAACTTTACTACTGTCGCGCGCGCGGCATGATGGCCTCCTTTTCGGGGGAATCGCGATGAAAGGTCTCGCCATGGCGCTCAGCGTAACGATGATCGGCTTCGCCCTCACCGCCGCCGCGCAAACGCCGCCGCAACCCAAGCCGTGCTCGGAAACCGAATCGCGCCAGTTCGATTTCTGGATCGGCGACTGGGATGTGTACGTCCCGAGCGGCAAGCTCGCCGGGACGAACCACATCGAGCGGCTCTACGGGTGCATGCTCCACGAGTCGTGGAAATCCGCCTCCGTCGAGGGCCAGAGCTTCAACGGGTTCGATGCCACGCGCGGCCTCTGGCACCAGACCTGGATCGACTCGACGGGCACCGTCCTCGTGATCGAGGGCGGCATGCGCAAAGGCTCCATGTCCATGTCCGACCGCGACATTCCCGGAAAGAAGGATGCACGGCAGGTGAACGAGATCACCTGGACGCCGAATCCGGACGGCAGCGTCCGCCAGCACTGGCGCGTCTCGGCCGACGGGGGAAAGACCTGGACCACCTCCTTCGACGGCAAGTACGTGAGGTCCGCGCGGACCCAGCCGAAATAGCGGGATGTCCTCCTTGCTTCGCATCGCCATTGCGCTCGCGGGGCTCGCAAGCGCCGCGGCGGCGGCAGGCACGGACATTCTCGGCCAGGCAAGGCAAGCCTCCGGAGGCGGCGCGTGGGCTCGCGTTCGCTCGATCGTCGCCGAGGGACGGATCGAAACCCCGGGGATGAAGGGAAGCTTCCGCGAAGTCGTCGATCGCACGAAGCCGCGGATGATGCGCCGCGAGGATTACGGCATCGTCCGCTACGACCAGGCCTGGTCGGGAACCGCCCATTGGCGCCAGAACAACCGGGGCGGGGTCCACGCCATCGATTCGGAGTTCGGCAAGCAATCGGCGCTCACGGAAGAATGGCTCGCCCAGCGCCGCTACCTCGAGCCCGGCGCCGCGGGCGCGTCGCTGTCGGGCGAGGAGAATCGCAGCGAGGCCGACGCGAGCTACGTCGTGGTGACCGCGACCCCGCCCCATGGCCAGCCCGTCGAGCTGTGGTTCGATGCCACCACCCACCTTCTCGCACGCACCGTGCGCCGCATGAACCTCGACACCGAGATCCGGCGCTATTCCGACTATCGCGAGGTCGGCGGCGTGAAGCTTCCGTTCGTCGTCGTGGAGGGCGAGGATCCGGCCTCGGCGACCACCAGCATCGCCACCTCCTGCCGCCTGGACGCCGCGAGGGACGCCGATTTCGCCGCGCCGCGCCCGCGCAAGGATTGGACGCTTCCAGGCGGACGCACCACGGTGCCCATTCGCCACGAGGGCTACGTCACGCTCGAAGCGCGGATCAACGGGCACGCTCCCCTCGAGTTCATCCTCGATACCGGCGGCCACGACATCCTCACGCCCGAGGCGGCGAAGGCCCTCGGCCTGGAGGGCGAAGGCGCCGGAACCTCCGGCGGGTCCGGGGAAGGGAAGGTTTCGGAGCAGTACGTGCGGGTGAAGAGCCTGCAGGTCGGCGCCATGACGATGCGCGACCAGGTCTTCACGATCCTGCCCATGTCCTACGGCTCGATCGAGCAGGATCCGCGCCCTCCCCTCGCCGGCATCATCGGGCTCGAGCTCTTCGAGCGCTTCGCCGTGCGGGTGGACTATCGGCGCCTGCAGCTCACGCTCACCCCGCTCGAGACCTTTCGCCACTCGGGTCCGGGCGTCGCGATCCCCCTCTCCTTCAACGACGACGAGCCGCTCGTCCCCGGAACGCTGGACGGGCGCCCCGGCGACTTCGGCATCGATACCGGCAACACCGGCACGCTCATCGTCCAGGGCCGGTGGGCCGAGCGCGTGGGGCTCGCGGAGGATCTCAGGAAGGGCTTCGACACCGTGGGTTTCGGGATGGGCGGGGCGAGCCACAACTGGGCGAGCCGCGCGGACTTCGAGATCGCCGGAGTGAAGGTGCCCCGGACGATCACGCGCTATTCGAACGACAACGCGGGCGCGTTCGCTTCCATCGTCGAGGCCGGGAACGTCGGCAACGACATCCTCGCCCACTTCACGATCGAATTCGACTACAGGCGCCACCAGCTTTGGCTGGAGGCGGTCCCGGGCTTCACCGCGCCGCCGTTCAGCCGCGCCGGCGTGAGCATCACGAAGACCCGGCCGGACTACTTCGAGGTCGTGACCGTCGTGCCGGGCAGCCCCGCCGCCGAGGCTGCCCTCGAGAAGGGCGATCTCATCGCCGCCGTGGACGGGATCCCCGCGGCCCGCGTCTCGCTCACCGAGCTGGGGCGCCGGGTGCGGCAAGCCCCCGGCACGCGCGTCGCGTTCGACGTCGAGCGCAAGGGCGAGCACCTCGCGCTCGCGATCGTGCTGCGGGAGCTCCTGCCCTAGGGCCCCTCGGGCCGGCCTGGGTCCTTCAGCGCTGCTCGGTATTCACGCCGACGCCCGCCTCGAACACCATCTTCCCGCCGAGCCACCCCGAAACGAGGAGGAGCAGCACCGTGACGAGCGACAGGATCATCGGCAGCTTCAGCTGCTGCGGATTGGCGTGCCGCATGTACGCGTTCACGATGTAGATCACCACCACGAGCAGGTTGATGCTCATGTGCTTGATGGCGATGCCGCGCGTGTAGCCCGCGGGAAGCGACAGCAGGTCGATGAGGCCGGGCAACGCGGCGCAGAGCGCGCCGATGATCCCGCCGATCATCGTGTAATACGCGAGCATGTTCCACGGGTCGGCGCTCCCCGTGGCGAGGCAGATGAGGTCGGAGGCGAACGAGAAGACGAAGCAGCCGATCGCGATCGGCACGATCATCGGGTGGATCGGGTGCCCGGCGATGCTTGCGGGGGTGCGCATGGGAGTACCTCCTCGGTTGTTATTTCGGATGCACGCATTAGATGAGGTGCGCCGCCGCGTCGTTCCATTTCGTGCATGTCCGGCTCCTGCGCAATGCGGGATAGACTGGGGTCAGAGCCCTTTTCCCCCCAAAAAGGGGACAGATCACTTGGCGGGAACGCGCCGCGGGCCCCATTCATCCAATGCGCAAACCCCAGGAATCGGTGCCATGAACCGTCCCGTAACCGTCGAAACCTCGCCCTCGCAGCTGTCCGACCCGGCGCTCGCGGCACGGGTGGCGGCCGGGGACCATGGCGCCATCCGCTTCCTGGTGAAACGGCACAACCAGACGCTCTTTCGCACGGCCCGCGCCATCCTGCGCGAGGACGGCGAGGCGGAAGACGCGGTCCAGGAGGCATACGTGAAGGCGATTCGGGGAATCGGAGGCTTCCGCAGCGACGCGAAGCTCTCGACCTGGCTCACGCGCATCGTGGTGAACGAGGCGCTGGGCCGGCTGCGTGGGCGCAAGCGAGCCGCCGAGGTGATCCCGCTCGCGGCGGACATCGACGCCGAGGGCCACATGCGCGACGCGCCGGACGAGGTGACGCCCACGCCGGAAGCCGCGGCGCTGCGTGCCGAGGCCCGCCGCATCATGGAAGACCGCATCGACGCCCTGCCCGACTCGTTCCGCACCGTCTTCGTCCTTCGCGCCGTCGAGGAGATGAGCGTGGAGGAGACCGCCGCGGCCCTGGGTATCCCGGAGGCGACGGTCCGCACGCGCTTCTTCCGCGCGCGCAGCCAGTTGCGCGAGTCCCTTTCCCGCAGCCTCGACATGGCCCTCGGCGACGCCTTCCACTTCGCGGGCGAGCGCTGCGACCGCATCACCGAAGCCGTCATGGCCCGATTGTGAAGGCCCGATAGAATCCCGCCGGCTCTTCCGCCGGCAACGACAACCAGGAGACCGCAAATGTCCTTCTTCGCCTACGCGAACGCCCTTGCCTTGCCCGAAAATCGCCGTCACTTCCTGCGCGCCTCGGGCGCGCTGCTCTCGGGCGGCGCGGTCGCGATGCTCGCCGGCGCCCCCTCGCTCGCCCGTGCGGCCGACAAGCACGCCGAGAGCGACGTGCGCATCCTCAACACGGCGCTCGGCGCCGAGCTGGAGGCCGTTGCCGCCTACCAGGTGGGCGCCGAGAGCGGCCTGCTGCAGAAACCCGTGCTCGATCTCGCGGTGACCTTCCAGGGCCACCACAAGGAGCATGCCGAGGTGCTGCGCAAGACGATCGCCAAGCTGGGCGGCAAGCCCGTCGAAGCGAAGGCCAAGTACACCTTCCCCGTCGAGACCCTGAAGACCCAGGCCGACGTGCTCAAGTTCGCCGCCTCCCTCGAGAAGGGCGCCGTGAGCGCGTACCTGGGCGCGGTGCCCGTGTTCGGCAACCGCGACCTCGCCAAGGCCGCCGCCAGCATCCTGGGCGACGAGGCGATGCACTGGGCGATCCTGCGCAACGCAGTGGGCGAGGTGCCGGTTCCGGCGGCATTCATGTCTTGAGGCGGGCGATGCGTTGGGCCCCGGCCGGCTTGCGGCTTGCCGGGGCAGGCTTCGCGGGGCTGACCGCCCTGGCCGTTTTCGCGGCTCCGCCCGGCGATCCCAAGGCCGGCGAGCAGGTGTATTCGCGCTGCCTCGCCTGCCACGCCATCCAGTACGACCGCACGGGGCCGCGCCACTGCGGCCTCATCGGGCGCAAGGCCGGGAGCGTGCCGGGCTTCCAGTATTCGGAAGCGATGAAGAAATCCGGGATCGTGTGGAATACGAAGACGCTGGACCGGTTCATCAAGGATCCGCTGAAGACCGTGCCGGGAACCGCCATGGGCTACGACGGCGTGAAGGATCCGAAGGAACGCGCCGACCTCATCGCCTACCTCGTCGCCGCGGGCCCCTGTAAAACCAAGTAAGCTGGGGTAGCACCCATGTTCATCACCGCCTTGGGCACCGCGGTGCCACCCCGCAGCTTCTCGCAGCGCGATTGCTGGGACGCGTTGCAGCGCATCGAGCACCCGGCGCTCACCGCGCGCACCCGCGCCGTCCTGAACGGCATCCTCACCCACGACAACGGCATCGAGCGGCGTTCGCTCGCGCTCGACTCCATCGAGGAGAGCTTCGAGCTCGACCCCGACACGCTCTACCGCCGCTTCGCGCGGGAAGCGCCGGCGCTCGCCAACGCCGCGGCGCGCGATGCGCTCGCCCGCGCCCGCGTCGATGCGCGCTGCGTCGATGGCGTGGTCATCAGCACCTGCACCGGCTACCTCTGTCCCGGGCTCACCAGCTACGCCGTCGAAGCCCTCGGATTGCGTTCCGACGTCGTGGCATTCGACCTCGTGGGCCAGGGCTGCGGCGCGGCGCTGCCGAACCTGCGCGCGGGCGAAGCGCTCGTCGCCTCGGGCGCCGAGAACGTCCTCTGCGTCTGCGTCGAGGTGTGCAGCGCCGCGATGTACATCGACACAGACCTCGGCGTCCTCGTGAGCGCGTGCCTTTTCGGCGACGGCGCGGGAGCGGCGCTCGTGACGCGCAAGCCTGCCGCGGACCGGCGCCGCGTCGAATGGAAGGGCTCGGTCTCGCTCATGCGGCCCGACCAGCGCGATGCGCTGCGCTTCGAGCAGCGCGGCGGAATGCTGCGCAACATCCTCACGCTTCCCGTGCCGCGGCTCGCGGGCAAGCACGCGCGCGATGTGCTGGATCGGGGCCTCTCGGCGGCCGGGACCGAGCGCTCGGCCATCTCGGCGTGGATCCTGCACGCGGGCGGACGCAAGGTGCTGGAGGAGCTGCAATCGAGCATGGCGCTGGGCGATGCGGACCTTCTCCACAGCCGCGAGATGCTGCGCCGCTACGGAAACCTCTCCAGCCCCTTCGTCCTCTTCGTGCTGGACGCGGCCCTGCGGGCCGACGCGGCGCCCGGCAAATGGTGGATGTCGTCCTTCGGCGCGGGCTTCAGCTGCCACGGCGCGCTCCTCGAGGTGGCGTGAGATGGCGGCGGTGCGCGTCGTCGAACCCGAATGGCTCGACACGCTGCCGCCCGGGGACCCGCGGGCCCTGCGATCGCGGCGCGACCTTGCGAGGCTGAACGCGATCATGCGCAATGCAGGCATCGTAGCGAGCGAGCTTGGCGATGCGCCACCCACACGAATCGCCGAGATCGGCGCGGGCGATGGAGGGTTCGCCGTGCGCCTCGTGGCGTGCTTTTCCGAGGGCGGCGGTGAATTCGTGCTCGTCGACCGGCTGCCCGCGCCCGCCCCTCCCCCATGCGGCGGCTGGCGCTTCGAAGCGGCCACCCGGGAAGTCTTCGAATGGCTGGGTGATCCGGGCACCGGGCACTTCGACGCGATCGTCGCCAACCTCTTCCTCCATCATTTCGACGACACGTCCCTCGAGCGCCTGCTCGGGGCGATCGCGCGGCGGACGCGGCGATTCGTCGCATGCGAGCCGCGCCGCTCCGCCCTCGCCCTCGCGGGCTCCCACCTGGTGGGCCTCGTGGGCTGCAACGACGTGACGCGCCACGACGCGGTGGCGAGCGTGCGCGCCGGCTTCTCGCACCGGGAGATCTCGGCGCGCTGGAAGGCGCCGGGATGGCGGCTGGAAGAGCGGCCCCGCGGCCTGTTCAGCCATCTCTTCACGGCGATCGGCGAATGAGGCGCGTCGATGCCCTGGTGATCGGCGCGGGCCCCGCGGGCGCCACGGCGGCGCTCGTGCTGGCGCGTGGAGGCCTTTCGGTGCTTCTCGCCGAGAAGAGCGCCTTTCCGCGCCGCAAGGTGTGCGGCGAGTACATCTCCGCGGCGAGCTGGCCGTTGCTCGACGAGATCGGCGCGGCCCACCTGGAAGCGGGCGCCGGGCCGCCGGTGCACGCGGTCGGGTTCTTCGCCGGCGCCCACGTGGCCTCGTCGCCGATGCCGCTTCTCGACGGGCGGGCGGGCCGCGCGGTGCGCCGCGAGATCCTCGATACGGAGCTCACCGCCCTTGCCCGCGATGCCGGCGCCGACGTGCGCCAACCCGCGACTGTCGTTTCGTACCAGCGTCTCGGGGGTCGATTCGAAGCGCATCTCGAGGACGAGGATGCGAACGCGCAGGAAATCGAGGCGCGCGTCGTGATCGCGGCCCATGGATCGTGGGAGCGGCCGCCGCATCCCGCCGCCGAGCGATCCGTCCGCCGCGACGCGGACCTCCTCGGCTTCAAGGCGCACTTCGCCGAGGCGCGCCTCGCGAAGGGGCTCATGCCGCTCGTGCTCTTTCCCGGCGGCTATGGAGGCCTCGTCGCCGTGGACGAACGCCACGTGAGCTTCTCCTGCTGCGTGCGCCGCGATGCGCTGCGCGCCATCCGGGAGCGCGCGCGCGGCCAGCCCGCGGGCGAAGCGCTCCTCGAGCACGTGATGCGATCCTGCCGCGGCGTGCGCGAAGCGCTCGCTCCCGCCTGGCGTGCCTCGCCATGGTTAGCGGCAGGCCCCATCCGCCCCGGGATTCGACCTCTCTACGAATCGGGAACGTTCTTCGTCGGCAACGCCGCGGGGGAAGCGCATCCGCTCGTGGCCGAAGGGATCAGCATGGCGATCCAGTCGGCGCGGCTCGCGGCGGCGATGCTGCTGGAATCGCGCGCCCGGGGTGTGGCGGCGATCGACGAGGCCGGCCGCCGCTACGCGGTCGAATGGCGCGCCAACTTCGCCTCGCGCCTTCGCGCCTCGTCCGCCTTCGCCACGCTGCTCGTCGCGCCCGCGACCCGGCGCGCCGGCATCGGGCTCATCGCGGCGCTGCCCGCGGCGCTCACGCTCGGCGCGCGCTGGAGCGGGAAGGCGCGCTCGCTGGGCCTTCGGGGAGCCCGGGCGTGAGCACGCTCGAGCGGCTGCGCGCGCTCCTGCAGCGCGAGCTGGAGGTGAGCGCCGAATCGCTGCGGCCCGGCACGACGCTCGAGAGCCTCGGCATCGACTCGCTGCGCATGATCGAGATCGTCTTCACCATCGAAGACGAGTTCAAGGTCGCCGTGCGTGCCGAGCCCGCGGAGCTTCGCGAGCGGCTGAAGACCCTCGGCGACCTCGCCGCCTACATCGACGAGCTCGTGCGCGCGGCACCCGCTGCCTCGTGAGGCGAGTCGCGGTCACCGGGATCGGCGTCGTGTCGCCCCTGGGCGTGGGCGCCGAGGCGTTCTTCGAGGCGCTTGCCGCCGGCCGTTCCGGCATCCGCGTGCTGGCGATCGACGCGCCCCGCCCACTCGCCACGCGGATCGGCGCCGCCGTCGATTTCAATGCCGGGGAGCACTTCCCCGCCCCGAAGGCGCGCATGCTGGACCGCGTGAGCCAATTCGCGCTCGTGGCGGCCGCCGAGGCCATCGCGCAATCGCAGGGCGCGCTGCATGGCGACCAGGCGCGGATGGGAGTGTTCGTCGGCACCGGCATGGGCGGGGCGCAGACCACAGACGAGAGCTACCGGACGCTCTACGAGTCGGGATCGGATCGGCTCAAGCCCTTCAGCGTCCTGCTCGCCATGGCGAACGCCCCGTGCGCATGGATCGCCCTGGAGCACGGCATCGCCGGGCCCAGCCTCAGCTATTCGTGCGCGTGCGCCTCGTCGGCCGTGGCGATCGGCGAGGCGTTCCGCTCGATCGCGCGGGGCGATTGCGACGTGGCGATCGCGGGCGGCGCCGAAGCGCCCCTCACCTTCGGGACGATCCGCGCGTGGGAAGCGCTGCGCACGCTCGCCGCCGAGGATCCGCACGATCCGTCGGCCTCGTGCAAGCCGTTCTCGAAGGACCGCAGCGGCCTGGTGCTCGGCGAAGGAGCGGCGATGTTCGTGCTCGAGGACCGGGATCGCGCGGCGGCGCGCGGCGCCACCATCCTCGCGGAGGTCGCGGGCTACGGGATCTGCACCGATGCCACGCACATCACGCGGCCTACCGCCGAGGCGCAATCGCGCGCGATGCGCCTCGCGATGGAGGACGCGAGGCTCTCGCCGGCGCAGGTGGGCTATGTGAATGCACACGGCACCGGAACGGAGGCCAACGACGGCGTCGAGACCGCCGCGCTGCATGCGGCCCTTGCCGATCGCGCGAAGGACGTCCCGGTGAGCTCCACCAAGTCGATGCACGGCCACTTGCTGGGCGCGGCCGGAGCGCTCGAATTCGCGGCGGCGCTCCAGGCCCTGCGCAAGCAGGTGCTTCCGCCCACGATGCACCTCGCGCAACCCGATCCCGCCTGCGACCTCGACTACGTCGCGAATGCGGCGCGCCGGGTGCCGGCCTTCGAGGCGGTGCTTTCCAACTCCTTCGCCTTCGGCGGGACCGACGCCGTCATCGCGGCGCGCGCGGCCTGAAACGCGCGCGGGAACTACCCCTCCGCGGACGGGCTCGAACGCCTTTCGATCCTCCATGGAGGAGAAATGGCACGATACGGAAAGAAGGCGCAGTCGAAAGTGAAGCGGGCGATGCACGAGCGCAAGCGCGGCACGCTGAAGAGCGGGCGCTCCGGCAAGAAGGTGAAGAGCCGCAAGCAGGCGATCGCGATCGGGCTGTCGGAAGCGCGCAAGGCCGGCGGCAAGGTCCCGAAGAAAGGCGGCGGCAAGAAGCGCCCGGCCAAGAAGCGCGCGACCAAGAGGCGCTCGACCAAGAAGCGTTCCACCCGGAAGCCCAAGGGCTGAAGAGCCCGCCCCCGCCGCTCACCTCACGGCGAGCTGGCTGCCCAGGATCGCGCCGTACACCGCGTGCGCGAGGATGGTGGTGAGCGGCGTCCGGTATCCATAGTGCAGCGCGAGGAAGCCCGGGGGCTGCAGGCGCCGCATGTGGCCCGGCCCGTCGTACTCGCTCGCCATGCGCGGGTGCAGGTGCGGCAGGAGCGGCAGGAACATCACCAAAAGGACGAAGCCGTGCACCGCGCCCAGGATGAGGCCCAGGTGCCAGCCGGTTCGCCCGAAGCTCGCGAAGATGAAGTAGTAGACGAACGCGAAGAGCCAGCCGCCCAGCAGGTACACGAGCAGGCCCGCGGCGTTGGCGGAAGCGCGGTCGCCCGTGAACATCGTCCCGATGAGGAATGGGAGCGACAGCCGCGAGTAGCCCAGGCGCTGCGCGCCGAACATGACTCCGGAGAGCGCCGCGGTCGCGACGAATCCCCAGATGAGGATGGTGATGATCTCGGATGCGGTCTGGGTCATGGTCGGCTCACGCGGTCTTGTGCTTGTAGAGGGCAGTGGCGGCGGAGATGAGGCTCACGTGGGTGAAGGCTTGGGGGAAGTTCCCGACGGGCGAGCCGTTGCCGCTTGCCATCTCCTCGGCGAAGAGGCCCACGTCGTTCGCGCACGCGCAGAGGCGCTCGAAGCGCTCCTTCGCCTCCTCCTCGTGCCCCGAGTTGGCGAGGTACTCCACCGCCCAGAAGTTGCACGGCGCGAAGGCGTTTTCGGCGGCCTGGATGCCGTCGTAGTGCCCGCTCGCCGCCGTCGGGTAGCGGTGGATGAAGCCGTTGCGGTCGAGCGTGCGCTCGATGTAGCGGTAAGTGCCCTCCATGCGCGCTTCGCCCGGCTTCGAGTAGCCGTAGCGCGCGAGGAGGAGCAGGCTCGCGTCGGTCTCGGCGCCGCCGTAGTAGCCGACGTACGAGCCCAGCTTCTCGTCGAAGCCGCGCGACTCGATTTCGGCCCGGATCTCGTCGCAGAGCCGCGCAAGCTTCGCGCGGTCGCAGCGCAGCGGGAACTTCTCGGCGAGCGAGCGCAGCCGGTCCAGCGTCACCCAGCACATCGCCTTGGAGAACGTATGGTGGCGCGGCACGGCGCGCGTCTCCCAGATCCCGTGGTCGGGCTTGCTCCAGAGGTCGAGCACCGTGCGGCCGATGCCTTCGAGCATGCGGCACTCGGTCGAATCGAGCTCGCCGCCGGCCTTCACGAAGAGCGACACCGTCTCCATGAGCTCGCCGTAGATGTCGAGCTGGAGCTGGTCGTGGGCGGCGTTGCCCACGCGCACCGGCTTCGCGCCCCGGTAGCCCGAGAGATGGGCCAGCTCCTTCTCGTCGATCCGCGTCTCGCCGTAGAGGTCGTAGAGCACCTGGAAGCGCTCCCAGGTGAGCCGCGTCGCGTGCAGGAGCCAGCCCAGGAAGGCCTCGGCCTCGTCCACGTAGCCGAGCGAGAGGAAGGAATAGAGGACGAGCGCGCTGTCGCGGATCCAGCAGTAGCGATAGTCCCAGTTGCGCGGCCCGCCTGCCACCTCGGGAAGCGAGGTCGTGGGGGCGGCGAGCACCGCGCCGGTGGTGGCCGAGGTGAGGAGCTTCAGGACGAGGATGCTCCGCACCACGATGTCGCGGTACGGCCCATCGTAGTGGGCACGGGCGCTGAATTCCCGCCACCAGTCGGCGGTGCCTTCGAGCCGCGCCGCGGCCTCGTCGCCCAGGGGCAGCACGATGCTCGCCTCGCTCTCGTCGTAGGTGAACGACATCCAGCGGACGTCGCCGCGGCGCAGCCGCGCGCGCCCCACTAGCCTCGCGTTCTCCGGGTCGCGCGCGAGCTCGATGTCGGACCCCAGCATCGCACCGAATCCGCCGTGGGTGCACTGCCAACCGAGCTTGCCGAGGCTGCGGAATCCCATTCGCCGCTCGCCATAGCGCGGGCGCGGGGTGAAGGAAACCTCCACCTCCACCTCGCCCTCCATGCATTCGACGCGGCGCAGGAGCTCGTGCTCGGGCTCGAGCTCGGCGTGCTCGGCCGGCAACGCCATGCAATCGGTGAGGCGAAGGGTTCCGCCCCCGGTGCGAAACGTGGTCTGCAGGACGTTGGTGCCGGGAACGTACGCGCGCTCCACCTTGGCGGGCGACACGGGCGCGATGGAAAAATGCCCCGCACCGCGGTCGAGGATGGCCGCGAAGACCGAGGGCCCCGAGAAGTCCGGCAGGCACATCCACTCGATGGAGCCCGCCCTGGACACGAGAGCGGCGGTGCGGCAGTTGCCGATGATCGCGTAGTCCCCGATGTCGGGAAATTCGTCCGCCTCGCCCGGCATCGAGGCACCCTGCGCGTGCGCGGCAGCCCTCATCGCGCCTTCCACGGCGCCCTCGTTGCGTGCACGGCGACGCCACGGCCACCATTCCTGCCTCGGGGTCGCCGGCGTGTTCGTTGCGGCGCCTTGCTGGCCATCGCGCGTTTCCCCGGGATCGAAGCCTTTTCGACCTCGCGCGGGCCGCGCTGTTCAGCTAGCCCGAGTTGCGCAGCCCCGCGGCCAGGCCGTTGATGGACAGATGGATGCCGCTTCGCACGCGATCCTCGGAGCCGCCCGCCCGGTAGCGCTTGAGGAGCTCCAGCTGCAGGTCGTTCAGGGGATCGAGGTACGGGAACCGATTGCGGATCGAGCGCGCGAGCGCCGGGTTGGCGGCGAGGAAGGCCGTCGCGCCCGTGATCCGGAAGAGCATCGCCGTCGTCGCGTCGAACTCCCCGCGGATCCGGGAGAAGATCGCGTCGGCCCGAGCGCGATCGGCGTGCAGGAGCTTGTAGCGCGCGGCCACCGCGAGATCCGCCTTCGCGAGCAGCATGTCCATGTTGGAGAGCATCGCGCGGAAGAACGGCCACTCGGCGTTCATGCGCGCGAGCAGCTTCTCGCCCGCCTCGCCGCGGCGCTTCACGAAGGCCTGCGCGGCCGAGCCGAAGCCATACCAGCCGGGAAGCATCACCCGGCATTGGGCCCACGAGAACACCCAGGGGATCGCGCGAAGGTCCTCGATCCGGTCCGAGGGCTTGCGCGAGGCGGGCCGCGAGCCGATGTTGAGCGCGCCGATCTCGCCCACGGGCGTGGTGGCGCGGAAATATTCCGGGAAGCCCTCGGTCTCGTAGACGAGGTCGCGGTAGGTCGCCATCGCGTCGCGCGAAAGCTCCTCCATGGCGGCCACGAAGTCGTCGTGCCCGTCGGGGGCGCCGTCGCGCATGGTGGCGCGTGCGGTGCCCACGAAGAGCGCCTCGAGGTTGCGCCGCCCGATGTCGCGGTTGGCGTACTTGCTCGCGATCACCTCGCCCTGCTCCGTGAGGCGAAGCTCTCCCTGCACGCTTCCCGGGGGCTGCGCGAGGATCGCGTCGTAGCTGGGCCCGCCCCCGCGCCCGACGGTTCCGCCGCGGCCGTGGAAGAAGCGCAGCCGCACGCCCGCCTGCGCGAACACCTGGACGAGCGCGGTCTCGGCGCGGTAGAGCTCCCAGTTCGAGGTGACGTAGCCCCCGTCCTTGTTGCTGTCGGAATAGCCGAGCATCACTTCCTGGACGTCGCCCAGCGAGCGCACCATCGCGCGGGCCGCGGGAACCGCGAACCACTCGCGCATCGTGCTCGCCGCCGCGCGAAGGTCGGCGATGGTCTCGAAGAGCGGCACGACCTGCAGGCGCGATGCCGGGCTCGCCCCGGGCGTCACGAGGCCCACCTCCTTCAGGAGCACCGCGACTTCCAGCATGTCGGAGACGTTGTCGGTCTTGGAGATCACGTACTGGCGGATCGAGGCGGCGCCGTAGCGGCGATGCGCCGCGGCGGCGGCCTCGAAGATCGCGAGCTCGGAGCGCGTTGCCTCCGAGTAGTCGGCGAAGGCGGAACGAAGCGGGCGGGGGTTGGCGAGCTCGGCGAGGAGCACCTCGCGGCGCGCGCGCTCGTCGAGCTTGCGATAGCCGCCCACCACGCCCGCGGCGCGCAGCAGCTCGTCCAGCACCGCGTCGTGCACGTCGGAGTTCTGGCGCAGGTCGATGGGCGCCAGGTGGAAGCCGAAGGCGGTGACGGCCTTGCGCAGCAGGCGAAGGCGTCCTTCGGCGAGAAGCGCGTTGCCGCCGGCGGCGAGGCTCGCGTCGATCACGTCGAGCGCGCGCGAGAGCTCGGCCGGATCGGCGTAGCGCGTGGCCGCTCCTACCGCGGCGCGCTGCACGATCTTCAGCCCCAGCGCCTCCGCGGTGGCCGCGAGGCGCGCATAGATCCCGGTGAGCGCGCGGCGATACGGCTCGTCCCTGCGGTGCGGGCTCGGGTCCGGCGACTCGTCGGCGAGCGCGAGGAGCGCGGGCGTGCTCCGGGTGAGGAGCGCCGAGAGCGGCAGCTCGCCGCCCAACGTGTGCACCTGCGTGAGGTAGTGGTCGAAGGCCACCTCGGCGTGGCGGCGCGTGGCTTCCACCAGCATGTCCGCGGTCACGAACGGGTTTCCGTCGCGGTCACCGCCCACCCAGCTGCCCACGGATACCAGTGCCGGAAGGCTCGGCCGCTCGCCCCCGGTGAGCGCCGCGATCCCATCTTCCACCTGCGTCACCAGCGCGGGGACGGCGTCGATGAACGTATAGGCAAAGTACGCGAGCGCGTTCTCGATCTCGTCGCGCACGCCCAGCTTCACGGGCCGCACCATGCGCGTCTGCCAGAGGATCGCGACCAGGCGGCGCATCTCGGCTATGGCGGCATCGGTCTCCTCGGGCATGGCGTCGGCCGAATCCAGGCGCGCGAGGCATTCGGCCACCGCGAGCTGGCAATCGAGCGTGCTCTTGCGCTGGACCTCCGTGGGGTGCGCCGTGAGCACCGCCTGGACCCGGACCGTGGCGAGCGCCTTCGCGATCTCGCCCCGGTTCGCGTCCTCGCGGGCCTCGGCGAAGAGGCCGCGGACCGTCGAAGGCAACGGGCGCGCGCCGCTCCGAAGGTTGTCGCGGTTGCGGCGGATGTGGTGGCGGTCCTCGGCGATGTTGGCGAGGAGCGCGAAGTAGCTGAACGCCCGGATCACCATCACCGCCTCGGCGGCCGAGAGGGCGTCCAGCACCTTCGCGAGGCGCTCGGCGGCGGCGGTGTCCTCGAGGCGACGGGCGGCGACCGCGAGCTTGCGGATTTCCTCCACCAACGCGAACGCCGCCTCGCCTTCGTAGGCGCGGATCGTGTCGCCGAGGATGCGCCCCAGGAGCCGGATGTCCTCGCCCAGCCGGGCGTCTTTTTCGAATCTGTCGTTCATTTTCGCTACCATAGCGGAAGTCACCCGCAGAGGTCACCCGAATCCCAATCCGGAGGAGAGAACGTGTCCCGTCATTTCCGCTTCGCCGCAGCAGCGCTTTTCGCACTGGTCTCATTCGCCGGCGCCGCAGCCGCCGAGTACCCGACCCGCACCGTGAAGCTGGTGGTCCCCTACCCGCCCGGCGGCACCACCGACGTCCTGGCGCGCCTCATCACCGGGTGGCTTTCGCAGCACATGCCCCAGCAGTTCATCGTCGAGAACCGGCCCGGCGGAGGCAACAACATCGGCACGGAGTACGCCATCAACTCCCCGCCCGACGGCTACACCATGATCCTCGTGAACCCCGCCAACGGGATCAACGCGACCCTCTACAAGAACCTCAGCTTCAACTTCGTGCGCGACGTGGTCGGCGTGGCGGGCCTGGTGCGCACGCCCAACGTGATGGAGGTGAACCCGAACGTGCCGGCCAAGACCGTCGCCGAGTTCATCGCCTACTGCAAGGCCAACCCCGGCAAGATCAACATGGCCTCTTCCGGGAGCGGCACCTCGGTGCACCTGTCGGGCGAGCTCTTCAAGGTGATGACCGGCTGCGACATGCTGCACGTGCCGTACAAGGGCGCGGCCCCCGCGCTCACCGACATGATCGGCAACCAGGTCCAGGTGATGTTCGACAACCTGCCCTCCTCGGCTCCGTTCATCCGCGCGGGCAAGCTGCGCGCGCTGGGAATGACCTCGGACCACCGCGACCCCGGCTTCCCGGACGTGCCGACTGTCGGCGAGACCGTGAAGGGCTACGAAGCGACCGCTTGGTTCGGGCTGGGCATGCCCAAGGGCTCGCCCCGCGAGGCGATCGACAAGGTGAACGCGGAGGTGAACCGCGCGCTCGCCGACCCCGAGTTCCAGAAGAAGCTCGCCGCACTGGGCGGCACGCCCATCCCCGGCACGCCCGAGGATTTCAGCCGCACCATCGCCATGGAAACCGAGAAGTGGTCGAAGGTCGTGACCGCTTCGGGCGCCAAGGTCGAATAGTGTCGTTCCCGCGAAGGGGATGACGCAGATCACGATCCGCGAGGAGGCCGGGGTGCGCTACCTGCACTTCGGCTCCGAGTGGGTCCAGGGGGCGATGCGCGTCGCGCGCCCCGCGAGCCTCGAGCTGGAGTACACGCGCGAGCTGATGTTCCCGCTGCTGCTGCGCCCGGGAGCCTCGTGGCCCGCGAGCGTGCTGCAGGTCGGGCTGGGGTCCGCCTCGGTCACCCGGTTCCTCCATCGTCACCGGCCGCGCGCGCGCCTTACCGTGGCGGAGATCGCCCCGGAGGTGATTGCCGCGGCGCGCCAGTTCTTCAAGCTCCCGGACAGCCCGCGGCTTCGCATCGAGGTGGCCGACGGGCACGACTACGTCGCGGCGAGCGATCGCGAGTACGACCTCATCGTCGTCGACGGCTACGATGAGCGTGGCCGCACCGGCATGCTGGATACGCTTCCCTTCTACGTGAATTGCCGTGCGCGCCTCTCGCCGCGCGGCCTCGCCGTCGTGAACCTCGTGGATCGGCGCCGCGGCGCCGCCGTCGCGAGCGCGGCGCGCATCGCGGCCGCCTTCGACGGCCGCGCGCTCGCGCTCCCGCCCAGCGGCGACGGCAACACCATCGCCCTCGCGGCGGCGGGCGAGGCGGTGGAAGCGACAGTTGCGCAGCTCGCCCGGCGCGCCATCGCGCTACGCACCGCGACGGGCCTCGAGCTTGCCCCCTCGGTCAAGAGGCTTGCCGCACGTCTCGGTCCCCGCGGCCGCGTTTCGCTCTAGGGCTTCGCGCGGAAAGTGACGACCAGCACATCGCGATGCGCCGGGCGCGAAGCGTCGAGGGGCGTGACCGGCGTCACGCCGTGCTTCACCTGCGCATCGTCCACCAGCGCGGAATCGAGTGCCGCGGCCAGCGTGAACCTTCCCAGCAGCGTGCCGTCGCCCGCATGGATGGTCGTGGTGCCGCTCGCGATGTTCACGCGGCTCACCAGGAGCACGAGCACGTAGTCGACGCCGTCGCGGTGCACGCCTTCGGGCGTGGGAAGCCCCGCGGCCTCGGGACGCGCCTCGATGCGGAACTGGTGGCATTCGACGTGCCATGCGGCCGGGGGCCGCAACGCGCCGAAAAGCCCCGCGCAGAAATCGAGGATCGCCCGGAAGGAAACGGTGGCGAGCGTTGCGGGCGCGATGGGCTCGAACCAGCGCTCGATGCCGCCCACCAGCGTGTTGTATTCGACCGACTGGTAGTGCGGCTGGTGGCGCTCGACGCGGAAGCCGCGCTCGCCGCGCGCGACCGAGAGCGTCGCATGGCGCCGGCGCCGGTAGCGATGGCCCTCGGGCAATTCGGTATCGAGCGGCATGCCCTCCCAGCTCGCCGCGAATGCCTTCCAGTCGGGAAGGTCGCCCAAAAGCGCTGCCATGCGCGGCGCGGCCACGAAGGCGAAGCCTTCGCCGCGGATCGCGGTTCGCAGGTCGTCGCTGGCGGGTGTCAGTCTGTGCGCCCCGCGGCGCCCGGCCCGCTTTCGCCCCCGCCGCCCAGGATCCGCTGGACCTGCGCCTCGAGCGCCTTGCCGCGCGTGGGCGGCGTGGGCACGATGCCACGCAACGCCTCGGGCAGCGCCGGGTCGCGCAGCTTCGTCTCGAAGCTGGCGGGCGGCATCACCCCGGGATACGCCGGCGTCTCGGGCTTCATGGGGGCCACGACCGGCGGCAGCCCTTCCGCCGCCTTCGCGGTGGCCGCGGCGTAGAACGTCGCGAGGTCCGCCTTCTCCAGCGCGCGACCGGTATCGTCCAGGTAGGTCATGTGCCCGCCCTGGTAGATGTGCACCGAGATGTTGGGGTTGTTGTTGAAGCGCGTGATGTCGTTCTCGGTCACGTAGAAGGGCGTCACCAGGTCGTGGTAGCCGTTCGCCGAGAAGACCTTCAGGTTCGGGTTTCGCAGGATGGCCGCGGCGAGATCGGGCACGGTGTCGGGGAGCGCCTGGCCGTTGTGGCGGAAATTCCAGGTGTTGATCGCGTTGCCCAGCACCGTGTACGTGGATCCATTCGTGTAGTGCAGGTCCGTGAGGTAGCTCACGATCGTGGTCGCGAACGAGCTGTCGTACATCGTCGTGGACGGATCGTCCTCCGCGGCGAGCGGCGTCCCGCGCGTGGCCACCATCCGGCCGTCGTAGAACCCGAGCACCGATCCCGGCACGAGGTTGTCGTGGAAGTACGTGGGATCCATGTTGAAGTGGGTGTTCCAGCCGAGGGCCGACATGCCGGTATCGGAAACCAGGGTTCCCACCACGCCCTGGTCGGGCACGGCATGCGTGAGCATCCACCTGGAGACCGCGGGGTCATAGGTGTTGATGGCGAACGCCCGCACCTGCTGGGTGAAGGCCGGGAGCTGCGCAACGCCCTCGGGCGGCTGCACGAGATTCAGCCATGCGCCCACGGAGGCGTAGCTCGGGAGGAAACCGAAGCAGCTGATCACCGGGGTCTCGAAGATCCCGCAGTTGGTGTTGTAGTTGAGGATGGAAGACTGCAGCACCACGCCCTTCAACGACGTTCCCGCGGTCTCCAGCAGGTTCGCGAGCACGGCGCTCCTCGGCGTTCCGTAGGACTCGCCGAAGAGGAACTTGGGCGAGCTCGAGCGGCCATTCACCGCGACGTAACGCATGATGAAGTCGCGGAACACCGCGGCGTCCGCGTCCACGCCCCAGAAGGTGCTGTTGGTGTTGGGCGAGATCGCCTCCGAGAAGCCCGTGCCCACGGCGTCCACGAACACGAGGTCGCTCTTGTCGATGAGGCTCTCGGCGTTGTCCACCAGGGCGAAGGGCTTGGGGGTGGTCGTGGAGGGCGCGTTCACCTCGAGGCGCTTCGGCCCGAAGGATCCCAGGTGCAGCCACACGGTGGCCGAGCCGGGGCCGCCGTTGTAGAAGAAGGTGACCGGGCGGGTGTTCAGGTTCGCGCCGTCCAGCGTGTAGGCGATGTAGAAGAAGCTCGCCTCGGGAAGCGCCGTCCCCTGCGAGAGCGCCGTCATGTGCCCGACTGTCGCGGTGTAGTTGAGCGTCGTCCCGCCCACCACGATCGTGTGGTGCGTGACCGCCGTGAGCTCGTTGGGCGTCGTGAGCGAGGCGTTGCCCGACGACGAGTAGACGGCGGGATCGCTCGTGTTGGTGGAGGGCGGGGGTGGGGGCGGCGTGGTCGTGGTCGGCGTCGAGTCCCCGCCGCCACCCCCGCCGCCACAGGCGGCGAGGATGAGGGCCGCCGCGGCCACGAAGAGTCTTTTCATGCCTCGATCATGCCGTTTTTCGGGGGGGTTGCGGTAGGGCGTCACATTGTGTGACACGGGAATCGCGCGGATCGGCTTGCCGGCAGCGCCCATGCCACGCGAACCGCGACGCCGCCGTGGCGCGAACCGCGCCGTGCCTCCCGCGTCCAACCCGAGTGAACGAAAAAGGAGATTCCCCATGCGCCTGAACATCCTTCGCGCCGCGCTCGCCGCGGCCACGCTCGTGTCGGCATCGGCCTACGCCGCCGGGCTCACCCTCTACACGCAGCCGGACTTCGCCGGCCAGCGCCACGGCATCCAGGGCGAGGAATCCAGCCTCGCCTCGTCGATCCAGGACCAGGCCGCGAGCGCGGTCGTGGACTTCGGCCGCTGGCAGGTCTGCACGCAGCCCGGCTTCAAGGGCGACTGCATGACGCTCGAACCGGGCCGCTACTCGCGCCTCGATGCGCGCGTCTTCCATCGCATCGAATCGGCGCGTCCCGTGGGCGGCGAAGAGCGCTACCAGCGCTACTCGCGCTATTCGGGCTATGACCAGGCGAGCGGGCCCCTCGAGCTCTTCGCGGGCACGGGCTTCCGCGGCCACATGATGGACGTGGACCGCGACATGCCCCGCCTGGGCGGGCGCGGCGAGGGCCTGGGCATCTCCAGCCTCGTCGTGAATGAAGGCACCTGGGAGCTTTGCACCGAACCGCGTTTCCGCGGCGACTGCGAGACGTACGACCGCGGGCACTACCGCGACATCGGGCGCCTGAACAACCAGGTGGGGTCGATCCGCCGCATCGGTTGACCCCCGGACCGGGCGGCCTACAATGGGCGCGCGCGGCAATTGCCGCGCCGTCCCCAGGGAGGTCGCCATGTTCCAACGCCTGTCCCGCAGCTGGTCGCTGGTGAAGGCCAGCGCTTCCGTCCTCAGGCAGGACAAGGAGCTGCTGGTCTTTCCGCTGGTCTCGCTCGTTTCGCTGGTCGTGGTGATGGCGGTATTCGCCGTGCCCACCATCGCCCTGGGGCTCCTCGAGGGCTTCCACGGGGGAAGCCGCGCCCTGGGGCCCGCGCACTACGTGCTCGCGTTCCTCTTCTACTTCGCGCAGTACTTCGTGATCTTCTTCTTCAACTCCGCCCTCGTCGGCGCCGCGATGATGCGCCTCGACGGGCAGGACCCGACGGTCTCCGACGGCCTTCGCATCGCCACCTCGCGCATCGGCAAGATCGCGGGCTACGCGCTCATCGCCGCCACCGTGGGCCTCGCGCTGCGCATCATCCAGGAGCGCGTGGGCTTCGTGGGCAAGATCGTGGTCGCGATCCTGGGCGCAGGCTGGTCGATCGCCACGTTCCTGGTGGTGCCCGTGCTGGTGTCGCGCGACATCGGGCCCATCGACGCGGTGAAGGAGAGCGCGTCGCTCCTTCGCAAGACCTGGGGCGAGAACCTCATCGGCCAGGCGGGCATCGCCGCGGCCTTCGGGCTCATCTTCTTCCTGGTGGTCGTCGCGGGCGTGGTGCTCGTGGTCGGCGCGATCGGGACGCACAGCGTCGCGATGATCGTGGTGGCGCTCGTGGTGACCGTGCTCGCGGTCGGCATCACCGCGCTCATCCAGGCGGCGCTCTCCGGCATCTACGAGGCGGCGCTTTACCGCTACGCAGTGGACGGCTCGCAAACGGCGGGGTTCGACTCCGGGGCGCTCAAGCTCGCCTTCGCGCCGAAGTAGCCGGGAGCCCTCCCGCGGTGGCGGTGACGGGGCCTGCGATCCCCTACGGGCGCCACCCCTTGTCGATATAGCGCCGGCCCCCGATCTCGGTCACCTGCAGGAGCGCGCGGTAGCTTCCGCTCGACACCTGCAGGGTGCGCGTTTCGATCGGCACCTGCTCCTCGTCGGGGCCGCCCACCATCGCCTCGACCAGTGGGCGGCCGTCCATCGCGGACCCGGCGGACTTCATGCCGAGCAGGTGCAGGATCGTCGGCGCGACATCGACGTTCGCCGCCGGGGCGCGCACCACGACTCCGCGTTTGAAGTCCGGCCCCCACGCGAGCATCGTGTTGGTCACCGTCCACGGCCCGATGCCGCCGTGGTTGGCCCGGTCCGTCGTCACCGGGCCGGTCGCTCCCTTGCCGACGAGATCCCAGTCGCCGCCCCGCACGCCGAAGCGATTGCGCTCCGACGACCACGGGAACGTGAAGACCAGGTCGGGGCTGCGCTCGTGGCCGCCCAGGTGGGCGTACTCGAGCGCGAAGGTGCCCGGGGCGCGTCCCTCGAACGGCGCTCCGTCGCCGCGCGCGGTGAAGACGAGCCCGCACCACGGCTGCGACTGGAGGAACTTCGCGATCGAGGCGACGGACTGCGCGTCGTGGCCCTTCACATGGACCGCGATGGCCTGTCCGCTCGATGCGATCACGACGTCGCCGCCGTCCTCGGAAAGCCTGAAGCCCGCGTCCTTGAAAGCCTGCGCGACGTTCACTTCCCCCGTCGTGTGGCTGAAGCCGTGGTCGGAGACCACGAGGATGTCCGTGCGCCCCGCGAGCCCCAGCGACTCGAGCTTCGCGAGGAGCTTGCCGATTTCGGCGTCGTCGTTGCGGATCGCGGCGAGCGCTTGCGCAGACCCCGGGCCATAGGCGTGCTGCGAATGGTCGGGCTCCGTCATCCAGGAGAGCGCCACGCGGGGCTTCAGCTCCGCGAGCACGTAGTCGTCGAAGACCCGCATGGCCCACGTGACCGCCTCTTCATGGCCCTCCGCCGCCCCGCCCTTGCGGGGTGGGGCGCCGAAGCGGTGGGCGACCTCGTCGATGGCGGCCTTCAGCTTCCCCGACTGCGGCAGCGACTGGAAGCCGGCGTTGAGCGAGAGCCCGATGCCCTCCGGGGATCGCGGCGCCACGAGGAGCGCCCCGCCGGTGGAGCCGGAGCTCACCGCGACGAACCGCTCGCCCGCGCGCTGCAGGATCTCGGCGAGGCCCGGGGCGGTCACGATGTGGTCGCCCATCACGAGGAGCTTCGCCGCGTCGTCGTTGGTGAACGCGGAGACGGGATCGACCTCGGGCACGTAGATGCGGTTGCCCATGATCCCGTTGCGCGCCGGGTAGTCGCCCGTGCCGATCGCGGTGGCGTTCACGCGCGTCACCGTGGGAAACACCGAATGGCTGTTCAGGAACGTGACGCCCTCGCCTCGCAGCCGGGCGAGGTTGGGCATGTCCGTCGCGTTGATGCTGTCGGGACGAAGGCCGTCCAGCACCAGCACGACGAAGAGCGAGGCGCGGGCGGGAGGCTCCGCCCACGCCGGAAAGAGAATCGCCGCGGCGAGGAGCGCCGCGGCGAGCCGGAGCGAAGCGCGGATCACAGCGCGCGAATCTGGACCTTGCGCCACTTGAGGATCGACGGATGCTCCTTGTTGTTGCCCTGCGCGTACTGCAGGCCGATGAGCCCCCGGGAGTGCTTGCCGTTGTGGGCCTCGGCCGTCTTAACGCCGTTCAGCGTCACCGTGATGTGGTCGCCCCTCGCGGTGATGTCGTAGGTGTTCCAATGCCCCCCGGCCTTCGGCATCGACGGCGTAACGGCCGCGACATCGACGATGGCGCCTGTGCCGTACTCGGGTTTCGGCCGGATGTCCCAGATGTTCACTTCGTAGCAGACGTTCGAGTCGGGCTTGAGGCCATCGGAGCAACGCAGGAACACGCCGCTGTTGGTATCGGCCTCCGCGTAGAACTCGGCGTGGATCTGGAAGTCGCCGTACTCGCGGTCGGTCACGAGGAATCCCACGCCCTGGGTCGCGACGATGGCGCCGTCGGCCGGGTGCCAGTTCGCGGCCTGGACCGGGTGAAGGCCCGACATGCGGGTGCCGTCGATCAACAGGGTCCAGCCCGAGTCGTCGTAGCCGCCCGGCGTGCCGGACGTTTGCAGCGCGGAGCAGCCCAGGAGCCCTGCCGCCGCGATCCCGAGCGCAATGACGCCTTTCATGGTTCTCCTCCGTTCTTGGGGGGTTGTAACGAGCGGCAAGGATAGCCCATCCTCCCCCTTCGACACCTCCCCGGAGCGCAGGACGCCTTGAACCCCCGGCGGCCCCCGGGGTCACAGCAAGAACAAGGAGGAGCCCCCATGCGCCGTCTATTGATCGCGACCTGCCTTTCCCTCGGATTCCTCGCTGCGCCCGCCCACGCGCAACTCAGCATCAACTTCGGCGGCCCCGGCGTGAACATCGGCCTCAACGTAGGCGGATACCCGAACCTCGTGCCCGTCCCCGGCTACCCCGTGTACTACGCGCCAAGCGTGGACGGAAATTACTTCTACTACGACGGCCTCTATTGGGTGTACCAGAACGACAACTGGTACGAGAGCTCCTGGTACAACGGTCCCTGGACCGCCGTCGATCCCCTCGAGGTGCCCACGTTCATCCTCCAGGTGCCCGTGCGCTACTACCGCCACGCGCCCGCGTACTTCCACGGCTGGAGCGTCAATTCCGCGCCGCGCTGGGGGGATCACTGGGGTCGCGGCTGGGTCGACCATCGCCAGGGCTGGGATCGCCGCGTCGCCCACGCGCCCAGGCCGGCTCCCCTGCCCACGTACCAGCGGCAATACTCGGGCAACCGCTATCCGACGGGCCAGCAGCAGTCGGTGATCCACAGCCAGAACAACCACTACCAGCCGCGGGAGAACGTCTCGCGGGGCCAGTACCAGTATCACCAGAACGAGGCGCGCCGCGCGAGCCCGCAGCAGCACGTGAACCCGCAGAACGGCGCCCCGGCGCGCACGCCGACCACGCCGCGTGGCCAGGAGCGTAACGGGGGAACGGGCGACAACCAGCGCGGCTAGCCTTCAGCGAAATCCCACATCGCGGCGCGACTGTCGCGATG
>Ga0134125_10001621_pt1 | contig 27493 bp, 29 predicted proteins | sample KB31751_FD_96464 | JGI IMG/M metagenome (GOLD analysis project Ga0134125, IMG submission 96464) | Terrestrial soil microbial communities with excess Nitrogen fertilizer from Kellogg Biological Station, Michigan, USA - KB3-175-1 | ecosystem: Environmental > Terrestrial > Soil > Unclassified ... | reverse complement strand
CTTTTGAAGCGATTCTGGACGAAGTTGATCAACTTCATAACGTGAGCACACGTCTTGAAGGATTGGCGGAGCAACATCCGCCGGTGGAGGAAGCGCTCATGACAATCGCGGGAAATGTTCGCAGCACCGCGACGGTATTGGCAGTTCTGGTAGCGACAAAACTGCGGAGCGGTGATGGAAACACTTTCTCCACGTCAGCATGACCGCGCGCGACGCGGGTACGGCACGCGACTGCATGAGGGCTACTCCGTCGCGAGTTGGTTGCTGAGTGCCATCTCGTCGAACACATCATCTCGGCAACGCTGCAAGATAATTTCTTACGAATCGAAATGAGCACGCTCATCCGCAATATGATCGGCATTGACGAATCGCTCAACGCATACAGCGAAGAAGGCGCCCGTCCTTGCCGTGTTGCCCCACAAGGCATGATTGGTGACAGCCGTATATACTTAGTAATGCCGACGCCATGCGATTCTATGACGCCGATCCTGAAAGGGGACTCGTCATGGTAGATGGCACAAGCAAAACTGTTCTAGTTGCAGATCATACTCACCTACGCTTATTTTCCTTTTGGAACATCTAGGTATAGATTCTGATAAAGTTCGTGTTCTAACGGCGCGCTCTGCAGTCGTTGCAATCGCAATGGCGAGCAATACCGGCCGGACTTGGCCATCGTTGTGGGAAGCTTAGTTGATACCGGCGCGATGGTGTCCCTCCCCGACCTCATCAAAGATGTCAGTCCTCGAACACGGATCATCATTGCTAATGATTCTTCCGGAGCGGCAGCAGGCATTGAAATCAGAACAATGTCTGCCCGGGGATACGACTTCCGTTGGCTCGCTAATTTCAGCTTTCTCTTTTGTTGGACTGGCATGTAGCAAGCCCGAAAAAGTCCAACTCCTTCGTGTGCGCGTCCGCGAGACTCCAAAGAAAGAAATTACAGAGTGGGCACCCTGGCTGTGTTCAATATGAGACAGCGGGCATTGCTGACGGAGCCTTACTGTGAACACACTTGGCTTTAATGCGAAGCCCAAGCTGAGGAGCAGTGGAATGCCTACGAAGAATACGATTACGAAACCCAAGATCTTGCTTGTAGATGATAACGATCAGGTACGCACGACGCTGACGGCAGTGTTGGAATCAAATCAGTTTCGGGTTACTGCCGCACCAAGTGTTGGGGAGGCGTTGCAATTGATTAATGCGCAGAAGTTCGACGTTCTTCTCTGCGACTTGCACATGCCGGGAGCTGGGGACGGCTTCACGGTTGTCAGTGCGATGCGTCATACCAACCCGAAAGCGGTCACGTTAGTGTTTACAGGCTATCCGGCTCTAAAAGAGGCCATGAATGCCATTCTGCTTCAAGCCGACGAAATTCTGGTGAAACCAATGGATGTACCTGAATTAGTGGAACTGATACGCGAGAAGTTGCAGAAGCGTGATGCGCCAAAGCGAAAAGCGCTGGAACGAGTGGCTTCCATTTTGGAGCGCGATGAAAAAGCCACAATCGCCGACTGGCTCGCCCGCGTGTGCCGAGAACCGGAACTTACTGTGGTCCCCCTCGGCGATGAGGAGCGTACTGGTCATCTCCACAAATTGCTTCAGGAGGTGGTTGAGCGCTTGCGTGAGCCACGAGTTCTGGGGACCAAGGCGGCCTCCCCGGGTGCGGCGTTGCACGGGAACATCCGTAGGTCGCAAGGGTACTCTGTCCCGATGTTGATCGAAGAATCTCGCATCTTGCAGGTCAGTATTTTCGAAACACTGCAGAAGAACCTAGCGACGGTGGATTTCAGCTCACTATTGCTGGACGTAATGACGATAGCAGATGAAGTTGATTCCCAATTGAAGCAGACAATCAGCAGCTTCATGGTGTCTGCGGCTAGGATCGCCGCAGCCTAGTTCGCTGCTGGAACCTGTCTTGGCTCAGCGTGAAATGAAGAAGCAACGTTCTCCGTCAGGGTAGATTCCGCCCCTGCGGGACGGCTTTTTACTCGCAATGCACAGCGCGAGAGGATTGGCTCCCGCGCTGAAAGAGAACCGCCCCGCAGCTGTCGTCAGTTCCAATTCGGGTCAGACATTATGGACTGGACTCATAGAGGATTCGAGGGCGGCGGCTGTAGTGCGCCAGCTCACCTCTGAGGACATGTTCAGCGGCTGGGGGATTCGCACTCTGTCATTGAAGGAACGCCGCTTCAATCCCATCGGCTATCACCTGGGGACGGTTTGGCCGCACGACAATTCCATCATCGCTGCGGGATTTCGCCGATACGGATTTGACGGCGAGGCAGTGAAGATCCTAGAGGGAATTGTGAAAGCTGCCAAGGCCTTCGAGCATCATCGGTTGCCGGAGGTATTTGCCGGCTTTTCGCAAAGTCAATTTCAGTACCGGTCCGCTATCCGGTGACCTGCCATCCGCAGGCATGGGCCGCCGGATCGATTTCCCTTCATGGTGAGCAGCCTCTTGGGTCTCAGGGCAGACGCCTTCCATGGTCGTTTGCGGGTGATCCGGCCAGTGCTGCCGCCATCGGTGAGCGACCTGGAATTTCGTCGCCTTAAGATTGGCGGTAGTACATTGGACCTGCACTTCCAGCGCACCCGCGATCGCGCAGTAACCGTTAAGGTCGTGGATCGAGTCGGCAATGTCGAAGTGGAAGTGGAACCCGAACTTGAATCGAAAGCGGCGTAGCACGGTAACCTGTGAGCGTTGATGCGCGATGCTTCTGACCCTACCATCGTCCTGGCGCTGAACAGCGGCTCTTCATCTCTGAAGCTGGCGCTCTACTCGTTTTGCAATGGCGAAGTTTGCAAATTGGCCTCTGCTGCCGCGGAAGAAGATCGGAGGCGAGGCCGGCAGAGTGTGGCTGCGCCGGGACTCCGCGCTGCTCGTCGATGAATCTCGAAGCTGCGCCGGCGCGACAGAGGCTGCACAATATCTGATCGCAGCGCTTCGACGCAATTCATTTCCTACTCCGCAAATTGTTGGGCATCGCATAGTGCACGGCGGCCCACACTTGCGGAAGCATCAGCGAATCACGCCTGAGGTCTTGCGTCAGCTCGAAAAAGCAGTCGTGTTTGCTCCCTTGCACTTGCCGCCCGCGCTCCACGTGCTTCGGCAGGCGATGAGCGACTTTCCCGATGCGCCCCACATCGCCTGCTTCGATACCGCCTTTCATCGCACAATGCCGGAATATGCGGCCCGGCTGCCATTCGCCAACAAGTTCTGGGAAAAAGGACTGCGACGCTACGGCTTCCATGGGCTTTCCTGCGAATCGATCGCTCGTACGCTGGGAAAGGATCTCGCGGAGCGCACCCTGATCGCGCATCTCGGCAATGGCTGCAGCGTCACTGCGGTTCGGAATGGCGCCTCAATGGAAACATCCATGGGACTCACTCCAACTGGCGGGGTCATAATGGGAACGCGCAGCGGAGACCTCGATCCTGGAGTGCTTCTGCATCTTTTGCAGGTGGAACGGTACGACCCTCAACAGTTACAAACCTTGCTCAACCATCAATCGGGCTTGCTAGGCATTTCGGATGTAAGCAGCGACATGAGGCGCTTGCTTGATGTATGTCGAGATGACCAACAGGCGCAGATGGCGGTCACGATGTTCTGCTATCAGATCAAGAAGAGCCTCGGAAGCATGACTGCGGTGCTCGGCGGGTTGGATATGTTGGTGTTTGCGGGTGGTATCGGGGAGCACGCACCACTGTTGCGTACCGAAATCTGTTCTGGACTTGAGCACCTGGGAATTCTGCTGGATGAAGCAGCGAATCAACGCAATGACTCCAAGATCAGCTCAAGTTCCAGCAGGTGCGTGGTTCGTGTCATCCAATCGGACGAAGACCTTCAAATCGCACGTCATTCGCACGATCTGGCGGCCGAGCGTGCCTGAGAATTAGATCCGCACGGCGATACCAGATTTGCTTCTGCTGCAAACATCAAAGTAGGTCCGCGAATAGACGATCACAATTCATGAACACTCTTGTTGATGGCGATCAGGAGTACACCGAATCGGTTCTTTCACCGGCTTTGCGCGAGCTCTACGGCGGAGACCTGCGTTTCCGAACAACCGTTGACCGGCCGTACGTCATCGGGAATTTCGTTTCCACTCTCGATGGCGTGGTCAGCTACAAGATTGAAGGCCGTTCCGGCGGATCGACGATCAGCGGTTCCGATGATGCAGACCGCTTTGTCATGGGCTTGCTCCGGGCGAGTGTAGATGCGGTTATGGTCGGTTCGGGTACGGTCCATGATGCCGGCCTGAAACATCTTTGGATTCCGGAATTCATTTACCCCGAAGCTAAGGATCTGTATGCCCAATACCGGACAACCCTGCTGCGCAAGCCAGCGCATCCACTGATTGTCATCGTCAGCGGCAGCGGCAGGCTTGATCTCGACGGAGCGATATTTCGAACACCGGAAGTGCGCGTCGTAATTATCACAACCGAATCCGGTCAGGACGAACTCGGAAAGAAAGGTGCAAACCGGCTAGGCTCCGTCCAAGTGAGGGCACTCGAAGCCGTCGATGGCAGCATCGATCCTGAAGCAATGCTTCATCTGCTGTTTTCAGATTTTGGCGTGCGAGCGCTGCTCCACGAAGGTGGACCTACTCTCTTTGGGCAGTTCCTCGAAAGCGCGCTTGTCGACGAGCTTTTTATGACGCTGGCTCCGCAGATTGCCGGCCGTCTGCCTCAGACGACTCGGCCTGGACTGGCAGAGGGAATGGAATTCCTGCCCGACACTGCGCCGTGGTTTCAGCTTCTCAGCGTCAAACAAAAAGCCGATCATCTGTACCTTCGCTACCGTGCAACTTCGAAGCGGTGAGCCACTAGTTCGCATCTCGGAAATGTTCAAAAGTGCACAGTTTGTCGGGAAGGCCGAAGCATAGATTTGAACTTGTAGGGCCTGACTCGAAGATAGGGGCCCAGCACACCTCTGAAGTGATGCTCCATTATCAGGAACCTCGGCCTTCGGAGATATATCCGGTCCAGCAGACCAGTTTTTGGTGGAGGTCACCATGGGAAGAGCGGCAGTTGGTTTGTTTGAGAATTCGCACTCGGTCGATGGAATCGTTCACGATCTAGAGGCCAGTGGTTTTGCGCGCAACGACATCCGCGTTTTGAGCGAACCACGGGACATGGCGGGTAGCGGGATGATGAGTACCGCACACACGGATTTTGAGGTGGATCTGGTCCGGGAGCTTAGGACGGTCGGGGCCGCCGAAGCGGATGCGGAAGCTTACGTCAGAGGAGTTCGAGGTGGAGGAGTCATCATTTTTGCCTCGGGTTCGGACGAGAGGGTGGACGCGGCGGCTGAAATCATGAATGGTCACTCCCCAATTGAGCTTGAGGAGCTTGCTGCATCGGAACCGCATCTCCACAGTTCGACGACTGCACGTCGCAATAGCTCTGGCCAGATCGGGCGGTTTCGGTCTTCCGGTGGCGGCGCGCGCTTGTTTGTGTGGTAGCTGATCGATCAGGAGCGACAAACGTGATGGAAGATTGAAGACAATGCATTGGAGGTTCTGTGGCCAGAAATGAATCACGTGATAACCAAGCGCAACCCGATGAGTTGGGAAGCGATCCTGGGCAGGTAGGCTCGGACAGCGCTGGACAATCAGGGGATACTCAGGGCCTCTCGCAAATCGCGGACGCCGCCGGCGAGAGCGTGGAAGAACTCGCCGATACGGATCAAGCCTATGAGGCAGAGGCAATCGGCGGGGTAGAGGATGCTGCTGACCACCCTGAGAAACCTGTGCGCATTAGGGAGGATTATGCGCGGTCAGATGACTTTCCCCTTCAACGCAGGGGATAGCCATATTGAGCGAGCGTGGGCAGAACAATGGACAACCACGAGGAAAAACATCTGCGCGACCCGGAAGATCGCGTCATCGATAAATGCAATGAGCAGCAGAGGAAAGACAAGGCGATGGATAAAACGCTTGCTGACAGTTTTCCAGCAAGCGACCCACCCACCTGGCAGTCTGAACTCAGCTTCCCAAAACCAGCCGATATGACTTGTGAAGGAGAGTGAATGGATCACAATGAAACGACTCGCAAATTTGAACGGCTGATGATCAAACAGGCTGAGCACGCACACAGTGCAGCAACTGAGATTGAGGCAATGGTTTCATTGTTACCAGATCAGAGAACGCGCCAACTTGCAGAGGAACAGGTTAAGGAAATCCATAAACAGTCAAAAGATTTTCGTGCCTTGGCGCAGAAACTCAAAAGCAGCTAAGCGCTGGCACGTCCGCCTCAAGAGAATTGGCGAGCTGCTCAGCCTGCTTGGCAGTCCTGAATCGAGATTGTTCCGATTTAGGCTTCTTTTGCAGAAAGGAACCACAATGGCAACAGCAGACATTACTGGCGGGTTTGATTGCGAAGAATCGAAGAAGAGCAAAGCAGTTGAAGAAAGTTTGCAAAAGCTGGTGCATAAAGCTTTCGCCAGTGCGGGCCCCAGCGGCCAAAAGGTAAAGAACTTTCTGAACGGAACCTGGCTGGGACATCCACTGCACGTCATTCTTACAGATGTCCCCATTGGCGCCTGGACGACGGCGCTGGTTTTTGATGCATTGGAGTTGGCCAGCAGCCGCGGTGACTTCGCTACTGCGGCCGACACATCGGTAACGATCGGTATCGCCGGTGCCCTCTGTGCAGCGGTAACGGGCGTGACTGACTGGCAGGACGCGGATGCGCCAGCGCGCCGTCTGGGCATGATCCACGGCATCTTGAACCTGAGCGGAACTGCGCTATTCGCGGCTTCGCTGATTTCACGTAAGCGGAAGGCGCGGACGGTGGGCCGGATCCTGAGCCTGTTGGGATATGGCGTGATGACTACCGCCGCTCGTCTAGGTGGCAAGATGGTTTACGAGCACCGAGTCGGAGTTGACCGTACTGCCGGAGAAACTTTCCCCCCAGACTTCGTCTCAGTGCTGGCGGAATCTGAACTGGCAGAGTCCGAGCCGAAGCGCGCCGAGCACGATGGTGTTCCGATCTTATTGGTCCGGCGTGGAACCCGGATCTTCGCTCTGGCCGAGACATGCTCGCATTTCAGCGGACCGCTCTCCGAAGGCAAGCTTGCCGGCGACACCATCGAGTGTCCCTGGCACCATTCGCGATTCGCGTTGGAGGATGGCCGGGTGCTCGATGGACCGGCTGTACACCCGCAACCGTGTCTCGAAACCCGTGTGCGCAACGGCCGCATTGAAGTTCGTAAGCCAATTTGCAAAACGCCTGCAGTGGCGCCGGAGACAACAGGAGCCAGAGAGTTATCGAAGTCGGCGTGAGAGGAGTTGGGGATGATCCATCTGAAGCGCGCGTATGCCCCCGCGAGCAGTACCGACGGTACACGGCTACTGATCGAGCGGCTGTGGCCCAGAGGAGTAAAGAAGACCTCACTCAAAATCAAAAGCTGGATTAAAGATGTGGCACCAAGCACGGAACTGCGGAAATGGTTCAGTCACGATCCTGCGAAGTGGGACGAGTTTCGCAGCCGCTACTTCGACGAACTGAAAGCCAATCCCGCTGCCTGGCAGCCGATCATCGAAGCAGCACGCCACGCAACCGTAACACTGATCTACAGCTCGCACGACACCGAGCACAACAATGCCGTGGCGTTGCAGGAATTTCTGCAGCGGCACTTGCACAAGAAAACTCCTGCACAAAAGCGGGCCGCGTAATGCTGTTCCGCAGTTCGCAGGGCGGAGCACATCATCGAGCACGGAGGAAAAACAATGCCAAGCCTTAAGAGCAACCGGGTGTTAGCGCATCCTGGAGCTAAAAGCGATGAGAGACAATTTGAGAGCAAAGTCGGTATTCCGGAAAATAATCGCCGTCCACTGGTCGATCTTCTAAATGCCCGCCTGGCGGACACGATCGACCTGCAGACGCAAGCGAAATTCGCGCACTGGAACGTCAAGGGCGAAGATTTCTATCAACTGCACCTGCTGTTCGATTCCATAGCAGAGCATGTAGAAGAGGCGGTTGACTTGATCGCCGAGCGTGTTACCGCCCTCGGAGGACGCGCGAATGGCACCGCTCGACAGGTTGCAGCGAACTCCAGCATCAAAGAATACGATTTGAACGTCATGCACGGCATGGACCACGTCCGCGCTTTGCTGGACCATCTTTCGGATGTCGCAAACGTTGCGCGCCACGCGATCAAGGAGTGCGCCTCTTTGGGAGATGATGCTACTGCGGACGTGTTCACCGAGATCGTTCGCGCCGCCGATAAAGACATTTATTTTTTGCAGTCGCATTTGCAGGGCGGAATCACGACTTACGGTCATTGAAAGCGTCGGGTTGGTGATTCCAGCCGGAGGAATACGAATCCAGCGCGTTCGCGTACCAATTCCCCAAAGCTGTGCTCGCGAAAACAGCTTGCAATATCCCAATTTCGGCCCGGAGGCTTTGCTTCGATTGGTAAATTTCCGAGCAGGCGGAATCAGCGGCTATGAGGTTGGCAGTACACATTAAGAATATCGCTGCCAATGTTTTTCGTGATGTCGACGAGAAGCACATCATGGCATTTGCCGCAGGGTTGTCGTACTACTTCGTGCTGTCGGTTTTCCCGCTATTGATCTTTGTATCGGCAGTGGTCGCGTATCTGCCCGTTTCCAGTCTGTTCAACCAGATCGTCGGCGTGCTCGCCACCGTGGTTCCACCTGACAGCTTGGCCATGGTCAAAAAGATTTTGGCTCACGTTCTCTTGTCGCGCCACGGCGGCCTGCTGACCTTCGGCATAGTGTTCACCATCTGGTCGGCATCCAGCGGTTTCGCAGCCATGATCGAAGCTTTGAACGTGACCTACAATGTGCCGGAAACAAGGCGGATTTGGACGACTCGCGCGTTAGCGGTTGGTCTCGCGCTTTTGGTGGGGACGTTACTTGTCAGCGCTCTCTTTGTGCTCATCGCCGGACCGAAGTTCGGCGCGTGGCTCGCCGGTACGGTGGGGCTCAGCCCGGCGTTTGCAGCCATCTGGCCCTATCTTCGATGGTCGGTAGCGACAGGGTTCACGGTCATTGCCGTGGAACTTCTCTACTTTTGGGCTCCCAACGTGCGGCAGAAATTCCTGCGAACGCTGCCCGGAGCGGTGATTGCTGTGGGTGGCTGGATTGGACTGTCCTACTTGTTGGGAATCTACTTCCGGGATTTTGCGAATTACAATGCGACCTATGGCACTCTCGGTGCGGCGATCGCGTTTTCGGTGTGGTTGTTTTGGAGCAACTTCATCATGCTAATCGGATCCGAAATCAATGCGAAGCTGCTCCAACAATCCGGGAAGACGAGCCTGCTGCTCAAGGATCGCCGGCGGGCCGCGACACTGAAATCGGAGAAAAAGGCAGACTTGGCGGCATAAAGACGCTGGACTGAATAAATGCGGCGATATTGGATCCCTTCACGATGAAGTTCATAGACAGCGCACGGCCAGTGTTTCGAGCACTGTCCTTCTCTTCGCCGCAGTCGGAGCGTTCATCTATCTTGCAGGCCGCATCCTGATCGTTTTTCTGTTCGCGATATTTTTTGCATTCTTACTTGAACCCCTGGTTTCGCGGTTGCAGCTCTTGCGTAAATCATCCCGAAGTTCTCGCAGCATTGCCATCCTTGAAGTTTATGTGGTGTTTGGGATCATCATTGCCGTCGTGCTGGTGCTCGCCGGACCGCACATCGTCAGTCAAGGGACGTAGATTTAGCTCTGACCTTCCCGGACTGATCGACAAGTTTGCATCGGGAAAGATCGCTTGGCAGATCGGTGCCACAAGAGGGTGGAGCAACAACACCCAACTGCGAATCGAGCACGCGCTGGCAACATCATCGCAACGAACTGCTCGCTTGGTCGCGAAGCCAGGGGGCATGGACAGCTGCATTTCTGGCGAACGGGATTTGGCTGGGGTTGGTCCCGATTCTCGCGATTTTCTTTCCTAAAGGCGGCACCGAAGCATGGCTGAGACGCTGGAGGAGATACTGAAACGCCGTCGCCAGCGACAATTTCTCACGAGCTTGCTCGATGATCTCAACCAGATTGTTGGCGCACTTTATTCGCGCACAATTGATTCTGGCGGCGCTGTCCTGGGCAGCTTACGTCTCTGTCCTGTCGCTGCTCAGAGTTCCTTACGCTGTGGTTTTGGGGACATTGGGAGGTGTAATGGAATTCATACCAATTATTGGTCCGCTGGTTGCTGCGGTCGCGATACTCGGCGTCGGATTCCTTGCCAATTACTCGCACCTAATTCTGCTCGCGATTTTTCTTGGCGGGTGGCGTTTGATTCAGGACTATTTCAACTCGCCCCGAATTATGGGCGGCAAACTTAAGCTACATCCGCTGGCGGCGATCTTTGCCGTCCTGGTCGGCGGGGAAATCGCAGGAGTCATAGGCGTGTATCTTTCGATTCCCATCATGGCCGCGTTGCGAATCTTGTGGAAACGATGGAGCGCATACTCAGAGCCCACGCCTGCCTCTGCGTCCGTGATAGCCGCGCGTGACAATCGCGCGGCATGAGGTATTGCAACGAGATTCAGTGGCAATACAGCCTTGCATTTCCCGTTCAATTCTCGTCCGTTATTGTCCGCAACGCAGTAGAAGCGGACTGCGAAATATGTCTTGCCCAAGCGACCTTCCCCGCAGTTCCGCATCCAAAAACTGGATCTCCTACGGGCGCTCAAAATTGGCGAACGCAGCAAAACGCAATGTCTTTCCCACGTCCGCAAATCGCCGGTGAATATTTTTCGGCTAGAAGAGTTTTCGCCGACAATGCAGAAAGGAAGAAACTAATGCCAGGCAAAGGACACAACATCATCGTTGTCGGGACTTCCGCGGGAGGGATGGAAGCTCTGGATGATCTCATCGGGCAATTGTCAACCGATCTGCCCGCCTCCATCTTTATCGTTCAGCACATGGCGCCCGAGAGCACTGGAGAGGCCCTGTTGCACAGGTTGAGGAAACATAAATCCTTTGGCTGCCAACTGGCTAAAAATGGACAACCTTTCAAGCCAGGGCGAATCTACATCGCCCCTCCTGATAACCACTTGCTGGTCAAAAAGCGCACGCTTTTGGTGACCAAGGGCGCTCGCGAAAATCGCAGCCGGCCAGGAATTGATCCACTGTTTCGCTCGGCTGCGGTTACCCACGGCCCATCTGTCGTCGGCGTTGTACTCACTGGCATGCTGGACGACGGAACGGCGGGACTCATTGCCATTAAGAGGTGCGGCGGCGTCACGGTGGTGCAAGACCCGAAAGAGGCGGCCTATCCCGCGATGCCGCAGAGCGCGCTCGGCAATCTCAAAGTTGATTACTGCGTTCCGCTTTCCGAAATGGGAGGGCTGCTTGACAAGCTCACTTATGAACGCCCGCGGAACCACGGAGCTGTGCCCGCAGATGTGAGAACTGAGGCGGTGATTGCCGAGCGGATTTTGAGCGATGTCGCACAGGTAAACGAGCTGGGGAATCAGGTGCCGTACAACTGCCCAAACTGTGGAGGAGTCCTTTGGGAAATGGACCATCCCGACGTTCGGCGATTCCGCTGCCACACCGGCCACTCCTTTACAGAATCTGCTTTGCTTACCAGCCAGTCAGAAAAAATTGAGGAAACACTGTGGACATCCTTGCGAATGTTTGAGGAGCGCAAGAACTTGCTGAATAGTATGGCCGCGAGGAGTCCAAAAAAAGGAAAGAGCCCTATCGCTCGAGGGGCAAGAGAAACACAGATCCACATCGAGCGCATCAAGGCCATGTTGCAGGCGTCACGGCAAAAGAGCTGGAGACGCACGGTTGCGCAGGTGGACAAAATAATGGCCCAACCTCGCGTGGCCGCGTCCGCGCGAGGAGAGGAAGAGTGAAAGCAGATCGCCAGCTAGAGTGAACGAAGCCTTCCAAGACAAGCAGCGCTAAGAGGTGCAAAATCAGCGCTGGGAGCCAGTCGGTTGCGAGTGCGATTCTTTATTTTGCGAACGCGATTACAGATCAGTCCAAACCCAGTCATGGACTTCCGGTAAGTCCTCGAAATGCTCCCGCGTGTAGGCCCGGTGCCGGTCGAGCATTTCCTGACACCATTCCATCAGCGGCCCTGCTTGGGGATAGTCGGTAGACCGCAGTGTCTTGTTCGAAAATCTCAAGCTGGTGAAGGCGTGGGTGCCAATCGATGGCACTTACGATTTGGGAGCTGGGCCGCGAGTTGAACCCGAAGCCCAGGAAAAGATGTACCAAATGTCGCGTTGCTTTTCGTGCTGTCTCTGCCTCGAGGTTTGTCCGGAGGTGACAGAGCCGACGCGCTTTGTCGGGGCCGCGATCATCAACCAGGTACGCCTGCTTAATGAACAGCCGGCCGGCAAATCTTTAAAAACCGAACGATTGCACGCGATGATGGGAGATGGCGGCATCCACCAGTGTTCATACGCGCAGAATTGCGTTCAAATTTGTCCTAAAAATATTCCGCTGACTACCTCGATTTCGATTGTGTATGGCCAGGCAATGAAACAGGCGATCAAGGATATCTTCCTCAGTCCTGAAGTTGCCTTCCAGGGTGAAGCAGGGCACAAGAAGCCGTCGCGATGAGCAGGGTATTCACCTCCAAGCACTCGCACGCCTGACATCCCAGCGAAGCACACGAAGTCATACAAGGAGTTCTCAACGATCTTCGAGGAACAAATAGAGCTGGCCGTGATACAGGGGCGCCGAGGACAAATCCAGGCGAGAGGAAAAAAGGAATTCCTTTAGCAGAATCTACATAGCAACAGATGCGCTTGGCTTTGAAATTAAGAGCTGAACTGTGTCAAGCAACGATTCAGGGGACATCAGGTTTTCAATTCTGCCATCAACTTCAGCTGCTGATGGGTCGTAATCGTTATAAAGCATCAAGATTGGCGCATTGGGAAGGCTCTTCTTGAGGGCTTTGCAAAGGGAAACCCGGCTCGCTTCAGGAACTGAGTGGCACAGCAGGATCAAGTTTATCGAGGCGTCCGCTTCTACCGATAGGAATTTTATGACCTCCTCATCCGTAGTCAATGCAATTACGGAATAGCCAGCATGATTCAATAGCGCAGTTCTGGTCTTCTGCAACGGTTCATTTCTGCTGATGGTGATCACCGTTTTGGGATGGGCCATGGCCGTACCCTTTCTTTGCTGCGCCTGCGACCATTCGTCAACAGTTCCTTTTCCGTTGCAGGTAGGGCATACCCTTGCAGGCCGGACTGTGCCTATTCCGAGACACGTCGGACATTTGGTCATTCTGGATGCCACAAGACCACCTCCACAAAGACCGTCCTCAGCTACCTTCAGTTTGGCGGAGATTGTCACAGCTCTAAGTTTAGGATTTGGCCAGGTGGCCGTCTGAGCAAAATTGAACAGCTCTGGATAAACATCAGCAGCCAAACTCACGCTGAGAGCGGTAGACTTTAGGGGCAAGATTCACAGCGACGTTTCAGTTGAGTCGAGCGCCTGATTCAAAGTCGCTCGAAAAGCGGCACGACATCGTTGAGAGCAAGCAGTGGGTTATTGCCGCACATCTTAGTAATTCTGACAAGAAAAGTCTCTAAAAGCACAGTTATGAGAGTGCACCTGATCAATCCCAGCGACGCTTCTTTCGGAATCGCAGTCATTACTCCGCGCTGGCTATACGTATTGGCGGCGGCGACCCCAACGTCTTTCGGAGATCCGGTTCTATGCGACGAAACTCTGCGGCCTTGGGATGCCGCGAACCTACAGAGCGGCGATGTGGTTGGAATCGGGATTCACACTGGCAACGCATTGCGCGGCTACGCCGTCGGTCGCATGGCGCGGGAACGCGGGGCGTGGGTAATATTTGGCGGCGTCCACTCTAGTTTGTATCCCGAGGAAGCATTCAAATACGGCGGAGCGCATGCTGTGATTCGAGGCGACGGCGATCTGGCTTGGGGACAAGCGCTGCGAGAATTCGAAACCGGCACGCCGAGGCGCATCTACGAAGGTGGACGCGTGGCAGCCGGCGAATTTAAATCCGCGCGCTGGGACTTGCTTCCCCGTGATAGGTACATGTGGGCGTCGGTGCAGACCGTACGCGGATGTCCCAAGCACTGCTCATTTTGCTCAGTCTGGCGCACGGATGGTCAGAAGCCGAGACAGCGCGCGTCAGATGTGGTGATTGAAGAGATTGTTCAACTGCGGCGCATCGGCTTCCGATTTATCGCGCTTGCAGACGACAACTTTTATCCGGTTTCGTTAACGGATATCCAGCTCGCTGAGCGGCAGAATAACGTCCATAGGGTTGCCGAATTGAAAGCCATCCGCGGCGAGCGTTTCGAATTGATGGCGCGCTTGGCGCAGCTGCCCGAGGACACTGTCTTCTTCACGCAGATAACGATGGAGGCCGCCGAAGATCCCGATTTTCTCAAGGCTATGCGCAAGGCGAAAATCCTGGGGGCTCTGGTGGGCGTAGAGGCAGTGACTCCCGAAGGATTGAAGGCCGTCTACAAAGACTTCAATTGCTCAGGAGAGAACCTGGTCCGGCAACTGCAGAGGTTCCGCGACCATGGCATCCACATCTTGGGTTCGTTTATTTTTGGGCTTCCTTCTGACCGACAGGACACATTCAATGCGACTCTCGACGTTGCCCACCGCGCCGGGTTGACATTCGCCCAATTCGTGATGCTGACTCCCTTCCCAGGGACCGTGGACTTCGAACGCTGGGAGAAGGCGCAAGCTCAAAATGTAGAGAAGGTGGAAGGCATCCCGATTACCCGCTATTGGCTGGTTCCGGCAGAGGTGCGCCCCAAGATGTTCATGCCTCATCCCACGATGAGTTCCGATGAGATGCGTGGTCGCACGCAGCGCGTGTGGGATGACTTCTATAGTATGGCCTCAGTTTGGAAACGCTCGCAGTGCGCCCCGACGATCAGAGCGCGGCTGGCATTTATATTCGTTTCCAAACTTTATCGTCAGATGTACGCGAGCACGGGTATAGCTACCGACAGTGCGCGCCGAAATCGCGCCACGCAGTGGGCGCGCTGGCTGGCAAAACCTTGCCGTCGCCTGTTCATCGGCAAGCCGATGCCCGAATTGCAGTTTCGGAAGACCTATTCATCCGTGAACAGAAACTTGCCAGCTGAAGAGTAGGACTTCGGCGTATTCGATCGATGTGGGAGCCATTGCCCCGGCCATTCCAGGCGAACGCCAGCTACGCTACGAATCGAGAGATACTCCTGTGCGATGAATTAAGCAGTGCGTTTTAGGGAACACGGCGACCCTGTCCAAGGTGTCGCCAGCGAGAGCGGAGCAGACGACCATCCTAATGCCTTTTGAGCACACGCTGGTCGTCGTAATCTCGGGGACGCAAACAGAAACGGGCCAGCCCCAGGCTGACGCGCTCTCGTGAAAAGCTTACTTTCAGTACCCTATTTGCCCGCAACCTCTTCGAGCGCGGACAGGAACTGCTGCGCCGCCTCTGGCGTTTGTGCCTGACCATCCAGAATCGACTTGATGGAAGCGCTTGGTCCGTACAGATTGTGGTTCGCGTCCTGATCAAGATCAATCTTCGAACCTTGAAGATTAGCTCCCGCATAAGCTCCGCTTGAATGCGAGTAGGAGAGAACGGGCGCTTTCCAGCCGGTGCTTTGGCCAACGCCTGCACTGTCCCCTGTCGGTCCAGCGGCAACAGCTTCGGCTCCCAGATCCCAGTGTCCATTTGTCAGTTCCTGCTTACCCTGGTTGTTCATCAGCAGCACGATTTCCTGGTGCTCGCCTCCCGCTTGCAGACCCACGCTTCCGCCAGTAATGGCGATGAACGCAGGCGCGCTCCAACTACTTGCCGTCCGGCAGCTTACAACTCCATTGCCGTGCTCGCCTCCCACGATGAATCCGGCTTTGGTCAATTTAGGGACAACCGCGATGCATTTAGCATCGCGTAGCAACGATAACGGAATTGGCGTAGCGCCTGTGGTCATGCTCTGTACGGTTTGAGTCGCAGCAGCCAGAACTTTGGTATTGTCCACGGCCCACAAAGGTAGACCACACAACAACGTAACAAGTACCGCTGTCAAACAAACTCTTCTCATAAACTTCTCCTTATAATGAATCGTGATCTCCAATTTGTATCCTTAGACTGGTGGCACACGTACGGTCCCAGATTGGAGTCCCCACGCAAAGGATTGATAAATTGTCGGCTAGGCGGCCACATGAGGTCTGTTCACAATTGCTCAACGGCAATCGGTTTGGAATCCAGTTCGATAAAGGAAGGGCGGCACCCGAGCAATTAGCTGAATCCGCCTTGGCGGGGTAACCGAGTGTGGCTGCGGCTTCGCAGGACCGCGAAAGCGTGTTTTCACCGCAGGCCGTGTTGATCTTGCGGCGCATAGCCGAGCCAGTTTCGTCTGCAGAACATCCTCTTTCGGCGATTTGCGTTTGAGACCTTCATAACCGATTCGGACCAAGCGGTGGTTGCGCGCTGTCGCAGTGAGTGGTGCTGCTCGGAATGAGTGGCGTGGAAGTAGCGATTCGGATTCAAGAATTGGCATCCGACTGCGTAGTCTTACTTATCCCATGATTTCTCATGCCGGGAAAGCCAGAGAGAGCGATTGCCAAAGTAGTTGAAGCCGTGGAGAAGCTCGACAAACAAGGCCAGCATTCCAGCAGAATCCTGTGGCGGGATCTCGACCGATCGACATTGCAGAAACCGCGCTTCCCGGGAAGAAGGTCGGAGCATCACGGTGGTAATGAGGTCGACTTTGGAGCGGAGAACCAGCGCCGCCGCGCCTGATGCTGAAAATGACGATTGCTCCTGGATGTCGTCCATAATGAGATTGGCTTTCGGCACGGGAAGGCGGAAAGAACCGTGACATTGCGGTCTGACCAGTTTATGCGAATTGGACTTATAGCTCCCCCATTTATCAGCGTTCCGCCTAACGGATACGGCGGTACAGAACTCTTCGTGGCGCTTTTGGCAGAGGGACTGGCAAAACGCGGACTGAAAGTCATTGTGTACACAAACGGGGAGTCCACCGTAGCCGTGGAAAAGCGCTGGCTCTATTCGCGTTCAGAATGGCCCGTCTCCGCCGAAGGTTGCGGGGCCCTGAAAGAACTTGAGCATGCAGCCTGGGCCGTCGGTGACGCTCGACAGTCTTGCGATCTCATTCACGTGAATGACGCACAAGGTGTAGCTTGCTCGACGTTTGCAGATTTGCCTGCCGTGCACACGATCCACCATCCTTACGAGCGACCGTTAAGCGATTTCTACAAACGGCATCCCCACATTCGATATGTGGCAATCAGTGATTTTCAACGCAGTCGGGAGTCGCTGCCCGGAATACGCACGATTCATCACGGCATCGATCTTGCGCAGTATAGGCACTGCGAACGCAAACAGGATTATCTCTGTTTCCTGGGTCGCATTGCTCCCATAAAGGGAACACACTTGGCCATCGCCGTGGCTAAGAAAGCGGGAATCCCCTTGAAAATAGCCGGGGAAGTGCAACCAATGTTCCGCGATTACTTTGATTCAGAGATCAAACCGCACATCGATGGCAAATTTATTGAGTATCTGGGTGTTGCCGATCTCTCCGCCAAGAACGAGTTGCTTGGAAACTCTAGGGCCCTGCTCTTTCCGATTCAGTGGGATGAGCCGTTTGGTTTGGTCTTGATCGAATCCATGGCGTGCGGCACGCCGGTCCTTGCGCTTCCTGGCGGCTCGGTATGTGAGATCGTCCGCGAGGGAGTGTCTGGGTATATATGTCACTCGGTTGAGGAACTCGCGGTTCGCGCAGCTCGGCTGGAGATCAGTTCGCAGTCTGTGCGCCGCTACGCCGAAGAACGATTTTCGGTGCGTCGAATGGCCGAGCAATATGCGGAGTTGTACGAGACGCTCGGTTCAGTGAATCCGCCACGGGATCATGCGCACCCGGAAAAGCAGCGCAGCAGCACCGCCGCACACTGGGGTGATCCTCAGGCCGAAGCCGCGTAATTGATTTGCCCGGCCGAAGGGTCTTGCGGCTTCGGCTTCGCGCCGACCGGAAAGCGATTGAGAATCTGTTGAAGGATCCCTCGACGGATCTCTTGGCCAAAATTCCCCATGGGGAGGGACAAACGATTCTCCGCGAGGCGTTGCTGGTAGCCGATCACAATGCCTATCACCTCGGGCAATTCGTCGTTCTGCGACGGCTGCTTGGAGCGTGGCAGTAAAACGGCTCGACAGTTGCTAGCCTGCAACAGCTCCGATTAGGGGGCGCAGGATTGAGATCTGTTCCACGGGTGGAAATTGATTGCTGAAGTATTTTCCCGAAGGACGAGCGCCCAGGTAGGCCGGGATGGAAGCTATTTGGCTGCCACTTACATTCTGGATCTTCGCCAGCAATATCACATTCCATGCGGCCAGAAACGAACTGTCTATTGCGAAAGCAGTTTTCAAATCGCATTTCTGCTGCCTACATCGAACAGAAGGCGTGAGCGGAATAAAATACAAAAAGATGTCAGAGCTCCCCAAATTGCTGCAAGATCGCTTTTTCGATCTTTCCGTCGATATGCTCTGCATCGCTCACTTCAGTGGCTACTTCCTAAAGATCAATGCTGCATGGGAGAAAACTCTGGGATTCACGGCCGAAGAGCTACAGTCCAAGCGAATGTTTGAATTCGTCCATCCTGACGACCGCGAACGCAGTCTGGAGCAAAATCTTATCGTGCGAAGTGGAGGGCAGGCTCTCGGCTTTGAAAATCGCTACCTGTGCAAAGACGGCTCCTACCGATGGTTTCGCTGGAACGCCACTGCCGATATAGATCACCAGCTCATTTACTCCGTTGCCCGCGACATCACTGAGAGCAAACGAGCGGAGGAGGAGCGCGAAAGGCTCGTATATGAATTGCAGACTGCTCTTAGTGAGGTAAAGGAACTGAGGGAGATCTTGCCGATCTGCATGTACTGCAAGAGCATTCGCAACGATCAGAATTACTGGCAGACAGTTGAAATATACATTTCCAATCACACCAAAGCCCAGCTGAGCCATGGCATCTGCCCAAACTGCTATAAGACGGTTTTTAAGCCGCAGTTAGACGCTCAGGAGCCTCTCTGAACATCGCGCTCTCCGCCAACGACCGAGCACGAGGCAGATGCAAGACTTTTATTTGGTTGCAGAGAGACTGAGCTCCGGCGAGACCACGTCGACACGATTGCGCCCATTTCGCTTGGCCCGATACAAAGCTTCATCGGCCTGTTGCAGCAGATCTTCCAAAGTCTCGGTGGGCAATACGTCGGTGCCGGCAACTCCCATGCTGACGGTCACAGATACCTGGGAGAAAGTCGTGATGACAGCATCTTTGGCGACCAGCCCGCGAATTTCGTCTGCACGCCTGGCGGCGACGGCCGAACCGCAGCCTGGCAGAACCAGTAAGAACTCCTCGCCACCGTAGCGGCCGGCAAGATCGTAGGCTCTTAAATCGCGTTGCAGTCTGGATGCGACCTCTTTGAGAACAACATCACCGGCAGCGTGTCCCAGAGAATCATTCACCTGCTTGAAATGGTCAATATCTGCCAGGATCACCGACACGGGCTTGCCTTGCCGTTCGGCTCGCGACAACTCGCGTTTGAGTGCAGACATGATTTCTGCCCGGTTCCGCAGCCTGGTGAGAAAGTCATGGGTGGCTGCGAATTTTAGCGATTGCTGCAGCTCGATGATCCTTTTGCCCACCAGGATCTTCGCTCTCAACTCCGAAGGTTCAACCGGCTTCGTCAAATAATCATCGGCCCCGGCTGCCATCGCGGTCAGCAAATCGGCTTTCTTCTGTTTTCCTGTGAGCATCACGGTGTAGATGTAATTTCCATTGACCCCCAGGGTTCTGATCTTTCGGCAAAGTTCCAGCCCGTCGATGCCAGGCAACATCCAATCCAGCAAGACCAGATCTGGAGCCTGCGGACTCTGGAGCAAAGCCCAGGCTTCCGAACCATCGGCAACCGCGGTGTAATCGAGGTGCCATTCCTTGAGGCACTCGGTAACCCGGCGTAGATCGAACTTTGAGTCTTCCACCAGCAGTATTTTCATTTGCATCTCATCAACAATTCAGCGCACGCGAATCTCAGCGCACGAGCTTTGGGCCCGCAGTTGCCTTCACCGTTTCCAGCAGATTGTAGAGAGTAGACCTGCTTATGCCGAGAATTTCCGCGGCCCGAAGCTTATTCCCCTCGACCATTTCAAGCACTCGCTGCGCATGTCCTTTCTGGGCCTGCGCCATAGACATGTCAGAGGAAACGCACATTCCGGTTGCAGTTCCCGGGCTGGCGCGCATTTCCAGGGGAAGATGAGCGACATCGATCACCGGCCCATCGGCCATCATGCAGGCGTTGGCGATCACGTTCTCCAGTTCACGGACGTTGCCGGGCCAGTGATACGTGGTGAGAACATTCTGGGCGCGACGGCTGATGCCCTTGATGTTCTTTGCATACTCAGCCGCGAACTTCTCTAGGAAATGCCACTGCAGCAAAGGGAGGTCCTCCTTGCGCTCGATCAGCGTCGGCAGAGAAATGGCGATTGCGCTTAGGCGATAAAAAAGGTCTTCGCGAAAACGACCTTCGAGTGCTTCCTGCTTAAGATCGCGATTGGTGGCGGCGATGATGCGGATATCGAGCTTATGGGCAGTGGGAGAACCGATTCTCTGGATCTCATGATTCTGCAGCACGCGCAGCAGCTTGGCCTGCAGCGCAGGCGACATCTCGCCCACTTCGTCCAGGAACACTGTGCCTGTGTTCGCGTGTTCGAACAGGCCGCAATGGTCCTTGCTGGCACCGGTAAAGGCTCCTTTGACGTAGCCGAACCATTCACTTTCGGCGAGCGTCTCCGGCACGCCCGCACAGTTGCAAACCACGAATGGTCCCTCGCGGGCGGGAGACATCTGGTGGAGTGCGCGGGCAATCAATTCCTTTCCCGTTCCGGAGCGACCGCTAAGGAGCACTCCGCGGAAGTGCGGAGCGATGCGGCGCATGATCGAGAAGACCTCGAGCATTTGCGGGCTGCGAGCGACCATACCCTGAAACTGAAAAGAGGAGGCGAGTTCTTTGTCCAGTGCGAGAGTGTTGCGCTTCGTCCGTATGTCCTCGAGCGACTTCATGACGCGGGCACGGAGGCTGGCCACCGAAATCGGCTTGGTCAGGTAATCGGCGGCTCCTTTTTTTATTGCCTCGACCGCAGCGGTGGTTGAGTAATCGCCGGTCAGGAGGAAGACTTCTATGGCCGCGTCAAAAGCGACGATCTCTTCGAGCATCTGCATGCCGTTCATATTGGGCATGTGAAGATCCAGGATGAGGATTTCCGGACGCCGCGATTTGACACTCTGCAAGGCGATGCGGGGATCCGTGTAGGTGATGATTTCGAGATCGAGACCCCGCAAGGACTCCTCTATGACGTCAACGACGACCTGCTCATCGTCCACGACCACCACCGAGGCACGATTTTGCTGCTGGCTCCGGTTCAGATCTCCCCCTTGCTGTCGACGAGGGCCGGCCGGAATGTAATGGGCGCCCTGTGCGCCGGGTGTACCAGAATCGGGCCATCGGACATGAGTGCCGTCGCCGCGGAAGCCGAATGCCGAGCCTGCGTCAAAGAGTGGATTCTTGCCACCTCCTGCTCCAAAAACAGCAGCCATGCCGAAAGCTCGTCACAGCGGCTGAAAACATCCTCGTCAGAGAGGAGCGAGAGAATGCGGGAGAGAAAATAGCGGGAGCGACCGCTGTCACACAGGCAGAGGTCTCGCGCCAATTCGGCGGCCATTCGCCGTGCCTCGGGCAAATGGCGCTCCTGAAGAGCATAGATGAGCTCCGCGATGCTGGAACATAAGGAACGATGCAGGTATTCCTGGAGCCCCTCGATAAGGAACTGCAAGTCCTCGGTAGTAGTGTTTCGCGCCATATCCGCCTCCTGCCGCGTTTCAAGTGCAACTTTCGTGCCATTGCCGGAAACACAGGCAAATGCTAGAGCTGCCCAAGCTATTCGCCTTAGACACGAAGACAACGACCGGCATCGAGCGAGCTATTTTCGGCGCTCGTGCGGCTCGCAACCCCAGCTCGGAGTCGCCACAGCGCGTGAAATTGAGGATTTCTTAACCTCCATGCCCGTGATCGCGCCCGACGCGAGTTGTCGAAAACAAAAAACACCGCCGGAAGTGTCCAAAGATCGGACACGATTCCGAATTTCAAACATCCGAAGGGGCATGTCCTGAAGTTTCTGCTCTAAGCCAACTCCTTGCGCCAGCAGGCGTTAGCTCGACGGCTCGCCGCTGGCCGCCGGATTGCATTCGTAAACAACGCAAACGGGCATAAGGGAGTTGGCTGGTCTGTTCCATTATGGGAAGTCTCGCAGGGGTGAAGAGAATCGCTGCGCTTTGCGGGCTTGCCGCTGGCCTATCGGGGCTGGCCTCTCACGCCCATGCTCAATCCGTGGGGCGACCGGCGCCGCGAAGCGATTCCGCCACGCTGCACATAAGTGTGATGGTCGTGGCGATCGTGCAAACTCCGACCCAAAGGCGGGCGACACAGTCGCCGGGTACGATCACATACAACCTGGAGCCAGCTGCGCCTCTTATGGACGAGAACTATGAAATCCGCAGCCTTCCGGCAAAAGAGCACACCAGGAAAACACAGCCTGCGGGAGTTCTGGAGACGCTGGTGGTGGTTCCACGCTGAGCAGTTTGCCCGTAACAATTTCGGTGGAGTAAAGACATGAACGTTTCCTTGGAGCTTCACGCGGTCGTAGTTTCTTCCGATCCGTCCGTGCTTGATTCGATGTCGGCTTGCCTCGGGCAGCTTGGCATTCCAGCCATGTTTCATGCGCGCTCGGAAGTGATCGAAATACTGGCAAAGCAAAAGATGGACGCTTTCTTCGTAGATCAGGATCTCGATCCGGATTTTTCCGTAATCCAGCGGGTACGGGCTTCTTCCTCCAGCCGCAACGCCGTGACGTTCGCGATTGTGCCCCGCTCAGGACGCGGGCGGTTACCGGTCGGAGGAGCCAATTTTGTCATTGAGAAGCCTGTCTCCCACGAGCACCTGAACCGCTCCTTACAAGCCGCTTATGGACTCATGCTGAAGGAGCGACGCCGATATACCCGGTACGCGTTGCGCTGCGAAGCCACGCTTGAAGATTCAACCCGGCACAAATTCCAAGCCTCCACAACCAACATAAGTCAGACCGGCCTTTCCCTCGAATGCTCCGCTCCGCTGATCGCCGGAGAAAACGTGAGTTTGAATTTCCGTCTGCCGCACAGCCCGACGATGTGCAACTTCAGAGGCCAGGTGATTTGGGCGGCCGGAAACGGCAAAGCGGGATTAGCCTTTACCCACATGGGCGCGAGGGATCGGGAGCTGCTTACCGAATGGATTGACGGAGAATTTCTGCGCGAGTGGCATCCACTCATTCCCGAGGGAGTTGCGGAAAAATTCATGTATGCGGCCCGCTGAGAATCAGCCTGAAGATTGCACCATAGCTCGCGATCCATGCAAAAGTAGGTCGGCCGAGGTCGCCGGTTGAAGTCGAAAGGCGAACTGTTTGCGTATGCCGGCCGGGCGGTCGCGCTCAGTGCGCAATCGGCGCTGATCAGGACCTCCGCATTCCGGGGTCGGAGCCGAAATCAGACGATCAGCCGACACCCGGGTGAGGTCGGAGGACAAAGAGGATTTGCCCCGCGGCAGTCGCGCGACCCAAATTGCACGCGATTTGCGATTGCTGTCGATTGGAAGTTCGAACCAGGACTGCTATGACCATAAGCTGGCTCTTTCTCAACCAAACGCAAGTGAAAGAGGAACTGCGCAACCAACGCGCTCAATACCTTCACTTAATTCAGAACATCCCCGAGGTGGTCTGGCGGGCCCGCGAAAGCGGAGATGCGATTTTTATCAGCGAGAGGATCGCCGACGTGTTTGGATACACGGTCGAGGAAGTTCTTCGCCATGGCGCAGAGCTATGGTTTGGCAGAATGCATCCCGAAGACCGCGACCGGGTCAAGCATGCTTATGCGGAGCTGTTTCGCGGCGGCCGCAGGTTCGACGTTCAGTACCGCATCCAGCATCGCGACGGACACTGGATGTGGTGGCATGATCGCGCTCAGATGGCGGGTGACGCTTCGGACAACTATGCCGACGGGCTCCTGTCAGACATCTCCCACATGAAGGCGCTTGAGGCCCGGGTGCAGCACGCTCAAAAAATGGAGGCGGTTGGCCAACTGGCCGGGGGTGTTGCTCACGACTTCAACAATCTCTTACAGGTCATCGCCGGGTATGCGGAAATGCTGGAAGGCCGCCACGCAGATGACGCGAAGACGGTTGAGCACACAGCCAGAATCAAAGCTGCCACCAGGCGGGCCCAGGGACTGACGGAACAGCTGCTTGGATTCAGCCGAAAGCAGTTGCAGCATGTAGCTGTGCTTGACTTGAACGAGACGGTTTCCCGGAACGAGGCAAGGCTTGCCAGCCTGCTTGGGCGAAGAATCCACCTGGAAGTCCATTTATCTGTCGCCCCATTGTGGATCAAAGCTGATGCGGCACAGATGGAACAGGTGCTTATGAACCTGGTGCTGAATGCGCAAGATGCCATGCCCGAAGGCGGGAATCTGATCATTGAAACCGCCCGCTTTGATGGCGATAAGGGACCGACGGCGACAACCGGAGGCGTTTCTCCAGGAGAGTATGTCTCCCTTTCTGTGGTTGATACCGGAATGGGAATGGATGCGAGCACGCTGTCACGCGTTTTTGAACCATTTTTTACCAGCAAGGCTCCGGGAAAGGGTTTAGGGCTGGCTACGGTGTACGGAATCATCAAGCAAAGTGGAGGAGACGTTCTGGCCAAGAGCGAACCGGGAAAGGGCTCCTCTTTCCATGTTTTTCTTCCCGCGGCTAAGCAGGAAGAAGGGCAGAGAACAGTCGCGAGTGTTCGCCGCCATTCACCTGAGAAGAGAACCATTCTGCTCACTGAAGATGAGCCGGAGGTGCGGGACGTTACCTCCGTCTTTCTGGAAAAAGTCGGATACCGCGTTCATTGTGCCGGGGACGGCCAGGCGGCGCTTGATTTTGCGGACCGCTTTGCCGGAAACATTCACCTGTTGCTGACCGATATGGTGATGCCAGGGTGCAGTGGCACAGAGCTTGCCGCGAAGCTCTGCTCCAAACTTCCCGGCATGAAGGTGCTTTACATGACCGGCTATAGCAATGACCGGATATTGCGCCACCAGCTGCAAGGCAGCCAAGTCGCGATATTGCGTAAGCCTTTCACCAGAGATCAACTCATCTCTGCGGTCGGAAGAGCATTGGATGGACCCAATCTCGCCCAGCTCCACTCCGGAACCTGGGAGTCAGCGAGCCATCCATCTTGATCAAAACAGCGCTCCAGTACCAACCGGCAAGCCGATCGGGCGCGTGGCCGCACAGCGTACCAAAAAAGACTCCCATTCTGGGTCTGGTAGAGCTCGATGACTTCAGCGGCGAGCTGGTGCGGAAGGCTTTCGCCCAGTGCGACATCCAAACGGCGCGGATCGGAGACGATTTTGCCGCTCGCGTGATGCGAGAGAAGTTTGAAGGCCTGGTCCTCACCCTTGACCAGCGCGCCATCCAGGTCCTTGAAGCTATCCGTTCGTCGCCATCCAATCGCAGAAGCATTGTTTATGGAATCGCACGTGAAGACCTCGACATCCGCCCGTTTTCCCGATACGGCATCAACGCTTTTCTCGATCTGCCATTGGATCGTGCCGCAGTTTCGAGCACCGCGCGCGCAACCTGCGCTTTGCTGCTGCAGGAGCTGCGCCGGTACGTGCGCATCCCCCTGGTGGTGGAAGTCAGCATCGAGAGCGGAGGCGCAAGCATGAGAGGTTCGAGCCGGGAAATCAGCGGCGGAGGCATGTCGGTCCATCTGCCCGGCGCGGCGCTGAAACCAGGAAAAGCGCGTCTGGCATTCGCCCTGCCCGAAGCGCCCATGCTCACCATTGCCGCGAACCTTTGCTGGGTCAACGAGTCTCTCTTGGGATTTCAATTTGAAGATTCCGATCCCGCGCGGCAGGCGGTGAAGAGCTGGATCGACTCTTTTCTCGGTCTTCAGTAAGTACCCTCTCCCGGCTTTTTCTCCCGCGAGCTTCCAGTAAGCAGCGCTCATCGCTGTGGTTAGCGGCCGCAGCAGTTCATGCCGCGCCTTCTTACGTCGTTCCACACCTTTCTACGTGCCTCTATGCGCCGCGTTCCCACGGCACGGCTGGTGCAACCGGCACTGCCCTGTTGGGCAGACGGAAGAGAAAGCGTAGCCGAGTGTCCGGCAAACAACGAAAAAGCCGGAAGGCATTTCAAGCTTTCACCATTGCCTTTGCGGATGCCAAGAATCAGCCGATTTCCAGTCGCGAATATATGCTGTAGATTGGCTTGTCGAAATCTAATGTCCTGAGGCGAATTGTTCATGGTTCTTGCCCTTGAGTCCCCGCCGTCAATGCCATTGTCGATGCTTGTCATCGACGATCAGGAACATGTCGAGGATCTGATGCCTGAGATCTTCGCGGACATGCCGATTAAGGTCATGGCGACGCAGGACGTGGATAAGGGTTTGCGTCTATTTCGCGACAATCGACCCCGACTTGTCCTGCTGGGCTTCATCCTCAAAAGCGCAAGCGGGATGGAGTTACTCGATCGCATCTTCAAGCTGGACTCGGGAGTGGAGATCATCATGCTCTCCGATGACTATTCGCCTGGACTGGCCATTGAAGCGATTCAAAATGGTGCGGCTGAGGTTCTGGTCAAGCCGGTGGAAATCGAGGCGCTTCGTGAGCGCGTCGCTCGCTCGATAGGAATCGCACAAAAAAAACAGCACACGCGGGCGCTGGACGCAGAGTTGCTCTCTTCGTTCAATTTTCACGGCATGGTCGGGCGAAGCCCGCGGATCCTCGATGTCTTCAACATGGTCAGCCGCATCGCTCCCCATTTTGGAACCGCTCTTGTGAGCGGCCCGTCGGGAACGGGCAAGGAACTGATTGCCCGAGCGCTGCACGATCTTTCTCCGGGGAGCAAAGGACCTTTTGTCGTCTGCAACTGCGCCGCTCTTCCCGAGTCACTGGCGGAAAGCGAACTCTTTGGCTTTCAGAAAGGCGCTTTTACCGGCGCCTTTCAGGACACCTCGGGCCTGTTTGAACGCGCCGATGGGGGCACGATCTTTCTTGATGAAATCGGGGAGATTTCCCCGTCCATGCAGGCAAAGCTCTTGCGGGTGCTGCAGACCCACGAAGTGCAGCGGCTTGGATCGGCATCCCTCAGGCGGCTCAATGTTCGCGTGATCGCGGCCACCAATCGCGAGCTGCACACGGCGGTGTCGGAAAGAACTTTCCGCGAAGATTTGTTTTATCGTCTTTCCGCAGTACATCTAAGACTGCCCGCTCTTGTGGAGCGCATGAGCGATCTGCCTCTGCTGCAAGCGCACTTTGTCCACCGGTATTCACGGCAGTATGGTAAGGCCATTTCGGGAATCAGCCGGCGGGCGCAGAAGCTGCTTGCCGAGCACAGCTGGCCGGGCAACGTTCGTGAGCTGG
>Ga0134125_10001619_pt1 | contig 27500 bp, 25 predicted proteins | sample KB31751_FD_96464 | JGI IMG/M metagenome (GOLD analysis project Ga0134125, IMG submission 96464) | Terrestrial soil microbial communities with excess Nitrogen fertilizer from Kellogg Biological Station, Michigan, USA - KB3-175-1 | ecosystem: Environmental > Terrestrial > Soil > Unclassified ... | reverse complement strand
TGCCCCCTCACCCCAACCCTCTCCCCGGAGGGGAGAGGGAGCAAGCCGGTGCGCGTTCATGCCGCCACCTGCTCGACCAGCGTGCCCTTGTCCAGGTGCAGCGTATGGCTGGCGTACTCGGCGGCCTTCGGGTCGTGGGTGACCATCACGATGGTCTTGCCGTGTTCGCGGTTGAGCTGCTGCAGCAGGCCCAGCACGTCTTCGGCCGACTGCCGGTCGAGGTCGCCGGTGGGCTCGTCGCAGACCAGCAGGCTGGGGTCGGAAACGATGGCGCGGGCAATCGCCACGCGCTGCTGCTGGCCGCCGGAGAGCTCGCCGGGCTTGTGCCCGCCGCGGTCGGCCAGGCCCACCAGTTGCAGTGCGATCGCCGCGTTCTTCTTGCGCTGCGCCGCCGACAGCTTGGTCAGCAGCAGCGGCAGCTCCACGTTGCGCTGCGCGCTGAGCATCGGCATCAGGTTGTAGAACTGGAACACGAAGCCGACGTTCGACGCACGCCATTTCGCCAGCGCGCCGCTGCCGAGCTGGTCGATGCGCTGGCCACCGATGCCGATGCTGCCGGCGCTCGGCGCATCCAGCCCGCCGATCAGGTTTAGCAAGGTGGTCTTGCCTGAACCCGACGGCCCCATCAGGGCGAGGAAATCGCCCTCGGCGATATCGAGGTTGACGTGATGCAGCACCTCGACCTTCTGCTTGCCGCGCGTGTAGGTCTTGGCCAGGTTCCGGATCTCGATCAGGGTGCCCATGAGGTGTCTCCGCTGAAATGTTGCTTGATTGACTCGACAGAATTACGACGAACGGCGTCGGCACAGATCGACGTCGCGCTTCAGGATTTGCCAGACTGGATGCTGACCTTCGACCCGTCATGCAGGGAGGCGTCGGGCGCAACCACGACGCGGTCGCCCGGGTTCACGCCGGCCGGCAGCAGGCGCAAGTCGCCGTACGCCTGCGCCGCCGGGTTCACCCGATGCTGACGCACCCGCTCGCCGTCGACCACGAACACCGCGCTGTGGCCGTCGCGCTGCACGATAGCCTTGGCCGGCACCAGCACGCCGGTGGGTGCCGTGGCCCGATCATGTTTCGCCTGCTTCTCCAGGAAGGAAACCCGCACGCCCATCTCGGGCACGATGCGCGGATCCTTCTTCTCCAGCGCCACGCGTACCTTGATGGTGGCCTTGCCGCGATCGGCGGTGGGCACGATGGCGATGACGTGGGCGGGGATCTTCCAGTCCGGATACGCGTCCAGCACGGCCTCGGCCGGCATGTTCGGCTTGACGCGGCCGATATAGGCCTCGTTGACGTCAACGTCGACCTCCAGCGAATCCATGTCCACGATGGTGCCCACCCCGGTGCGGGTGAAGCCGCCGCCGGCCGACAGCGGCGAGATGATTTCGCCGACCTGCGCATCCTTGGTGGTGACCACGCCGCTGAACGGCGCGCGCACCACGGTGTAGTCGAAGTTGACCTGCGCCTGCACGGCCTGCGCGGCGGCCGCGGCGGCCTGCTTCTGTTGCGCCGCCAGCTGGGCGCGCGTGCTGTCGACCAGGGTGCTCGCCTGCTCGGCGGCCTGCTTCGACACCAGCCCCTGCGTCGCCAGCGTCTGCAGGCGCTGCTGATCCTGCCGGTTCTGCGTCAACTGCGCCTGATACTGCGCCACCAGCGCGTGCGCCGCGGCGGCCTGCGCCCTGGCCGTCGCCAGCCCGGCCTTCCACGCACTGTCGTCCAGCCGCGCCAGCACCTGGCCCTTGGTCACGTGGTCGCCCTCCTCGATCAGCACCGCCGTCAGCGTGCCGGTGATCTGCGCCGACACGGTGGCCTGGCGCCGGGCGGTGACGTAGCCGGTCGCCTGCAGCACCGCGCCGGCGTCGCTGTCCGCGCTGAGCGATACCGCTTGTGCTACCTGCACCGGCAGCGCACGCTGGCCCAGCCAGAACCAGCCACCCGCGCCGAGCAGCATCGCGACGACGACCAGCGCGCCGACGATCCACGGCCAGCGCCCGCCGGCGCCACCATGATCCTCGCGCTGATGGCGCCCGATGCGCAGTTCCTTCAACAGTTCGGCGTTGTCCACTCGTCGTCCCCGCTCAGATGCATTCGATGATCCGGGCCGGCAGGCCGGCGCACCAGATCAAACCATCAACTGCCGCCCATGACAGCTGTCATCCCGGCATCGCGATGCTGCCCCGGGCAACAGCATGCGACACGACCGGGCGCAGCTTGCGGCCTGTCACCGGATGGCGCAACCCGCCGTGCATCCGACCGGTGCGCGGTGAATCGGCGGCGAGGCACCTGGCCGCCTGCACTCGCTGGCCGCACGGCGACGCCGATACCGCGGTGCCCACGGAACAAGTACGCCGTTGCGGCAATCACGCGGCGCAATGCGCCTGCGGTTGTCTAGTACCTTCACCTTAGTATTTGGAGCCGACTTCACTTTTCAGATCGGTAGCTTGGGCTTAAGTCAGTGCCATTCACCACAGAGATCATTTCCTTTCGGCCGGGCACGTCTGGCCGATAACCTCTCGATTCTATTTTTGCCGATGGATTCCCCGCTGGATGTCAACGCACGTGATTTTGCGGGGCGTGAGAACCTAGATCGAAGGTTGCAGGCTCACGCGTCTCACGGTCGGGTCTGGCATGGTCGTGCCGGGCTTGAGCTGGCCACTTTCATCCAGGGCATCCCATCCGGAGTTCGCGATGTAATAGAAATCGCTGCCGGCGACGACACCATGGGTTGGTGTTCCCAGGGATCTCGTCGACCGTTCGACGATTCTTTCCGTAACAATACCCGTGCCCGAAGCATCGAGAGTGAAGATGGCTATTCGCTGAGGTGATATCCCATTCTGGACGACGATCAGTCGATTGCCAGCCAGATACAGGCCGTCGGCACCGCTTAGCGCAAACCGCCCTTGCGTCGAGAGCCAGCGCACCCGCTTCGTGGTGGTGTCGAGTACTCCGATACCACGCACGTAGTCCGGCACATAAACGTGGACGCCATCCGCCGCCACAGCGACGGTTTGGGGAGACATGAAGTCACCGTTGTCGATGCGCTTCAGATGCTTGCCGTTGAACGGCAAGCGATAGATTCCACCGCCATCACCATCGGAAACGATGACATCGCCCTCTCTCGTCAGCGCCATGTCGCCCAAATCGCTCGGACGCGGCCCTTCGATGCGGCGAAGCAGCTTCCCGGTTTGCAGGTCGTAGCACAGAATCACCGACCTCCCCTGATCCGATGGGTCGACCGCGGCAAAGCCTTGCATGGCAACTTCCGTTGCCCACAGCAGATGTCGGCTCGAGTCGATCTTGAGGGCCACCATCGGCCAATGATCCGGCGACTGCGCGAATTGCACCAGGTGTCGGTCGCCTGTGGTCGAGACGATCTTGTCCCCGAGGACGCTCGTGATGAAAAACCGTTTGCCTGGTGCGTCGTAGTCGATATCTTCGGGCAGCAGCCGGGGAGCCGCGAGGTAAAATGCCGAAGATGATTGCGCGAGGGGTCGACGGTTTTCAAGGAGGCTGGCGCGGATGGACTTGAAGGCCGGAGCCTGACGCAGGCTGGCAAACTCACGCAGGTTTTCTATCGCAGCGGAGGACTGTCCCATCCGAACGTAGGTTGCAAGTTCGTCGAGAGCTGCTTGCTGGTTGTCGACATGAACCTCCGCACGAGCCAGCTCCAGCAAAGAGTCGGGGGCTGCGTTGAGAAATTGCTTCAGTTGTCCGGCCTCGATCAGGTACGAGCGCCAGTCACTCCGTTTTCGGGCGACCCGCATGGCTGCCTCGAGTTCGTCAAACTGCTCCAGCGCCGATTGCCGTTGGTGTCGAGTCGAAGTAGTGACTTGACTGGCGCCTCTGCCTTCCGTTGTTGAGCCGTCCGATCCGTCCGTGCTGCGCGCAAAGGCCGGGGGCCCGGCAATCAGCAGGGAGGCAAGAACCATCCATCGGGCAAGCGTCCTCATGTTGTGCATCTATTGTTCCTGCAGTGAAGTGCTACGCGGCACGCGGGCCACGGCAAGCGTAGGCTGGGCTGACGAAAGCGCATAAGGGGGTATCCGTTTTCGGACTGGCAATATTGTGGATCGACACAATAGGCTCCCTCGGTTCGGATGTCGTAGCGCTTGCGGCGGATTTTCGCCACAAGAAGAACAAAAAAGAACCAGGTTCATTTCTGCACGTCGGAAAGTGAACCTGACCCCTTCCCCTCAACGCAGGTTCAGCGCGAGCACGACCGACGACACCAGCAGCGCCCGCCACGCCGGCACCGAGGCTCGGCGGGCGTCGTAGAGATACACGCCGAGCAGCACGACGCAAAGGCCGATCTGAAGAATCCCGGCGTGCTCGGCGACAAGCGCGGCGATGATCAACCTGCCGGATGCCCCTGGATAGAGCGTCGCCCCCTGCACGAGCAGGTCGAGGATGAAATGCGAAAACACGGCCAGCCAGACCGCAACGAATGCGCGAGAACCGAACCGCCGGAAATACACCGCAAAGACGCTGGACCACACAATCGCCATCAGCAGCGAATGCGACCAGTCGTTCAGGGGCATGCGATCCACGTCCAGCACGTCGAACGCGATCCAGAGGATATCGAGTACGAAGGCGCCAATCAGGAAAGCCATCATCGGCACGCGTGGAGCGCGGCCTTTCAATGCGAGTCCAGCCGCAAAATGCGCGGCGTACATCAGTCGCGCCGCCTGCCTGCAGACGTGCGATGCAGCCAGTCAATGACGAGCGCCGGCACGATGATGAAGATCAACTCTACAATTCCGTCATGCAGCGACATGCATCACCTCACTATTGTCCGCGCCAGCGCAAGCAACTTTACCTTCGCCCGTCTGATCAGGCCATTCGAGCGCCTGGCACTCTCACGTGGCCGGCGGACTGGCGGCGCAGGCTGGGCCCGGGCATCGTCATGGCATCGGCCAGAGTCCATGGCGGCACGCTGAATATGGAAACCTCGCATCGGGTGGCCTGTGGGTTTCCATATCCATGCCGGCCATGGACAGCTTTTCGAGGCACGTCGTGGCCTAATTGCCGACGAGATGACAGCAAGCCAGATGTTATCCGTGCTGCTCAAACCAATCGCTTATGGCGCGGCGAACCTTGCCGGCCGCCTGCGCATCCGCCATCCAGCCATGCGGCATGCCTGGCACGAGCATGAGCGTAAGCCTCTTTTCATCGCCGTTCTTCACGTAGTAGGGCCGCAAGGCATCGCGCAAGGTCGTCGCCGCAGCCGGATTCAGCACGTTATCGCCCTGCCCCTGCACGATAAGCAACGCCACAGGCGGCCTGCCGCGCGCGATCTCTCCGGCATGGCGCACGGCATCGGTGCGTTCGGCCAGTGCACGCGATGCGGGTGTCCAGGTATAAGGTCGCCTTGTCATCCGCTCCAATGCATGAACCGAAACACTCAACCCCGTCGACGCGTTGATGATGGCCACCGCATTCACCGCGACCTTGCCGTTGATCAGCGCGATCAATGCAGCGGCACCGCCTGCGGAAAATCCCATGAGGTCGATGGGTTGCCCCGCCGCCAGACAACCGCGCTGCCGCAGCGCCTCGACCACCCGGGGCAACTCGTCCGCAGCACCTGCGACGGCCGGCTTGAACAGCAGCATCGCGAAGTCCTTGGACTGCAGACGTGCGAGCTCACGATTCCCCCCCGGTGGCGCACGCCGGCCGAACAGGGGCAAGCCCAGATATACCTTCACCGCCGGAACGTCATCCAGTGGCAAGGCCGTCATCAACGCTTGTCCCGTCTCCGGCGGTCCAAAGCCATGCCACAGGACAATCGGCGGCCTGCTCACGCGTGGCGGCACCCGCAAAATGGCCGGCACGCCCGCCAGCGTTGTGCTCGCTATCCTGACCGCCTCTCCGACGGGCCTTTGCTGATCACAGCGAAGGGTTGTGACGGAGTGGGCCGCCGTGTTCGGGTCTACCTGTGAACCCGCCCATGCGGCGTGGGCGTATCCGAGGGTACCCACAAGCCACACAAGTCGTCGCCACCAACGATGCGACTTGATTGTTCCGATCACTGCATTTGCTCCTGGTCTTTCTCCGCGACCCATCTACTTCAGCCGGGAAATTCAATGTGTGCCGTCGGACTGCGGACGACCTCTTAGTGATGACGAAGTATCCTGGCGCCGCGCAGGGTCAACACAACTCGCCTTCGGCGGACAGTGGCTGTGAGCGGCTGAGGGCGGTTCATTCAATGCAGGCCCGGATGTATGAGTCGATGATGTTCATGCCTGGCTGGTACGCGGTCTCGGCGACACGTTTCAATCTGGTCAGGCCGAGCTCCAAGTCGTCGCCAATTTTCCTGTCCAGGTTCACGAACAGTCCCATGACCTTACCGGCATACGGAGTTCTGTCGTCGCGCGCCCAGATCACTCGCGTGCCGCTCGGCTGGGGGATCAGGCTGAAAAGCGCTTTGTTGCATGCCGGGAATGGCTTGACCATTTTCAGATCGAAGGCGATCCGGGAATAGGGAACGGAGCGGGTGATGGTGATGCTGCTCTGTCCCGCTTGCCGGTTGCCCGCCCACGAATACGTCGCGCCCTGGCCACGGGCCGGGCCACTGTAGGTTTTCTGCATGCCGGGGGCGGGATCGTATGGCGTCCATGCCTCCCATGCCTTCAGATCGTCGATCAGGTCGAAAATCGTTCTGGGCGATGCGCGAATTATCTGCGAGCGCTCCACATGCAGGTCGCCGGACCTCGCCGCGGCGAGGATCAAAATGGCGGTTGCCAGAAAAACGACCACGATGGCGATTACCTCGAGCACGGCAGCGACCTTTGGCGTGGTTGTCCCGTTGAAGGCAGGGTTCATCTGGGGCGACCAAGGCGCGCCCGGGTTGTAACGTAATGCCGCGCGAGGACGCGCGTACAGGGCCAATTCGGCCCTCCAGACCATGACCAATGCACAAATGGTGTGCACCTGCAGCGGTCGATGCCGTGGTGGATACCACCACCCCTCGCCACGGCCGACTGAAATTGGCCCCATGATTCAGCGCGACCGTGGTCATGGATACTGCGGGCGGGTTCGCTAAGCTGTCGAATCCATGTATCTGCCCAACGGGCGACTCCCACGGAATCCCGGCCATGCTCATCCGCGACGTCAAGGAAACGGAACTGCCGGCCCTGCTCGACCTCATCAAGGCCAAGGCCACCTTTGACGGCTGTCCCGATTCACTCATGGCCACCGTCGATTCGCTGCGCGAAGCACTGTTTTCATCAAACCCGCGGGCCCATGCGCTGGTAGCAGAAGTCGATGGCGAAATCGTGGGGATGGCGACCTATTACGCTACCTTTTCCAGTTTCATTTCGAAGCCGGGTTTGTGGCTGGATGACCTGTTCGTACAAGAGCCTTCGCGCAATCTCGGCATTGGCGACGCGCTGATGAAGCGTTTGTGTTCGATCGCCGCGGCGGCCGGTTGCGGGCGGGTCGAATGGCATGTCTTGCACGCCAATGAAGGTGGCAAGAGATTCTACCGACGCCTCGGAGCCACGATCCGGGAGAGCGAGCGCCTGGTCCGCGTGACGGAAGGGACGATCCTTGCGCTGGCGCAAACCGGCTCAGCGTGACTCATTCGCACCTTCCCGACCTCGGATCGCAGGCCGGCTCTCGAGACCCATCGACATGACTGCGCCAACGACAACCGGGTCGGCGACCGTGAATCGTACATGCCCCACGGCTGGTGCCGGGCGTCCCGACCCATGGCGGCGAGATCATCGGCTTCTTCCAGCCGCAGGTAGGAACCGAACGGATTCGGGCCCCGCACCAACCCGTCTTCGATGCCCTGGCGAGGTGGAGATCGCCGCCGCTGCCGTTGGTCAATATCCGGTAATCGTCGTCGCCACCGTCCCGAACGAATTCAGGCGTTGCACAGAACGCTGCACCGGCGTCCGGATCGTTGCAGGGAGGAATGGCCGCCAGCGTTTCCAAGGGATGATTTCACCTGTTCCTGATGCCGCGCCGGTGCATTGCAAGACCGACGTCACGGCAACTCGCCGAGCGTCGGAAACCCGTCGACGACTCTCGCCAGCGGACTCCAGCGGGCATCTGCCAAGCCGCAAGATAGGCGATATGGGCGAGCTTCGCATATGACCAATTGGATCTCGCTGCCGGAACCAATGCCGACGTCAGCCCTTCGAGGAACTCCGGAACCTCCTTATTGGAGGTAAGGCCCGCTTGCCCCAACCATCGCCGTGACCAGGCCCAGAAACATCGTCATGACAACAAGCAGCCGGATCTGCCGGAGACGCTTCTCCACGGCAGCAAGGTCGGACTTCCAGATGGCCTTGTTCAAGAGTCGCCACGGCATGAAGTACAGGTAGGCAAAGGCCGCCATGGCGCCCATGCCCGACACCATCATCGCGCGGATGTACGCAGGCAGCTCGCCGCTTCCCCCGGACACCACGGATGCCATGACCAACCCGGTCACGATGACCACGGTGATACCCACCCAGCGCCAACCGAGAAATCGCGCGAATGTCCGACGCCAGATCGACAACCATGCGTACGTCCTCAGCGTGCGGGCGCTGAACACCATGTCGACGTACGCGAAGGAAAGGCCTCCTATCCAGCCGACGAACCCCACGGTATGGAGCGCCAGCGCCACGATCATCAGTTCACGGGTATTCAAGGTAGACCTCCACGATGGGGGATTCGAATCAACGTTGCCGATCCTGGACATCCATGGCCGAAACAGCGTCGGCGGCACCTCAACTTCTTCTGCTGCACGGACTACGCCCAGCTCGAACGGCTGGGAGCCGAGCGGCCCCGAACAGGCGCCATTGCCCACGGTAACGTCATTCCTGCGAAAAGAGGGAATGACGGGCAAAGGCAGTTATTCGGGGCGTGCATAGGCATCGATGATTTCCGCGCGTGCCTTGATGAAATCACCCGCCACGCGAGTCAAACGCTCGCGCGTGAAGAAGATCCCGTACAGCCCTTGCTGGCGATCCCACCACGGAAACGTGCCCGACGCCCCGGGGCTGGACACCAGTGTGCAGACGCGCTCGGCCGTCCAGGCTTCACACCAGTTGCCGAGGGCATATTCCGTCGGACGGCCTTTCGCCCCGGGCGGCAGCCAGGCCTTGGGTTTGCCGACAGTCTGCGCGGTCTCCATCACCTCGACGGCGTGCGCCGACAGTATGCGGCGACCATCGACACGGCCGTTCTGCGCAAGCATGGTCAGGAACCGCATGTAGTCGTCCGCCGTGGTCACCACACCGCCTTGCAGCAGCGGATTCGACGTTTGGTCCGCGGGCACGCCGCGACGGGGGAGATGCTCCCAATAGGTGCGGGTCATGCCGAGCGGGCGCGCGATGCGTTCGTCGAACAACTCCGCCCAACGCTTGTGCGTAACCGCCTCGACCGCCGCACCGGCGACCTGGAAACCCGGCCCCCCGTAACGGAACACCGCGCCGGGCGGATCGCGCAACGGACGCCGGGCGATCTGTGCGGCCGATTCCGCCAGGCTGAGGCGGGGATCCTGCCTGATGTCGACCATGTCCAGCAGGCTGCCCTCGCCCGAGGTCTGGGCCAGCAGCTCGCGCAAGGTGATGGTTGCGGATGGCCCGGTGAACGTGGGCAGATAGCGCGAGATCGGCGCATCGAGCGACAGCTTGCCCTCGTCGACCACGGTCATCACCAGGGCCGCCGCCATCCATTTCGAGGCCGACGCCACCGGCAGTTGCGCATCCCTGGCGATATCGCCGACATCCACCCGCAGCAGCGGACGGCCATCGCGCATGACGATCGCCGTAACACCGGGCGCCCCGTCGCGCAGCGCGTGCTCCAAATCGGCATGAACCCGTCGCCGGACATCGTCGAGGGACCCGGATGCGGGCGGCGGTGCCGGCGCCGGTGTCGACATCGCATCGAATGCCTTCCTTCCGGCGTGCATGGCGATTCCCAGGCACCCTGAAAGGGCGAGCATCAGGCAGGCGCCGAGCACGAACGAGCCGAGCTTTCCCACCCGGGTCGATGGCTCCGCACGATAGCGGCGGCGTCGGCGGCCCTCGGCAGACGCCAGGCCCTTGCTGCCCGGGCGATCAGGCCGCACCGGCGTCGCCTTCGAGCAGAAGTCCACCCCACGCCGCGGGGTCGCTGTCGGCGATCGTTTCGGAAAAGACCCAGACGTGCTCCCAGGGATCGACGACGGTGTACTGGCGCTCTCCATACGGATAGCTGGTGGGCGGGCCGACCATGCGCGCGCCGGCCTCACGGGAGCGGCGATGGTGAGACTCGATGTCCTCGACGCGAACCATCACCGCAAACCGCGAGCGATCGGCCATCGTCGGCGCTCCCTGCATCACCACGAGACCCTCTCCCGCCGCGTCGAGCTGGGCGCGATGGACGCCGATCCGAAGTCGTTCCTGAAATCCGAAGGCCTTGCGCAACCACGCGACGGCGGCAGGGACATCCGGATAGTCGAGTACCGGGATCAGCGCATTGCGCGGCATGGAGCGGTTGGTCTTCAGTGGCATGTCGGTTCGCTCTTCTCGGGAAGGGGGCAGCGCCTCGCGACGGGCGCCGCGGGCATCAGCGCGATGTGCGGCGTTGCTTGATGTAGGCGATGATTTCCGCCCTGGAGAGCCGGCCGTCATGATCGGTATCGACTTCGTCGAAATGCTGGGCCAGGCGAGGCGTGCCCCGACTCGCCTCGTCGCGGCTGAGGCTGCCGTCGTGATCGAGATCGGCGGCGGCGAACCGCTCCTGGGCTTTTTCGGCGATCCGTTGCGATCGGCCTTCACTCATCCCCGCGCACGCGCTGAGCGACAACGCGGCGAGCATGACGGCAGGCAAAACGGCTCGGTTTACAAGGAGGATGATTTTCATGGCGATTCCGTGATGAGGTGCCGAACCGCGATCCGCTGGCGGGATCAATCCGGTTCGTCGATGGATCGGGTGGCGCGAGCCGGGGGCAGCGGCCCGCGCCTGCGCGCAGCAGCGGGGGTCAGTTGCCGCGCGTATACGTGGTCGAGCGGGTGGCGGACGCGCCCGATCCGGTCGAGAGCGACTTGTTGACGGTCATGCTGCCGTTGCCGAACGCGACGTTCCCCGATTCGACCGCCGACCTGCCGCTCGACGTGGTGAAGCCGCGGGTGCGGCCAATGCCGTCGTCGGTGCGATAGATCGTGCTCCAACCCGACTGGGTATTTCCCCCGACACCGGTATGGCTGCGCGACAAAGTCACCGACCCGTTGCCGTTCCGGGTGATCGAACCAGTGCGGGAGGCCGTCTCGCCGTTGTCGTAGGTTCTGCTGACCTGGTTGATCAGGCTGCCATTGCCATGACTGGTGCTCCGGGTGGTCGTGAATCCGTGGCCGCTGTTGGTTTGCACACCGCGACTCGCGGTGGCACTACCCGGGCTGCGCGAGATATGGCGCTGGGCGACGAAGCCCCGACCGTGGCTGCCTTGAATCGAGAGGAGGCGGCCATGACCAGCGGCTTCGGCAGACGGGCTCATCGCCAGGCCCAGTGCGACAACCACAAGCGCGGAGGCAACGATGGATTTATTCATGAGAGTGGCTCCTGTGAGGTGATGCACGAGCGTTGTGCGGCGTCAATTTGCGACGCCTGCGTAAGGCCGGCGTGAATGGTCGGTAGCGAAATGCAACAAAGTGTTTCAGCGCAATTTTTTCGTCCACCTGCGGTCTAGACTGCTGTCGCCTCCCCCACCGAAAGGCCATCCGATGGATCAAGCTGCGCTTGTCGCGATCGTGGAAGACGACCCCGAAATCAGATCCCTGGTCGGCGACCTGTTGTCGGGCGAGGGGTTCGAGGTGTTCCTTTGCGACGGCGCCGAGGACCTCGATCGGGTGCTCGCGCGGCACCGGGTGAATCTGGTCGTGCTCGACCTGATGCTGGCCGGGGAAGACGGGTTGTCGATCTGCCGTCGGCTTCGCGGTGGATCGGCGAGCACACCCGTGCTCATGGTCACCGCCAAGGGGGACGACATCGACCGCATCATCGGGCTCGAGGTGGGCGCCGACGACTACCTGCCCAAGCCGTTCAATCCGCGCGAGTTGCTCGCCCGGGTGAGGGCCATCCTGCGGCGAACACGCGATCTCCCGCGGGTACCGGCCGGCACGGCTTCGGAAATCTATACCTTTGCCGGATGGCGTCTGGATATCGGCTCGCGCGTGCTTCACGATGCGGACGGCCGCCTGGTGGAGCTCACCGGAGGCGAGTTCGATCTGCTGGTTGCCCTGTTGCAGCACCCACAGCGCGTGTTGAATCGCGACCAGCTGCTCGACTGGACGCGTGGCCGCAGCGCGACGCCGTTCGACAGGACGATCGACGTCCAACTCAGTCGTCTGCGCCGCAGGCTGGGCGATGATTCCAGGTCGTCCCCGATGATCAAGACGGTGCGCGGGGGCGGCTACCTGTTTTCTCCAACCGTCGAACGCGAGCTGAGCTGACATGCGGCGCATCCTGGGAAGCCTGGTGGTTCGCATCGGCGTGGCGTTCCTGCTTGGACTCGTGCTACTTCAGCTGGTGGTCGTCGCAGCAACCCTGTGGAACGACGGTCGTCCGATCCTGTTTCGCCTGATATCCCCGAGGCAGGCCGCCGCGATCGCCGACGCGCTCGAGGCGGTATCGCCGTCGCAGCAGACCAAGCTCCTCGCCGCGTTGAACGACGGCCCGCTGGCCGTCCACCTGCAGCCGAAGTTCTCCGAGGACGGCGCACGCGGGGTCGGCAACAAAGCGCCCTACCTCGAGAAGCTCTACGGAAAATATGCCTCCGAACTCGGTGGCCGCCCGTTCCAGGTTCAGGCCCGTGCGGGCTCCACCCTGGCCTCGCTCAGCCACGGCCGGCTGGGCACACCCGGTGCGGTAAGACTGCTGGTTCGGCTCAACTCCGGCGGCGTGGTCGTGATCGAACGCGAGCCGGTGCTGCTGCAGCGCTTGATCGCGCGCTTCGCGTTCGTGGGTGGTGCGATCGGGGCGATCCTGCTGCTGATCCTGCTTTTCTGCATGCAGCAAATGGTCGTGCCGGCCAATCGCCTGGCACGGGCCGCGAAGCGCCTCGCCGCCGATATCGACATCGACGATCTGCCGGCCCGCGGCGCCTCCGAAATGAAGATGCTCGCAGTCGCCTTCAATGACATGAAACGCACCATCCGGGAACTGATGCAGGAGCGCACGCACACGCTCGCGGCGATCGCCCACGACTTTCGAACCTATCTGACGCGCCTGCGGCTGCGGGCGGACTTCATCCAGGATCCGAACCAGCACGAACGCGCTGTCCGCGACCTGGACGAGATGGGCCTGCTGCTGGATGACACCTTGCTGTTCGCACGCCAGGCTACCGCGGCAGCGTCCGAACACCTGCACCTGATCGACGCCAACCAGGAGGTTCGCGCGTTCGTGGCGATGCGCCAGGAAATCGGCGATCGGGTGGACTACCACACGCCGTGCTCCGCACCGCTGCGGATCCGTTGCAGCCCGCTGGCACTGCGTCGCATGCTGGCCAACCTCACCGACAACGCACTGCGCTACGGCGGGACCGCGCATGTCGCCACGGCGCGGAAAGACGGTTGGATCGAGATATCCATCGAAGACGAAGGCCCCGGTGCACCGCCCGAAACCTTCATGCGACTGGTCAAGCCATTCGAGCGCCTTGAGCCCTCGCGCAATCGGCGCACCGGCGGGGCCGGGCTGGGTCTGGCCATTGTCACGGCGCTGGCGAAAGCTCATGGCGGCACGCTCATCCTCGAAAACCTGGCGCGGGGTGGCCTGCGGGCTACGCTCCTGCTGCGCGCCGGCAGTCCCTGAAAACAGGTTTGCTGAGAGCTAACCAGCATCGCGACGCAACTGCAGGTCGTTGAACTTGCGCCGCTCGATCAGCCCGTTGACGTGCCCGGCGGCGTCGCGGCGGAAGATCAGCAGGTTGCGTTCGTCGTCGGTGCCCATGAAAACATCGCGGGCGATCGGCTCGATCGGCTTGAACGGCCGGCCGGGGCCGGTCACATAGCCGAGCGCGTGATCGCGCACGCTGAATGTCCATGCGTGCGCCGGGGCGTAGCGGTAGCTGCCGACATAGTCCGCAGGATGCCATCCGGCGACCTGCAGCTTTGGCGGCGCGGTGGGAATGGTCGCGTCTGCGCATCCGACGATCCGCCATTGCCCGCCCTGTTTCACGAAGGTAACCAGGGTCTGGTAGCGCACCACGAAATGTTGACCGAAGAAGGTTTCGCGCTCGTACTGCTCGACGCCAAGCAGAGCCGTGTCGCCGAATGCATGCAGCACCGGATGGCGCAGTTCGATGCTGCCGGAGATTTCCGGGGGAAATGGCGACAGCGAAGCCACCGCCTCGCGCTTGTGCAGGATGCGTCCAAACTCGTCGACCAGCACCGCGTCGTCGGCCAGGGTGCGCTCCCAGACGTCCTTGCGGCCGGTGGGAATGGCATCCACCCATGCCTGGGTGATGGCGACCAGTTCGTCGCGCAGCGTGGGCGGCGCGGGTGCGGCGTGCAGCGCGGACAGCGGCAGGAGCAGCGTGGCGAGCAGGAGGGGTGGGACGATATAACGGCGCATGATCGACTCCGTGATGGCGGGAGGTTGCAGTGCGTGGCGACGGTGACGGGTATCGTCGGCTTTTGAACGGAAGCCCGTCGGTTCGCAAGGGTTCGGCGTGGCTCATTTTTCTCCTAAAGCGAAGCTCCCGCGTGTGCCCGGATCATCTTCCGATCCGGCGACAGCGGATTGTCCGGCAAGTTCATAGCGGCCACGCGTCCGCAGCACGCTCGGGTGCCGGCACAACCGTTCCAGCCAGGCCTGGATGCGCGGATACCCCGCCAGCAGGTCGCGGCCTTCGGCAGCGAGCGACAGGTAGCGGAGCATCGGAAACGCATGCAGATCCGCCAGCGAGATCTTTTCCCCGAGAAGAAACGGATCGAATCCGGCGAGTCGATCCAGCGCAAGCAGGCAGGTGTTTGCGGTGAGCAGTGAATCCGCGACGGCATCCTCGGCCGCCACGCCACCCGTCGAGGGCGGGCAGCATCTCTGCACGAACACCCCCCAGACCATGGGGCGATAGGCATAGGCGTCCAGCATTCCGATGATCTGGTTCATCCGCGCACGCACATGGATGTCGCCGGGCTGCAGCGAAGGGCCCGTGAACGCCTCGTCCACATAACGCGTGATGGCCGATGTCTCGTACAGCTCGAAGCCGCCATCGTCCAGCACCGGAATGCGCCCGAACGGATGACGCAGCCAGTGCACGGCCGGCACGCCGTCCGGGTCGAAGATTTCGACTTCCTCAAGCACGTATGGCACGCCCTTTTCCTCCAGGGCGAGCCGCGCGATACGCGTGTACACGCTGCGCTCGAGCCCGAACAGCCGCACCTCGTTCATGGGCGCTTCCTCGTCGGGACATTCGCATCTTGTCGCGGATCACGCGCCCGACGCGACGAGCATGCGCACCGCCCCCTCAGTGGGGCGGGCTGGGCGCGAGGACGCGAAAATCGTCGCGCCCGGGTTCGCGCAAGACCGGTGCCCGCTACGGTTGTCCGCGGCAACCACGCCGTCGATGCGACTGCGACCGCACCCGACCGCCGGTTCGCACAGCTACCGGATCGACACGCTACCGATACCTCGTCCGCGATGCGGCTTGTCCACATAGAAGTCATCCATCCACAGGCCAGGTTTCATGACGAAGGACGAGTCAGGGCCGGATTCCGCCGAACGCCTGTCACGTTGCAAGACTGGCTGGATCGGCGGGCTTCGTACATGGCCAATTGAGGCCCATCGCCGAAACCAATGCCGATGTCCGGCGCGCGTACCGGATCGGTTGGCAACACGTCGGCGCGCCGGACAATTGGCACGAGCCGGGAGCCCGCACGACGGCGAAGCGAAGTCCACCCGCCGCAACCGGGGCGCCGGGCCCGGGATTGGCCCTACCGAACACCGCGAAAATGGCTCTGGAGGACGGCGGACGAAGGACCTATCGTTGAGACTGATCCGGCATGGCAAGGCGCGTTGGCGCGCAGCGCCATGCCATCCGATCGCGACCATCGGACATGAGGACCATGCGCAAGAAATATCACTCACCGGAACTGCGCCACGAGGCGATACGGCAGGTGGTCGAATATCGCCAATCCGCCAAGGATGTGGCGGAGCAGCTGCATATCGGGCAAGACACCGTGCGGGTCTGGGTCAGACGTTACCGTGAAGAAAGGACGACTCCTTCGGCAAAACCGGCCGGGCGGGCCGACCGCGCATCCATGACGGCCGAACGCGAATGGGTGAAGCGGATGATCGAAAGGCACCTGCTGAGCAGAGCCGGCTGATCTGGCGAAGCGACCTCGACGGCACCGGATCCGCGGGTCTCGCCTCGCGCGACAACGGAACGGACTATCGGCCGTCATTCCCGCACTGTCGACGTCAGGGTTCGGGGTCGCGCATGGCCTGCGTATAGATCACCTGCCAACGGCCATCGCGCTTGCGCCAGATGTCGGCAAAGCGCAGCCGCGCCTTGAACGGCTTGCCCTCGGCCGAACCCTGCAGCGTCGCCACGCCGCCAAGCACCGCGCCGTCCTGCCAATGGCGGACGATCTCCTGTTCGACCACGAACGGCCGGAGCTTCCAGCCGGGCACGGTGTAGTCGTGGATGAAGTCAGCCTTGTCTTCCACGCGCAAGCGGCTGTTCACCAGCACGTAATCGTCGGCGAGCAAACGGGCCAGTGCCTGGCCGTCTCCCTCGATCTGCGCACGATCGAACTCGGCCACGGCGCGGGCGAGGTCGGCCGGAAGCTGCCGGTGCGCAGCGGGAATATCCGCCGCGTGCAACATCGACGTGCTGAGCGCCAGCAGCGTCATCAGTCCGATACCCTTCATGTCGCTTCTCCAGGCAGGTTGCATCCACGGCGGGGGAAGATCGGTTCGATCATCGGATCGAACCCGGCAACCTCAGCCGAACGCGACGAGCCTAACGAGCCGAGTTGGATCGGGCTGTCAAATTCCTGCCCAGTTGCCGCAGCTCGGGACGACGCAGCGAATCGCGCGCCACGCTCGGCGTGACGCCGACGTGGCGGCGGAAGGTCGCCGAGAAATGGCTGTGATGGCTGAAGCCGAGATCCTGGGCCAGCGCGGACAGGTCGCTGGCGCCCTGCATGAGCCGTTCCAGCGCCAGCGCGATCCGCAACTGCGTGCGGTAGCCGGCCAGGGTGAGTCCTGCCTCGCGACGGAATATCCGCGCGAGATGGAAGGGCGAGCAGCCCGCGATGCGGCCCAGCGCGTCCAGACCCATGCTGCAGCTCGGCTCGGCCAGCAGCGCCTCGCGCGCCCGCTGCACCGCACGACACGCCGACGGCGACAGCGAGGTGGTGGTCGTTTCCGCGCCCTGGCCGCCCAGCACGGACTGGCACAGTCGGACCGCCGCCTCCTCCGTCGCGAGCGAATCGCCGGCGCCGCTCTGCAAGGCCGCGTGGAGCTGCCGATGGGCCCATTGGTTGCGGCCCGATACACCGCGCCGCAGGTCGCCTTCGAGCGATCCGCCCAGGCGCCGCCCGAACACTTCCTCCTCGTGCTCCGGGGCGGTTTCGAACACGCTGCAGCGGTCGCCACCCTCGAACGGGTGCGAGATCCGATAGGTGTCGCCGGCGCGGTAGAGCAAGGCGGTGGCGGGATCGCCGATCACCGATCTGCCGTTGACGTGATAGCCGAAACCCCGGCGCCGAAGCAGGGCCAGGTGAGTCCGCTCACCACCGCGCTCGCAGCCGCAGCCGCCGCGCGGATGGCGGCAGACGACATCCGTGATCCGCAGCAGCGGGCTGGAGAACCGAACGGTAAGGGTCGAGGTGTTCATGCTGCTCCATGATAGCCATCGCCAGGTATCGTGCCGCGGACGCGATCTGAATCAGGGATCCGCGCGACTGGCAATCTCGGAGGACGCGCGAAGTTCGGGTATGCGCAACTCGACAAAGATGCCGACGAGGCTTGATGGGGCGCCAGCAAAAACAGGCCGGGCCCCTTGCGGAGCCCAGGCCGATATCAACCCCGGTTTCAGGGGATGCTTAGAACTTCTGGTTGTAGCGCAGGTAGTAGAAGCGACCGATGTCGAAACCGCCGTAGTACGAGTACTGCGAGCTCGGTGCCGAGTACATGACCGGGCCGACGTGGCCGAACACGTTGTTCGCGCCCACCGAGACGGTGGCATTCCACGGTGCATTCCAGCGGAACTGCACGTCGTGGAAGGTGTTGGCACCCGTGCGACGCTGCGGACTCGCGCCGGTCGACGGCGAGATGTAATCCGGCATGTTGCACTCCGGGCCATAAGGCGGTTTGTCATCGAACGAGCACTGTTCCTTCATGCTGGAATAGTAGCGCGTAGTCCAGCTCGCACCGAAGTCGCCCAGAGTCCAATCCACGCCCAGGTTGGAACGAACGCGGAAATTGCTGCCGAAACTGGTCAGGTGCTGCACGACCGTGGTCGGCTCATCGTCGGCCTTCAGGTTCTGGTAGTCGGTATAGGTCGAATTCCAGTGCACCGCGAACCTGCCAAAGGAGAGCTCAGGCAAGCGATAGTTGACGCCGAAGTCGTAGCCCTTGGTGTCGACCCAACCGGCGTTGCGGCTGCCACGCAGCGCGTAGGTCACCACGCCGGTGGTCGGGTTGCGCTGGAACAGCGAGCTGTTGCAACGCGAGGCGGCGCCGAGCACGTAGCAGTCGCTCAGCATGGCGGTCATCGAGTCGGGATTGATCGCATCGTTGATGCGGATGCGGTACATGTCCAGGCTCAGGTCGAGACCCTGCAGCCAGCTGGGGCTGTAGACCGCGCCCAGGGTGCGGCTGATCGAGGTTTCCGGCTTGAGGTTCGGGTTGGCTCCGGCGAAGGTCTGCACGCCGGATTGGCAGGGGAACGCCGTGCACGGTACGTTGCCCTGGGTCAGCTGGACGAAGCCCGCCGGCGTGCCCGGCTGACCACCAAAGCCGCTGGCGCAACGCTGCGCCACCGCCGGGTTGGTCGCCGCCGATCCATGCACCGTGTCGCACGGATCGGTGTAGGGGTCGAATGTGCCACCGATGCCGCCGAACAGGTCGAAGATGGTCGGCGCGCGGAAGCCTTGCGCGTAGGTACCGCGGATCAGCAAGTCATCGAACGGCTTCCACGCCAGGCTGTACTTGTTGTTGGTGGTGGTGCCGAACGAGCTGTAGTCCGAGTAGCGGCTGGCCACGTTGGCGGTCAGGCTCTTCGCGAACGGCACGTCCTTCAGCAGCGGCGCCTCGACCTCGATGTAGTACTCCTTGACGTTGTACTCGCCGCCGGTGGGGCCGGACGACAGGTCGGTGCTGATGCCCGCCTGCTTGAGCGCATCCGGCACGAACGAGCCGGATTCGTGGCGATACTCGAAGCCCGCCGCCACGCTCAGATCACCCGCCGGCAGGGTAAGCACCGAACCGGTGAGGTTGGCGCTGTAGTCCACCGTGCGGGTGTTGCCGGCGTCGTGGGAGTACGGGAACAGGTAGGCCTGCAGGGTCGGATCGGACAGCGAGTTCTTGCCACCCTGGCCCGCGGGGATGAACGGATTCCACGGCACGCACGAACCAGGGGCGCTGCCGTAGGGGATCGCGTTGTCCGGCCCGGTGCCGCAGGTGACCAGGCCAGTGCCGGGATCCAGGAACGACGGACCGAGCGCGCCCGTGAGGGAAACCAGGCTGAAATCGCCATGGCCGGTCTGGAGCGAATCGTTGTTGTTGACGAAGCCGCCGATATCCCAGTTCCAGCTGTGCTCACCGATGTCGAAGCTGCCTTCCAGCGTGCCGGAGAAGCGGTACGTCGTCAGATCCATCTGCGTGACGCGGGGCACTTCCCAGCCACGGCGGTAGAAGTCGATCTTCTCGCCGGTCGGGTTGAAGTAGCTGCCCGGCGAGAGGCCGATCGTATCCCGATCGTTGGGCAAGGTGAACGGCAGGTAGAACGCGGGCTGGAACGGGTAGCCCGCGACCTGCTGCGTGGTTTCGCGCTTGTTGTACATGAAGTCCGACGAGAACTTGATGTTGTCGGCGATGTTGTAGTCGCCGCTAACGAACAGCGAGTGACGCTCGATGCCGGTGTTCAGCATCATCTCGGTGTTCGGGTTGGAGCGGTCGTTGGTGCCGCCGCCTTGGCCCGTCGGGTGCCAGTCACCCGCATTGGCTGGATTGCCACCCGGATTCAATGCGCACAGGCCATTGCTGGTGCTGCCATCGTCGGCCACGTCCAACGCACAATACGGCGGCGGCATGAAGAAGTTGCCGTACTGCGACACGATCGACCAGCCCGCGGTGGGATGGCGGGTGGTGGAGCCGAAGCGGCTGTACGGGCGATCCTTGGCCCAGACCGGATCTTCCTTCGAATACTCGGCACTGAACGTGATGGAACCCTTGTCGCTGTGGGCACCCATGGTCATGCTGTAGGTCTGCTTGTCACCATCGCCCTGGCTGTACTGGCCGAGGTACGCACTGGCTTCGGCACCGTCGAAGTTCTTGCGGGTGATGATGTTGACCACGCCCGCGATCGCGTCGGAGCCGTAGATCGCCGAGGCACCGTCCTTCAGCACTTCGATGCGGTCGATCGCGGCAACTGGGATTTGTGACAGATCCTGCAGACCACTGGTAGTGGTGCCCAGGCGCTTGCCATTGAGCAGGACCAGGGTGCGATTGGCACCGAGGTTGCGCATGTCGATGTAGTAGCCGCCGACGGCCTCGCCGGAGAGCAGCACGGAGGAACGGCTGATCGGCGGCGTGCCGGCGATGGGCAGGTTCTGCAGGATATCGGCCACCGAGTTGAAGCCCTGGTGCGCGATCTGGGTGCGATCCATCACGATGATGGGCTGCGCGGTTTCGATATCCGCACTGCGGATGCGCGAGCCGGTGACCACGACGGTTTGCAGCGTCTTGGTGTTCGCCGACTGGGCCTGACCGGTCGGGGTCGCGTCTTGTGCGAACGCCGTACCCGAGACACCCAAGGCCATGACAGTGCCAAGCGAAAGCGCCAGACGAACTGCCGAAGAAAGCTTGTTTACCCCGATTTTCATAAACACTCTCCAATAATTATCAATACCCAGGAATCATGCGCACGTTGCGTACGTTCTTGCGTGTACTTGCTTGAGCGGCCTGAATTGTCAATTGGACTGATGGAACCGGGCATGCCACTACCGAAAGACGGGAATCAATCAACTATTCCTCGCATTAGTCAGTGGTAATGCTTCAAATGCCGACTGAGATGCTCGACACATGCATAGGCCCCTGCCGCACGCGGGAGATAGGCGGCATGAACCTCTTTGCAGCGAATCTCCACCACCCCATGCCCCTTCAGCTGAAGGCCCGCACTGGAATGGGCGCCTATACGTGCGACAACCTCCACAAAGCCGCCGGCCCGAGCGCACCATAAATGGCTGAACAAATTTCTTACATGACCAATTACGGTTCTTTCCACATAACCAATAGGCTGCATCAGGCCGGTGATTCCGCAGCCATGACTCTCGGCACTGGGGATATCGCCGACCGGCAATTAGCGTTGCGCGCGCCGCCAGCGATCAGGCAAGGCTTATAACCAATTCATGGCTATTTCATATAACCAATTCCGGGTGCTTCGTGTTTATTGAACTCGACGGCGATGGGCCGGCTTACCAACAACTGACCCGCGCGCTCAAGGCCGCGATCCTCGGCGGCGGCCTGAGCGCCGGCATGCGATTGCCGCCCACGCGGGCACTGGCGCAGGAGCTGGGCATGTCCCGCATCACCGTGCTGTCGGCCTACGACCAGTTGCGCGCCGAAGGGTACCTGCACAGCCGGGTGGGATCCGGCAGTTATGTCAGCGAACTGCAAACCGCCCCCCCTGCCCGTCACCACGTTTGCAGCGCCATCGCAACCCCGTCGCGCTACGCCCGACGCGCGCGCCATCTCTCGGATCGCTCGATCAGCCGCATGCATCGGGGACTGCGTTTCAACATGCAGTACGGCGAAATTTCCGGCCTGCACGGCCTCAACACCTCGTGGGGAAGGGAACTGGTCAGGGCGGCGGCCTACACCCCGCTGGAACGCCCGCTACCGGAGGGCTCGCTGGCCTTGCGCGAGCAGATTTGCAGGTACCTGGCCAGCCGTCGCGGCATACGCGCGGCCCCCGAGGAGATCCTGATCGTCAACGGCGCGCAGCAGGCCTTCGACCTGGTTGCACGGGTGCTGCTGGATGAAGGCGATCTGGCAGTGATGGAAGAGCCGCACTATTTCGGCGCGTGGCGCGCATTTGCCGCGCACGGTGCCGAGATGCAATCGGTGCGCACCGACCGCGATGGCCTGGTTTGCGGGGAATTGCCTCAACGCGCGCCCCGGCTCGTCTGCGTCACACCGGCCCATCAGTTCCCGTCAGGCCCCGCGATGTCGTTGCCCCGTCGTCTCGAGCTGCTGCAGTATGCCGAGGCGAACGCTTGCTGGATCCTGGAGGACGACTACGACAGCGAGTTCCGCTACGACTCGCAACCGCTGGCGGCGCTGCGCTCGCTGGATCACAGCGATCGAGTCATCTACGTCGGCACGTTCTCCAAGGTGTTGTTCGGCTCGATACGAATGGGCTACATGCTGCTTCCCGGCGCCCTGCGCCACGACTTCGTGAACGCCCGATACCTTGCCGACACCTGCGGCACGGCCATCGAGCAGGCGGCGTTGGCGCATTTCATGGAGAGCGGCACGTTCGAGCGACACCTTCGCACGGTGGGCAAGCTGCTCAAGCGGCGCCGGCAAGTCTTGCTGGACAGCCTGCGCCGGCACGCCGGCAATCGCGTGCGCATCGCCGACTCGCATGCCGGCATGCATGTGCTTGCGTGGCTGCCCGAATACGACCACGCGCAACTCGACGAGTTGATCCGGCACGCGCACGAGCGCGGGCTCGGGCTTTATCCCGTGGCACCGTGCTACCACCGGAAGCCCGCCGTCCCCGGCCTCATCCTCGGCTATTGCGGCCTGCCCGAAGCGGAGCTGCGCGAAGCCATGCGCCTGTTCGGCTCCTGTCTGGATACCATCGATGCGAGACGCTCCGCAGCGGCCTGATCCGGCGACCAGCGCTGCCCGCGATGACCGAGGCGCCGGGCAAGCGCGTGCGCGCAATATCCCGGTGCTTCCCGTCTCATCCTTTCGGCATCGGCAGTTCGCACTCCCGGTTGAAGTCGCCTATCGCGCCGACCAGGTCGGCCACGGCGGCCCGTTCGGCCTCGGTGAGATCGGGATTCCAGCTGTCCAGGATCAGCACCACCCGCGTTTCGCCGCTGCGGTTCCACGCCTCATGCTCGAACGTGTCGTCGAAGGTCACGCAGCAGCCTGCTTGCCACTCGTGGATTTCACCACCGACGCGCAAGGCACAGTCCGCCGGCACGATCAAGGGCAGGTGAGTCACCAGCCGCGTATTGGTGACGCCGCGGTGCGGCAGGATGTGCGTGCCGGGGCGCAACACCGAGTACAGCGTCTCCGGCGAATGCTCGCGCACGTACGCCAGCGGCAGCGCGTCGAGCAGCGCGGCCGTCCGCGGGCACGCCGCCGCGTGTTCACCGTAGCGCTCGCCGTGGCGATGAAAGAAGTAGGCATCCCACGCGGCATTCCCCGAGCCGGAGGAACGCAACAGTTCGGCGGTATTCTGCGGCGCATCCGTGCGCAGGAACGATTCCAGATCCTGCGGCTGCGACAACACCGCACGCAATTCCTCGCGGATCGTCGCAGCATGGGCCTCAAGTTCGGCCTGCCAGGGAAACCGCTCACGCGGATAGTACGGTTGGCTCGGCACACCCGGGAAATAGAGAAACTTCGGGCGTTGCCGCGGGTCGGGCGGCGCCAGCGGCTTCTCGCCGAGGTAGATGGCCAGGCATTCCTCGACCCGCGTCATCTCCGACGAACCGTAGCGCTGGCGCAATGGCTGCAGCGCTGCGTCGAACAATTGCCGGCGACCGCTGTCGATGCGGTCAATGGCATGCTTGACCGCGGCGCGCAGACCCGGCGCCGTGGTCGCATCGCTCATCCAGCGACCGCTGGCCTGGGCCGTGTTGACTGCAGCGGCATACGCGACCAGGGTCTCGTGAACCTTGCCTAGTTGCTCAAACGCGACCCCCAGCCGCAACCGGGCGACGAACATTCGCGGCGCCAGCTCCACGCAGCGCGCCAGGTTGTCGGCGGCGTCTTGCCAGTCGCCGACGGCCGACTGGGCTGCGCCCAGCTGATGCAACGTCGCGGGATCATCCGGCTGCTCCTGCCGCGCCGTCAGGAGCATCGCCACGGCCCGCATGGCATCGCCACGGGCAAAGTGGCTCGCTGCCACGAACCGCAGCGCCTCGACGTGCCCCGGCGCCACCTCCAGCAACAACTGGTAGCACCGTTCTGCGCGCCCCATGTCGCCTTGTTGCACCGCCTCCCGAGCGGTTGTTCGCAGAGCTGCCGGCTCAGCCCCCAGCGCGTCATTCACTACATCGTCTGCCTTCACATCCACTGCCTCTTCGCGTAAATTCCCACCGCCCCGCGCAGGCCGTGTCCGCCAGCATCATACTGTGCGAGATGAAGTGCCCACGCGTGCCGCATCGCGGGACACGCAAACCACAGGTACTCAATGAACTCGCCCCCGCAAGGACTGGAAGCAAGCGTCATGCAGCAGCTCATGGCCGCCGTTGCCGCACTCGACGCCCTGCGAATCACCTGCAAACTGCTGCCCGGGTTCGCGCCAGCTTGATGCATCGTGCTATCGAATAAAGGAGCCACGGGCCGAAAGAACCGAAGATCCGACCCGACCTGCGGATTGGAGGAGACACGCGACCCACCGGCCGGAACTTGACGCACACCTGACACCTGCGCTCCCTGCGCAAGATCTGAATGACAGAACCGGAACTTTTGCTTCCGAATACCTTCACAAGGTCATCTGCCTGAGCGCACGATAAGTGCTCAGGCACATTTCCCACATGACCCATTCGCCATGGCGATCCATGGCCAATCTGGAGGATTCCGTGTTCCTCGAACTCGATGGCGAAGGCGCCACCTACCAGCAACTGACGCGGGCATTGAAGGCCGCCATCCTCGGCGGCAGCCTGAGTGCGGGCACGCGATTGCCACCGACGCGAGCGCTCGCGCAAGAGCTGGACATATCGCGCATCACCGTGCTCTCCGCCTACGATCAATTGCGTGCCGAAGGCTACCTGCAATGCCGGGTGGGCTCGGGCAGCTATGTCAGCGCCTTGCAGCTCATGCCGCCGCTACGCCCGCCGAAGGTCGGCGCGATCGCCGCCCCGTCGCGCTACACCGAGCGTTCGCGCATACACACGAACCGAGGCACCTATCGCCCGCAACAAGGCTTGCGCTTCGACCTGCAGCACGGGGAAACGCTGAGCTATCCCGCGCTCAACAACCTGTGGGGCAGGGAGCTGGCGCGTGCCGCGGCTTATACCCCGCTCGAGCGCACGGCCTCGGAGGGATCGCCGGCCCTGCGCGAACAGATCTGCATTTACCTCGCCAATCGCCGCGGACTGCGGGCGGAACCCGACGACATCATGATCGTCAACGGCTCGCAACAAGCCTTCGGGCTGACCGCGCGCGTGCTGCTGAACGAGGGCGACCCGGTCGTCACGGAAGATCCGCATTACTTCGGCCTGTGGCGTTCGCTCATCGCGCACGGAGCGCAACTGCAGGCGATCCGCACCGACGACGAGGGACTGGTCTGCGCCGAGCTGCCCCGGGAACCGCCCCGCCTGATCTGCGTCACGCCATCCCACCAGTTCCCCTCCGGCCCCGTCATGTCGCTGCCGCGCCGCCTGGAACTGTTGCGCTACGCCGAGGCCAACGCGTGCTGGATCATGGAAGACGATTACGACAGCGAATTCCGCTACGACTCGCAGCCGCTGGCCGCGCTGCGCTCGCTGGATCAGGGTGACCGGGTGATCTACGTCGGCACCTTCTCCAAGGTTCTGTTCGGTTCGATGCGACTCGGGTACATGGTGCTGCCCGCCGCGCTGCGCCATGATTTTTCGAACGCGCGATACCTCAGCGACATGGGTGGCCTCGCCATCGAGCAGGCCGCGCTCGCGCACTTCATGGAAAGCGGTGCCTTCGAGCGGCATCTGCGCAAGGTCGGCAAGATGCTGAAGCAACGCCGGCAGGTATTGCTGGAAGGACTGCACCGACACGCCGGCGCGCGCGTGCGGATTGCCGACTCGCACGCCGGCATGCACGTGGTCGCATGGCTGCCCGACTACGACTACGCGCAGCTCGACGCCCTGATCCTGCATGCACGCGAGCGTGGGCTCGGCCTCTACCCGATCGCGCCCTGCTACCAGCGGAGGCCGGCCGTTCCCGGACTCATACTCGGCTATTGCGGCCTGCCCGACGCGGAGCTGCGCGAAGCCATGCGACTGTTCGGATCCTGCCTCGACACCATCGATGCCGAACGGCTGGAAACCATCTGACGGCCGGCCCGCCCATCGAACCGGAGCTTGCCGGCTGCCCGGGGCAACTGGCGTCCGACACGGGCATCCCCACGTGACCTCCGCCGAACCGGCACCGGGCTGCCGCCGCGCATCCCGTGCGATCATCGGCATCGACAACCCGTTCTGCCACATGGAACCATCGAGCATGAAATACGCCGTCGCCGCGCCCGCCCAGCCCAGCCTGCCGATCCTCGGCAGCGAGCAGCGCTTTCCGATTCGCCGGGTGTTCTGCATCGGCCGCAACTACGCCGAGCATGCCCGCGAGATGGGCGCCGGCGTGGACAAGGGCACGCCGATGTTCTTCTGCAAGCCGGCGGACGCGGTGGTCGGCGACGACGACGACGTGCCCTACCCCTCCGCCACCGGCGACCTGCATCACGAAGTGGAAATGGTGGTGGCGCTGAAAGCCGGCGGTCGCGACATCCCCGCCGAACGGGCCGCCAACCTGGTTTTCGGCTACGGCGTGGGGCTGGATCTGACCCGCCGCGACCTGCAGGCACAGGCCAAGGCAAAGGGGCATCCGTGGGACGTGGCCAAGGCGTTCGACCATTCCGCGCCGGTTTCCGCCCTGCGCGCGGCGACGGAGGTGAGCGTCGACGCGGACACCGTGTTGCGCCTGCACGTCAACGGCGACCTGCGCCAGCAGGCCAGCCTGGGCGAGATGGTGCACGGCGTGCCACAGATCATCGCGGCGCTGTCGCGGCTGTTCGAGCTGAAGGCCGGCGACCTGGTCTTCACCGGCACCCCGGCCGGCGTGGCGGCACTGCAGCGGGGCGACCGATTCCACGCCGAGCTGGTGGGCGTCGCCGAACTGAACGGCCGGATCGTCTGAGGCTCTGCTTCGCGCCCTGTGCGTCAGCCCAGCCCTGCGCTAAAGTCCATGTGCCATTTGGCACAACCCGGGGAGAAAGGGCATGAGCATGCTGCAGGAATTCAAGGCATTCGCGATGCGCGGCAACGTGATGGACATGGCCGTCGGTATCGTCATCGGCGGTGCGTTCGGCAAGATCGTCAGCTCGCTGGTCAGCGACGTGATCATGCCGCCGATCGGCTGGATCA
>Ga0134125_10001618_pt1 | contig 27506 bp, 27 predicted proteins | sample KB31751_FD_96464 | JGI IMG/M metagenome (GOLD analysis project Ga0134125, IMG submission 96464) | Terrestrial soil microbial communities with excess Nitrogen fertilizer from Kellogg Biological Station, Michigan, USA - KB3-175-1 | ecosystem: Environmental > Terrestrial > Soil > Unclassified ... | reverse complement strand
CGCCGCTCGGCAAGATCGACGCCGGCGCGGTGGCGCAGGCGATCGACGACGCCAAGCCCGACGCCATCTTCAACGTCGAGTTCGGCGGCGATCTCGCCAAGCTCGTGCGCGAAGGCAACACGCGCGGCATCTTCAAGAACCGCCTCGTCGTCAGTCTCTTGTCAGGTGAGCCGGAATATCTCGATCCGATCAAGGACGAGGCGCCGGCCGGCTGGCTGGTCACCGGCTATCCGTGGAACAAGATCGACAACCCGGAGCACAAGGCCTTCGTCGCCGCCTATCAGAAGAAATATAACGACTATCCGCGCCTCGGCTCGGTGGTCGGCTACGTGACGATGAAGTCGCTCGCCGCCGGTCTTTCGAAAGCCAAATCGACCGATACCGAGAAATTGGTCGAGGCGTTCAAGGGCCTGAAGGTCGACTCACCGTTCGGCCCGTTCGAGTATCGCGCCAGCGACCATCAGGCGACGATGGGCTGCTTCGTCGGCAAGATCGCGCTCGAGAACGGCAAGGGGACGATGGTCGACTTCAAATATGTCGACGGCGCCTCGGTGCTGCCGGGCCCGGCGGAGGTCGCCAAGCTGCGGCCGGCGAAGGATTGAGCGCTTGATCCCTCCCCCGCTCGCGGGGGAGGGTGGCCGGCAATTGCCGGCCGGGTGGGGGCTGTCTCCGCGTGCGACGTGACCCCACCCGGCTGCTCGCTGGCTCTCGCAGCCACCCTCCCCTTGCAGGGGAGGGATAAGAAGCACCGATGACCCTTTCCGCCTTCCTCTTCCAGGCGCTCAACGGGCTCTCGACCGCGTCGGGTCTTTTTCTCGTCGCGGTCGGCCTGTCGCTGATCTTCGGCGTCACGCGCATCATCAACATCGCGCACGGGTCCCTCTATATGCTCGGGACCTATATCGCCTACACGATCGCAACGCGCATCGGCGGCGGGCTCGGCTACTGGGGCGCGATGATCGGCGCGCCGGTCGCGGTCGGCCTGCTCGGCGTCGTCATCGAGGTCGTGCTGCTGCGGCGCATCTACCGCGCGCCCGAGCTGTTCCAGTTGCTCGCCACCTTCGCGCTGGTGCTCGTCATCAACGATGCCGCGCTCTACCTGTGGGGGCCAGAAGATTTGCTCGGCCCGCGCGCGCCGGGCCTGCGCGGCGCCGTCGAAATCTTCGGCCGCCACCTGCCGAGCTACGACCTGTTCCTGATCTTCGTCGGGCCCGCGGTGCTGCTCGTCCTGCATTTCGCCATCAAGGGCACGCGCTTCGGCCGGCTCATCCGCGCCGCGACGCAGGACCGCGAGATGGTCGGCGCGCTCGGCGTCAACCAGGCGATTTTGTTCACCTCGGTGTTCGCGCTCGGCGCCGCGCTCGCCGGGTTCGGCGGCGCGCTCCAGGTCGCGCGCGAGCCGGCCAACCTCGCGACCGACCTGGTCGCCCTCGGCGACGCCTTCGTCGTGGTCGTGGTCGGCGGCATGGGCTCGATCACCGGCGCCTATCTCGCCGCCGTCATCATCGCCGAGGTGAAGGCGATCTGCATCGGCATCGGCGTGTTCCACATCGCCGGTTTCACGCTCAACGCCTCTAAGTTCACGCTGGTCGCCGAGTTCATGGTGATGGCGGTGGTGCTGATCGCGCGGCCCTACGGTCTCATGGGCAAGCCCCAGGGCATGGTGCGCTCGGTCGCCGAGCCGGAAGACCCGATCCGCCCGGCGACGCCGCTGCTCAAAGGAGCGGGCGCGCTGCTGCTCGTGATCCTGCTGGCGCTGCCGTGGCTGGCGCAGGGCTCGCCTTATGTGCTGGTGCTCGGCATCGACGTGCTGATCGCCGTCATCTTCGCGGCGAGCCTGCACTTCATCGCCGGGCCAGGCGGCATGCATTCGTTCGGCCACGCCGCCTATTTCGGCCTGGGGGCCTATGGCGCGGCGTTGCTGGTCAAATGGCTGGCCGTGCCGATGGGGGTGGCGCTCGTCGCGGCGCCCCTTGTGGCGCTCGCCGGCGCGCTGCTGTTCGGCTGGTTCGCGGTGCGGCTGTCCGGCGTCTACCTGGCGATGCTCACGCTCGCCTTCGCGCAGATCGTCTGGGCGACCGTGTTCCAGTGGGAGGAACTGACCGGCGGCTCGAACGGCGTCATCGGCGTCTGGCCGAAACCGCCGTTCGACCGGACCGGAACGTATTTCCTCATGACGCTCGTGCTCGCCGTCGTTTCGGTGCTGCTGTTACGCCGGTTATTGTTCGCTCCGTTCGGCTATGCCATGCGCGCCGGCCGGGACAATTCCCTACGTGCTGAAGCGATCGGCCTCGACATCAAGCGCGTGCACTGGCTCGCTTTCGCGGTGGCCGGCGCGGTGTGCGGCATCGGCGGCGGGCTGTTCGCCTTCGCCAAGGGTTCGATCTCGCCAGAGACGATCAGCGTCGGCCGCTCCATCGACGGCCTCGTGATGGTGCTGCTCGGCGGCATCCAGACGCTCACCGGACCGATCGTCGGCGCGTCGTTCTTTGCAACGCTGCAGGACACGGTGATGCGCCAGACCGAATACTGGCGCGCGCTGCTCGGGGTGATCATTTTGGTCCTGGTGCTCGCCTTTCCGCAGGGCATCGCCGGCGCGGCGGCAGCCTTGTTGCGCAAGAGGCGCGCGCCATGACCGTGCTCGTCGTGCACGCACTGAGCAAGTCGTTCGGCGGTGTGCACGCCGTGCGCGACGTGAGCTTCGCGATCGGCCGCGGCGAATTCCTCGCCATGATCGGCCCGAACGGCGCCGGCAAATCGACTTGTTTCAATATGATCAACGGCCAGCTCGCGCCCGACGACGGCGACATCCTGCTCGACGGCGAGAGCATCGCCGGGCTGGCGCCGCGCGCGGTGTGGCGGCGCGGCGTCGGCCGCACCTTCCAGGTGGCGGCGACGTTCGCGTCAATGACAGTTGCCGAGAACGTGCAGATGGCGCTGATCTCGCACGCCGGCGAGACCTACGGCCTGTGGCGTCCGGCGGCGTCGCGCCATCGTCAGCGCGCGCTCGATCTGCTGGCGCAGGTCAACATGCGCGAGGCCGCCGACCGGCCTATCCGCGAACTCGCCTATGGCGACGTCAAGCGCATCGAGCTTGCCATTGCGCTCGCCAACGAACCCAAACTGCTGCTGATGGATGAGCCGACCGCCGGAATGGGCGCGCGGGAACGGCACGGGCTCATCGAACTGGTCAAACGCCTCGTCGTCGAGCGCGGCATCTCGGTGCTGTTCACCGAGCATTCGATGGACGTCGTCTTCGCCTATGCCGACCGCATCGTCGTCCTGGCGCGCGGCCGCGTCATCGCCGATGGCGATGCGGTGGCGATCCGCGACAATGCGCAGGTGCGCGAGGTCTATTTCGGCACCGGCAAGACATTTGCGCGAGGCCATACATGACTGCGCCGATGCTTCAGGTCGAGAAGCTGAGCGCCTGGTACGGCGCGGCGCGCATCCTCTACGACCTCGATCTCACCGTCGGCCGCGGCGAGGTGGTGGCGCTGATGGGCCGCAACGGCGCCGGCAAGACCACGACCATGAAGACGATCATGGGCCTGATCGCCGCGCGCTCAGGCGTCGTGCGCTTCAACGGCGAGGACATCTCGCGGCTGAAGCCGTTCGAGATCGCGCGCCGCGGGCTTGGCTTCACGCCGGAGGACCGACGCATCTTCGTCGATCTGACCGTGATGGAGAATCTCGACGTCGGCCGCCAGCCGCCACGCCGCTTCCCGGACGGCGCGCCGGCGCCGGTGTGGACGCCGGAGAAGCTGTTTGGCCTCTTCCCCAACCTCGCCGAGATGCAGGACCGTCCCGGCGGCTCCATGAGCGGCGGCGAGCAGCAGATGCTCACCGTCGCGCGCACGCTGATGGGTAATCCGCTGCTCGTGTTGCTCGACGAGCCGTCCGAGGGTGTGTCGCCGCTGATCGTCGAGCAGATGGCCTGCACCATCGTCGAGCTCAAGCGCGACGGCCTGTCGATCCTGCTGTCGGAGCAGAACGTGCACTTCGCGCGGCTGGTCGCGGACCGTGCCTACGTCCTGGAGAAGGGCCAGTTGCAGTGGCAGGGCGGCATGGCCGACCTCGACCGCAACCAGGAGGTGCAGCGAGCCTATCTAACGGTCTGACCGGCCGTTCGCCCCACCGCGCCAAATATTTCCGGCATTCCTAGGGATTAGGCCTTTCTCCCGCGCCCCTGACAGGTCATCATGCGGGCCGGCGGGTACACCCCGCCTGCACGGGGAACGGGAAGACCGGACCGAAAGATGCCGCGCGAAAAGCTCAAGCTGACGCCCGCGCCGGACGCTGCCGGCTACCTGCTCGACGAGCAGGTCGGCTTCCTCATGCGCGTGACGATGCAGCGGCACACCTCCATCTTCACCGCGCGCATGATCGAAGGCCTGACGCAGACGCAGTTCGCCGCGCTCGCCAAGCTCTACGAGGTCGGCCCGTGCTCGCAGAACCATCTCGGCCGGCTGATCTATCTCGACGCCGCCACCATCAAGGGCGTCGTCGATCGGTTGTCGCTGCGCGGTTTCGTCACCGCGCTCAGCGACCCGACCGACCGCCGCCGCCGCGCCGTCGCGTTGACCGACCGCGGTCGCGAGACGACGGAAGCGGCGATGAAGGTCGCCGCCGAGATCACCGCCGCGACGTTGACGCCGCTGACGCCGGACGAGCAGCGGCTGGTGGCAAGGCTGCTGAAGAAATTGGCGTAGCTGCCTCGCAATATTCGAGAGCGCGTGTCGACGTGCCCTCTACCCTTGTGGGAGAGGGCACAGCAATAGGCGCCGCGATTGCCAATATGTCGAAAATCGCCACGGCAACGCGAGCGATCACGCCGCCTTGCAATGCGCGCAGATGCCGGAGATCTCGATGACCGGCGTCTTCGGCGTGAAACCGGCGGTGCGCGAGGCAGTGCGGATGGTCTCGGCGACCGCCGCTGCCGCCGCTTCGCCGACCGCGCCGCATGTCTCGCAGATCAGGAACACGACCGGATCGCCGCTGTCGTGATTGTGCACGCAGGCGATGAAGGCGTTGCGGCTCTCGATGCGGTGGACGAGCCCCTGCTCGCGCAGGAAGTCGAGCGCGCGGTAGACCGTGATCGGCGCCGGGCGCGCGCCGTCTTCCGCAAGCCGGTCGATCAATTCATAGGCGCCGAGCGGATGATGCGAGGCGAGCAGCGCCTCGAGCACGCGGCGGCGGATTGGCGTCAGCTTCTCCTTGCGCGCCTCGCAGATCGCCTCGGCATGGGCGATGGCGTCGCTGGCGCAGCGGCCGTGGTCGTGACCGGGCGCCGGGAAGATCGCGTGTTTGCGTGCCACCGCCTGCTCCTGTTGCAGCAGAAGTGTAGTCCGATCCGGTCCGCATAGCGAAAGCGGGCACCGCGGATTTCCTGCGGCTTTAGATAGTATTGCACCGCAGCAAAATTAGGGGCAGGGTCCGCGCCTGTCGCATTCCGCCGCACTGGAAGAGGTCGTCATGCTTAAAGGGAAGACTGCGCTCGTCACCGGTTCCACCTCGGGCATCGGGCTGGCGATCGCCCGCGCGCTCGCCAAAGACGGCGCCAATCTCGTCATCAACGGCTTCGGCGACAAGGCGGCGATCGAGCAGGAGCGGACGGCGTTGGAGAAGGACTTCGGCATCAAGGCGCGGTACTCCAGCGCCGACATGACGAGGCCGGCCGAGATCGCCGCGATGGTCGCCGAGGCCGAGAAGGAGTTCGATTCGGTCGACGTGCTCGTGAACAATGCCGGCATCCAGCACGTCGCCAACATCGAGGATTTCCCGGCCGACCGCTGGGACGCGATCATCGCCATCAACCTGTCGTCGTCGTTCCACTCCATCCGCGCCGCCATTCCCGGCATGAAGAAGCGCAAATGGGGCCGCATCATCAACATCGCCTCGGCGCACGGTCTCGTCGCCAGCGTGCAGAAGGTCGCTTACGTCGCCGCCAAGCACGGCCTCGTCGGCCTGACCAAGGTGGTCGCCATGGAGGCGGCGAATGACGGCGTCACCTGCAACGCCATCTGCCCCGGCTGGGTGCTGACGCCGCTGGTCGCCAAGCAAATCGAGGCGCGCGCCAAGCAGACCGGCCAGAGCTTCGACGAGGCCAAGGTCGCGCTGGTGTCCGAGAAGCAGCCGATGCACGACTTCTCCAAGCCCGAGAGCATCGGCGCGCTCGCCGTATTCCTCGCGTCCGACGCGGCGGCGACCATCACCGGCTCTTCCTACTCGATCGACGGCGGCTGGACCGCGCAGTGAGTATTTGTCGTCCCGGGCGAGGCGATCGCCGAGGCCCGGGACCCATACTCCGCAGCCTGTCGAGGAACTACGGCGTATGGGTCCCCGCCTTCGCCGGGACGACAGAAAGGAATCGAGGCGCCTTCAAGCACACTGAGGCGCACACCTGATGATCTCCCTCCTCACCCGCGCCTTCGGGGACAAAGACAAGACGGACGCGCCGAAGCGCATCAACCTCGCGCTGCAGGGCGGTGGCGCGCACGGCGCCTTCACCTGGGGCGTGCTCGAGCATCTGCTCGCGGACGGACGCCTCGCCATCGAGGGTATTTCCGGCACGTCAGCCGGCGCGGTCAACGCGGTGATGCTCGCCGACGGATTGCGCCGCGGCGGCGCCGACGAGGCCCAGAAGCGCCTGTCGGACTTCTGGCGCGCCGCGAGCCTCGGCGGCGACCTGCCGCCGTTGCAGCGCGCGGTGCTCAACCGGCTGTTCTCGCTGCTGCCGAGCGAGGACTCGCCGACCTTCGATTGGCTCAATGCCTGGTCGAAATATCTCTCGCCCTACGATCTCAACCCGCTCAACATCAATCCGCTCAAGGACTTGATCGAGCGCTTCGTCGATTTCGAAGGCCTGCGCGCCGATCCGCGCGCGCTGTTCATCGCCGCGACCAATGTGCAGACCGGCCGGCTGCACATCTTTCCGCGCGAGAAGATCTCCGCCGAGGCGGTGATGGCGTCCGCCTGCCTGCCGGCGGTGTTCCGCGCGGTCGAGATCGATGGCGTGCCCTATTGGGACGGCGGCTATCTCGGCAATCCGGTGCTGTTTCCATTCTTCCGCGCCACCGCGACCGAAGACGTGCTGGTTGTGCAGATCAATCCGCTGGTGCGCAAGAAAGTGCCGCATTCGACGCGCGAGATCATGGCGCGCGTCAACGAGATTACTTTCAATTCGGCGCTGATGGCGGAGCTGCGCGCCATCGAGTTCGTCAACCGCCTGATCGAGCAGGGCCGCGTGCCGCACGGCACCGGGTCGAACGAATACCGGCGCATCCGCGTGCATCGCATCGTGCTCGAGGGCCTGGGCGAGCGCTTCTCGTCGGCGAGCAAGCTGCGCAACGATCTGGAATCCTTCGAGCTGCTGCGCAAGCTCGGCCATCGCGCCACCCGCCGCTTCCTCGACGCGCATTACGCCGACATCGGCGTGCGGTCGAGCGTCGACCTGAAGGCGGAGGTCGCGGCGGAACGGGGGTGATATAATGGCGGCATGAGCAATCTGACCGCCGCGGTCGGCCCTGCGCGGCTCGACATCATCGTCGCCGACATCACCACGCTCGACGTCGACGCCATCGTCAATGCGGCGAACCGCAAGCTTCTCGGCGGTGGCGGTGTCGACGGCGCCATCCATCGCGCCGCGGGCCCCGGCCTGCGCGCGGAATGCGCGACGCTCAACGGCTGCGACACCGGCTCGGCCAAGATCACCGGCGGGCATCGGCTGAAGGCGCGGCACATCATCCACGCCGTCGGTCCGGTGTGGAGCGGCGGCGCGAGCGACGAGGACGCGCTGCTCGCCGGCTGCTATCGCACCGCGCTCGATCTCGCCGCGCAGGCACACCTCGGCTCGATTGCCTTCCCGGCGATTTCGACCGGCGTCTACGGCTTTCCGGCCGACCGTGCCGCGCGCATCGCCGTCGGCACGGTGGCGGCGGAACTGGCGGCGGCGCCGCGCGGCTTCGCGCAGGTGATCTTCTGCTGCTTCTCGGAGCAAAGCGCCGCACATCACCGCGAGGCGTTCGCGGAACTGGGGCTGGTGTAGCTTTCCCTCACCTCTCCCCGCTTGCGGGGAGAGGGAAAGCTAGATCTTCGGCGCCACGTCCAATCGCACGATCCAGTTCTCCAACCCCGGCTTCGCCGCCGGATAGAGCTTGAGCACGTCCGGATCGTGGCCCGGCACCATGTGATGGCGCGAGGACGAGAGCTTCAGCAGGTTCTTGTAGCCCTCGAGCGTGTCGCCGACGCTGTAGGTGATCGGAAAGACGCGGCCCTCGTCGATGTGCGAGTAGAGGTGGCAGCAGTCGGAGGCGACGACGACATAGCCGCGCTGCGTCTTCACGCATACGCATTGCAGACCCTTCGAATGGCCGCCGATCTTGTGCACGGTGATGCCCGGCGCGATCTCCTCGTCACCGTCGTGGAAGTCGACGCGATAGGAAAACACCTTCTTCACCATCGCGTGCACGTCGCTCTCGGAAAACGGAATGCGCAAGGTCTTGTGGCACATGCAGCGGCCGGTGCAGTAGGCCATCTCGGTGTCCTGCACGTGATAGCGCGCGTTCGGGAACAGGTCGTAATTGCCGGCGTGGTCCCAGTGCATGTGCGTGGCGATGACGTTCTTGACCTTGCCCGGCTCGACGCCGATCGCCTTCAAGCCTTCGCCGACCGGATGCGTGATCTTGCGGCCGCGCTCCTTGGCCGCCGCCTCGTCAAAGCCGGTGTCGCAGACGAAGACGCCGTGCGGGCCCTTGATCACCCAGACGTAATAGGCGATCGACGTCATCTCGTCGTGGGGATCGCCGAAGATGTAGTTCTCGGCGCGCTTGCGCGCGTGCGAGCCGTAGCAGACGGCGTAGACCTCATGGATGTCGTCGCTCATGGCTTCTTGCCTCCGATGGTCACGCCGGCGCGGGTCTCGATCAATTTGACGATGGACGTGAAGTCGCTGTCGCCGCCGTATTCGGTGTTGGTCGCCTCCCACTCAGCGAGCGTCGTCGCCATGACCGAATGCGGGGTGCCGAGGTTCTTGGCCTCGTCGAAACAGAGCCGCACGTCCTTCAGCATCAGCGCGGTGGCGAAGCCGTAGTCGAAGGTGCGCGGCAGGATCGACTGCGGGAATTTCTGGTCGGAGGCGCGCGAGCGGCCGGAACCGGCGTTGATGACGTCGATCATCACCGCGGCGTCGAGTCCGGCCTTGACGCCCATCGCCACGGCTTCGGCGGTCGCCGCCATCGCGCTCGCCGAGAGGAAATTGTTGGCAAGCTTCATGGTCTGGCCCATGCCGGGCTTCTCGCCGATGAAGAAGAGCTTACCGAACACGGCGAGCGCGTCCTTGACCGCGTCGACGTCGGCCTTCGGCCCGGACACCATCAGCGCCAGCGTGCCCTTGGCGGCGCCGCCGACGCCGCCGGAGACGGGGCAGTCGATCTGCACGATGTTCTTCCTCGCCAGCGCCCCGGCGACCTTGATGGCGGTTTGCGAGCCCGTGGTGGACAAGTCGATCAGGCGCTTCACACGCTTGCCGTGGATGATGCCGCCTTCGCCGAGCGCAACCTTCTCCGAGATCGCCAGCGACGGCAGGCTCGCCATCACCGTCTCGACGCGGTCGGCGACGTCCTGCGGCGACGAGCCAAGCTGCGCGCCGAGCGCGACGAAGGGCGCGACGGCGTCGTTGCGCGTGTCGTAGACGACGAGCTTGTGGCCGGCGTCGATAAGGCGGCGGGCCATGGGCGCGCCCATGTTCCCTAGGCCGATGAAACCAATGTCCATGATGGCGTCCCGGATGGTCTTTCTTGAGAGGCGCGACTTTGCATGACAGCGCCGGGCTTGTCAGGGCCGCCGGGCACATGGCCGCCCGGCGAAGCCGCTGCGCCATCTGTGGTTTTTGGTACTTGACCTTATTATAAGTGTGCTTATTATATCGCTGCTAACTGGCCAGAAGGGCCCCGGTTTCATGCCCAAAATCTCCATTTCCCGCGAAATCGCGATCACCATCATCGACGTCGCGCGGATGCTGAAGACCTACGCCGACCAGCGCGCGCGCCAATTCGGCATCTCGCGCGCGCAGTGGACGGTGCTGATGCGCCTCGATCGCTTCGAGGGTCTGAAGCAGTCGGAACTGGCCGAGGTGCTCGACCTTGCGCCGATCTCGCTGACGCGCCTGCTCGATCGCCTCGCCGAGAACGGTCTGATCGAGCGCCGCGCCGATCCGAACGATCGCCGCGCCAACCGGCTTTATCTGACGCCGGCGGCGCGGCCGCTACTCAAGCAGCTCTCCGCACTCGGCGAAGACATGATGGAAACCGTGCTCGATACGATCGACGAGACCGCGCGCGACCGGCTGCTCAAGGACCTCGACGCCATCAAGAACAATCTGCGCACCGCCATCGCCCGCAACGGCAGCGCCGCCCCGGATCAAACTGCGACTGGTTGAGACATGAGTGACAACGTATTGAAGATCGTGCCTGCCCCGGAAGCCAAGTCGGCGCCGGAGACGAAGACCGACGCGGCCCAAGGGGAGCAAACGGCCTCCGCGCCGCGCAACGGCCGCAAGCGGCTGCGGATGATGCTGCTCGTCGTGTTGCCGGCGATTGCGCTCACCGGCGGCGGCCTGTTCTATATGATGGGCGGCCGCTACATCGAAACGGACAACGCCTACGTCGGCGCGCAGAAGGTGCTGATTACGCCGGACATCTCCGGCAAGATCGTGCACGTCGCCGTGCGCGAGGGCCAGCACGTCAATCCGGGCGACGAACTGTTCACGCTGGACAAGCAGCCGTTCCAGATCGCGCTCGACGGCGCGAAGGCCAAGCTCGCCGCCGCCAAGACGGATTACGTGAAGGCGAAGACGACGCTCTCCTCGCTGATCACGCTGGCGGAGCTCGCGCAGAAGAACGCCGCGATCAAGCAGCGCGATGTCGAGCGCAAGCAGAAGCTCTTGTTTTCGCAGGCCGGCTCGCAGGCCGATGTCGACACCGCTGCGGCCGGTATGGTCACCGCCGAGCTGCAGGCGAAGTTCACGCAGCAGCAGCGCGACACCACTTTGGCGCAGCTGCTCGGCGACAAGGATCTGCCGCTCGAGCAGTTTCCCGAATACGCCCAGGCCAAGGCCGCGCTCGACAATGCCGAGCGCGATCTCGCCCACACCGTCGTGCGCGCGCCGATCTCCGGCACCGCGACGCAGGTCGACAACATCCAGCTCGGCCGCTTCGTCGCCGCCGGCACGCCGGTGTTCAGTGTCGTCGACGACGAGGCGCCGTGGGTCGACGCCAATCCGAAGGAGACCGACATCACCTGGCTGCGCGTCGGCCAGAAGGCGACGCTCGACGTCGACTCCTTCCCCGACCATACCTTCACCGGCACCGTGACCTCGGTCAGCCCCGGAACCGGCGCGCAGTTCTCGATCCTGCCGCCGCAGAACGCCAGCGGCAACTGGGTCAAGGTCGTGCAGCGTGTGCCCGTGCGCATCACCTTCGACAAGAACGAGGCGACGCGCCTCCTGCGCGCCGGCATGAGCGTCACCGTGTCGATCGATACGCATCACAGCCGCTGGCCGTCCTGGCTCGGCGGCGGCGCGGCGGCGAAGGACGCCGCGAAGTAAGAGAGTCCGCCAGGCGATGAGCCCCTCTGCCACCAGCACGATGTCGCCGAAGGTCCGGCGCATGCTGATCACGATCTGCGCCATGACGGCGACGATCATGCAGGCGCTCGACACGACCATCGCCAACGTCGCGCTGCCCTACATGCAGGGCTCCCTGTCGGCCTCGCTCGACCAGATCAACTGGGTGCTGACCTCCTACATCGTCGCCTCGGCGATCATGACGGCGCCGATCGGCTGGCTCGCCGACCGCTTCGGCCGCAAAAAGCTGTTCATCGTCTGCGTCGCCGGCTTCACGGCGGCCTCGCTGCTCTGCGCGCTGGCGCAGAACATCGAGCAGATCGTGCTGTTCCGCCTTCTACAGGGCATGGCCGGCGCGGCGCTGGTGCCGCTGTCGCAGGCGGTGCTCCTTGATTCCTATTCGGTCGAGGAGCGCTCCGGCGCCATGGCGATCTGGGGCGTCGGCGTGATGCTGGGGCCGATTATGGGCCCGACCATCGGCGCCTGGCTCACCGACAACTACTCCTGGCACTGGGTCTTCCTGATCAACCTGCCGATCGGCCTCCTCACCGTCGCCGGCATGTCGCTGTTCATGGACGAAACGGATCTCCACACTCATCTGCGCTTCGATTGGTTCGGCTTCATCGCGCTCGCCGTCGGCATCGGTTCCTTGCAGATGCTGCTCGATCGCGGTGAAGAAATCGGCTGGTTCGGCGCCGGCGAGGCCTGGATCGAGACCATCGTCTCGATCTTCGGATTCTACTATTTCTTCGCGCATTCGCTGACGACCGACGAACCGTTCGTGCGGTTCGAGATGTTCAAGGACCGCAACTTCGTCTCCGGCGTCGTGTTCATGGTGGTGATCGGCGTGGTGCTGTTCGGCACCATGGCGCTGGTCACGCCATTCATGCAGAACCTGCTCGGCTATCCGATCCAGACGGCGGGCTTCCTGCTCGGCTCGCGCGGCGTCGGCACGCTGCTGACCATGATGGTGGCGCCGCGGCTGATGAAGCACATCGAGGTGCGCTGGCTGATCCTGGCCGGCCTTCTGATCACCGGCGGCACGCTCTGGATCTTCACCGGCTTTTCGCTCGACACCACGCAGTACACGATCGTCACCACCTCGATCGCACAGGGCGTCGGCCTCGGCCTGCTGTTCGTGCCAATCACCACGGCGGCTTTCGCCACGCTGCCCGGCCATTTGCGCACCGGCGGAACGGCGATGCTGACGCTCGTGCGCAACATCGGCTCTTCGATCGGCATCTCGATGGTGATCGCGCAACTGACCAGCGAGACGACGGTGATGCACGCGCGCCTCGTCGAGGACGTGACGCCGTTCAACAACGCGCTGCAGATGCCGGATGTGCACCGGCTGCTCGACATCACGACCGAAACCGGCCGCGCCATGCTCGACGCCATCGTCACGCAGCAGGCGAGCCTGATCGCCTATCTCAACGACTTCAAGCTGCTGATGATCCTGACGCTGATCGTCATCCCGCTGATCTTCATCATCGGCCGCTCGAAGCAGGCCGCGCCCGCCGGCGGCGGGCACGACGACGAGCCGATCGTGATGGAGTAGCGCGGCCGCGCGGCCGGTTATTTCTTGCCGATCGCCGCGATCACCTGCGGGAGGATCGCCGCCGCGACCTTGCGGTGCGACTGCGCGGTGATGTGATGGTGCCGATCGCCGGCGATCCATCCGGCGGAACCTTGCGACCCGACGATGCGGGGATAGGCGACGAAGACCGGCTTTGCGCCGGCGGCGCGGATGCGCGCCTCGATCTTGCCGCGGTTGGCCTTGCGCTGGGAGTCCGACACGCCGCCGTCGCGGTCGTTGCCGCCGCCAACGTCGAAGGCGACGACGCGGGTGCCGGCCGGGATCGAGCCGGCCTGGCCGATGATATCGCTGCTGGTCGCGCCGCGCGCGGCATGGACCGACATGCTGACGTCGTATCCCTTGGCGCGCAGCATCCGTTCCAGTTGCGCCGGCCACGCCGCCGCGCTGCCGACCGCCGAACCGGCGGCGTTACTCGCGCCGAGCACGACGATGTTGATGGTCTCCGCGCGTGCGCCGCTCCACAGCAGCAGTAAGAGCACGCAAGTAGCAACAAGGCGCGCGCCGCGCGCCAGCAGAACCCTGTCCATGGCTGTATTCCCCCGATGTGCCTTCGGCACGCTGCCACGGCGGCGTGGCGAGGAATAGGGGCGGGGACTACTTCGGCGCGAACTCGCGGCGGATTTGCATGGAGTGCTCGCCGAGCGCGGGCACCGCGCCGTAGCGGCGCTCTTCTCCGGCGACGACCGGAGCGGGCGCGGGCGTCGCGACCGGGCCGGTCGGCGTGCTGACGGTGATACGCCGCAGATGCGGATGCTTCAGCAGCAGCTCCCAGTCGTTGACGCGGCCGAAGCCGATCTCGGCCTTGGCCAGCATGGCCTCGAGCTCGGCGGCGTCGTGCCGCGCGAACACGCGCGCGACGATGCCGTCGGTCTCGGGCCGGTTGGCGACGCGTTTGATGTTGGTGGCGAAGCGCGCGTCGGTGCCGAGCGAAGCGTCGCCAAGCACCTTCTCCGCCAGCGCGCGCCACTCGCGGTCGTTCTGGATTGAAATCAGAATGTCGCCGCCGTCGCGCGTCTTGAACACGCCGTAGGGCGAAATGCCGGCATGCGCGAGGCCGATGCGCTTGAACGGCGTGCCCCATTCGCCGTTGAGCAGCGGCACCGTCATCCATTCCGCCATGCCGTCGAACATCGAGACGGAGATGTCCGCGCCTTCGCCCGTGCGGCCGCGCGCGATCAGCGCTTCGAGGATCGCCATATAGGCGTTTAGCCCCGCCGCGATGTCGACGATCGACACGCCGACGCGCGCCGGAGCGTCCGGTCCGCCGGTGACGGAGGCGACGCCGGATTCCGCCTGGATCAGCAGGTCGTAGGCCTTGCGCTGCGCGTAGGGGCCGGTCTCGCCGTAGCCGGAGATCGAGCAGCAGATGAGTTTCGGATAGTCTTTGCGCAGGCGCGCGACGGCGAAGCCGAGCTTGGGCAGCGCGCCGGGTTTCAGGTTCTGCACGAACACATCGGCCTTGGTGAGCATCGCCTCGAGCAGCGCCTTGTCCTCGGGCTTTGCGAGGTCGAGCGCGACCGATTCCTTGCCGCGGTTGAGCCAGACGAAATGCGTGCTTTCGCCGTGCACGACGTGGTCGTAGTCGCGCGCGAAGTCGCCTTCGGGCCGCTCGACCTTGATGACGCGCGCGCCGGCGTCGGCCAGGCGGCAGGTGCATTGCGGCGCGGCGACGGCCTGTTCGATCGAGACGACGAGAAGTCCGGAAAGGGGAAGAGGCATCTTCAAACTCGCGAAATGGGCCTGTCGTCCCGGTCGAGCAAAGCGAGGGACGGGACCCATACTCCGCAGTCTATCGATATGCTGCGGCGTATGGGTCCCCGCTTTCGCGGAGACAACAGAAAGTAGACGTCAATACGACCTCGGCAAACCCAGCACGTGCTCGGCGAGATACGACAGGATCATGTTGGTCGAGATTGGCGCTACCTGATAGAGCCGCGTCTCGCGGAATTTGCGCTCGACGTCGTACTCCTCGGCGAAGCCGAAGCCGCCATGCGTCTGCACGCACATGTCGGCCGCCGCCCACGATGCGTCGGCGGCGAGCAACTTTGCCATGTTCGCCTCAGCGCCCACGTCTTCGCCGGCCTCGTATCGGCGCGCCGCCTCGTGCACCATCAATTCGGCCGCGCGCATCTGCGCGTAGCAGCGCGCGATCGGGAACTGCACGCCCTGGTTCTGGCCGATCGGCCGCGCGAACAGCACGCGATCCTTCGCGTAGTCCGTCGCCTTGCGGATGAACCATTTGGCGTCGCCGACGCATTCGGCGGCGATCAGGATGCGCTCCGTGTTCATGCCTGAGAGGATGTAGCGGAAGCCGTTGCCTTCCTCGCCGACCAGGTTCTCCGCCGGCACGCGCAGATCGTCGAAGAAGATCTGCGTCGTGGCGTGGTTCATGATGGTGCGGATGGGCGTGATCGTCATCGAGGTGCCGAGCGCGAGCCGCATGTCGACGAGGAACACCGAGAGGCCGTCGGTGCGCTTCTTGACCTGCTCGCGCGGCGTGGTGCGCGCCAGCAGCAGCATCAGGTCGGAATGTTCTGCGCGAGACGTCCAGATTTTTTGCCCGTTGATGACGTAGCCATCGCCCTCTTTGCGCGCGGTCGTGCGCAGAGCGAGCGTGTCGGTGCCCGAGGTCGGCTCGGTCACGCCGAAAGCCTGCAGGCGCAATTCGCCAGCGGCGATCTTCGGCAGGTAGCGCTCCTTCTGCGCCTTCGAGCCGTGCCGCAGGATCGTGCCCATCGTGTACATCTGCGCGTGGCACGCGGCGCCGTTGCCGCCGGAGGCGTGCACTTCCTCGACGATCGCCGCCGCGGCGCTCACCGGCAGGCCGCTGCCGCCGTACTCTTCCGGAATCAGCCCGGCCAGATAGCCGGCCTCCGTCAGCGCGCGCACGAAGTCCGTCGGATAGGCGCGGTCGCGGTCCAGCCCGCGCCAGTATTCGCCGGGGAAGCGCTCGCACAGCGCCCGCACGCCCTCGCGGATGTCGGGGTAAGTCTCGTGGGAGGCGGCTTTGGTCATGACGCGCTCTCAGGCTGCTCCGAGGCGCAACGCTTCGCATTGCGCCGCGCCCTGCACAAGGGCTACGAAATCTCCGCCCGGCCGTTATTGATTGCCACCACGTCGCGCTCGACGACGCGGGCGCGGAAGCTCGCGATATTGCCGTCCTGCCAGATTTCGGTCCGGATGGTCTCGCCGGGGAACACCGGCGCCGAAAAGCGCCCGGCCATGGCGGTCAGCCGCGCCGGATCGTAGCCGGCGACCGACTTCAGCAGCGCGTGACCGGCGACGCCAAAGGTGGCGAGCCCGTGCAGGATCGGCCGCGGATAGCCGCCCTGGCGCGCGAAGGCGGGCTCAGCGTGCAGCGGATTGACGTCGCCGGACAGCCGGTAGATCAGCGCCGTCTCCGGCCGCGTCGGGAGGTCGCAGACGATGTCGGGCGCGCGCTCCGGGATCGGATGCGGCGCGGGCGCCTCGCGCCTTTCGCCGCCGAAGCCGCCGTCGGCGCGGCAGAAGGTGGTCTGGTTGATGGTGGCGAGGAGCGCGCCGCTCGCCTTGTCGGCAATCGTGCGCTCCGACAGGATCAGCGCGCCGCGGCCCTCGCCTTTGTCGATGACATCGGTGATGCGATAGCGGCCGATGACGGTGCCCTGCGTCGCGATCGGTGCGTGCACGCGCACAGAGTGTTCGCCGTGCACGACATGCGTCCAGGTGATGCCGAGCTCAGGCCGCCGGAAGACGTAAGCCGAATAGCCGAGCATCACCGAGAAGGTCGGCAGCGTCTTGAGGTTCTTCTCGTAGACGAAAGCGAGCTGCCGCTCGTTGGTGGGGTCCTGGCCGAGGCCGACGCCGAGCGCGTAGAGGATGCAGTCTTTGGGGCCGTAAGTGTGCTCGACTTCGGGAATGTCGAGCGCGAGAAGCTTGTCGGGGTCAACGGGCATTCGGTTCTTTCAATTGCCTCTTCAAAACCAGCCGCCGCCGTCGCGGCCGCGATTGGCGACGCTGGCCTCCTCCAGATCGAGCTCGTATTCGATGCGGCGGCGCGCCTCGTCGGTGATCTTGCCGTCGCGCAGAAGCTGGTAGATGAAATCGCGCTCCGCGTCGATCAGGTCCCTCTTGATCTCGGCCGACAGCCGCAATCGCGCCAGCCCGTCGCCGAGATCGCTCGGCAGGATCTGCTGCCGGCTTTCGTTGCGCGTGCGCAAAAGCGTGATGACGTCCTCGGGAATCTTTCGGTCGGTAACGAGGTCCTCGAGCCGGTCGATGACACGCTTGAGCGCCGCTTGGCGGCCGGCGAGCTCGGCCTCGGTCTCGCGGCGGCGCTCCTCCTCGCCGAGCTGCCTGAGCCCGAGCCGGCGCGCGACCGCCGGCAGGATCGCGCCCTGGCCGACGAGCGTCACGATGATCACGCCGAAGGTGACGAACAGGATCATGTCGCGGTGAGGAAAGGCGGCGCCGCTCGCGGTGACGTAGGGGATCGCCAGCGCCGCGGCGAGCGACACGACGCCGCGCACGCCGGTGAACGACAGGAAGAACGGCAATTGCCAGGCCGGCGACGGGTCGCGCCTGGCGATCGGCGGGATCAGCCAACGCGGCAGATAGGTCGCCGGAAACACCCAGACGAAGCGCGCGACGATCGCAATCGCCGTCGTCACCGCGATCGCGGCGACGATCTCCGAGAGCGGGAAGGCGTGCGAGTTGTCGATGAGCGCGCGCGCCTGCAAGCCGGTCAGCAGGAACACGAAGCCCTCGATCAGGTAGACGATCAGGTCCCAGAAGAAGATGCCCTGCAGCCGCGTCGCCGACGAGATGAGCCGCGGCCCGTTCCAGCTCACCCACAGGCCGCAGGCGACGGTGGCGAGCACGCCCGAGCCGCCGAGGTGCTCCGGCGCCCAGAAGGCGACGTAGGGCGTCATCAGCGACAGCGTGATCTCGACGCGCGGGTCATGCGCCCATTGGCGCAGCTTCAGGCTCGCCCAGCCGACGGCGATGCCCCAGACGATCTCGCCGACAATGATCAATGCGAAAGTGCCGGCGGCCTCGGCCGGCGCGAAGGTACCGGTCGCCGCGGCGGCGACGGCGAAGCGGTAGAGGATGAGCGCGGTGGCGTCGTTGGCCAGCCCCTCACCCTCGAGCACGACGACGAGGCGGCGTGGCAGGCCGAGCCGCCGCGCGATGGCGAGCGGCGCCACCGTGTCCGGCGGCGCGATGATGGCGCCGAGCACGAAGCCGACCGTCCAGTCGAAATGCAGGAGATAATGCGCCGCCGCGGCAATGGCGCAGGTCGTGAACACGACGCAGCCGAAGGCGAGCAGCGCGATCGGGCGCAGGTTGAAGCGGAATTCGCGCCAGCTCATCGACACGCCGGCGGAATAGATGAGCGGCGGCAGGATGACGAGCAGCACCAGCTCGGGCGCGAGGCTTACCGCCGGCAGGCCGGGGATCAGCGCCACGCCGACGCCGGCGACGACCAGCAGGATCGACGGCGCGATGTTGAGCCGCCGCGCCGCCACCGCCACCGCGGCGAGCACGGCCATCATCAAGAGCACGGTGCCGAAGATGCCGGTCATTTGCACCACACGCCGCTCATTCCCGCGAAGGCGGGAATCCAGCGCCGAGTCACAACTGGGTCCCCGCCTTCGCGGGGACGGGCGGTAGACAGGTCCATCAATTCGAAATCGCGTTCGACACAGTGTTGATGGTCAGCGCCAGCACGGCGACGTTGAAGAAGAACGACAGGATGCCGTGCATTGTCGCGACGCGGCGAATGCTCCGGCTCGATATCGCGACGTCGGAGACCTGCGACGTCATGCCGATCACCACCGAGAAATAGAAGAAGTCCCAGTAATCGGGCCTGGTCTCGTCCGGGAAATTGAGGCCGCCGATGGCGCCGTCGCGGCGTTCACCGTAATATTCGTGCGCGTAGTGCAACGCGAAGATCGTGTGCACGAACAGCCACGACAGCACGATGGTGACGATGGTCATCACGATCAGCGCGGCCGCTTCGGCGTGGACCGCCTGCTTGGAGCCGCCGAGCGCGAACACGATGGCGATCATGCTCGCGAAGGTCGCCAGCATCGTCAGGATCAGGATGGCAAACGCGCCTTCGTCCTGCTCGGCGGCGCGGGCGCGGATGCGGTCGATGTCGCAGCGCGCCATGGTGACGTGGATCAGCGTGAGATAGAGTGCAATACCGACGTCCCAGCCGACAAGCAGCCGGGTCGTCAACAGCGTCACCGGGACGGTCGGGATGACGACGACCCCGACCAGCGCGGCGATGACGAGCTTGGCGTGCAGGCGCACGAAGCGCACCGGCATCGGCTTCAGCGGCACGGCCGGCTTCTTCGTCTTCGTCATGACGGTCTGCTTTATGTCCGGCGTTGCGCGATGAAGCGCGCGGTGGCGCGCAGGATACCCGCTTTCGCGCCGAACGGCGCGAGCACCGTTTCGGCTTCGGAAATGAGCGCATCGAGCTTGGCGCGCGCTCCGTCGATGCCGAGCGCGGTGACCAGCGTGCCCTTGCCGGCGGCGGCGTCCTTGCCGGCCGCCTTGCCGAGCGTAGCGGTATCGCTCTCGACGTCGAGCAGGTCGTCGGCGATCTGGAACGCCTGGCCGACAATGGCGCCGTAGCGGTCGATCGCCGCGCGCGATGGCGCGTCCGCCTTGCCGAGGATGCCGCCGGCGCGGCAGGCGAAGCGCAGCAGCGCGCCAGTCTTCATCGCCTGCAGCGTGATGATCTCGCTCTCGGTCAGCGCGCGCTTCTTCTCGAAGCGTCCTTCCGCGGCAAGATCGAGCAATTGCCCGCCGACCATGCCGCCAATGCCGGCGCCGCGCGCCAGTTCGCGTACCAGTTCGACGCGCACGCCGGCGTCGGCATGCACCTCGTCGCGGGCGAGGATATCGAACGCGAGCGTCAAGAGCGCGTCGCCGACGAGGATTGCCGTCGCCTCGTCGAAGGCCTTGTGCACGGTCGGCTTGCCGCGGCGCAGGTCGTCATTGTCCATCGACGGCAGGTCGTCGTGCACCAGCGAGTAGCAGTGCAGGCATTCGAGTGCGCAGCCGGCGAGCAGGGGGCCTTGGCCGGTCACGCCGAACAAAGCCGCGCTCTCGACCACGAGGAACGGGCGCAGCCGTTTGCCGCCGCCGAGCACGGAATGGCGCATGGCCGCCATCAGCCGCTCCGGACGGGCGATCTCGCCGGGCAAGACGCCTGAGCCGAGCAGGCGCTCAAGGGTAGTCTCGGCCTCGGCGGCCACGGTGGACAGGCGGCGGGTGAAATCCTGATCGGGAACGGCGTCCATGCGGCCTTGTTAGCCTCAATGCCGCAGGGACGGCAATCCGGGTAGGGGATGGGGTAATGTCCGCCGGCATGGCTCGTTCCCGCTCCAAAGCCCGGCCGATGAGCGTCGCCTACGACGTTTTGCGCCTGCCGCGCCTGTCGCGGCCGGTCCGGACGGTGCTCCTCATCCTGCTGGGCCTGCTCCTGCTGCCTTACGCCCTGACGCCGCTTTACGCCTTCATGGAGCCAGCCTCGACGGTAATGATCTGGCGGCGCATCGTCGGCGAGCCGGTGGCGCGGACCTACGTGCCGCTGTCGCGCATCTCGCCGAACCTCCAGCTTGCCGTGATCATCGCCGAGGACGGCCGCTTCTGCGAGCACAGCGGCATCGACTTCAAGGGCCTGCGCAACGCCATCGACGACGCCGACACCCTCGAGGACATGCGCGGCGGCTCGACCATTACCCAGCAGGTGGCCAAGAACCTGTTCCTCTGGAACTCGCGCAGCTACGTGCGTAAGGCGCTGGAATTCCCGCTGGCCTTGTGGGTCGACCTGATCCTGTCCAAGCGGCGGATCCTGGAAATCTACCTCAACGTCGCCGAATGGGGGCCGGACGGCCAGTTCGGGGTCGAGGCCGGGGCTGAATACGCCTTCCGCAAGCCGGCCCGCGACCTCTCCCGTTACCAGGCGGCGCTCCTGGCCGCGGTGCTGCCCAACCCGCACGACCGCAATGCCCGGCAGCCGGGGCCCGGCTTGCGGCGGCTCGCCGGGCTCTACGAGGCCCGCTCGGGGCGTTCGCCGCAGGCGGCGGCCTGCGTCCGGGGGCGCTGACGGGACTAGCCTTACCGCCGCCCTTCCACTATAAGCCCGGCCAAACCGGCATGACGGACCCTGAACCGGCGGTTCCGCGCCGATCCGAGCCTTTTCTGGAGTGAGACGATGGCAGTTCCGAAGCGAAAAACCTCGCCCTCGCGCCGCGGCATGCGCCGCTCGGCCGACGCGCTCAAGCGCCCGACCTACGTCGAGGACAAGGACTCGGGCGAACTCCGCCGTCCGCACCACATCGACCTGAAGACCGGCATGTACAGGGGCCGGCAGGTCCTGAAGGTGAAGACCGAGGCCTGATCCGGCCACCGGCAGTCGGAGGGAAGTCGCATGTACCTGCTCGGCTTTCCCCTCCTGCTCATCACCTTCGCCGTCTACAACATCGTCGCCTTCCTGATGCCCGGCCTGTCGTGGACCGGCGCGCTTTTCAGCGTGCACATGGTCTCGGGCGCGGACTGGGCGATGTCGGCGGGCGATCTCCTGATCACGCTCGCCATTTTGCTGCTCGCCGGCGAGGTCATCAAATCGACGCGCATCGGCATCCGCACCATCGTCGACCACAGCCTGTCGCTGGTCGTCTTCCTCGGCATGCTGGTCGAGTTCCTGCTGGTGAAGCAGACCGCCACCGGCACCTTCTTCATCCTGCTGGTCATCAGCTTCGTCGACGTCATCGCCGGCTTTGCCGTGACCTTGCGCTCGGCGCAGCGCGACTTGACCGTCGAAGGCGTCGGCGGACACCTCCCCACCTGATCTTTTCAATTTCGGACCAGACATGAGCCGCGACTTCCAGCTTCCCGGGCGCTCGCCCGTCATTGCCATGAACGGCATGGCCGCCACCTCGCATCCGCTCGCCACGCTCGCCGCGATCGATATCCTGCGCGACGGCGGTACCGCGGCGGACGCCGCGGCCGCGGCGGTCGCGACCTTGTGCGTGGTCGAGCCGCACATGACCGGCATCGGCGGCGACTGCTACTGGCTGATTGCGAAAGAGGGCGCCGCTCCGACCGGCTACAACGGCTCCGGCCGCTCGGGCGCGAATGCCTCCTACGCTGCGCTGCGCGAGCAGGGTCTGAGCGAGATCGGCAATTCAATTCACTCCGTCACGGTGCCGGGTGCGATCGACGCCTGGGACGCGATCCTGAAGGCGCATGGGCGCTTCGGTCTGGACCGGGTGCTCCGCGCCGCAATCGGCTATGCCGAGACCGGGTTTCCGGTCGCCTCGCGCATCGCCTGGGACTGGCAGCGGCAGGTGCAAAAGCTCTCCGGCGATCCGGGCGCGAGCAAACATTATCTGTTCGGCGGCAAGGCTCCCGCGGAAGGCGACGTCATTCGTCTGCCCGCGCTGGCGGCAACGCTGAAAACAATTGCAGCCAGAGGCGCGCGCGCCTTCTACGAAGGCGAGATCGCCGACGACATCGCGCGCACGCTCGCCTCGCGCGGCTCGTCGCTGACCGGCGAGGATCTCGCGCGGCACAAGGGCGATACGGTCGCGACGATCGCGAGCAGTTACCGTGGACTTGATATTCACGAACTGCCGCCGAACGGGCAGGGTTTCGTCGCGCTGCTCATGCTCAACATTCTCGAGAACTTCGACATGAAGTCGCTCGATCCGACCGGACCCGAGCGCTTCCATCTGGTGCTGGAAGCAGCGCGGCTCGCTTATGCCGCGCGCGACGCGCATCTTGCTGACGCCGATCACATGCGCGTTCCGGTGGCGGGCATGATCGACAAGGCGTGGGCGAAGAAGCTCGCGGCGATGATCGATCCGGCCAGGCGCTCCGATCTGCCGGCGGCGCCGGCGCCGTCGAGCGACACGGTCTACCTCACGGTGGTCGATCGCGATCGCACGGCGGTCTCGTTCATCAACACGCTGTTCTCGAGCTTCGGCTCCGGCATCTGCACGGAGAAGACGGGGATCGTGCTCACCAACCGTGGCGCATGCTTCACGATGCAGGAAGGGCACGCCAACGTGTTCGCGCCGGGCAAGCGCCCGATGCACACGATCATCCCGGCGGCGGCGTTCCGGAACGGGCGCTGCGAGATGACATTCGGCGTGATGGGCGCGCACTACCAGCCGATGGGCCACGTGCAGCTCATTCTCAACATGCTCGATTACGGCATGGATGTGCAGCAGGCGATCGATGCCCCGCGTTTCTTCTTCGAAGGCGAGACTGTCGAGGTCGAGAGCGGCACGCCGCAGGCGACGATCGACGGCTTGCGCGCGCGCGGGCACAAGATCGGCCATGCCGACCAGCCCTGGGGCGGGGCACAGGTGATCAGGATCGACCGCGCGCGCGGCGTGCTGATCGCCGGCTCCGAGCCGCGCAAGGACGGCTGCGCGCTGGGCTATTAAATTTTCAGATCAGCAGTGGCGCGATAGGCGGCGAGCGCCTCGGCCGGCTCGGCGCGGCGCTTCACGCGCGTCTGCGGCGCCTGTTCTTTCGTGGCGATCAGGTGGGCGAGGAAGGCGCTGTCGCCGCGCGCCGGCGCGGCCTCGCGGCGGACCGGCAGCCCGACCACGGTCAGAGCGCGGCTTTCACGCGTGGCGCGCACGGGCGGCTCATGCGGCGCCCGGCCGTTCGGCCCGAACCTTCCCTCTCTGGTGCCGCCGACGCGCATGACGTCTGTCTCACTCCGGGACAGCAGCGTCCCTCGTACCGGTGACATCGCAACGACCGTGCCGTTAACCGTTTCCGCTGCGAAACACGGCGGAATCCACGACTTTTCCTAATTGTTTAAGGATTGCCCGTAGGTTCCGCTCAGTCTTTTCGCCGAAGGAAACACGCACACCCGCGGGTGCGTTCCAAAAAGGGGCAGCCGTGATCCGTCACGATCCGCCGGCCGGGACGCCGGACGCAGCGGACATCCTCAGGTCGATCGGCGAGGCCGTCTATGACTGGCGGCTCGACACCGACGCCCTGTCATGGTCGGCGCATGTCGCCGAGGTGCTCGGGCTTGCGGCGGCCGACATCGCGACCGGCCGCGCCTTCGCCGGTCATGTCGAGGCCGAGCCGGGGCAGAGCCGCGCCGACGCCATCCAGGCTTCGACACAGCGCGACGGCGGCAGCGGCGTTTCCTATCAGCTTCAGTACCGCTTCAAGGCGGGTGACGCGGTCGCGTGGATCGAGGACGCCGGGCGCTGGTTCGCCGGCGCCGACGGCAAACCGGCGCGCGCGCACGGCATCGTGCGCTGCATCGACGCGCGCAAGGAACGCGAGCGCGAGCTGAAGCGTCTCGCGCGCTTCGATCCGCTGACCGGCGAGCTCAACCGCGCTTCGTTGACCGAAGTGATGACCGCGACGCTCGACCAGGCGGTGAAGTCGCGCGGCTCCTGTGGCTTCCTCATCGCCTCGATCGATCATCTCGGCCGCCTCAACGAATCCTACGGCGTCGACATCGCCGACGACATCATCGCCCAGGTCGCAAAGCGCCTGCGTGTGCGCCTGCGCGGCAAGGACCACATCGGCCGCTTCTCCGGCAACAAGTTCGGCATCGTCCTGACGAGCTGCACGCCGGATGAGCTTTCGGTCGCGGCCGAGCGGCTGATCGCCAGCGTGCGCGACGAGCCGCTGACGACGGCGGCGGGTCCGGTCGCGGTCACCGTCACGGTCGGCGGCGTCACCGCGCCGCGCCACGCACGCACCGTGCCGGACATCTTCAGCCGCGCCATGGACGCGCTGCATGCCGCGCGCGACAAGAGGCCCGGCTCGTTCACCGCCTACCGCCCGAATGTCGAGCGCGACGCGCTTCGCCGCGAGAGCCTGCGTGCCACCGACGAGATCGTCGCCGCGCTCAACGAGCGGCGCATCGTGCTCGCCTACGAGCCGGTCGTGGAGGCGAAGTCGCGCAAGCTCGCCTTCCATGAATGTCTGATGCGCGTCAACCGCGCCGACGGCGGCATGGCGCATGCCGGCGAGATCGTGCCGGTGGCCGAGAAGCTTGGTCTCGTGCGCATGCTCGACCACCGCATGATGGAACTGGTGGTCGAAGAGCTCGCCGCCTCGCCCGATTTCCGCGCCAGCGTCAACGTCTCGCCGCCCTCGACGCTCGACCCGCAATGGGCCGCGGGCCTTGCCGCGCTGCTGCGCGCCAATCCGGGCACGGCCGAGCGGCTGATCGTCGAGATCACCGAGACCGCGGCGATCCAGGACATCGACGACGCGCGCGGCTTCGTCACCCGCATCAAGGATCTCGGCTGCCGCGTCGCCATCGACGACTTCGGCGCCGGACACACGTCGTTTCGTAACCTGCGCAAGCTCGGCGCGGATATCGTCAAGATCGACGGCGAGTTCGTGCAGAACATCGTCAAGTCGCAGGAAGACCGGGCCTTCGTGCACACCCTGATCGACCTGTCGCGCCGCCTCGGTCACCAGACGGTCGCCGAATGGGTGCAGGACGAGGAGGCCGCCGCGCTGGTCGCGGACTGGGGCTGCGATTATTTGCAGGGCGCGCTGATCGGGCTTGCCTCGACCGAGCGCCCGTCGAACGGCGGCCGCAACGGCCGCGCCGCGCGCGGCTGATCCGGTTACGCGGCACGCCATCTAGCCTCGCTTCGCGCCGCCATGTCATGCTGCCCGTGAACGAGGGCGCGTGCCGTGAAGATCACCCGCATCATTACCTATGTCCTGAAGAGCCCGCTCGCCGAGCCGTTCGCGTTCTCGCAAGGCTGGGTGCGGCAGCGCTCGGCCACCTTGGTCGAGATCGAGACCGACGCGGGGATCACCGGCTGGGGCGAGGCCTTCGCGCAGGGGCTCGAGCCGCCCGAGATCGCCGCCACCGTCATCGACAAGGCGCTGCGGCCGCTGCTGATCGGCGCCGACCCGCTCGACATCGAGGTGCTTTGGCACCGGATGTACCACATGACCCGCGACTACGGCCGGGTCGGCTCGGTCGTTGCCGGCATCAGCGCCGTTGACATCGCGCTCTGGGACATCGCCGGCAAGTTCTACGAGGTGCCGGTCTACAAGCTGCTCGGCGGCGCCTTCCGGACGCGCGTGGAGCCCTATGCGACCGGCTTCTATCGCATCCACGGCCAGGGCGAAGCGGTGCGGCTTGGCGACGAGGCGATCCGCCATTTCGAGGCCGGCTTCAGGATGATGAAGGTGAAGCTCGGCTACGGTATCGACGACGATATTGCGTCGATACGCGCGGTCGCGCGTGCGCTGCAGGGCAAGCCGGTCACGCTCATGGTCGACATCAACCATGCCTATGGCCGCGCCGAGGCGCTCAAATTGGGCCGCGCGCTCGAAGAATACGGCCTGCGCTGGTACGAGGAGCCGGTCGTGCCGGAGGACATCGAGGGCTACGTCGAATTGCGCGGCAAATTGTCAATGCCGATCGCCGGCGGCGAGAACGAGCACACGCTCTACGGCTTCGGCCGGCTGCTCGGCGCCGGCGCGGTCGACATTGCGCAGCCGGACATTGGCTCGTGCGGCGGCATCAGCGCGGCACGCCACATCATGGCGCTGGCGCAGTCACGCGGCGTCGAGGTCAATCCGCACGTGTGGGGCTCGGCCATCGCGCAGGCGGCGTCGCTTCAGGTGATCGCCGCGGTGCCGGTCGCGCATCATTCGCTGTTCGCGCAGGAGCCGGTCCTTGAATACGATCGCTCGTCGCACCCGTTCCGGCAGAAGCTCATCACCGAGCCGATCGAGCAAGTGCAGGGCTGGGTGCAAATCCCGTCGAAGCCGGGCCTCGGCGTCGAAGTCGACCGCGCGGTCCTGCAGCGATACCGAAGCTGACCGCGGCGGGCGGGGCTATTCCCTGCCGCCGCCCGACATCTTGTCGAGCCGCTTCTGCATCTCGTCGAGCTGGCGTTTCAGGTCGTTCATCTCGTTGCCGCCTTCCGACGCGGCCGGCTTGTCGCCGCCGGCGGACTTCGCCTGTTGCGGGCGGCTGAACGGCGCGAACATGGCGAAAGCCTTCTCGAACATCTCCATGTTGCGGCGGACCTGCTCTTCCATCGGTCCGAAGCCGACATTGCCGAAGGCCTGCGCCATCTGCTCGCGGAATTTGTCCTGCTGGCTGGTCAGCGACTGCATCGACTGCTCGAGATAGCGCGGCACCAGCATCTGCATGCTGTCGCCGTAGAATCGGATCAATTGCCGCAGGAAGGTGATCGGCAGCAGGCTCTGACCTTCCTTGTTCTCCTGCTCGAAAATGATCTGCGCCAGCACCGAGCGGGTGAT
>Ga0134125_10001617_pt1 | contig 27512 bp, 19 predicted proteins | sample KB31751_FD_96464 | JGI IMG/M metagenome (GOLD analysis project Ga0134125, IMG submission 96464) | Terrestrial soil microbial communities with excess Nitrogen fertilizer from Kellogg Biological Station, Michigan, USA - KB3-175-1 | ecosystem: Environmental > Terrestrial > Soil > Unclassified ... | reverse complement strand
TCTGTGCGTTGGAAGTGGGGGATGCGTATCCGGGATCGATGGGCGCACTGCGATTTGGCTGCACACGGCGCGCGATCCGGACCATGGGCGCCGTCGCTGGATCCGTCCACCAGGATTGCCGCTCGAAAGCGCGGGCACGCGGCAGTGAGGTAGTCATCAAAAGACCGCTTCCGCTGCCAATAACGGGCCAGCGCCCAGCTTCGCCAAGGTAGTCAATACCTGTCCAAAGAAACTGGCCGGAGTACTCAGGATGATCGCGCATGGCCACCCACTGGTTGCGGTCGTGGGTATTCTCAGTGCCAATAATCTTGCGCGAAGGTTTCTGTGCGTGCGCGGCGAGGATCTCCTGTTCGCGGTAGTTCTGCCCTACGACGTCGAGAAGGTCTGCGAGGCCATCATCGTAGTCATGACTAACGTTAGGACGGAAGAGAGCCTGCGTAACCGGGCGGGTTGGATCATTCTGATGGAAGGTATCGACCAACGATTTAAGGATGGGGATCGCGATGTCAGGGTGCGGCGTGTCGTGGATCTCGTTGCCCGCAGACCAGAGAATGATGCTCGGGTGATTGCGGTCGCGGCGAACTGTGTCTGCGGTGTCACGGAGAGCCCATTCTTTGAAGTACAGATGATAGTCGTAGGGGTTCTTGCCCACAGTCCAGCAGTCGAACATCTCATCCATCACGAGGAAGCCCATACGGTCAGCGAGATCGAGAAACTCGGGCGCCGGAGGATTATGTGCAGTACGAATGGCGTTGACCCCTAATGTGCGCAAGGCGGTCAGGCGGCGCTCCCAGACGGCAAGAGGAACGGCCGTACCGAACGCACCGCCATCGGTGTGCAATGCGACGCCATAGATCTTGTGGTGGCGTCCATTCAGAAAAAATCCCTTGTCTGGATCGAAGTGGAACTCGCGTATGCCGAACGGCACGACCTCTTCATCGATGGTCCGTTTGTCTTCGATCACGGTTGCATGGATTGTGTAGAGCGCAGGATGATCGAGATCCCAACGGTCAGGATTCGCGATGGTCGTCTCAGCATCGAGATCACTGTCTGAGCGGGCGGCGATCGTTCGGATAGCCGAGGAGAAGGTCTTGACGGAGCGTCCATTCGGCGCGACCAGGCTGACCAGAAGACGCACGGTCGATGCGGCAGCCGATTGATTGGCGACGGTACTGCGGACATGAATAGTGGCCGAAGCCGACGAGACAGAGGGCGTGGTCACGAATGTTCCCCACGGCTCGATGTGTGTAGACGAGGTAGTGACAAGCCGAACCTGACGATTGATGCCTGCGCCTGTATACCATCGGGAGGCCGGCTGCTGGCTGTCGTCCACACGTACCGCGATGGTGTTCGAGCCGCCGTAGTGCAGGTGATCTGTGAGGTCGTAAACGAAGCTGACGTAACCGTAGGGGCGGTGTCCAATCGGTTCACCATTTATCCAGACATCGCTGTTGGCCATCACGCCGTCGAAGACGATGAACGTGCGGCGGGCAGAGTCCGAGGCGGGTACATCGAAGGTCTTGCGATACCAGCCGATACCGGCAGGGAAAAAACCGCCACCGCCTCCCGTGGGGTTCTTACTATCAGCAGGGCCAGCTATCGCCCAATCGTGTGGAAGGGTCACCACTTGCCATGAGGAATCGTTGAAGGATGGCAATTCGGCGCCCACAGCATCGGATTGGAGAAAGCGCCAGCCATGCGTGAACATTTGGACCTGTCGCGTTGAAGTACCCCTGCCGCTCGCATGGGCTGTGACGGCAGCAAGAAGAAGACATAGGGTGGCGAAGCGACGCATTGCTACTCCTGAAAGAAACGTTGGGACGGCATGAAATTTGCATTGCAAGCTACAGAAATCGGAGCATCTCATTCGACTTCTGGCATCATAGGACGCTGCGAATCCAGATCACTCTGTACGGACACCTTATCCAGGCGCGAATTCTGTGATCGAAGCACTACCGTGAATGCCGCGTGGCATCTGCGCAACTGCATCTGCTTACTAAGCAATCATGCCATGGCGCGCTAACTGGCAAACTTTTGGAGTACTGACTCTTCATGAGAGTTGCGGGGCGACCACCATCGTCACCGTGCGGCTTTTCCCTTGGCCTTCACATCGCATTCAAACCGATAGCGGCAAGAAAATGGGCTTGTGCCGTTTAGAAGCGGCACAAGCCCATCTTGTCTATGAAGGCTAGGCTAGAAGGTGATGTTCGCACGAAGCTCGAGGCGTCGTGCACCGGTAGCCAAACTGCTCGTCGTCCCGAACGTGGCACTCTCAACAGTTGTACTGCTACTGTTATTTCCGAGCAACCATGCCGGGTGATTGGCCAGATTGAAGGCCTCTGCCTGAAGGTTCATGTGAACACGCTCAAAGACAGGCACATCCTTGGTCAGTGCCATGTTAAGAGCGTTTCACTTTGGACCGTAGATGTAATGCAGAGTCCCTATGGTTCCAGGAGTGGTGTTGGGAACGACGACATTCGGGTTTGCAGAAGCCGAACCTTGAAGCGATGCGGGAAGGAAGTTGACGTATGTAGCACCCGCCGCAGCCGAACGCGCCCGGTGTGACTGATCCCCAGAAGGCATGACACAATCCTATCCAGAGCTGCATCACTGTATCCGACTGAAGCCGCCGGGGTCATTCCGCCTCTCGCGCAAACGCCCTCGACCTAAAATCAGACCACTGAACAAGTCAAGCCTGTTCTTCCAGGGTGCGGGCGGAGTCGCGGCGATCGCTCCACACATCAAGCAACCGTATACCGAGCCCTATATGCTGGGCTAGCAGCGGCAGATAACGAGCAGAAGTGCATTTGAGATACGGTATGTTGGAAAACCGTACCTGCACGACTGGCTTAATCTTTTAACTACAACGAGGTCACTGGCCTCAATAACGGCTTCTTGCAGGACTTCCAGGCCGCGTTGCGCCTCGATGCATCCCTTATTAATGAGTACACCGTATGCCTGTCTTAGAGTCATTTTGACTGATGCCAAGACGTTCGCAGATAACCCGTTCCGGCGGAAGCAGCGTGCCCGGGGACACAGAGGTTTTACTCAGCAGATCCGGTACGAAATTTGACATCTGCAGATATATGGGAAGCGGGCCGCGCTTATTTACCTGGAATGCAAGCAATCAATCGCTAAAGGGAGATGAACTGCCGCTGCCGAGCCGGGCGATGTTCCGTGAACCACATCAATGTGTGATCGACGTGTCCGAGGCTTTTCACCGTTCAAAGCACCATGCTTCATTTGGTCAGTGCCTGCTTCCTGTCCGGCTCGGCGAGCAAATTGACTTCCCTCGGCGGCAAAATGAATTGTCTGCCATGAAAGACAAAGCGTTTTGTTGCATAGGAGCCGTTCAAAAGTGTATAGACTGTTTCGCCGCCACCACTAAAAGAATTGATAAAAACCTCTGAATCGGGTGAGTTGATAAGCGGTTCGGCGTTGCCTGCAAATGCTGCTGCATGTCGATGAAGCAGGGGGTGAGCCCACTTCAGGAAGGTAAGAATGTCTTGGCCATACCACGTGTCGGAGCGGCCCTTGAGCCAGACACCATCTCCCATCCAGAAGGCATAGCGGAAGTCTTCCGGGGACAAAATGTGAGGCTCCACTCCGGAACTCACCATGTCCCAGAGGCGCACGTGTGGAAAGGCGAAACGCCAAAGATTGAGCTTTATTCCGTAGGCGCCGGGTGCGGATGAGGGAAGCGCGTAGGTAAAGGCTCCGTTGACGAATGGGGCCGCGATATCGACCGGGGGGCATTCTGTGTACACGATGGTCGAGATCATGCCGGCGGCATCGAGCGCTTCGCGTACCTTACGTTCCATGCCAATCTCGCCGCCGATCATGTTCTCGCCGGCTGCGTGTCCGTGATTTATTGCATAGCATTTGCGATCACGGCAGCCAAACTCATCCAGGTAGACCGCCTGCGCGCCCGTCTCCTTTGCAGTGTTCGCCATCCGCCCCGAGAGATACATCTGCCAATCCGTTATGCGTGGACAGGCAAACATCTCGGGACTTCCATGCGGCCACCACAGGCCCTGTCCATCCTCTCCGATAATCTGCCACTGAGTTCCGTGAGCACGCCCGGCGTCGGAATTCTTGTCAATAAGATATCCCTCGAAATAGAGGCCGGTGGGAATGTGGTCGTTGGCCGCCGTTGCGATATTGCTGCGCAGATTCTCGAGTCCCCCTAGCTCAATCGGGTAGTCGCCGACACGACCGTGAGTGTCCGAGAGGGCCCATCCCGAAATATCGATGAAGTCGATTCCGCCGAATGCGTGGGCGTCGTGGATCAGACGTCCGAACGTGTAACGATTGTTGCTTTCATCGAAGAGAAGGCCGCTACCGCCAACCGGATAGTCTCGACGCATGTAGAACGAGCCTTGTAACCAGGCCGGCTGTGTCGCGTGCGACTTATTCCAGGTCGCCACCCACTTCTGATACGCGTGAAAGCCAGAGTGCCAGTCGCCATTGTGCAGAACGATGCTAGCCGGAGGCAGCGTGTACATCTGGTGCGCTGGGATGTGGACCGTGTAGTCAGTCTGATCGAGGATTGCATTCCCTGTCTTTTCCAGCGCAAACGTCTTGGCCTGGCCGGAAGTGTCCTCGATGATGACGGCCGCCCCGCAATGGGCGCTAGCTGAAAACGCGTCCGTGAACTGTAGTAGAAAGTTCGGACCGTAGTCTGCTGACAGACGCTGGTCTACGGAAGAAATCGTCGCAACCTTCTGCGGGAAGAGATAGGAGAGGTCAGTTGATTCGACGGACGGATGAAGACTCAGAAACGGGAAAGAGACGGTTGCTGTGATCTCGTGATTAGTTGGATTTGCAAGAGAGAGGGATAGATGAATACCATCCGGCCTCTCGCTCTTATTCAGTAAAGGCTTCAGAGTTTCAGCCCCGGAAACCTTGAACCAGGCCGAACCGCCCAGCGTAGAGGCGACGTTACAGGTTCGACTCATCACCTCTGTAGATGAGGGAGCGGGCCGATAGTCGGAGGCGACTTCCATACGATCCGAGAGCGCAGCATGGTAAAGCACTAGTTGCACGTGCGGGCTGCGGTCCTCCAACTCGACCGACATCAGGCGCCGGCGAGGGTCAAGCTGCACAGCGTAAAGCGAGCGCTTACGGTTCAGCAAAACGTGCCGATGTTCGGGAACCAGAATTGGGAACTGCTGCTCCACTTTGGACGGTGCATCTGCGTAACGCACATTGACAACCGCAAACGCGGGATCGCTTGTGGAGTCGGGACGTGATGGCGCGGACGCTATGTAGTTGGTGAAGCCTGCTAGATAAGAGTACAGGTCCAGATAGAGAGTAGAGGCGCTACCTTGTGTCTTGATATGCAAAGACTGCTGCCCGCGTAAGGATGTTGCGGCTGCTTCTCCACACGAAAGCGGACCTTCTACGTGCAGTGGGTGACTATCAGGCGGGAGTTTGTTCTGCTCCGTTGTTGAGCAAGGAATGAATGCCGTGTCAGCCAGAAATTCGAGACGATCGACGGTTAGTTGAACGCCCGCGGGAAGTAAGAATTCTAGTGCATCGATCTGTGGTGTCTTAAGCTTGCCTGTCAGATCGATCTTTACTGTGTGTGACTGCCCATCCAGGATAAGATCGCTTCCGTGCAACGGGACGATATCGCCGCCGGATGCGAACGGATTCTCAGGATTCTCGGCATGTGGCGTTACCGGTCCGACACTTCCGGGTCGCAACGCCAAAATGGAGGCTCCCGCTGCGATGTTGCCGGAACCGTGGTACTCGAAAATGAGCGTGTGATAATCCACTGCCCAGATTGGGTCTGTCGCGATCTGTGTCTGGACTGGACCGACGAAGTTTTTGTTCGCAAGGGAATAGCCGCTGAGGATTTGGGCCGTTGCCGAACTCGGTGACACTGCGATCAGGCAAGCGCAGATAAGACCGGCGCAGATGAACCGGCGCGGAGTTCTGCGACGCGCTGTATGACTCGCCGGTCTACTTATAAAGCAGCGCGGCAGCACGGCCACGTTTGAACTCTTCCAAAGCGTTGCGATCATTTTCAGTAACCTTGCGCGGGTCTTCGCCAGCTTTGAGCGCCTGGACCGCTGTCTGGTTCAACAGGAGTTGATCAATCTTGTCGATTTGGAAGGTTTGCGGGAAAAGCTTGTACAGCGCCGAAGCGACCTCAAGGCCAAGCTCCGGCGAGTCCAGCTTGTCTCGATCAGTCACGATAAACTCAATACCCTTGCAAAGCTGTCCGTGCAAGGGATAAGTGCCGCCCGGAGTAAATTGAACGGGGATGAATCGTACTCCTGGGATATTCCGCGCATTCAGATAAGCTGCGGCAACACGCTCGTCCATCCATGGAGCGCCCAACCACTCGAAGGGTGTATCCGTGCCGCGTCCGACGCTGAGATTGGTGCGCTCCAGAATTCCAATGCCGGGATAGAGAATCGCCTGTCTGAGGCTACGAAGGTTGGGCGAGGGATTGATCCAAAGTTGTCCTGTTGCGTCGAACCAGTCCGCGCGCTTCCACCCACGCATCTGAACGACAGTCAAGTGTGAGTCCAGGTGTCTAACGGCCTTGAAATACGTAGCCAGTTCCCCCATCGTCATTCCCTGCCGGACAGGTTCCGAGATGAAATTGATATAGCTCTCACGGCCTGGTGACGAAACGATTCCCTGCACGGCAAGTCCGCCGATTGGATTGGGGCGGTCTAGCACCACCACATCGATGTCGGTCCCGGCTACCGCTTCGAGAAATCGCCCAACTACGGACTCGTAGGTGTAGTAATGAACACCGACATCCTGTAAATCAATAAGCACCGCATCAAGATTTGCGAGTTGTTCTTTTGACGGCCGACGCTGAGCGTCTGTCGCTCCGAAGAGGCTGATTACCTCCAAGCCGGTAGTCGCGTCATGGTCATTTCCAATACTGTGCTGGTCCAGAACGCCGTTAATGCCGTGCTCCGGACTGAACAGATTGACGAACTTGAATCCGGGCACCGCGGCGGACGCGTCGGAGTAAAGCACGTCAATCGCTCTTCGATCGTGATTATCAATGCCGGCCTGATCCGTCATCAGGGCGACGCGGAGATGACCCGCGTGCCTGGAGGCGAGAGCCTTCAAGGGGGCGAAGTGGTCAGCTTCCAGAACATCAATTCCGTTCAAGACAGGTGACTGCACCTGTGCCTTGGCCCAGAGACCCAGAAAAAGTATTCCCGCACAGATCCATTTGCACATCGACATTAGATCGCTCCCGTAAACCTTCCTCACGCACCGTCTTTCGAGAAACTTGCAGGATTTGCTGAGCGTTCTCAACCTCAGAACGACAGACGAAGCGATCCCTGAATCTGACGTGGTGTACTGTTGGTGCGCGTGCTCGTGATGGTTCCGAAGGTTGCCGATGGGACTACGGCGGCGGGCTGTCCGAAATTCGGAGTATTGGTTAAGTTGAACGCCTCCACGCGTGCCTGCAGATTGACTCTTTCGGTAAGCGCGAAATCCTTGGAAACACCCAAATCGAAGTGGCGGAAGTGCGGCCCCCACAGCATATTGCGACGCTCCGTTCCAATAGTGCCTAGCGTTTGACCCGCGAAAGCTGCAGTGTTGAACCAGCGGCTGTTATTGCGGATCGGAAGGCTCGAACTGGCAGGAGTGTTAGGATCGCTAATTTGATTAGGTCGATCGCTGCCGATGCCAGTGTTGCTTAACGGGCTCGAGTTGGTGACGGTGAATGGCTGACCGGTCTGCCACACGTGAATAGCGTTGACCTGCCAACCCTTGATAAGGGCGGCACGGGCGCCACTCGCAGATTGCCCAAAAGGCAGCGAGTAGTTCAGCATCATCGCAAAACGATTCTGCACAGAGAGCTCGCTGTTCCCATATTCCAGCGTGGCGGTTTCGTTCGGAACGGCGCTTGCGTACAGGCCGCCGGCCGAAAAGGCTTGAACATCACCGAGAGCCTTAGACCAGGTGTAGTTTGCGTTGAGCGTCAAGCCACGGCCAATCGTTCTCAACAGTGTGGCTTGAAGTGCATGATAATTCTGGAAACCAGAAGTTTCATTGTGCAGGATGGACGTCACGTTCGGGTACTGGGAGTAGAAGGGCCGACGCGTAACGTAGCTAGGTGAAGTGACAGTTGATGGTGCAGCCACATTTCTATCTGGAGAAATGCGCAACTTGTGCCCGAACTCTCCGACGTAGGCGACGCTCGCAACAAACGAACCCACCTGTTGCTGAACATTCAGGTTGGCCTGTTCGACAAACGAATTGCGAAAATCAAGGGCCATACCGCGAAGAGCGCCCGAAGGATTCGTATAGGAGCTTGGGGCGGGCGTAGGCAACGGCGTCGTGAAGTTCGTCGTTAGATTGTTGGGCGAGTACGTGGCCACGAACGGCGGATTTGAAAAGGGCACACTTGGTCCTGTGTTGTCACGATAGAAGACAAGTCCGAAGCCACCGCGAATCACCGAACCAGGCCTTACGTTGGCTGCAAATCCAAACCGCGGTCCAATGGACCGATAGTCTGTCTGTATTCCGGTTGTGTTGGACGCGTTGACACCGGCCACCAGAACCTTCCCTAGAACGGGATCGAATTGCGAGATGTTATTTCCCAATGCAATATCCGGCGTAATGATGTCATAGCGTAGGCCAAGATTTAATGTCAGCTTGGTCGTAACGCGCCAATCGTCCTGAGCGTAGAAGCTGGGCTCCCAGCTGCGCAGATAGCGGGGGGCAAGCTGCGTTACTCGAGCAACGCTCAGATTCGTTCCTTGAAGAAGATTGATCAGAGGGACAATGCTGGACACTTTGGTAGCGGTGTTGTTTGGGCTTGAAGTAAAGCTGTAGGTGCCCGAACCGGAGCTCGGTTCCTCGTTGTAGATCTGACGCCGAATCAAAACAGCACCGAACTTCAAAGTATGCCTGCCCCTTACCTGGGTCAGGTTGCCGCCATACTGGAAGGTGTTATCTCGATCGTAAAGTGGCAGCGAGGTCGAAACGCCGAGGCCCGCGAAGCCAGTGGTACTCACATTGGGAAGCGCGGACGTAAACAGATCAACATTTGCGTTCGGCACACCCATCGCATTGCCGAAATATTTGCCATAATTCAGCGGAAGTGAGGAGTTATTGATGTAGGTGTATCCCGCCTTTAGTTCCAAACTTGTTTTCGGAGAGAAGATGTGCGTGAAGTTCAGGATCGCCTGGTGGGCGCCGTCTATAGAGCTTCCCGGATACGAAACGGATCCGCCGGGCTGAATCACGCCAATGTTGGGCAGGTTAACATCAGGCAAAGCGCTCGGTGTCGTAACTGTAACTCCGTTATAGGAGTACCGCACGAAGAACAGATTGTTGTCGTTGAATCGATAGTCCACGCGACCGTCGGCCGTGTTGCTGTAATACTCAGCGTTGGGGCTATAGATGAAGCTATTCGTCCCTGAGTTCGGGGCTGGGTACAACTTGAAATAGTTTATGCCCGGCGTACTGAAGGTCGAGGGAGAGATGATTGGGCCGCCAACATCAGAGAAGTTGCCAGGATTTGCTACTTCAAACGCCGTGGGAACCGAATTCACAGTTGTCGTGCCCTGGACAATTCGAAGCCCCTCGTAGTCGCCGAAGAAGAATGCCCTGTCCCTGATAATCGGACCGCCAACGCTTCCGCCGAACTGATTCTGGCGGAGCTCGGGACGGCGCCCAACGGTTGCGAAATAGTTGCGCCCGTCGAGCGCGTCATTTCGGAGAAACTCGAAGATCGACCCATGAAGTTGATTGGTTCCTCCGCGTGTAATGAGATTGACGACAGCGCCCGGGGTTTTTCCTGCTTCGGCCGGATAGAGATTCGTCTGAACGCGAAACTCGCCGATTGCGTCAATTGAGGGCCGTACCCCGATCGTACCGATCGTGCCCTCATTGTTGTCGACGCCTTCAACCATCTCATTGTTGAGCGTGTCAGACCAGGCGCTGACGACGATAGCCGAGGACTGCCGGCGATCGTCCGGCCGGTTGCCGTTCGTGATCGCGACCGCCGTTCCTTCGTTTGCTCCTGCGGCAAGGTCTGCAAGCTGCACGTAGTTGCGTCCATTCAGTGGCAGGCCTTGCACGGCTTGCTGCGATACGGCCGTGCTTAAGACAGCAGAGTCTGTTTCCAGCGACGGAGGTGCGGCGGAAACCTCTACTTTCTGCTCAACACCGTTCACAGCCATCGTGACCCCTATGCGGCGGCGATCGCCGGCCGATAGCGTAATCTCTGGTGTTTTGGTGGGTTTGAAGCCGTTGGCGGTTACCTCGATCGAGTATTGTCCTGGCTGCAGCAGCGTGAAAATATACTCGCCCGCCTGGTCGGAAGTGATTCTGTGGCGTTCTTGCGTCTGTATGTTGGTCAAGACGATCGCGGCGCCGGGTAGTGCAGCCCCGCTGGGGTCATTGATGTTGCCAAGAATGTCTCCGGTGGAGACTTGGCCTCGCCCAGCAATTGGCATCACGAAGCCGGTAAGGGCCACGAAGACAGCCAGCAGATACACAAACGCTCTTGCCTCTGAGCGGGAATGGCGTGAGATTGAGATTACGATACGGGCGACCTTTGAATCACGACGATCACTGGCGCGGTGCATGATCCCTCCTCAGGTGGAGCAGAAGATAGCAAACTTAGTGGCGCGCGCTTCGATTCTGAGACACCGGCCGCAAAATGCTTGCTAACCTGACAAAACGCTCTTCCGCAAGCAGGACCGGTTCACTCGTTGGTGGCCTCTAGCTATATAACTAGATGTCTAGACTGTCAACGTGGCTTTTGCCACGACTGTGGATTAACGAATCTTGCCCATTTCCTCGCTCTGTCGAGGGGAAGCCATATTGCAACTTGAGTGCGGAGTGAATCAGTTTCTTGCTCGTTCCGATTCGTGAGGGCGACGCGCGCTTTGCCATGGTTATTTGGGAGTTCATAAACCGGAGCGGCGCTTCGATCAGCCGCTGATTGACTGTACGCGATCAATCGAGCCACTGCTGAGGTCAGTACCTGGACCGAATCAGTCACGCCATATCTCCATTTACGAGGATTAATACGCATGAAACTTCACGAAACCGGAAGCTGGGGCAAGACGCCGATCGACCTAAGCGGAAAGATTGCACTTGTTACCGGCTCGGGCCGCGGAATTGGAGCAGCTATCGCGCCAATTGGCGTCGGCTGGAGCGCATGTGATGGTCAATGACGTAACGGAGAAAAATGCACAGTTCGTTGCTGCTGACATTCAAGCGCACGGCGGGGAAGCGCTCGCACATTCGGCCGATGCCTCGAATCCTTCCGCGATACGTCATATGTTTCTCGCTCTTTCGCGTTGGGGGCATCGCCTCGACATTCTCGTTTGCAATGCGGCGATCACAAACGCCAAAGACATTTTTGCGATAAGCCTGCGAGAGGGGGAGGCGGTATTTCGCACACATGTTACAGGCCCCTTTCTTTGCGCCAAACATGGCATGCGGCGCATGCGTCGACAGAAAACTGGCGGCAGGATCATTTTCATCGGATCGGGAGTTGTTCATCAGGGTGCGCTGACAGGATATGTGGCCTACGCCGCCAGCAAAGGCGCCATTCACTCGATGACAAAGACACTCGCCCGTACCGCAGCTCCATATAGCATTACCGTCAATACCGTCGCACCGGGTTTGACGGGCACTGAGCTGCTGCGGAGTGCGCATACCAGAGCTGAAATCGACTCCATCGCCTCAACGATCCCTCTGGGCATCGGTATGCCGCAGGACGTCGGAACTGCGGTAGCCTATCTGGCGAGTGACGCCGCACGCCACGTGACTGGCATTACGCTGGACGTCAACGGCGGTCAGACTATCCGTTAGCAGCGAGTGATGAATAGGAGGAAACGGTTAAATGCCACGGCGACATATGTTGGTGGAACTTCTTCCGGCCCACCACCAGCAAATACCGTCTAGGTCGACAGTAGCAGCAGCTGTCAAAACTATCGCTAATTTGACCAGCCCCGGGTTATTTCCCGGATTTGACAGCGCTATTTCGGACTGCGCGCAGGGCTAAAGTGGACCATATTGGATTTCGCGGGGCTAAATGAGACTGGCTTGCCCTAGGATACGGAAAATCTTGCAAGTGGCTTGAATCCCAACCCCGCCTGCTATCGAAGCGCCAACCGCCTTTCGTCAAAGGGCCGGTCGTGATTCCGTCGGGAATCAGCGGATGCCAATCATTACCGCCCCAGTACCCAAGAATCCCAAACAACGCTTCCATACCGCTTCGTCGGTACGGGAGGACGTGGGCAAGGTCTTCTGTAATTTGTCCGACGAGGCTCGAGTCAGAATGCCTTCAGTCCCTCGGCTCGAAAGACCGCGCATGCTCGCTCGATCGCTTCCTGGCTTGGAGGCTGAACATCGTTCAGCGTGTAATCGAGCTTTAGCTCTTTCCATTTGAAGCGGCCCATTTGATGGAAGGGCAAAACATCGACACGTTCCACGTTTCCGAGACCAGCCGAGAACCTGGCAATTTGAGCAACGTTCTCAATGTCGTCGGTAAGCCCTGGAACCAGCACCAACCGTATCCACAAAGGTTTTTTTCGTGTGCTCAGACGCCGCGCGAACTCCAGGGTTGGAGTATTGTCCATGCCCGTGAGGTAACGGTGCCGTTGGGGATCCCACATTTTGATGTCCAAGATAACAAGGTCAACCTGGTCTAGGTCGTCATCGTTGAGACGCTCGCCAAGCCCTCCGTTTGTATCCAACGCCGTATGGATCCCCATCCGTTTCGCAGCGGCAAATAGCTTGATCACGAATCGATCTTGCAGGAGGGGCTCGCCGCCGCTCAATGTAAGGCCGCCCAACATGATCTTCAGTCCCTGACGATACTTGCGCAGCTCTTCTGTGGCGCGAGCTAACGTGACGGGTATGCCGTTGGTCATCGTCCAGGTGTCTGGATTGTGGCAATACAAACATCGCCACTGACAGCCTGATGTCCATCCCACAACGCGCACACCCGGGCCATCGACTGCCGAGCCGCTAGTGAACGAATGGAGGAAGCCCATGTCACCTGTGGCAAGCGCGGTACGCACGTCCGACTCCGGCACACCCTTGCCAAGATCCACACGCAATTCAAATGGGCTCTTTGCTTCCAACCGGACCAATTGTTGCGCGCTCATTTCATTTCCTACATTCCGTGGAACGTTCGGCTGATCACATCCATCTGTTGTTCACGAGTTAACCGTACGAAGTTAACGGCATAGCCAGAGACACGGATTGTCAGGTGCGGGTATTTTTCGGGATGGTCCATTGCATCCAGAAGTGTCTCGCGATTCAAAACATTTACGTTCATGTGATAGCCCGTGGAACCGAAGAACGCATCAAGCATGCTGCGCAGGTTGGCGATGCGGTCCGCGGGAACTCTTCCAAGGCCTTCAGGAACCAGCGTGGAAGTGAGCGAAATGCCATCCGCGGCGTCGCGATATGGAATCTTCGCGACAGACGCAGCGGAAGCATGTATGCCGTGTTTGTCGCGTCCATGCATCGGGTTGGCTCCCGGTGCGAACGGCTCTCCGCGACGCCTTCCATCGGGAGTGCTGCCGGTAGCTTTGCCATAGACCACGTTCGAAGTGATGGTCAGGATGGACTGCGTGTGAAGAGCATTGCGATACGTGGGGTACTTCTTCAACTTGCTCATAAACGTCCTTACAACCCACGCAGCAAGCTGGTCCACTCGGTTGTCATTGTTGCCGAAGGCAGGAAACTCACCCTCAATTGCAAAGTCAGTAATCAGGCCCGTCTTATCGCGAATTGGGCGGACCTTTGCGTAACGGATCGCAGATAAACTGTCGGCAACTATCGACATCCCAGCCATGCCGAAGGCCATGGTGCGTACCGGCGCATAATCGTGAAGTGCCATTTCAATTCGTTCGTAGGCGTACTTGTCATGCATGTAGTGGATGACGTTCATCGCGTTGACGTATACACGGGCAAGCCAATCCATCATGCTTTCGAACTTGTCGACCACATCGTCGAACTCAAGATATTCGCCCTGAACGGCCTCACCGGGAGGAGATACTTGCTCTCCACTGATCTCGTCCCGTCCCCCATTAATGGCATACAACAGGCACTTGGCAAGGTTGGCGCGAGCGCCGAAGAACTGCATCTGCTTGCCTACGAGCATTGGGGACACACAGCAAGCGATCGCTCCGTCATCGCCCCATGAGCGACGCATAATTTCGTCGCTTTCGAATTGGATCGAGCTCGTGTCGATGGCAACTTTTGCAGCAAAACTACGAAAGCCGTCCGGCAAGCTCGGGGAATACCAGATAGTCAGATTGGGTTCCGGAGCCGGTCCTAGGTTGTACAGGGTCTGTAGGAATCGGAAGCTTGTCTTCGTAACGAGCGGCCGACCGTCGTCTCCGGAGCCCGCGATAGATTCGGTTACCCACGTTGGATCACCGGCAAAAAGTTCGTCATATTCGGGTGTGCGAAGAAAGCGAACGATACGCAGTTTGATTACAAAGTCGTCGATTATTTCTTGCGCCTGCTGCTCGGTGAGTACACCTGCTTCGAGATCGCGTTGAAAGTAGACATCCAGGAATGTCGAGGTCCGGCCGAGCGACATCGCAGCCCCATTTTGTTCCTTCACCGCTGCCAGGTAACCGAAATACAGCCATTGCACTGCCTCACGCGCGTTGCGCGCAGCCCCAGAGATATCGAAGCCATAGCTCGATGCCATTTGCTTCAATTCCTTCAGTGCACGAATCTGCTCGCTCAATTCTTCGCGATCACGGATGACGTCTTCGGTCGACATCGCCGAGTCGAGACTGCGCTTCTCTTCTTCTTTGTGCTTGATAAGCCGGTCGACACCGTAGAGAGCGACACGACGGTAATCCCCAATGATGCGGCCTCGACCGTAGGCGTCGGGCAGGCCAGTCAGGAGATGCGAACTCCGACAGCGCCTTATTTCCTGGGTGTAAGCGTCGAAGACCCCGTCATTGTGGGTTTTGCGATACTTCGAAAAGATCTCGACAATCTGCGGATCAGGAGTGTATCCGTAAGCCTTCAGTGAACTCAGAACCATCCGAAGGCCTCCGTTCGGCATGATGGCACGCTTCAGAGGTGCCTCTGTCTGAAGGCCTACGATGCTTTCATTCTCCCGATCGATGTAACCAGGAGCGTGCGACGTAATTGAACCTGGAATTTGAGAAACATCAAGAACACCCTTCTTCCGTTCGTCGACGAACAGTTCGTTCAGTCGCGCCCATATTCCCTTTGTCCGTTCCGTCGCGGGTGCAAGGAATGACTCATCTCCGTCATATGGCTCATAGTTCTGCTGAATGAAATCACGGACATCGATCTCCTTTTGCCATAGACCCGCTGTGAATCCCTCCCATGGAGAAGCTGCTGTCTCTGACGTGATGGGCTGTGAGGTAACGGTTGTCATTGGTAGTTCTCCCTGCTTTCGCTTTTAGGAAACGGGCTGGATTAATCCAAGTAGCGACCCAGTGTGCCGTGCGATCATGAGTTCTTCGTTGGTTGGAATTACCCAGGCCGAGATTGCGCTCCGACGGGTCGAGATTCGCAAGCTCCGGTTCTCGTTTGCAATCGGATCCAACTCGACACCCAGCCATGCACAGGCTTCACAGATTCGCCGGCGAATTTCTGCGGAGTTCTCTCCGATCCCAGCGGTGAAGACAAGACCATCAATGCCGCCCAAAACCGCGGCTAAGGCGCCGATTTCCTTTGCGGCCTGATAGACGAAATAGTCCACCGCCAAGCGCGCCTCCGGCTCACTTCGTGCGAGCAGATCGCGCATGTCATTGCTAATCCCGGAGATCCCCAGCAAGCCCGATTGTTTGTAGAGCATGGTCTCCACTTGTTTCGCAGACAGTCCAAGAATTTGAAACAGATAGAGAACCACGCCCGGATCCAGCGCACCGGGCCTTGTTCCCATGCACAGTCCATCGAGGGCTGTGAAGCCAAAGCTCGTGTCGATACTTTTCCCGCCTTTCAAGGCACACACACTGGCGCCGCTGCCAAGATGCGCAACGATGACGCGACCCAGGGCGATCTCGGGAGCGGCCTCCGGCAACACAGAAGAGATGTACTCATAAGACAAACCATGGAAGCCGTATCGCTGGAGGCCCGAGTCGCGAATGCTTCTCGGAAGTGGCACTAGATGCGCAACCTGTGAATGGTCGGCATGAAAGCCCGTGTCGAAACATGCGACTTGCGGCACATCCGGCATACGGTCAAACACAGCTTCAATCGCCGCAAGATTGTGGGGCTGATGCAGCGGAGCCAGGGGAATCAATTGCAACAAGTCGGCCAGAATCCTTCGAGTCAAAACTACCGGCCGTTTATATCGCTCTCCACCATGGACCACACGATGACCTACTCCGAGTACTCGTGATCCACCCCACTTTGACCGCAGCCAAGTGGACAGTGCGTCAATGGCAACATGGCCGTCTTTCACTCCGCCGTCGAGAACCTGGTTTGCCAGAACTGTACCGCTCGAATCCTTTGCGGAAAGGCGCGGTGAGGTTCCGATCCCTTCAATCTGACCGCGCGCAGCAACTTCCCACTCACTCTCGCCAGCTCTTTCGTAGACGCAGAACTTCAGACTGGATGAGCCTGCGTTGAGTACCAGTGCAAAGTCGTCCATAGATCATCCTCTAAACCTTTGCCCTGGTCGCGTGAGCGGCCCTCATGGCAACACCGCAACTCGCGATCCGCGCCCGCACGCTATCGGCGCGACTGGTGAGAATGATTGGAACCCTTGCTCCCAACACCAGTCCAGCGCTGTCGGCATTGGCCAAAAAGCTCAGCTGCTTCGCAAGCATGTTGCCAGCCTCGAGGTCTGGCGCAAGGAGAATATCGGGATCACCGGCTACGCGAGAACGGATGCCTTTGGTATGAGCAGCCTCTTTGCTGATTGCGTTGTCGAAGGCGAGCGGCCCATCCAGGATCGCTCCAGCAATCTGGCCGCGCTCCGCCATCTTGCATAGGGCCGCCGCATCGACTGTGGATGGAATCTTGGATGTAACAGTTTCAACTGCAGAGAGAATTGCTACCTTTGGATCCGTCACGCCGAGCGCCGTGATGAGGTCTACGGCGTTCTGACAAATATCTACTTTGTCCTCCAGCGTTGGAGCAATATTGATCGCACCGTCCGTAATGAATAGCACCTTGTGATACGTGGGAATATCCATCACGAACACGTGACTGATGCGACGGCCGGTGCGCAGTCCGCCTTCACGAGAGACAACTGCCGACATCAGCTCGTCCGTGTGCAAACTTCCTTTCATCAGAAGTTCTGCCCTTGCTTCACGCAGGAGTTCGACTGCCTTTGCAGCCGATGCATGACTATTGGGGGTGTCGACTATTTCGTACTTGCTGATGTCGATTCCGGCAGCCTTTGCGATTGCTTCAATCTTGCTACGAGGGCCAACCAGGATCGGAACAATCAATCCGAGGTCCGCAGCTTCGATCGCCCCGGCTAGAGCTGACTTTTCGCACGGGTGTGCTACCGCCGTCGGGACCGGGTCCAGACTCTTGCACTTCTCCAACATCTGTTCGTACTTGCCGGTTCCGGTTCGTTGAGTCATTTACTACTCCTACACGCCCGACGGAGCGGATACGTTCACGGCGGAGCCTGTTTCCTTAAGGAAGAAAGTAAGAACGATGGCAAGGGCGACACCAAAAAGCATTGGCGCGAAGGCTGCTTGGTAATGTCCCTTTTCCATCTGCGTTGCACCGCCGGAGATGTGGAGAAGCAACCATCCGAAAACCGGCCCAAGGAGAGCGCTGAATGTGAAGTTCAGGAAATTGATTACGCCCGTTGCTGTGCCGCTGAATCGAGGAGGGTTGGCCTCCTTAATGACCGTATAGAGCAGCATGGCGGAGCCCGAGGCGAGCCCAGCGACGAGGCCGACCACATAGCGCGGAAAGACATCGACTATGCCAAAGAGTATCCAGGCCAGGCAGCCCAGCAGTATTGCCGCTCCAGCAAAGATCACCGGCTTCCGTCTCCCTAGCCGATCGGAGATATAACCGAGCAATGGGCAGCCAATGATCCAGCCAAAAGGAACTGCCGCGGAGCGCATTACGGCAGAGGCATAGTCGAGCCCGTGCGCTTCCTCGAGATAGCGAACGCCCCAGACCATGTCAAAGATCGTGGTCGGGATGAAGAGTAACCCCGCGATCAACCCGCACAATATCGACTGCGGATTCTTGAACACAACACCGAAGGGTTGGACCGTGCTCTGGTACCAGTTAGCGGGCTGTGCGGTCCGCTCTTCTTTGGGCAGGATAAGGAGCAGAACGACACTCAACCCTAAGCCGGCTATGCCCATGCCGAGCCAGAAGCGGTTCCACGCGAGACCGCGGCTGATCATTGGCCCCGCAACGAATTGACCGGCTGATCCTCCGGCCATTCCGAACATCTGCGTGGCGCCAACCAGGGTGGCTACTTTCGAAGCGGGAAAGTGTTTCGTGGCGATGTAGATGGCACCCACCAGCGCAAAGACGCCACCCGCTCCCTGCAACAATCTACCCGCGCTCGCCGCGCCGCTATGCCCCGTAGAAAATAACAGCGCTCCCACGCCAACCACAGCAGCACCAATTGGAAGAACCGTGCGCGGTCCAAATCGATCCATCGCCGCACCCGCCACCAGACTGAAGGGTGAGTATCCGTAGTAGAAAAGTCCTACCAGCGAAGCCACACCGAGCGTACTGATCCCGAAAGCCTCCGACAACTGCGGCATCATGACCGAAGGTGCTGATCGAAGCACGTATTGATAGAAGTAGTAAACCGCCGCTAATACCCACGCAACGACAGCCATCTTGATGCCAGTACCAGCCTCAAGGCCACTCTCGACTTGTGTGCTTACCCTATTCATGCAAATTGCTCTCGCAACAGCGCACTAGGGACACCTATCAAATCGCTCGCCGGCATTTCCAGTACTCAGCTTCAGTCGCCTGGCGGTCAGCGTCATCGCGGCAATCTTCGTGTGAAACTCAGCGCGATCCGACGGGCCCGGATATTGTGTGCCGCTGTCCGGCGAGTAACGAGAACCTTAAGGGAGAAGATTTCAGGTCAGAGTCTCGCTTGGAACTGTCAGTTCTAATAGGCCAACCGAATGCTCACAGCAAGGCCGTAAGGGTCGCATTAGGACAAGACCCAGAGACTACCTGAAATGTGCAGGTTCCGTGCATCGCGAGGTGTGCGCTTTCCGTCAAGGCGTGGACAGCGAGGGCTATCGCCAGCAAGTCGAAATCCAGGCACAGGTGGTTCGATGAAACGATAACGGCTATGGGTCAAAACCGCCAAGGACATAAACAGCAAGTACAAGGAAACGAGCGAGGCTGGCCTTGTGCTTTCCGTGACCCTCTGTTGAGCAGTATTGATTAGGAGCTCGCGGTTTGTTCAGCGTCCTGCATTACTCCGATAGTTCTTGTATGTGAGCCCATAAGAACGAAGCTACCGGCCTGCGGCGCCCCAGGCCTCCGCGATCATCTTGGTTCCTGCCAGCGCCGGATCGGACTCAATATCCCAAAGGAGCGGAGGATTCGACATGGGATGCCCATCGGAGTCGCGGGCAAGAATTGACGCAAGATCAAAGCGGAAACGATCCACGTGCATGTGCTCTACCCAGTAGCAGAAACTGTCGACGATCATTCCCCGTACAACGGGTTGATTAGCATTGAGTGTATTTCCGGTCCCGCTAAAGTTGGCGTAACGCGAACGATCTCGCTCAAGAATGTAGGACGCAGCATTATCGATTCCGCGAAAGCAAAATCCAGAATGACCTCGATTCCTGCCCTGTGAAGTGCTTTCGTCATCCAATAGGCGCCGGTTGATCTCCAGAATGTATTGAACGAGGTCGTAAGGAGAACAGATATGACGCCCGTTGCAGAAGCCAAAGCCTCTAAGAAGCCTCGAGATCATGCTTCCGCGAAACCTGGAGATCACTTCTCTGGCACAAACCTTCTCCCCTTAAGCGTCGCCTGATCGTCATACGCACGCTTCATCGAGCGCTTTGGTAGCTTGATCTTGTCTCGACGGACTTTCTTATAGGGAATCAGGCTTAGGAGGTGGCTTATACAGTTCAGGCGTAACCGCTTCTTATTGTCTGAATGCGCGATATACCACGGACACTCATCCGTATCCGTGGCCTCAAGCATCTGATCGCGTGCCCGCGAGTAATCGAACCACCGCTCTCGAGACGGCAGATCCGTTGGACTAAGCTTCCATTGCCGAAGTGGATCCTCGATACGCGCCTGAAACCGGCGCTCTTGTTCCTCATTGCTCACTTCAAGCCAGAACTTGATTAGCCTGACTCCGCTTTCTACGATTGTCTTTTCAAACGGCGCGCAAAGTTTGAGAAACCGGCGATGTTCATTCTCGCTGCAAAATCCCATAACGAGTTCCACGCCCGCCCGGTTGTACCAGCTCCGGTCGAAAATCACGATCTCCCCCGCAGCCGGAAACTGTGTAAAGTAACGTTGCATATAAAGCTGACTTTTCTCTCGATCAGAAGGAGCGGCAAGTGCGACCACGCGGAAGACGCGTGGGCTCACGCGCGCTGTGATCGCCCGAATCGTCCCACCTTTCCCGGCGCCATCGCGACCTTCAAAGACAATAATGATGCGCTCGCCTGTGCGTTTGACCCACTCCTGCAAATAACAAAGCTCTACCTGGAGAGCTGTGAGCTCCTTCTCATACACCTTCCGGTCCAGTTTGTCGCCGGCGGCTCCATCGTGTTTCGCATTCTTGGTTTTCGCCATCTTCGGATCCTCCGGTCACCTCGTTGTAAGCACCGACTATGCAAGAGTCCTAATCTGTGGAATGAGCTCTATTTGGTCGCCGCGATCGACTTGCGGAAGAGCGTAACGCTATAGGTGAAGAACGCTAGCCCGATCATCGCGACCATCCCGAAGTTGCGCCACACGGCGTCCAGCCCGCCCCCGCGGTAGATGATCACCTGCGAGAAGCTGACGAAATGCCGTGACGGCAGGAAATACGTGAGCGCTTGCAGCCAGCCGGGCTGGCTCTCGACAGGAGTCGATCCACCAGACAAGAGCTGGATCACCATCACCACCAGGACGATCAGCAGCGCGAACTGCGCCATCGATCGCGAGATGGTTCCGAGGAACAGGCCGAGCGCCGTTGCAAAAAACAGGTACAGAATCACGCCGGCAAACCACAACATCATCGATCCTGCAAACGGCACATTGAGCATCATTCGCACAACCAGGAACAGCGACAGCATCGTGGCGATGAGAATCACGAGGCCATTCGCCAGGACCTTCGCCATCGCGATCTGAAAAGCCGTGAGCGGCATCACCAGCAGGTGTTCGAGCGTGCCGTGTTCCCGCTCGCGGATCACCGCGGCTCCCGTCAGCACGATCGTGAGCAACGACAGCTGGTTGATGATGCCGACGATGCTCGAGAACCATGCCGAAACGCCGTTCGGGTTGAACAGCTTCCGCTCCACGAGATTCACAGGCGCACTCGTGTCGACATCCATGCGCCTGAGAAAGCCCGTGAGCCGCTGGGTGATGATGTTGTGGATGTAACCGGCACCGATGCCAGCCTGCTGCATGGCCGTCGCATCGATATTCACCTGGATGTCCGGCTTTCGTCCTGCGCGCAAATCGCGTTCAAACCGGGGCGGGATCACCACCACGAACATGAAGCGCCCTTCATCCATGACTCGCTCGATCTCGTCGGTTCGAATCCTCACCGCATACTGGAAACGCGGTGGATAGAACGCGTTGATCAGTTCCTTGGACAGCGCGGACTGGTCCTCATCCGCAAAGGCGATTGAGGCATTGCGGACTTCGTTCGACGTACCGGTTGCCTGCTGGTAGATCGTCCAGGTGAACGCGTACAGCACGAATAGCACGAGGACCTTATCGCTCATGACGCTGCGAAACTCCTTAAGCGCGAGCCAAAAGATGTTCCTTAGCGAGTCCATGGCTATTTCTCCTGCTTCTTTAGGCCGATCATGCTCACAAGCAGCAGCACGGGGATCCAGCAAAGGAGAACGAAGATGTCATTCAACATAAGATCGGCTCCGAGCCCTTTCGTATAGGCACCCAGGCTCGAGTGAATGTAGTAGGTCGTGGGCCAGATACTCCCCACGACGCGCGCGCTGCCCGTCAGTGTCGATACCGGCTGCAGCATTCCCGAGAACTGGACTGATGGCTGAATCGTGAGAATAGCCGTGACGAACACGGCCGCAACTTGAGTGCTTGTGAATGTCGAGGTCGCCATTCCAATTCCGGTTGTGACGACGATGTACACCAACGTGCACAGTGTCAGTAACAGGAAGCTACCCTTGATCGGCACGCCGAATACCAGCAACGCCAGCGTCACGAGTATCAGGAAGTTGATCATCCCAATCGCGAGATACGGCAGCTGCTTGCCTAGCAGAAACTCGAGCCGTCCTGTTGGCGTGACATAGAAGTTGATGATCGAACCCAGCTCCTTCTCGCGCACGATGCTGACCGTCATCAGAACTGCGGGAATCAGGATGAGAAGGATCGCTGGCACGCTGGGCACGATCGAGTAAATGCTTTCGAACGTCGGGTTGTAAATGTAGCGGTCCTGATAGTTCGCTGTGTACTTGCTTGGCGTGTGATAGAGACGGTTCTCGGGGTCTGTGAGGAGCGTGTTCTGAACCCCCTCCAGGTATCCCCTGATCGTCTCGGCGCGGAAGGGGTTCGCACCATCGATCTGGGCCAATACATCAGGGGTATTGCCGCGGCGCAGGTCGCGACTGAAGTTCGGCGGAATTTCGACCACAGTCGCAACTTCGTCCGCTTGCAGGCGCTTCAGCGCTTCCTCGTCGGAGAAAGTTGGCGCTTCCCATCTGAAGTACCGGGGTATCGATCTGAACGCCTCAAGGTAGGTCCGGCTGTCCTGCGACTGGTCGCGATCCAGGGCGGCTAACTTTATATGCTCGACGTCGGTCGTGATTCCGAAGCCGCAGACCAGCATTAGCAGGGCTGATCCAAGAAACGCGAACGTCAGCCGAACGGGATCGCGGAGGATCTGAATCGTCTCGTTACGCGTATAGGCGAGCAGTCGGCGCAATGGTAGAGGAAGCGCCATCCTCTCCCGCGGCGGAGCAGAGGCGGTGGACGTGCTCACCGCGGCTGCGTCGTTCACCTTCGTTGCTTGCGTCGAAGCCGTCGGCTGCTGCGCGATCGAGTCTTCCATGTACCCGATGAACGCCTCCTCGAGATTTTTCGCGCCACGCGATTCGATCAGCTTCTGCGGCGCATCACAGGCGAGCACCTTGCCGGCATTCATCAGCGAGATTCGATCGCAGCGCATCCCTTCGTTCATAAAGTGCGTCGTCACAAAAATCGTCACACCCTGATTGCGAGAGAGATCACCCAGCACCTCCCAGAAACTGTCGCGTGCAACCGGATCCACTCCCGAAGTCGGTTCGTCGAGAATCAGCAGCGGGGGATCGTGGAGCACCGCGACAGCCAGCGACAGTCGCTGCCTCACCCCCATGGGCAGTGAGTCGGACAACGCATCGAGATACGGCCCCAGGCCGAATTGCTCGACAAGCTCTTCGATACGTGCCTTGGCCTTGTCGTTCGGGAGGTGAAAGAGGCGCGCGTCCAGCACAAGGTTCTCGCGCACCGTGAGCTCGCCATAAAGCGAGAACGCTTGCGTCATGTACCCAATGCCGCGACGGACCTCGATGCTGCCCGCGTCAACTGACTTGCCGAAGATCGTCGCCGTGCCTTCGGTGGGAGGCAGAAGTCCCGTCAGCATCTTCATCGTCGTCGACTTGCCGCACCCGTTGGAGCCGAGAAAACCAAAGATTTCTCCACGCTCGATTTGCAGACTCACGTGATCGACGGCAGTGAAAGTGCCGAAACGCTGCGTCAGTCCGTGCGCCTCGATGGCAATCTCGGGTTTGTCGCTCACGGGACGCGGCGGAATCACAAGCTCCACATGGCCCTTGCGCTTCTCTTCCGGCAGAAGAGCAATGAAGGCCTGCTCCAGATCCTTTGAGCCTGTGCGCTGCATGAGCTCTGCCGGCGTTCCTGTGGCGAGGACCTTTCCCTCGTCCATCATCACGATCCAATCCCACTCCTGCGCCTCGTCCATATAGGCTGTCGCGATCACCACACTCATCGTCGGTCGACCCTTGCGAATGTCGTCGATCAGTGTCCAGAATTGGCGCCGCGAGAGCGGATCCACGCCCGTAGTCGGTTCATCCAGAATGAGTAGATCCGGCTCGTGGACCAGCGCTCCACAGAGTCCTACCTTTTGCTTCATGCCTCCAGAGAGCTTTCCAGCCGGACGTTCTGGAAACGGTCCGAGCCCCGTAGCATCGAGCAGCTCCTTGACACGGTGTGGACGCTCACTGGGGGAGAGGCCGAACAACTGCGCCATGAAGTCCACGTTGTCGTGAACGCTGAGCTCCAGGTACAGGTTCTTGCCCAGGCCCTGCGGCATGTATGCGATTTGGGGGCACACTTCGCGCCTGTGCCGCACCTTCCTCATGTCGCCGCCGAGCGCCTCAACCTGTCCCTCCTGGATCTTTTTCGATCCGGCCATCAGTGCTAAGAGCGTCGACTTCCCCGCGCCGTCCGGACCGACAACGCCGACCATGATGCCCGTTGGAATATCGAGTGAGATCCGATCCAGCGCCACCACTTTGCCGTAGTGGTGCGTGACGTCTCGAACCGAGGCGACCGGCTTCACATCCGAGGGCGGATACCCACCTTCTGTTGCCATAGAGCACTCTATCGGGAGATCCCCGGGGAATGAGATAAGTCAACCGCGGACGTCGTCGTCGCCGGATTGATCAGGCCCTTTTCCAACCAATCCGGCCACGCGGCGTTGGGGTTAACCTTCACATAGCCGACACCGCGCACGCCCGTCTTGATGTTTTCCATATAGTGCTGGACAAGTTCGGGGGGTATCTGAAGCTTCACGCGGAACATCAGCTTCTCGCGCTCGCTCTTCGTCTCCACCTGCTTCGGCGTGAACTGCGCTTCCGGCGAAACGAAGCTAACGACCGCGGCAGCGGACGCATTCGGTTCATAGTCGACCGTGATCCGCGCAGGTGCGCCGGTCTTCAACCGCGCAGCCTGATCGGACGGAAGGAATATTTCCATGTAAACGTCGCTCAGGTCAACCACCGTCAATGCCTTGCCACCAGGACCAAGCACTTCCCCCGGTTCCACCAGGCGATAGAGCACTCGGCCGGTTACAGGCGAGATCAGGGTCGCATCCTTAATGCGGCTCTTGGTCACGTCTACCTGGGCCAGGGCGACTCCGATCTGCTGCTGCGCTGCGTCCGCTCGTGCCTGCGCAGTTCCCGCCCGTGCCTGTGCGGCACCCACCTTTGCTTGCGCAGCGCTTACCCGTGCCTGGGCAGCGACTACCCGTGCTTGTACATCCTTAAGAGTTGCCTTCGATGTCTCCACCGCGGTCTGGCGAACGTCGTAAACAGCCTTCGACGTTGCGTTTTCCGCAAGCATTCTGCGCTGGCGGTCGGCTTCGGTCTGAGCGAGTTGAACCTCGCTCTGCTGCTGCTCGACGGCGGCGTTCGCTGAGGCGACATCCGCGTTGGCCCCGGCGACGTCCGCGTTGGCCCCGGCGATCTGCGCGTGCGCCTCCGCGATGTCGGAGTTGGCGGCGGCCAACTCCTCTCTCGCCGCTGCCACGGCAGCCTCGTTCTTTGCCAGTTCCTGGTCGATCGTCTCCGTGTCGAGTCGCACCAGCACCTGGCCCGTCCGAACGAGGTCACCCTCGTCCACCAGTACTTCCTTCACTCGGAGTGGTTCCTTCGCGGAGGCGTCGGAGAGCTTCGCTTCAATCCGGCCATTGCCGGACGCGATCCCCTCGGGCAGCTCCGACTGCTTGGCGCTCCAGTATCGATACCCGAGGATGCCGGCGACGACAACGACGATCGCAATGATGATCCACTTCTTCGAAGATTTGCTGGCCATGATGTCTCACCTCGCGGGTGTGCCATTACTGTTGTTTGACTGGGGCCGTCGTCGGCTGTGTCGAGAACAAGTTGCCCCAGTTGGTGCGATTCTCCATCTCGGTCTTGGTGGCGTCGGGGACAAATGGCTGACCGACGCTCATCTCCCAGCCACCGCCAAGGGCCTTGTACAAACTGATGACACTTGTCGCGGCGTTCGAGCGAAGATTGACGAGCTGGTTGTCTTCCTGCAATAGAGCACGTTCGGAATCGAGCACTCGTTGATAATCGACGGCGCCCTCGCGATATTGCAGCGAGGACAAGTCGACGGCTCGACGCGCTGCCGCGACCGCATTTTGCTGAGCTGATGTCGCCTCCAGCGTCTTGAGGAACCCTACGATGCCGTCGTCTACTTCTTCCGACGCCTTCAGCACGTCGTTCTGATACGCCGTGAGTGCTTGCTGCAATCGCGCATCCTCGACACGCACTTGATTCTTGATGCGCGGATAGTCGAAGAATGGCCAATAAATGCGGGGGCCCACAGCAAAGAACAAGCTCGCCGGGTCCAAAAAGTTAAACGGCGGTACAGTGGGCTCCGTCGAGTGAACACCCAGTGCGCCTGAAATGACGAAATGCGGATAGAGATCCGCCTTGGCGATGCCGATGCGTTCCGATTGTGCCATCGCGACGAGTTCAGCACTCCGGATATCCGGACGCCGCCGCAGCATCTCTGCAGGAATACTCACCGCCACTTGCGATGGCGGCGCCGGGATCACCTGCGCTCCTTGCAGCAGGTTTTGCACCGTCCCCGTGGGTTGACCCAGTAGCGTAGAGAGCGCGTTTTGCGATTGTGCGAGCCCTATCTCCAGCTGAGGAATCGATGCTCGCGTGCTCTCGAGCAGCTCCCGCGCCTGCGCTACGTCCAATTCGGAAGTAGCGCCATTGCGGAAGCGCGCATCCGCGATGCGCAGCGATTCCTCCTGGATCCGCACATTCTCACGACCCTTCTCGATCAGCTCTTCGTACGTGCGAATCGACACGTAGGTCCGCGCCACCTCGGCGCACAACGAGACAAGCGCGTTCTGGTAATCATCAATGGAGCTCACATAAACGGCCTTTTTCTCCTTGACAGCTTTGCGGTACTTGCCCCAGAAGTCCGCTTCCCACGATGCGTCGAAACCGAGCGACTGGTCCCAGTAATCTCGGGTGAAACCCGGTGGCCTGTTGACCGTGTTATTGCTGAGACCGACACGGGTGACGCCCGCTGATACCTGCCCCTGCGGAAGCTGGTTGGCGCCGGCAATACCGAGCGCAGCGCGGGCTTCCATGATGCGCAGCCCCGCGACCTGCAGCGGCAGATTCTGCTTATACGCAAGCTGGATCAATTGTTCGAGTGTTGGATCGTTGAATGCCTTCCACCATGCCGTGTCAGCGGATGGCTGGGTAGAGATCTGTGGGCTGGTCACATTCCAACTGTCGTTGACCTTCAGCGGTGGTTTTCCGTAGTGCGGCCCCACGTTGCATCCAGCCAGCATTAGCAATGCACCCGCTGACGCAACTGCAGAACGGGCATTCAGGTATTGAACCCAAGCGCGG
>Ga0134125_10001616_pt1 | contig 27525 bp, 26 predicted proteins | sample KB31751_FD_96464 | JGI IMG/M metagenome (GOLD analysis project Ga0134125, IMG submission 96464) | Terrestrial soil microbial communities with excess Nitrogen fertilizer from Kellogg Biological Station, Michigan, USA - KB3-175-1 | ecosystem: Environmental > Terrestrial > Soil > Unclassified ... | reverse complement strand
TCATGCGACGGTGGCCTCGAACACGAGATACATCCAGGCGCGCGCGGGGATGAGCAGGCGCGCCAGGCGATCGGCGGCGGCGAAGGTGCGCGCCACCAGCGGGCTCTCGCCGAGCGACGGCAGGCCGAAGCTCGGGTGCAGGAGCACGCGCTCGATGGGGAAGGGCTGCTCGTGACCGCTCGCCGTCACGGTGAAGCCGGCGCGCGCGAGCGTCGCGCTCAGCGCGGAGGCCGTCGAGCGCAGGACGCCGCGCTCGGCGGGGATGAGCGCCGCCTGCAGGAGGATGAGGGGGGATGCGCGGTTGGGCTCGAGCAGCGTCAGCCGCCCGCCCGGGCGCAGGACGCGGCGCGCCTCGGCGAGCACGCCGTCGACGTCGCGGATGTGGTGCAGCACGTCGCGGATGAGCAGCGCATCGAAGGCGCCGTCGGCAAACGGCAGGCGCGTGGCGTCGGCGGTGACGGTGTGCGCGTCGGTGGCGCGTCGCGCGAAGGCGGTCTTGGCGCCCGAATAATCGACGCCAAAGCGGATCGCGCCCTCCGCCCGCAGATGATGCAGGTTGGCGCCTTCGCCGCAGCCGATCTCGAGGAGCCGTTCGCCGGCGCGCACGTTGGTGCGGCGCGCCAGCTCCGCCTCGCGCGGGGCCAGGACCGGGTTGCGCGTCTGCCAGTCGAAGCGGGTCTCATCGGCGGATCGCCAGTACGATCGCTGCAGTTTCTCGAAGGTGGAACGGCCCAACATCGCGACGAGAAGCTAGCACGTTTCCGAAGTGACGGCGGCCTCTTGTCACGCTGTGTCGTGGTTGGTAGATTGCACGCGTTGAACGCACCTGCCTTGCAAATGAGCAGCCCTTCGCCCGCAGCGACACGACCCCGCCTTTCGGTCGTCATACCCGCGTACAACGAGGCGTCGCGCATCGAGCGCACGCTCGATCGGACCGTCGAGTTCTTGAACGGACGCGGCGAGACGTGGGAGATCGTGGTCGCCGACGACGGCTCGCGCGACGAAACCGCCGCCATCGTCGGCCGCTACAGCCGCTCGCACGGCGACGCGGCGGTGCGCCTGGTGGCGCTGCCCGAGAACCGCGGCAAGGGCGCGGCGCTGCGGGCCGGCGTGGCGGCGACGGCGGGGGCGCGGGTGCTGCTCATGGACGCCGATCTGGCCACGCCGATCGAGGAGCTGGAGCCGCTCGCGCGCGCGCTCGACTCCGGCTACAAGGTGGCGACCGGCTCGCGCGCGGTGTCGACCTCGAACGTCACGCGGCCGCAGTCGCCGCTGCGCGTGCTGCTCGGGCGCGCGGGCAATCTATGGATCCGCTCGCTGGCGGTGCCCGGCGTGCACGACACCCAGTGCGGCTTCAAGCTCTTCGAGGGCGACGTGGCGCGCCAGCTGTTCGCGCGCTGCCGTGAGGATCGCTTCGGCATCGACATCGAGGTCCTCTGTCTGGCGCGGCGCAAGCTCAAGCTCGAGATCGCCGAGATCGGCGTGCGCTGGGAGCATCAAGAAGGCTCCAAGGTGCGCTGGAAGGATTACGTCGACGTGCTGGTCAAGACCCCACGCATCGCGTGGAACGTTCTCCGCGGCTGATGGCCGCGCGTACCGTCGAGCGTCTGCGCCGCTGGATCGTCGACACGGGTGGGCTGCCGCTCATCTGGGTCGCGCTGACCATCGCCGCGCTGGCGCCGATCTGGAATCAGCGCCTCCTGCCGCAGCTCGACACGGCGAACCATCTGGCGCTCGTGCGCGGCTGGCACAACTTCCACGATCCCAGCTACCACATCGCCGACTGGTACAAGCTGCGCGTGCGGCCGGTGCCGTACTTTCTCTTCTATCTGACGATCCATCTTCTTCTGTACGTCTGTCAGATCGAGATCGCCAACAAGCTGTTCCTGTCGGCGTACGTGATCCTGTTTCCGCTCTCGGTGCTGGCGCTGGCGCGCGCGCTCAAGCGCAGCCCGTGGCTGGCGCTGTCGGGCTTCGTGCTCACGTTCAACCAGAACTGGATCTACGGCTTCGGCTCGTACCTCATGGGTACGTGCTTCATGTTCCTGTCGCTGGCGTGGCTTCTGCGCTGGCTCGACGGGGGGCGCCGCTGGACGCTGTGGGCGCTCGGTGTCTCGTCGATCCTGGCCTACTTCGGCCACGTGATGCCGTGGTTCTGCTTCGGGCTGTGCGCGATCGCGATGCTGCTTTTGCACGTGCGCAACTGGCGGCGCGGGCTGTGGGCGGCGCTGGCCATGTTGCCGTCGGTGGGCTTCGCGCTGGCGGCGTACATCGAGGAGAAGCACGATCACTCGTACTTCAAGAACGGCGAAGGGCTCGAGTCGCTCAAGGGGACGTGGCGCGATTTCCCGACGCTGGTGATGGAGTTCCCGCGCCGCGTGATGGAGCTGTTCCCCGGCAACCTCGACCGCGACATCCTCATCGTCGTGACGTTGACGATCGTGGCGCTCGCCATCTGGGGCGGCGTGCGGCGGCGAGAGGACGATCCGGCGCAACAGGCGCGCATCAAGGTGCTCCTGATCGTGCTCGGGCTGACCTACTGCTTGTTGCCGTACAAGATCACGCAGCCGATGTCGTGGTGGTACGTGTCGCCGCGCGTGCCGTCGATGATGGCGGTGCTGATCGTGCTCTGGCCGGCGATGCGCTTCGACACGCCGTGGCGGCGGATGGCGATGTTGCCGGTGATCGCGTGCGCGATCATCCTTCCGTTGACCTTGGCGCACCTCTATCGCGACTTCAGCCGGCGCAACGCGCCGTTCATGCAGCTCGTGGAGGAGACGCCGCGCGGCTCGACGGTGCTGGTGGTGGTGCGCAACATGATGCGCGGGCCGGGCTCGGAGGAGCTGAGCGGGGATCCGGTGTCGAGCGCGCCGGTGTATTGGCACTTCTCGTCGTGGCCGATGGCGCTGCACGGCGGGTACGATCCCTATATCTTCGATCAGGGGATTCCGGTGCAGCCGGTGCGCAAGCTGAAGGCGCCGCCGTGGGCGAACACCGATTCGTTCGAGCTGCGGCAGGCGCCCGAGTTCCAGTACTACATCGTGCGCGATCCGTCGGACGAGATGGATCGCGAGCCGTCGCTGAAGGTGAAGGAGCGCCTCGGCAACTGGGTCCTCTACCAGCGCATCCACAAAATGACCGACGAGCCGTGAGATGGTGCGTGGCGCCATGAGCTGGCCGCATCGCTTGTGGTTCGGCGCGATCTTCGTCGTCGGCATCTTCTATTGCCTGGCCTTCCCGCCGTTCCAGACGAACGACGAGGACGCGCACTGGCTCCACATGTGGAGCGTCGTCTACGGCCACCTGCGCTGCGAGACGCCCAAGCCGTTGTCGGCGACGCAGTTCCTCACCTTCGTGCACCAGAAGGAGGTGCGCGAGGATCCGGCGTACTTCCGCGTTCAGTACCTGCGCGACGCGGCGCGCTGGTCGCTGACCGGCGAGCCCATGACCACGGTCGACGGCACCGCCTGTCGCTATCCGCCGATGGCCTACGTGCTGCCCGGGGGGGTGGCGCGGCTGGTCGCGTTCGGCCGCCACGGCGAGCGGCGCGGCGGCATGCTCTACGCGGCGTGGGCGGCGCGGCTCGCCAATTGGGTCTTCATGAGCCTCGGCATCCTGCTCTTGTGCTGGCAGCTGCCGTGGTGCCGCAACGTCGCGCTCTTCTTCTACTCGATCCCTGAAGCGATCCAGCAGGGGATGGCGATCAACAACGACAGCTTCCTCGTCGCGATGACGGCGGTCGTGCTCGTGCTCGCGTTCGGACGGCGGCCGGCCGCGTGGAAGCTGCCGATCATCGGGCTGTGCGTCGGGATGATGACGATGATCAAGCCGGTCTACGCGCCGCTCGGCGCCGTCGGCGTGATCTTGTGGGAGCGGCTGTACGCGCTCCATCGTTGGCGTTGGCGCGATCTGGCGGCGGGGGCGGCGGCGGTGCTCGTTCCCTTCGCGATGCAGTCGCTGTGGACGCACTGGCTGAACTACGGCGTCGTCGTCGATCCGGCCCGGGTGCGGCTCGACTACGGACGGGCGCGTGCGACCGCGCAGCTCGAGTTTTTGAGCCGTCACCACTCGATCGTGTTTCCGCTCATGTGGCACCAACTGCGCGACTTCTTCTTCAGCGACGATCTGATGAAGGGGAGCTGGATCTCGGTGTTCGGCGCGTTCGGCTGGAGCATGTTCACGATGGACCGCTGGGCCTACGATCTCTTGCTCGTGGCGGCGGCGCTCGCGCTCACGCTCGACATCGTGGCGGCGGCGCCGTCGCCGGATCTGCCGGCGCCCACGTGGCGCGGGATCGTCGCGCTCGTTCTCGCCGCCGGCGCCGTCGAGGTCACCGTCGTCGGCGTGATCCTCGGGATGTACGTCTACTTCTCGGGCGCGTTCCTCAATCGCATCGGCGCGAACGAGGTCATCGGCGTGCAGGGGCGTTATCACCACATCGCGATCCTGCTCTGGGCGGCCATGCTGCTGCACGGCGTGCGGCGGCGGCGGGAGTGGAGCGCGAGCGCGCGCACGCTCCTACCCGCGATCGTGACGCTGACGCTGTTCTTGTGCGTGCTCGCCAACGTCGAAGCGCTGCACGCGATCCTGGGACGCTTCTACGGCTCGTATTTCGCGACGCACGAAGCGGCGCCCCGACACTACTGAGCGCGGCGGCGAAGCGCTCGATAGAGGTAGCGGGCGATGCGCACCGACGGGCGCAGGCGCGGTGACAGCGCGGGCGCGACGGCGAGCCGGCGCAAGAGGTGGCGCGGATCGCGCGCCGGGCGCAGGCCGCGCTCGTCGAGGATCCAGGTCGCGTCGTCGATGGTGAGCTGCAGGAAATCGGGGCCGAGCATCTCCCAGTTGCGCTGCACCTCGGCGCCGACGTGGGCCTGGCGCTCGCCGCCCTTCAAGTGGCCGTAGTCGTGGTTCTGATGGACGATGAGCGCCGCGCCCGTGGCGTCGACGACGGGGGTGCGCGTCGAGCGGGCGTGGTGGATCATCCAGTTGTCCCACAAGGCCCGACCGACGGGAAACGCGGGCATCGACGACATCTGACCGCGCGGGAAGATGAAGTAGTCGATGCCGGTCGGCTCGTGCAGGCGGCCTTCGCGGCGCGCGCGCGTCTCGAGCGCGGACGCCCAGTCGCGCTCGCCGAAGTCGATGGGCGCGGGCACGTCGAGATCGGTGCGCCGCCCGACCATGAGAAAGCGCGGCAGCGTCAGTTGCGACAGAGCGCGCGCCAGAGACGGCAGAAAGACGATGTCGGCGTTGACGTAGCCGACGCGGGCATGGCGGGCGCGGCGCTGCGCCTCGGCGAAGGCGTGGTCGAGCAGCGGCGTGCCGTGCTCGTTGCGCGCGATCGCCGCCACGTGCTCGACGCCGTGGCGCGCGGCGGCGTCGGCGATGCCCGCTTCGTCGCCGAACAGGACGATCTGCACGTCGGGAGCGAGGCGCCGCCAGCTCTCGACGGCGTTGTGTTGCGCGATCGCCGCGGCCCCGCTGAACGGCTTGGGAATGGTGAACAGGGTGAGCATGCGAAGGCGTCGACAACTATTACGGTATGAGCCCGTCGCCGTGCTAACAAATTCGGGCGATGAGCGCGCGGCTCAAGGTCCTGTTCGTCACGCACACCGTCGATCCGATGGGTGGGGCCGCGCGCAGCCTGCGCGAGCTTCTCGAGGCGTGGGACGTCGACGCCGATCTCATGGTGCCGCGCTTCAACGGCGCGCCCGATGACGCGACCATCCGCGCCTTCTTCGGGACGCGCGTGCGGCGCATCTTCCGGCGCTGGCTCGCCTACGACATGTGCTATCGCGGGCGGCCCGCGTTTTTGGAGTCGCCGCGGCGCTGGGCCCTGTTCCCGCTGATGTGGCGGCTCGACCGCGATCGGTTCCATCGCTTCGTCACGCGGCACGGCTATGATCTGGTGCATCTCAACTCGATCGTGCTGCATCCGATCGTACGCGCGGGCGGGCCTTTCGTGCTCCACGTGCGCGAGATCCTCGACGGGGCGCAGCCGCAGGCGCTCGCCAGCGCCGCCCGGGCGCGCGGGGTCGTGTTCATCGACGAGGCGACGCGCGCGCCGTTCGCCGCGACGCCGCTCCGCGCCAGCGTCGTGCTCAACAACCCGGTCGACATGCGCGCGGTCGGACAGGCGCCGGCCGACGCCGCAGCGCGATTGGGCGGCGATCCGGCGGCGCTCACCATCTTCGCGATCGTCGGGACGCTGATCCCCGAGAAGGGCGTCGACGTCGTCCTCGAGGCGTTCGCCGCGCTCGACGCGCCCGATGCGCGCCTCCTCGTCGTCGGCAAGGGCGCGCCCGACTACACGGCGCGGCTGCGCGCGATCGCCGGCGGCGATCGGCGCGTCGTCTTCTGGGGCGAGGAGCCGAACATCGCAGCGGTGTACACGCTCGCCGATTGGGTCGTGCGCGGCGAGCCCTACCATTGCGTGGGGCGCACCGTGTACGAGGCGCTCTACTCGGGGTGCGGCGTGATCGTGCCGGGCGAGCCGCAGCGCCACGCCTTCTTCGAGTTCGACCGCTTCTCCGCGCGCATCTGCTTCTATCGCCCGTCGGATCGCGCCGAGCTGACGCGCGCCTTCGCGGCCGCGCGCGGGCAGAAGCGGACGGCGAAGCGCGGAGAGTCGAACGCGCCCGCGTATGCCGCCGCGTTCGATCGCTTCGCCCGCGAGATCGCCGCCGATCGCGCGGTTTGACACGGTTTGGCGCGCCCGCTACCGTTTGTGCCCTTCATGAGGAACTTCGCGATCACCGGCGTCGCCGGATACGTGGCGCCGCGGCACCTCCAGGCCATCCGCGACGTCGAGGGCACGCTGGTCGCCGCGCTCGATCCGCACGACTCGGTCGGCATCCTCGACCGCTATTGGCCCGACACCGCCTTCTTCACCGAGTTCGAGCGTTTCGATCGTCACGTCGAGAAGCTGCGCCGCGGCGTCGAGGGCGGACGCGTCCACTACGTGAGCGTCTGCTCGCCGAACCATCTGCACGACGCGCACATCCGCTTCGCGCTGCGCGTCGGCGCCGACGCCATCTGCGAGAAGCCGCTCGTGCTCAATCCGTGGAACCTCGACGCGCTCGAGGAGCTCGAGCGCGAGAGCGGCCATCGCGTCTACACCATCCTGCAGCTGCGCGTGCACCCGGCGATCCTCGCCTTCCGCGACGCCATCATCGCCAAAGGCGGCGCCAAGCACGACGTCGTCCTCACCTACTGCGCGACGCGCGGACAGTGGTATCGCCACTCGTGGAAGGGGCTGGCCGAGAAGTCGGGCGGGGTCGCCACCAACATCGGCATCCACTTCTTCGACCTCTTGATCTGGCTGTTCGGCAGCGTGCAGTCGAGCCGCCTGCACCTGCGTGACGAGGAGCGCGCCGGCGGCTCGCTCGAGCTCGAGCACGCGCGCGTGCGCTGGTTCCTGTCGATCGATCGCGACGACCTGCCGCCGGGGGTGAAGGGCACCCACCGCTCGATGACCGTCGACGGGCGCGAGATCGAGTTCACCGAAGGGTTCGCCGATCTGCATTCGCGGGTGTACGCCGAGACGATCGCCGGCCGCGGCTTCGGGATCGCCGATGCGCGCCCTTCGATCGAGCTCGTGCACCGCATCCGCACCGAGGCGCTCGTGGCGCCCGACGACGACGCCCACCCGCGCGTGCGCCAGCTCAGCCGATCCGCCGCTTCCCCCACCTGAGGATCGGCTCCTCGAATACTCGATAGATCACAATCCCCGCGTCGAACGTGACGATGAGAAACAGCGCGATGAACGCGTGAGAGTGATGATCATGCAGCGGCGCGAGGGCACGCGAAGTGTTGAGCTGGCGGTAGATCAGCGGATGGACGAGGTACATCGGGTAGCTCGCCTCGCCGAGCCAGGCCGCGACGCGGCGGATCGGACGCGGCACCTCGAGCATGAGCGTGACCGCGACGAGCGCGCAGCATGCGGCGGTCAACAGCGCTCCGCGTGCGCCGGTGAGGCAGCTCTCGTCGGTCGCGCCGCTCCCCGCGCCGACGGCGGCGAGGAGCGCCAGCCACGCCAGCCAACCGAGCGACTGAACGCGCGCCGGCACGAGCTTTCCGTCGATGAAACGTAGCCCGAGCCAGGTGCCGCAGGCGAAGTAGCCGATGAACGAAGCGAATTGCGTGTACGCGGCCCAGTTGCCGAGCAACGTGCCGCCGGCGAGGACGACGTTCACGAACACGAGCTGCGCGCCGAGCGCAAGTGCGACGAGCAGCGGCGCGGCACGGCTCGCCAGGATCGCTACGAAGAGCGGGAAGACGAAGTAGAATACGAATTCGATCCCGAGCGACCAGCCGCCGGTCGCGATCGCTGTCCCGCCCGGGTTGGCGAAGCCGAAGAGGAATGTCACGTTGAGGAGCCAGCGGCCCAGCGCCGCCGCCGGCGAATACCGCGCGAGGCCCCAGCTGAGGATCTCGTACAGAGCGACGGCGCCATAGAGCGGGGCGAGGCGTACATAGCGGAGCGCGAGGTAGCTCGTGTAGGGATAGCCGCGGCGGAAGCGTCGCGCGTAGGCGAGGCTCATGCTCGCGCCCGAGAGCAGGAAGAACAGGTAGACGCCGTAGAGCCCGAGGTTGTGGAACGTGCCGAGCCCGGTCCACGACAGTCCGTGGTAGGCGGCGACGGCCACCGCGCACAGGCCGCGCAAGAGATCGAGCGACGCGACGCGGCCGTGGCCGCCGGCGGTGGGCGAGTGCGCTTCGTGATCTGCGACTGTTGACGGCTCCATTGTTGGCCCGTTCATCAGACAACGGCTGGCAGGGAAGGGCAACCCTCGCGCGGTTGTTTGACAGCGACGGGAGCGCTCGCTACGTTTCAGCCGATCGCCCGATGAAGATGCGGACGTAGATGGCGCGCCGGAGCCTGCTGTTCAACTCGGCCGTGTATGTGGTCGGCCAGTTCGTCACCAAGGCGCTCGGGTTCGTGCTGCTGCTCGTCTACGCGCGCTTCCTGCAGCCCGAGGACTTCGGCATCACCGGCACGCTCGGTGCCTACAGCCAGATCCTGTCGACGCTCTTCCTCGTCGGCCTGCACGGCGCGGTCTCCAAGCACTACTTCGACCACAAGAACGATCCGGAGGAGCTGCGCAGCTACCTGTGCTCGGTGTTCCTGTTTCAGCTCGTCTTGTCGGGCGTGGTCGTGGGGCTCCTCGATGTGTACGGCGGGGGGGCCTGGGCGCGCTTCACGTCGGCGAGCATTCCCTTCCGTCCCTACGTCCGCCTGATGTTGTGGACGACCTTCGTCGCGACGGTGACGACGATCCCGCAGACGATCTATCAGTCGCAGGAGCGCGCCGGCGCGCTCGTCGGCTTCCAGCTCTTCCAGGGGCTCGCCGCCGTCGGCATCGGCGTGCTCTTCGTCGCCGTACTGCGCCAGCATGCGCTCGGCGTGCTGCGCAGCCAGCTGATCTCGAACGGCATCCTCGCCGTCGTCTTCATCGCGCTGTTCGTCCGCCAGTGGGCGACGACCGAGATACGCTGGCGCCACGTGCGGCGTGCGCTGTGGTTCGGGCTGCCGCTACTGCCCCACAGCGTCGGCAGCATCCTCATGCAGACGGTCGACCGCATGATGCTCGAGAAGTACGTCGCGCTCGACGAGGTCGGCCAGTACTCGATCGCGATGACGCTCGGCATGATCCTCGTGATGGTCGCCGGCGGCGTCAACCAGGCGTGGGCGCCGCACTTCTTCCGCACCATGCGCGACGAGCCGGAGGCGATGGCGCGCGGCAAGGCGCAGCAGTTCGCGTCGCTGTTCGTGGCCATCTTCGCCGTCGCGGCGACGTTCGGCGGGCTGTTCGCGCCGGAGCTCGTGCGCATCGTGCTCGGCGCGCGTTACCTGCCGGCGGTGCCGTATCTGGCGCCGTTCCTCATCGGCAATCTGATCGCGGTCTATTACTATCTGCCGGCCAACCAGCTCTTCTTGCTCGAGAAGACAGGGTGGTTCCTCGTCGCCACGACGCTGGCGACGGCCGCGTCGGTGGGGCTCAACTACTGGTTCCTGTCGGGCGGCGGCGGAGCCGTCGCCGCCGTATGGATCTTCGTCGCCGGCAACGTCATCCAGACCGGCATCATCTTCTTCGCGGCCCTCGCGCTGCAGCCGTTTCCGCTCCTACGCTGGCGCCACGGCGTCGTCTTTGCGGCGGCGACGGGAGCGCTGGCGTCGGTGCGGCACATGCCGGCCTGGCAGCCGCGCGCGGCGATCACGGTCGCCGTGCTTGCGCTGAGCCTCGGCCTCCTCGTCCGCGGCAACCTCTCGGGCATCATCCCGAAGGGAGCACGCCGATGACGTCGCGCTGGCTGGAGCCGTGCGGGTGAGCGTCATCGATGATCTGCTCGCCTTCGACGACCGGCCCGAGCTCTTCGAGTTCCGCTACGCGTTCGGCGACCTCCTGGTATTGCCGTCGCTACGTTGGGGGTTGTACAGCCGCGCCGCCGAAAAGGCGTTCGGCTGGCAGGCGAGCCACGCCGAACGCGAGCCGCTCGGCCTCGGCGATCGTGCCGGGTTCTGGTGGCGTAGCGCATGGGACAACCCGCTGCGCATCGATCGACGCTTTCCGTTCGTCGTCTTCTGTAGCACCGCCGGCGCCGTTCTGCGCGACGGCCGCTGGTTCGACCGCAACAACGACTACTTCGTCGGCGAGCGGCCGGACGACACGTTGGTCGTCGATGCCGCCTACCGAGGGCGCTACCGCTCGCCGCGCGCACCGCGCCACCTTCGTCGTGGCGGCGGTCTCTCGTTAGTGGCGGCGGCGCGCGGCCGCTTGTCGCGGCCCAACGGTCGTGACGAAGCCATGCTGACACGGCTGTTCGCCTTCTTGCGCGAGCGGTTCCCGGTTCCCCTCGACGAGGGCGCCTGGCAGTCGTTGCGAGTGGGACTGCTCGGGCTGGCCAGGCAGCTCCCCCACCTGCACGGACTCTACGCGCGCTTCTTCGAGCGGGCGCGGCCCCGCCTCGTCGTGTTCGAGGATGGCAGTTATGGCGGTGTCGGCCACATCCTGCACTGGGCGCGCGCCGCCGACGTCGTCACCGCCGAGTTTCAGCACGGCCTCATCGCGCCGGCGCATCTGGCCTACAACTACAGCGCCGCGCTCGCAGCCAACCGGGAGCTCGGAACCTATCAGCCGGGGCATTTGCTCCTCTACGGCGATTACTGGGCGGAGCAGGTGCGCTCGACGTCGCGCAAGGTCGCCATCGGTTGGCCGCACTTTTCGCGCCGCGCCGCGGAGCACCGCGCGCGGCGACTTCCCGCCGACCCGACGCTCCTCGTCATCTCGCAGGGCACCATCACTGCCAAGCTGGTCGCCGTCGCCGATGCGTTGGCGGCGCGCTTTTCCGACCGGCGCATCGTCTATCGCTTGCATCCCGGCGAGGTGCCGTTTCGCGAGCGCTATGCTCGTCTCGAGCAGCGGGCCAACGTGCGCATCAGCGACTCGGGTGACATCTACGACTGCTTCGCCGAAGCCGGCGCTGTCGTCGGCCACTCCAGCACCGCGCTCGTCGAAGCTGCGGCGCTGGGCCTGCCAACCTTCGCCCTCGACGATGAGAGCTCGCGGCTGCTCATCCCGAGAGGGCTATGCGTGCCCTTCCGCACCATCGACGAGATCGCGGCCGTGCTAGCCGAAACGCCGAGTGCCCCGGACGTCGCAGCCGCACGCCTCGCGCGCATCTGCGCGCCCGCCTGGCAGTCCAACTACAACGCATTTCTCGACGGGCTCGGCGACGGCCCGCGGTGGTAAACCGCGACGAAAGGCTCTATGCTTCGCCGCGTCGCATGTCGATCGTCGTCGTCGATTACGAGATGGGGAATGTCGGCTCCATCGTGAACATGATGAAGCGGCTCGGCCACACGGCGACGGTCTCGCGCGCGCCGGGGGTCATCGAGCGTGCCGAGCGCCTCATCCTCCCCGGCGTCGGGAGCTTCGACGCAGGCATGGAGAAGATCCGCGGCTTCGGCCTCGAGGAGATCCTGACCCGAAAGGTCATCGCGGAGCGGACGCCCATCCTGGGCATCTGCCTGGGCATGCAGCTCCTGGGCGAGCGTAGCGACGAGGGCAAGGCCCGCGGCCTGGGATGGATCACCTCGGAGTCGGTACGCTTCTCGAGCGAAGTCGAGCGCGTGCCGCACATGGGCTGGAACACGGTACAGCCAGGAACAGGCGGGCCTCATTGGCTGTTCGATGGTGAGCCCGACGATCCGCGCTTCTACTTCGTGCACTCCTACCACGTCGTCTGCAAGGATCCGGCGGATGTGATCGCGACCTGCCGCTACGGACGTTCGTTCAGCGCAGCGATCGCGCGCGGACACATTCTCGGCGTTCAATTCCACCCCGAGAAGAGCCACAAGTTCGGCATGAAGCTACTCGGCAACTTCGCGAGCCACGCGTTGTGCTCCTGACGCGCGTGATCCCGTGTCTCCTTCTCAAGGGCACCGGGCTCGTCAAGACGATCAAGTTCGCCGACCCACGCTATGTCGGCGACGTCCTCAATGCCGTCCGCATTTTCAACGACAAGGAAGTGGACGAGATCATCGTCCTCGACATCGAGGCGCACGCGGCGCCCGGCCGGATCAGATTCGACCTCGTCCAGAACATCGCCAGCGAGTGCTTCATGCCGATGTGTTACGGCGGCGGCGTCACTCGTGTGGACGAGTGCAAGCGGCTCTTCAGCTGTGGCATCGAGAAGGTGTCGATCAACACCGCGGCTGCGGCCAACCTTGGGCTCGTCGAGGCTGCGGCGCGCGAGTTCGGTAGCCAAAGCATCGTCGTCGGCATCGACGTGCGCAAGACGCTTTTCGGCAAGTATGCGGTCGTCACCCATGGCGGCGCCAAGAAGCAGCGCACCGATGTGGTCGCATACGCACGCGCGGTCGAGGCGGCCGGCGCGGGCGAAATCCTGCTCACCTCCGTCGATCGTGACGGTACCGGAAGCGGCTACGATCTCGACCTGTTGAAGATGGTCACTGCGTCCGTTAGAATACCGGTCATTGCCAGCGGGGGAGCCGGGGGACTTTCCGACTTCAAGCACGCTGTGGACTCCGGTGCTTCCGCGGTCGCAGCAGGCAGTATGTTCGTGTTTCACGGTCGGCACCGCGCGGTGCTGATCACCTATCCCGAGCCGCGAGAATTGGAACAATGGTTGCGCAAGTAAACGAGACGGTTGCGGCGCCCTCGACCGCGCTGCGCGTGTGCGCGCGTTGCGTGATGGATTCGTCGGATCCAGACATCCGCTTCGACGCGCAGGGGATCTGTCACCACTGCGCCCGCTACGACGAGGCGGTGCGCTCGCGCGTCCTTTCCGGCGCCGCTGCCAAGGCGGAGTTGGACACGCTCGTCGATAGGATCAAGCGCGCCGGCCAGGGGCGCGCCTACGACTGCATCATCGGCATCTCGGGCGGCGTCGACAGCACCTACGTCGCCTATGCGATCAAACGTTCTCTCGGGCTGCGCCCGCTCGCGGTTCATCTCGACAACGGATGGGACTCCGAGCTCGCGGTCAAGAACATCGAGCACGTGCTCAAGAAGCTCGACATCCCGCTCTACACGGAAGTGCTCGACTGGGAGGAGTTCCGCGATCTGCAGCTCGCCTTTCTGCGGGCGTCCACGCCGGACAGCGAGGTGCCCAGTGATCACGCGATCGTCGCCATCTTGTACGAGCTGGCGCGGCGCGAAGGCGTGCGCTTCATCCTCTCGGGCTGCAACGTGCGCACCGAGAGCCACCTGCCGCCGGCATGGTCGCAGGGCCACCAGGACTGGCGCTACATCCGCGGGCTGAATAAGCGTTTCAGTACACGTTCGTTGCGCACCTTCCCCCATCGCAACCTTCTGACGCAGATGCTCGACCGCAAGCGCGTCGAGTGGGTAGACATCCTCAACTACCTCGACTACCGCAAGGCCGATGCGCTCGAGTTGTTGCAGAAGGAGCTCGGCTGGCGGTACTACGGCGGCAAACACTACGAGTCGGTCTATACGCGCTTCTATCAGGGTTACATCCTTCCCCGGAAGTTCGGCTTCGACAAACGTAAGATGCACCTGTCGAGCCTGATCTGCTCGGGCGAGCTGACGCGTGAGGCGGCGCTGGAAGAGCTCAAGAAGCCGACGTATCCGGAAGAGATGCAGGCCTCCGATCGCGAATATGTCATCAAGAAGCTCGAGCTCACCGAGGCGCAGTTCGACGAGATCATGAACGCGCCGCCCAAGCGCTTTGCCGACTATGCGTCGTACGTGAATTCGCCGCTGGCGCACCTGGCGCGGCGCGCTCGTCGTATGCTCGGGCGATGAACGGGAGCATCGATCCCTGCCTGGCGATCATCCCCGCTCGCGGCGGATCGAAGGGACTGCCCGGCAAGAACATCCGGCCGCTGGCGGGGCTGCCGCTCATCGCGCACTCGCTGCGCTGCGCCGAGCGTGCGGACGGCCTCGCGCGCGTGATCGTGTCGACCGACGCGCAGGAGATCGCAGCGGTGGCGCGCGCTGCAGGCGGCGATGTGCCGTTCATGCGCCCGGCAGAGCTGGCGCTCGACGACACGCCGACGATGCCGGTGCTGGCGCATGCGCTCGAACAGGTCGAGCTCGCGGAAGGCCGCCGCTACGCGAGCGTGCTCCTGCTGGAGCCGACGAGCCCGGGGCGGCTGCCGGATGACATCGCGCGGGCGCGGCAGATGCTAGCGGCGGACGAGCAGGCGATCGGTGTCGTGGCGTGCTCGCGGCCGTCGTTCAATCCGTTCTACGTCGGCGTGGTCGAGCGGGGCGGCTATATCGCCCCGGCGTACGATGTCATCGGGCCGCAGACGCGGCGGCAGGATGTGCCGCCGTTTCTACGCATCAACGGCGCGCTCTATCTGTGGCGACGCGACTTCGTGCACGCCGCCCACCCGCGCTGGCTGGCGGCGGGAAAGCACCTGGCGCTGGAGATTCCTGAGGTGCGCGCATTTTCGATCGACGATCAGCTCGAGTTCGATCTGGCAGAGCTGATGTTGCAGAACGGCCTCGTGCAGCTTCCCTGGTTGCCGGCGCGCGCGAAGGTGTCGACGTGAGCGTGTTCGTCATCGCCGAAGCGGGCGTGAATCACAACGGATCGGTCGAGCGTGCGCTCGCGATGATCGACTGCGCGGCCGACGCCGGCGCCGACGCGGTGAAGTTCCAGACCTTCCACGCCGACGCGCTGGTCAGCCGCGGCGCAGCCAAGGCCGAGTATCAAGTGCGCGCCACCGGCGACGAGGAGTCGCAGCTCGAGATGGTGCGTGCGCTCGAGCTCGACGAGGCCGCGCACCGGCAGTTGGTGGCACATTGCCGTGCGCGCGGGATCGAGTTCATGTCGACGCCGTTCGATCCCGAGAGCGTGGCGCTCCTGGTTTCTCTCGGTGTGTCGCGGCTGAAGATCCCTTCGGGCGAGATCACCAATCCGCTCTTGTTGCGCGCGGTGGCGGCGACCGCGCTGCCGCTCATCATGTCGACGGGGATGAGCACGCTCGACGAGATCGAAGCCGCGCTCGCGGTGACCGGCGCGCGCGAGCGCGTGACGCTCTTGCACTGCACGACGGAATATCCGGCGCCGATCGGCGAGGTCAACCTTCGCGCCATGGCGACCATGGCGGCGCGCTTCGGCTTGCCGGTCGGCTACTCCGATCATACCGAGGGCATCGTCGTGGCGTCGGCCGCGGTGGCGCTCGGCGCGGTGGTGATCGAGAAGCACTTCACGCTCGATCGCGGGCTGCCGGGGCCTGATCACAAAGCCTCGCTCGAGCCGAGCGAGCTGCGCGCGATGGTCGCGGCCATCCGTGCCGTCGAGCGCGCGCTCGGACGGGTGGAGAAGGCGCCCACGCCGTCGGAAGTGAAGAATCTGGTCGTGGCGCGCAAGAGCCTGGTGGCGGCGCGAGCCATTCGTCGGGGCGAGCGCTTCACGCCGGAGAATCTGACGACGAAGCGGCCAGGCTCGGGCATCTCGGCCATGCGCTACGACGAATGGCTCGGCCGGGAAGCGGATCGCGACTACGAGGCAGACGAGCTGATCAGGGTTTGATTCGCGCGACCGACGCGGCTATCGTCACTGGCCGAAACACGTGAAGATTGAACTGCAAAACTGCACGGTGACCCGCGACCAGCGGCTGCGTGACGTCATGGTCGCGCTCGATCGCGGCTCGGCCGAGATCGCGCTCATCGTCGACGCGGCGGGTGTGCTCGTCGGCCTCATGACCGACGGCGACGTGCGGCGGGCGTTGCTCGCCGGCGCCGTCATCGACGCGCCGCTCGAGCCGCACATGAAGAAGACCTTCACGTCGGTGGGGCAGAACGCGGCGCGCGCCGAGGTCGTCGACCTGATGCAGGCGCGGACCATCGCCCAAATTCCCATCGTCGATGCCGCAGGACGGTTGACCGGGCTCCACCTGCTGCGCGACGTCATCGGCGCCGAAGAGCGTGAGAACTGGGCCGTGGTGATGGCCGGCGGACGCGGAACGCGACTCGCGCCGTTGACCGATCAGACGCCGAAGCCGATGCTGCGCGTGGCAGGGCGCCCCATCCTCGAGCGGATCGTCCTGCACCTCGTGAGCCACGGCATTCGTCGCGTGTTCATTGCCATCAACTACCTGAGCGAAGTAATCGTCGAACACTTCGGCGACGGCTCGCAATTCGGCGCACGCATCGAATATCTGCGCGAGCAGCGCGCGCTCGGAACTGCGGGCGCGCTGGCGCTGTTGCCCGCGCCACCGACGGTGCCGGTGCTTTTGATGAACGGCGACCTGGTTACGCAGGCCGATGTCGGCGCGCTGCTGCAGTTTCACGCCAGCGGAGACCAGACCATCTCCGTCGCGGTGCGGAAGTATTTTCACACGGTGCCGTTCGGCTGCGTCCAGCTCGACGGGGATCGGGTCGCTTCGCTCGAGGAGAAGCCAACGATGACCCGACTGGTGAACGCGGGCATCTACGTCATCGACCCCGAGGTGGTGGCACGCGTGCCTGCGGACGGCGAGACGACCGGGCCCGGTCTCATCGAGGCCGCCATCGCCGCCGGCCAAACCGTGCGCGCGCTCGAGATTGAAGACGACTGGATCGACGTCGGGCAGAAAGAACAGTTCCGGCGCGCGAGAGGCGAACAAGTATGAGCGGTACGGTCCTCGTCACGGGCGCCGATGGCTTCATCGGCTCGAACCTCGTCGAGCGGCTCGTCGCCGACGGCGTGTCGGTACGCGCGTTCTGCATGTACAACCCCCAAGGTTCTTGGGGGTGGCTCGATTACGCCGGCCCGGCGGTGCGTGGCGCGCTCGACGTGCGGCTCGGCGACATCCGTGACGCTGGCTTCGTCGCCGAGGCCTGCCGTGGTGTCGACGTCATTCTGCACCTGGCGGCACTGATCGCGATCCCCTATTCGTACGCGGCGCCGGAGTCGTTCGTAGCGACCAACGTGCAGGGCACCCTCAACGTACTCGAGGCGGCGCGACGCCACGGCGTCAAGCGCGTCGTGCACACGTCGACGAGCGAGGTCTACGGCACGCCGACGGAGCTGCCCATCCGCGAGACGCATCCGCTGAATGCGCAATCCCCCTACGCGGCGACCAAGGTTGCCGCCGATCAAATGGCGCTCGCGTATCACCGCACCTTCGGGACGCCAGTGACGGTGCTGCGACCGTTCAACACCTACGGCCCGAGGCAGTCGACGCGCGCCATCATCCCCACGATCCTGACGCAGCTTCTCGAGGGCAAGCGCGACATCCAGCTCGGGCGGCTCGACACCAAGCGCGACCTCACCTTCGTCGGCGACACTGTCGACGGCTTCGTGCGCGCGGCGTTTACGTCGGGGCTCGAAGGGCGCACGGTGCAGCTAGGCGTCGGTCGCGCGGTCACGATCGCCGAGCTGTTCGCGATGGCGTGTAGGGCGGTCGGCGTCGAGGCGCAGGCCAAGCAGGAGGAGCGGCGGCTGCGGCCGGACGCGAGCGAAGTGCTGGTGCTCGAATCCGATCCGTCGCTGGCGGGCGAGCTGCTCGGCTGGAAGCCAACGGTGTCGCTGGAGGAGGGGCTGCGGCGCACCGCCGAGTGGCTGGGCAGCAACCTCACGCATTACCGCACCGACTACTTCCATGTCTAACGAGCGCATCCCGCTGAGCGAGCCCAACCTCGCAGGCAACACGCGCCAATACCTCGAAGAGTGCCTACGCACGAACTTCGTGTCGTCGGTGGGCCCGTTCGTCGATCGCTTCGAGCGCGAGTTCGCCGCTTTCGTGGGCGCACGCCACGCCGTCGCGTGTGCGAGTGGAACCGCCGCGCTGCACGTCGCGATGCGCCTCTTCGCGCTCACGCCCGACGATGAGGTGTGGGTTGCGTCGTTGACCTTCATCGCATCGGCGAACCCAATCTTGTACGAGCGGGCGCGGCCGGTGCTCGTCGACTCCGAGGCCCAGACGTGGAACGCCGACCCGGAGCTGATCGTCGACGAGCTTGATCGGCGCGCGCGAGCCGGTCGAGCGCTGCCCAAGATCATCGAGGTCGTGCACATCCTCGGGCAGCCGGCGCGGCTCGACGAGGTGGCCGTGGCGTGCGAGAGGCACGGCGTCGTGCTCGTCGAGGACGCTGCCGAGGCGTTGGGCGCGCGTTACCTCGAAGGGCGCTTCGCCGGGCGACAGGTCGGCGTGGCGGGGCGCGTCGGTTGCTACTCGTTCAACGGCAACAAAGTAATCACTTGTGGTGGCGGCGGCATGATCGTGACCGACGACCCAAACCTGGCGGCGCGGGCCAAGCACCTGACGACCCAGGCGCGGCTGCCAGGCCTGGCCTATCGCCATGACGAGGTCGGCTACAACTATCGGCTGTCGAACCTCTCGGCGGCGCTCGGCGTGGCCCAGCTCGAGCAGCTGCCGAGCTTCCTCGAGCAGAAGCGGGCACACGCCGACGCCTACGACGCCGCTTTCGCCGGGCGGCCCGGCCTGACGCTGAAGGCGCGGCCTCCGTGGGCGGACTCGTCGCACTGGCTGTACTCGCTCGTCGTCGACGCGGAGGCATTCGGCTGTTCGCGCGATGCCTTGATCGCGCGCCTCAACGAAAACGGTATCGAGTCGCGGCCGATCTGGTCGCCGCTGCACACCATGCCGATGTACGCGGCCGCGCCGCGGATCGGCAGCGGCGCCGTCGCCGAGCGGTTGGCGGCCAACGCGCTAAGCCTGCCGTCGTCGGTTCAGCTCACGCCCGCGCAGCGGGCGCGGGTCATCGACGTCGTGCTCGGCAGCTCACGGTAGCCGAACGCGCGCCGGTACACCGACGGCCAGCGCGCCGTCTGGCACGTCGCCGACGACGACGGCGCCCATGCCGATGAGCGCTCCGGCGCCGACGGTGACGTGGTCGCGCACGCGGCAGCCCAGGCCGAGAAAAGCGCCCTCACCGATGGCGACGCCGCCGCCGATGACGGTGCCCGGTCCGAGGAAGGCGAAGGCGCCGACGCTGACGTCGTGCTCCACGAGTGCGCCGGTGTTGACGACGGCATGTGCGCCGACGATGGCTCCGGTATTGATGACGCTCCCGGCGAAGATGACGACGCCGTCGCCGAGCGACGCCGTGTCGGCGACGACCGCGCGCGCATGGACGACCGTGGCCCAGCGCAGCGACGGCGCGGCGGCGGCGAGGCGCGCGACGACCTCACGTCGGCGCGGCGATGGGCCCAGCCCGCCGACGCCGAGGACGAAGTAGGCATCGGCCGGCGCGCGCGCGATCGCTGTGGTGTCGTCGCCGAGCCAGGGAATGCCGAAGCGTTCGCTGGTTTCCGCCGACTCGGCGTGATCGGCGTAGCCGACGATAGCCCAGCGATCGGGTCGCGAGAGCGCGCAGTCGACGATCACGCGGGCGTGCTCGCCGCCGCCGACGACGACGAGTGGCGCGGGCGCGCTCACGCTGGCACCGGCGCTTTGCGCGGCGGGCGAGGCGGTGTCCAGTCGCGCAGCACGCGCACGATGCGTTCGCCGGCGTGTCCGTCGCCGAGCGCTCCGGCGATGCTCGAGAGCGTGCTTCGTGTCGCCGGATCGAGCGCGCGTCCGAGCGCGGCGACGATGGCGTCGGCGTCGGCGGCTACGTCCTGCACGTGGGCGCTGCGGAGGCGCCCTTTTTGGCGATCACCCACGTTCACGACGGGCACGCCGATCGCCGGCGCCTCGATGACGGCGCTCGAGCTATTGCCGAGCACGGCGTCGGCGTGGCGCAGAAGGCCGAGGTAGCGCCGCTCGCCGAGCGCCTCGACGGCGCGGCGGCGCGGACCGTCCGCCGCGCGCAAGAGGAGCGAGCGGATCTCGGCGGCGCCAGGGTCATTGTTCGGTAGAGTCACCACCCAAGTCGCGGCCACGCGCGCCATCGCCGCCGCCACCGCCTCTGCATCGGCGAGCGGCGCTGCCGCCAGTGTCGTCGGATGCACGGTGACGACAATCAGCGGCGCCGCCAGCGGCATTCCGAGCAGCGATTCGAGCTCCGCCCGATCGGCGAGATCGGCGCGGCGCAGGTTGTCGAGGCCAGGCGCGCCGACCACGTGCACCGTCGCTGGGGCTTCGCCCAGGGCGAGCAGCCGTCGGCGATACTCGTCGTGGCTGACGAAGTGCAGGTGACTCAGCTTGCTGATCGCGTGGCGAAGCGCGTCGTCGAAGGCGCCTTCGGTCTGCTCGCCGCCGTGCAGGTGCACGATCGGCACGCGAGCCAGCGTCGCCGCCAGCGCTGCCGCCGCTGTCTCGAAGCGATCGCCGAGCAGCATCAGCGCGTCGGGCTCCGTGCGCGCGAGCGCGCCCGCTACGCCGTCGAGTGCCGCCGCGGCCTGGGTGGCGATCGGCGCCTCGACGTTCCACGCGATGCGCTCGGCGGTGGCGAAGCCGTCGCTCTCGATGAGACGGTAGGTTTCACCGAAGCGTGGTCCCAGGTGCATGCCGCCAACGAGCAAACGCAGATCGAACGCCGCATCGTCACGCAAGAGCAGGCAGGTGCTGCGGAGGATGCCCCAGTCCTGACGACCCGTCGTCAGTACCGCGAGCCGCATGGATTACGCCGCGTCCTGCCAGACGGTATGCCGCAGCTTCCACTGCCCGCCTTCGCGCTTCCACAAGTGCGGCGAGCGGAACTTCTCGGCGAGTGCCATGAACGACTCGCGCGTCATGGTCGGCTCGGCGAACTCCGTCGACGCTCTAGGGAACTCGTTGGCCGGAATGCTGAGATAGCGGAACACCTCGTCGGCGAAGCGCTCGGGGAACTCGCCGTCGAAGCGTTTGACCAGCGCTACGCCTTCGTCCCGCGTGATGTCACCGGAGCGGATCTCCTGGGCGGCGTCATAGGTCGCGCGGCCGATGCCGAACTTCACGTACGTGGTGTAGTAGTGGAAGTCGTCGATGCGATCATCGATCGAGTTGTATTTGCTGTAGGTGCCGGGCGTGCGCTCCGGTGAGGCTTGGAAGCCGCCGTTCTCGACGGCGTAGTAGTAGCAGGACTGCGGATGCCACGGCAGGTAGTAGCCGAGGTAGTGGACCTCGACCTTGTTGCGCTCCATGAGCTCGGGATCCGCCGGCAGGTACGGGTCGAGGTCGACGCGCTCGAGCCCATAGCGGCCGAGGAGGTCGCTCACCGCCGTGCCACCGAGATAGGCCTGGGTGGCGTTCGACAGTGCGTAGTACTTGTGGTCGCGCCGCGCGCTCGACGCGTCGGCGATGGGGTTGCCGTACTCGGCTTCGTTTTCGCCGTAGAAGACGAGCGGCAAATCGAACAGTGGTGCCATTTTCGGCGCCAACGACTTCTGTCCGAGGATGAACGGCTGGAACGGATGGAACAGGTTCTCGACGGCGAGTCGTGTCAGGAGGCGATGCACGCGCCCATTCGGCGTGCACAAATAGTTGTCGAAGCCGGCGTGGATCCAGGCCTGATGGTTCTTCCATCCCCACTCGGTATAGATGTGCGGCGCCCAGGTGACGGTGAGCGGATGCATACCGTACTCGTACTTGAGCTTGTGCGCGGCGTAGAACGAGTCCTTGCCGCCGGAGCCCGGCACGAGGCAGTCGTAGCGCCCGTCAGTGCGGCGATAGCGATCGCACAGCTCGCGCAACTGGCGCTCTCGATCCTTCCAATCGATGGTGCGGCGCTTGTTTTCCGTGAGCCGGCAGGCGTCGCAGATGCCTTCGGCGTCGAAGCCGATGGTCGCCTTCTTGCTTTCGCGCGTGTGCTTGAACTCGACAGAGGAGTTAGGACGCTGGTTGGAGATGACGCAGCGCTTGCAGAATTTCACGTCGCGCGGCAGTCCGTAATAGGCCTCGAGGGTTTCTGGCTCGCTCATGGTCATATCGTGAGGAATCTGTCGATCACGCGCAAACCGGCCGATCCGCTCTTTTCTGGATGAAACTGGCACCCTATCACATTGCCGCGCTGCACAGCTGCCGAGATGCGCTGCCCGCCGTAGTCGGCGTCGGCAAGACGATCGGTTTCGTGCGTCGGCGCGGCGGTGAAGGAGTGCACGAAGTACATCATCGTGCCCGACGGTAATGGCTCGAGGAGCGTGCCGTCCCATGAGCCGCCCGGGGGCGGTACGATGCGGTTCCACCCGATCTGCGGCACCTTGACCGTCGGGCGGTTCTCGATGGCGCGCACGCTGCCCTCGATGAGGCCGAGCCCCCGGTGGTGGCCGAACTCCTCGCTCTCGGCGAGAAGGAGCTGCATGCCGAGGCAGATACCGAGCAGAGGCCGGCTGAGGAGGACGTACTCGCGGATGGCATCGAGCTGGGCACGCGCGGTCAGTGCACGCATGCCGTCGCCGAACGCGCCAACGCCGGGGAGCACCAGACGATCGGCCCCGGCGATGGCGTCGGGCGCAGTCGCCAACGTCACCTCGGCGCCCTGGTGGCGCAGCGCTTTCAGGACGCTGTGGATGTTACCGATGCCGTAGTCGATGACGGTCACTCGGGGGCTCATGAGCGCACCTCGAGCCCGCGCGCGGCGAGCCCTGCCTTCAAAGAGCCCATCGATTCGGTCTTGTAGTGCAGGATGCTGGCGACGGCGACGGCATCTGCCCCGCGGTCGAACGCGCTTACGACGTGGTCGATGCTGCCCGCTCCGCCGCACGCGATGACAGGCACCGGCAGCCGCGGGCCGAGCGTCTGCACCAGCTCCAGATCGAACCCCTTGCGTGTGCCCTCGGCGTCGACGGACGTTACCAGCACCTCGCCCGCGCCGAGCTCCACCGCGCGCTGCGCCCACTCGACGACGTCGAGGCCGGTGCGCTCGCGGCCGTTGTCCGTGTAGGCTTCCCAGCCGCCTTCGCGACGGCGTTTGGCCTCGATCGATACGACGATGCATTGCGAGCCGAAGGTGCGGCTGGCTTCGGCGATGAGCTCGGGCCGGCGGATGGCGCCGGTGTTGATCGCCACTTTGTCCGCGCCGGCGCGCAGGAGCTGATGGATGTCGTCGACCTTGCGGATGCCGACGCCGACGGTGAGCGGGACGAAGATCTCGGACGCCGTTCGGGAGACGACGTCGACGAGGTTGTTGCGCTCATAGAGGCTGGCGACGATGTCGATGTACAGCAGCTCGTCGGCCCCCGCCTGGTAATAGCGGACGGCGTGCTCGGCCGGATCGCCGATCACGCGTAGTCCCTCGAGATGGATCCCCTTGACCAGGTTCGGCCCCTTGATGTCGAGCCGGGCGATCACGCGGCGTGGCAACTTCTGCGGATCTGGCTTCATCTCCGTCGCCTCACGCCTATCACGCGATCCGGCCGCCAGCAACGGCAAGCTCTGCCGCGCGCAGGAGTGACGCCGCCACGTTGGACGGCGTGCAGCGTTCGACGAGACGGCGGGAGGCGGCGCCCATCGCGGCACGAGCGTGATCGTCACCCGCGATGGTGTCGATGGCGCGGGCCAGCCCGGCGACGTCGCCAGGCGCGAAGCGGTGACCGTTGACGCCCTGCTCGACGAGATCGATGGTGGCGCCGCACGCCGCCGAAGCGATCACGGGTAATCCGGCCAGCTCGGCCTCGTTGACGACCAGGCCCCAGACCTCCTCGAGCGACGGGAGAACAAACAGATCGGCGAGCTGGTAATAGAGCGGCAGCTCTTCGAGAGGGCGATTGCCGACGAAGCGGAATGATCCCGGCCGCAGCGTGGCGGCGGCGTGTTTCTCCCAGGTGATCCGCATCGCGCCGTCGCCAACGAACAGCAAGGCGACGTCTCTCCCGTCGTGCTGCACGCGCGCGACTGCGTCGATGAGATGATCCCCGCCCTTGCGCTCGAGCATTCGCCCGACGAAAAGCACGACGCGAGCCTCGCCGAAACCGAGGGCTGCGCGCTCGGCGGCAACCCGTGGCTGGGTCCGGGCGACCAGCTCGAGGAAGCGCGCGTTGTCGATGCAATGGTAGGCGGGCACGACGCGCTCCCGCACCGCGCCGAGCGAAACGAGATAGTCGGCGGACGCGCTGCCGTAGCTCGCCCAGGCGTCGCTGTGGCGCACGAGGTATCGCACCGCCGGGCGTGTGGCGCTGCGCTGAAGGCTCGGCTCGTTGGCGGTGCTGCCGGCCCACAAGACGTGCGGGATGCGGCGGCGGCGGCAGGCCAAGAAGGCGTGCCAGTTGGTGAGCGACATCCAGCCGGAGTTGATGACGACGTCTGGTGCGCAGCCGCGCAGGAAGCGGCCGAAGCCTGGGTTGACGTGAAAGGAGAGCGTATCCCAGCGCAAGAGAAGGTTGAGCTGCCGCCCCGGCAGGACGACGCTGCGAAAGGTCGAAGCGGCGCCCGCGTCCCACGCGCGATCAGCTTCGCGCTCGGCGAAGAAGGCGATGGTGAGATCGACGCCGGCGCTCTTCGACAGCGCCTCGAACACCGGCGTCATGTGTGGATTGACGATGTTGTGGAGTAGCAGGATGCGCATCAAGAAACCCGCCGTTCGCGGAGCGCCTGGTGCAGCGCGGTGGCGACGCCGGCGGCGAGGATCGGCACGATGATTTGGAGCCGCTCGAGCGCCCACTCGTTGGCTTGATATGAAGCAACGCTGCGGGCGAACACGGCGGTGCCGATCATGACGATGAAGGGACCGAGCATCGGCGCCAGAAAGGCGAGCCCGCGACGGCGCAACGTCACGAGCGCCAGCAGCGCGAGCGCGGCGAGCGCGGCGAAGTACAACGGATAGCGGTCGACGCTCACGTGGTAGGCCCAGGCCACCGCGTTCGCGCTCTCCTTCGACAAGAGCGCCGGCGTGTGCGGCGCCTGCTGCATGAACGCCTTGGTGTCGACATCGACGTGGAGCGCCGGAAAATCGGGGTGGGTGCGGAGCTGATCGAGCACCTGCACGGTGTGGCCGTTCAGCAGGCGCCCGAGCTCGCCGACGGCGTTCTGCCAGTAGCTCGCGGCCAGCCGTGCGACCACGAGCGCCGCGGCGGTGACGACCCCAGCGTCGCGCAGGAGGCGCTTCGTCCACGTCGGCGACGCGAGCAGCGTCGCGAGCGCGCCGGTGGCGATCGGGATGGCGGCGATCTCCCACTGCGGGCGCAACCAGACCAGCACCAGCGCTGAGCCGCACGTCTCCCACGGACGCATCGGCGAGCCGAACAGCGGCGCCAGCGCCAACTCGGCCCAGATGAGCGCGTAGAAGAGGTTGTTGTAGAAGTAGGTGAGGTGCCAGAGGAAGCGCGTGTCGACGAGGATGATGGCGAAGAAGAGGAGCTTGCCGGGAAGATCGACGTGGCGCAGATGGCGCACGAAGAAGGCGCCGCTCCATAACAAGAACAGCAGCTCCTGGGCCACGTTCGGCGAGAGCAGGTGCAGCGAGCGGTAGAACGCGACGCTGAGGCTGGTGCCGGGTGGATAGCCGAGCACCCAGCTGACCACTCCGTGGCGATAGCCCTCGGTGAGACCGCCGTAGCGGATCGCGAGCAGGAGCACGCGGTGGTACTCGATCTGAGCGTCCCACGCGATGCCGGAATACGAGAGCCCGAAGTAGGCGACGACGAGCGCGAGCAGCAGCAGCACGACGAGCCCGCGCCAATCGCGGCGCGCGAGCTGATAGAGCACCCACGCCGAGGCGCCGAGGAACGTGACGACCTGCAGCCAGCGCCAGGCGGTGAACAGCGCCGCTTCGGTCGGACCGCCGATGCCGAGGAAGGCGATCGGGATCAAGCTCACGAGGAAGAAGACGAGGAACGCGTCGATCATCGGCGCGCCTTGAGCCACAGCCACGCGAAGTTGCTGGGTGGGTAGTTGAAGCCGCGGAAGTCGCGGTTGAGATAGCTGCGATCGACGACGCGCTCGGCGAGCTTCTCGAGGAGCGGGTCGTCGCGCAGGGCGCGAAAAGCGAGCACGACCGCCGACGCGATGTATTCGCCGCGCTCGTCGAGCCGGGAGGAGCCGAGGTCGCGGATGCACGGCAGCGTGCGCACCTCGGACCAACCGAGCTTGGTCCAGGCCACGAGGTACCACGTCGGCAGCACGCACTGCTCGCGCTGCTGATCGAGCCAGACCGCGTCGAAGCGATCGCTGCCGAGCTCGGCGATCACGCGGTAGTGGTCGAGGAACGGATGCGTCGGAAACTCGTGCGCCAGCTCCTTCAGGAGCGCACGCCGCTCCTCGACCGGGTGCGCGTCGACGACCGCACGACGAAAACGCTCGTCGACGGGCCACCAGCGCGGCGCCGGCGTGGTGGTCGGTGCCGCGCGCGGCGCCAGCAGCATCATGCCGAATGGGTGGCCGTGCGGCAGCGGCAGCGTCGGCATGTACGAGACCTCGGCGCCGTCGGCGACCGACTCGACGACATAGCCGGGCAGCGGCCGCTGCAGCCGGCCCTCGCGCGGGAAGGTCCAGACGATCGGGCTCAGGTGGCGCATCTCCATGCGCGTGACGTCGCCGAAGATGTCGACCTTGTTGAGCGGATGGATCGCGCGCACGGCGGTCGGCTCGACGAGGGTGCCGTCGGAGGCGATGAGCCGCGGCGTCGTCGCATCGGCGTAGGTCATCGCGAAGACGACGTCGTACCAGGTCGTGTAGCCGAGCGGCCACATGCTGCCGCCGATGCGCGTGAAGAGCGCAGCGTTGGTCGCCCGGTTGTCGAAGTGATAGGCGATGTCGGGCGGGGCGCCCTCCATGTGCTCGTCGATGGTGAGGCGGGGCTGTGGGTACGGCTCGTTGTAGAGCAGCACGTCGCCGTTGTTGACGAACGCGGAGAGAAAGCCGGCGTTGCCCATCTCGGTATCGGAGTACATCGGGGGCAGCGCCACGTAGAGCGGGCCGTCGAGCTTCCACTCGGCGAGCGAGTCGTCGAGAATCTGCTCGCGGTAGTGATTGGCGATCTTCGGCCGCGGGCGCTTGCGCAGGCGCTTGAGGTTGGTCCACGGCAGCGACGCGGCGAACTCGAGCTTGAGCGTCCGCGCTTCACCGACGATGACGGCGGCGACGATGCACCACAGGACGACGAGCGCGGCTCTCCTCATGGGCGGGTTGCGCGCAAGAAGATGTTGCCGCAGAGGAGACTGACCCGCCACGTGCGCGCGGCGGCGAACACGCCGGAGCCGGTGACCTCGAGGGGC
>Ga0134125_10001614_pt1 | contig 27533 bp, 47 predicted proteins | sample KB31751_FD_96464 | JGI IMG/M metagenome (GOLD analysis project Ga0134125, IMG submission 96464) | Terrestrial soil microbial communities with excess Nitrogen fertilizer from Kellogg Biological Station, Michigan, USA - KB3-175-1 | ecosystem: Environmental > Terrestrial > Soil > Unclassified ... | reverse complement strand
TGGCGGGTGGCAGTTCCACCGGGAGACTGGTCAAGGAGGCGTTCTACGCGCTGCGGAACAAGGTGGCGATGGACGGCTCAACCGTGACGGTGTTCCAGACCGATGACAGCACGAGTGCCTGGACGGCTTCACTGGCGACGGTGAGTGTCAACAGCGGCCTCATTACCTCGGTCGATCCGGGCTGATGTTTCGCCTCGCGCTTAGATTCATCTGGGCATGGGGGGCTGGTGGGGGTGGCGCGCCGCCGCCAGTAGTTACCGAGGGCCCGTTCTGGGTCGCCAGTCATCATGTCCGACCCCACGCGGTCTACCCGATGTACGTCCAACCGCATCACGTGCAGCCGGGCAAGGCCTGGTCCACGGATCGCAGCTTGGAAACCTTCCGATTGGTAGACGAGGCATAACATGGCAAACCAAGGCCCCGCATGGATTCTCACGCATCACACGATTGCGAACCGCGTCTACCCTCCGGTCCCTGCCGTGCCGGTGGTGCAGCCCGGGAGTCAGTGGTCCACCGTTCCGAATGGTGAGACATTCAAGGGAGATGGCAAGTGAACCTCAACTTGGCCCAGATCAGCTCGACGGCGACCGCCTACAATCAGGGCCGGGGAGACTACTCCGCCTCCGAGGCGAGCTTCTACGCGAATATCGCCTTGGTCCAAGTCGCCACCGCGATCCAGATGCAACCCCTAGAGTCCTTGGCGATTTCCAGCACCACGTCCGGCGAGAACCGGATGAGCCTGCCGCCGGATTTCGACTACGTGATCTCGTTGAGTTACCTCACGGGGGCTTCTTCCGGCTTCCCAGCCCTGACGATGCGGGACGCCTTCCTGCTGGATAGCGGGACGACCTTTGCCGGGCCACCCCGAGAGTTTGCCGTTTACTCGACGTGGATGGAACTGGCGCCGATCCCCGACAGCGCCTACAGCCTCCAGTTGCGGTACGGGGCCAAGATTCCCGCGCTGCTCGCCTCTACCGATACCCCGTCCCTGTCGGATCGCTACCACTACGCCGTGGCCCTGAAAACCGCCGAACTGTTGGCGGCGGCGCGAAACGACTCCGAACAGGAAGCATTGAATCACCAGCGGTACATGGACTACATGGGCAGCATCCCCTCGGATCAGGCCTTCCGGCAGCGGGACAAACTGAGCATGGGGGTCAGTGTCCCAAGAGGTCCGTTCGGCTTCTGGCCGCCGAGAGCCTTCTGAACTGGACCGCCCTCAACACCCCCCAAGACTCATGGGGCACCCTCGGCACGTCCCTCTCCGCATGGGGTGGTAGCAGCCCTTCGGTGGCTTCGTGGGACCCCGAGGGGGCGTTTGTTCTGCTCTGGGGCGGCCAGAACAGCCCCACGGCCCCGTGGCTGGCCTCAGGAAGCACGAGTAGCGATACATGGGGCCTTACAGCAGTCGAGCCCTTCCCGCCCGTCTGGGAGCAAACCCGGGGCTTTGGGGAGGGGATTCTTGCGCCCTTGGTCCTGAAGCCCATCGCCCGGGAGCAGTTTCCCATCGTGACGGACGAGGACCGCCCCGCTAACGCTGTCGAGTCCGTATGACGAGCACGTGGACGGCGTGGCAAGTGGGCGATCCCCTGAGTCCCACGTTGCTCAATGCCAAGGATCAGGCGCTCCTCAATTCCACCTTCTCCAACGTGGATATTACCGGCCTGAACAGCCAGATGACGGCGGTGTTGAGTCAGGTCACCGTCCTCAATTCCAGCGTGACCAACCTGAACAGCCAAGTCACTGCCCTGCTCAGCAGCGTCACGATTCTCAACAGCGCGGTCACAAAACTCAACTCGGACGTGACGACCCTCAATTCCAAGGTGACGGCCTTGGAATCGGGGATGACGCTCAACAACACCAGCATTACCAGCCTGAACAGCCTGCTCTCCGGGGCGGGATCGGGATGGTCCAGCGTCAAGTTCGATTATCTGGGCTCCCTGGTTTCCGCGAGCCAGACGCTCAATTTCGGCTCCGGCTTGACGCTCTCCTTGGTCACCGGCGTTCCTACGGTAACCGCAACAGGTGGCGGCGGAGGGGGATCGGGGTTTACCCTCCAGTCCAACGGCTCGACGCTCGCGAGTACCAATACCGTCAACTTCACCGGGTTCAGCATTACCAGTGTGGCGGGAGTGATGACGATTCCCGCGCCTTCGGGGAGTGCGAGTTCGATTCCCGGCCATATCGCAGCAGCAGATCTTGCCGCGCTCAGTTTCTTCCAGCAGAACAGCGCCACGCTCTCACTGGATACTCCAGCCGGCGTAGGAACCTACCTGCTCCCTCCCGTGGGATCGAACCAGATTTCTTCGGCTGATCATACCCTGAGTGCGCCGACATCGGACTGGGTGCATCGCGGACGGTTCTGGCTGCCGGCAACGGACTTGGCGGGCTGGGCGGCGGGGTTGACGATCCGCGAAAGCGGGTCCGGCAAGATGGTGACGCTGTTCATTGTCCGCTCTGGTGGAGCGCCGACCTACGGCCTCCAGATCTGGCGCTGGACCGCCTTCAATAACTTCTCCACCACCATCGCGACCGTGGACCTGACCACCTTCCTCCAGATGCTCGGCAGCTTCACGCTGGAAATCACCAAGAGCGGGAACACCCTCCACTACGGCTACAACATGGGGACCGGCGGCTCTACGATTGCCATTGCCAGTGAGGCGCTGACCGCCTCGTTCACCACGAATGCCGATCGGGTCGGCGTCGGCGCCAATGCCGCGAGCGTGATTACCTCCAGTGTCAACTTCGATTGGCTGAGCTACACAGCATGAGATGCGTTGCCGCGATTCTGGCACGCAACGAAGCGGATCGCTACCTCCGCGACACGGTGGAAAGCCTGCGGCTGCTCTGTGATGAGATCCTGCTGCTGGACGACAACAGCACGGACGAGACCGTAGCCCTAGCGAACAGCCTCGGGGTACGTGTCCGGCTACGCAAAGGGAAACCGATGTGGGGTCAGGAATCGGGGGCGAGACGGGAACTCTGGGAGTGGGGGGCCGGGGTCGCCAAGGACGGTTGGCTCTACATCAGCGACGCCGACCACATCACCCACGCCGATCCCGTCCACTGGAAAACGCTGCTGACGAGCTGGAACGTGGACGCATGGGCCTTCCCGCTGTACGATCTATGGGACAGCCCCGAGACCTACCGGGCCGATGGCTACTGGCAAGGCTACCAGCACCCGAGACCATGGCTATTCAAGCCATCAGTCGCCAAGGGCTTCGCGTGGAACGAGCGGGGGATACACTGTGGGCACGCGCCCAACGCCCCGTGGAAGATCGGGGTATCGGAGCAAGTCTGGATCGCGCATTACGGCTGGATGAAGGCCGAAGACCGTGTGAGCAAGCACTCGCAATATGCAAAAGAATCCGGTATACTGAGCGACTTCGAGAGGGACCACCTTTCAACTGTGTTGGACTAATGACCCATCATGGCCTCCGCGCGGTCTCGGATTACGTCATCGTGCGCCCCGTCCAGATCGACCTCCCCACCAAAGGCATCATCATCCCCGAAACCGCCAAGGACAGGCCCACCCACGGCGATGTCTTAGCCGTGGGACCCGGCAAGTACGAGAAGGGCGTCCTCATTCCCCCCGGCATTGTCGAGGGCGAGCGAGTCGTTTACGGACGGTATACCGGCGTGCCGTACCTCTTGGGGCGCGAGGAACTGGTGATCCTGCACGCCTCGGACATTCTGGCGGTGCTGGTGGAGTTGTGAGCGTCATCCTCCAAAGCACGCCCGATGTGATTCAGCAGACAGTGACGATTGGGTTGGTTATCAGGAAGCCGGTTGCCGTGGTGCGGGCGTGCCTCGCCAGCTTGAAAGCCCAACGGCTACCACGGCATACGGTCGTCAAGTTTCACTTCATACTGGATACCGCCGACCCGCAGGTGATCCACGAAGTGGCGGACCTGTTCCAGCGTCCCGAGCGGGACATCGTGGAGATCGAGGAGCCGGTCGCAGGTGATTTCACCGACGACGGTCCCGACACTCATCATTGGACGCCAACCGCGATGGAACGGGTCGGCGCCTACAAAACCCGCATCCTCAAACGCGCCTTGGCGGACAAGGTGGACGCCGTCTGGCTGGTGGATGCGGACCTGATATGCGACCCCAATACCCTCCGGAGCCTCTGGTATGCGGATGCTCCGGTCTGCTCGGGTGTCTTTTGGACCCGATGGCTCAACAACCCTGCAATTCACAGCGCCCCCCAAGTGTGGCTTCGGCACCCCTACACCCTTGATGGCAGGGGATACCCAGACGTAGCCTCGTTCCGGAGACGGCTGTTGTCAAGACAACTCACACAAGTCTGGGGATTGGGAGCCTGTACCCTGATCCGCCGTCCGGTCTTGGAAGCGGGGGTGACGTTTGATCGGGTGCCCGGTGTTTCGGTTGAGGGACTGATGGCGGGCGAGGACCGGCATTTCTGTATCCAGTGCGAAGCCCGGCACATCCCGATGATTGCGGACCCGTGGCCCCACATCTGGCACTGCTACCACATCGCCGATACGAAGCACATTGCGGCACGGATGAAACAGGTGTCGAAAGTTTCCACCACCAACCCCAAGAAAGTGCGCTGGGTAAGCGTGAGGCTGAGGATGCTGGAGCCGATCCCTGTTGGGCCAAACCAGATGGGCCACGTCTTTCCCCATGTCGTCCGCGCCAGAATCGACCGGGGAGACCTGCTCCCGGACTTGGAAGAACAGATCCTCAGGCATCTGGACGGCCAGCCGTTCGTGGCACAGGTGCATTACCCGGCCCATTACGAGGTCCCCTGGTTGCGGGGAACGAAACGGTTGATGGATGCGATGGTGATCGACAGCAAAACCGGGGACGGGCTACCGGAGATCGAGGATGAACTCTCGGGTCCCTATGACTGGACGACCTACTCACCGGAACAGCAAGCGAGCATGAAGAATGTCTAGACACACGACAGCGACAATCCGCCATTCGATGCGCTCGGTCGCGCCGCGTCGCCGCCTTCGGTTTTTGTCATTTGGCAGGAACACCGTGTATCCGGCCCAGTGGCCCCGATGTGGCAACAAGAGTGTGATCCTTGGGCAACTTGTTGGGGAGATCGAGTGTGAGGTGTGCCTCCGCAACAGATTCAAGCGGGCGGTGGAGAAAGCGAAGGCACTCGATGTCTAGACCCCAGCGCTTGATTCTGGACGACGCCAAGGACGCGCTCTGCCGCAAAGTCTTGCGGGCGGAGATTGACTTGGACGGGTTCGTGGTGATCGACCTGCCGAAACGCTACGCCCAAACCGGCGCCACCAAATTCACCGAAGCCAGTTCCAAACGCAGACTGGACCGCGACGGCATTCGGTATCTGCTGGCATGGCTGCAAGACGCCCTTCCCCATGTGACCGACCATGACTGACACCAGCTCTCAAGCCCCCCGAGGATTGATCGCGCTGACCTCTCCCGGCAGCTACCGGATTGAAACGACGATGTGCCTCTTGGCTGCCGCGCAGCAGGCCCAGCAGGCCGGTCTAGGGCTGGGCTGGCAGCACTTCGGCGGCTCACTGGTGGACAAGGCCCGGAACGACGCCTGTCGGGCGTTGCTAGGCCAAGACGCGGGGTTTGTGTTGTTCGTGGATGGCGACATGGTCTTCCCCGCCGACGCCCTGATGCGGTTGGTCCATACCGCCTACGTCCGGGTCCCGCACTTTGATGTGGTGGGCGGGTATTGCATATTGCGAGGGAATCTTGCACCCAGCATTGATACGGGGACGGGGACATGGGAGAAGCACTTTCCCGGTTCCGGGGTCTTGGAAGTGATCCGAACAGGCGGCGCGTTTCTCTTGGTCAAGCGGCACGTCCTCGAAAAGATGCCCGCGCCGTGGTTCGCCCTGAGGCACCCGATGCGCTGGCTGGACGCGATGGCTGAGGTGGACAACTTCGCCCGAACACGCTGTCACGGGCACAATCCGTTTCGGGAGTTGCCGATCTGGGATCAGCTTCAGCAGGTGGCGTCACAGGACCGACAGAGCGCCAGTACCGCCGAACCGGGCTACGAAGTCGGGGAGGACTCGGGCTTCTGTGATCGGGTGAAAGCGGCTGGGTTTCGGATCGGCGTAGACACAGACCTTGAGATTGCGCACATCGACACCAAGCTGGTTGCGGGGGCGAGTTTCAAGGAACGGATGGATGAGATGGAAACCCAGAGCCGCAGGCTCTATGGCGTGTTAGTCTAGGGGGTTCAATGTCCAGTACCACGAGAAGGGGTAAGTGGAAGCGCCCGCTGCCGATGCAGCGCTGGTGTGCGAAGGTTCGGCTTCCAGAACATTGGAAGGACGAGGCGTGCTGGGAATGGCTCGGTGGCAAGGTGTTGGGCTACGGACAGTTTTGGCCCGTGGGCGACGGGGCGATTCCCGCCCATCGCTACGGATACGAGCGCTTCATCGGGACGATTCCGGACGGACTTCAACTCGACCACCTATGCCGCAACCGTGGTTGCGTGAACCCGGCGCACCTTGAGCCAGTGACCCCAGCGGAGAATCTGCGGCGTTCCTCTTGTCAGATAAGCACAATCAATTCCCTCAAGACGCACTGCCCGGCGGGACATCCCCTGAGCGGAGATAATGTTCGTCATACGAATGATCGCCGCAGGGAATGCAGGACTTGCCGTAGCGCAGCCTATGCGGCCAAGCGGGCCACGTTGAAAGGGGGCGCACCGTGTCGTCTGTAACCATAAATTGGGTGGAGTCCACACCGGCTGACGCCGATGGCGTCAATTTCGGAGCTGGCGCGATCCGCAGCATCCAGACTGCGCTCCGGACTGGACTCGCGCAGGAACACGTCTGGCCCTCCAGTACCGGATTGGCCGGAGGTCACGCAAGAGGATCGGCCCGCGTCTTTGTTGGCCCCCTCAGTCAAGTCAGTAGTGCGGACACCGATGGGCGGTTGATGTTTGAAAGCACCAATAGTCGCCTCTGGTACGTCGGGAGCGAGGGCACGATACTCCTGAGCGGGAGAGCCTACGCCGAGGTCGTGGCCCCTGCTGTCCTCCCCGCCGCCAATCACTGGGCGCTTTCGGCGTTCACGGTCTCCGTCTCGGCCACCAGTACGAGTGTCCAGTGTCCGGGGAACGTGGGCAGCACAACGGCCTTTATCACGGCCACGGTGCAGGGCAGCACGAACACCGCCTCCAACGCCTACGCCACCGTCCGGCTCGCCGCAGGGAACCTCCCGGTCGTGGATGCGTGGAACGCGGGCGGATCGGTCTACTCCGGGACCACCGTGACCGTCAACGTACTGGCCCTGAGCCTCGAATCGTAATGCGGTCCAGCTTGTTCGGGCACGCGTATCGGCGCAACCCTGAGTCGAAGGTGACCTATCAGGTCTTGGAGCCCACGGCGGGCTTCTCGCTCGCCCAGCCCCCCACGGATTTGCAGCCCGGTCAGACACCATACTCCCAGAACTTCCTCATGCGGGAGGGGGGACTCGAACTGCGGCCCACGCTGAACAGCTACGTCAGCAACCCCCAGCCCCTCGACTTCATCACCGGCTGCGAAACGATTGTCTCCAGCGTGGCCTCCCATTTCCCACTGGCTTCTGGAACCACGACGTTCGCCTACTACTCCAATGGGAGCTGGTCGCGGCTCTCCTATGTCTCGTCGGCGGGGACGATTGCCTATCCGCCTTCTGGAACCACGAAAGATTACTACGACATCATCCAGACCTACGAGCCCGGTGTGGATGACATGATTGCGGTGATGGGATGCGAGAGCTACCAGACCCTCTTCTGCTGGCAGTCGGGGGCCACAATTTTCAGTAGCATCACGAGTGCGCCGAGAGCGAAGTTCGTGGCGGATTACGACAACTTCGTGCTCGCCTTCAATGTGCGAGACGTAGGCAGTTCGCAGAGCAAGTACGCCCAGCGCGTGCAGTGGTCAGACCGTGGCGCGCCGCTGACATGGGCGTTTGGTGGTTCCAGTCTGGCGGGGTTTGAGGACTTGTTGGATGCGAAGGGTCAGGGCACCCGGATCATGCGAATGGACGACCGGGTGATACTCTTTTTCGAGGACGAGATATGGCAAGGTGTCCGTGCGGTCGGGAACAGCTCTTTCGCGTTCTCCCCATACGACAGAACGATTGGCACCCCCTATTCGTGGACGGTGGCCCTCACCCCATTGGGGCTGATGTTCCTTGGCAGGGATTTGATGGTATACCTACTCCCCAAGGGTGGCGGGCCAGCTACGCCGATTGGATACCCTGTCCGCCGCCAACTCCAGAATCGGCTCGACACCCCGCAGAAGGCGTGGGCCGTCTACGACCCTGATACCCGCCATTACCGGCTCTACTACCCGATTATCGGCGGAACCGGGTTACCCCAAGAAGTGCTGTGCATCAATCTCGGGGAGAATAGCTGGTCGCCGTGGTCCTACATCCACGCCACGGGCAGTTTCAACCTGACTCGCGGGTTCGTGAGCTACAACGATCAAACCACGAGCAGCCTGAGTTGGGGCGGGGCCACCTTCCCGTGGAACAGCACGCTCTCGACGTGGGCAGATTTCGCGGTGGTATCGGGGCAGTTCTCGCGCCGGGTCGCGGCAGGGACTAGCGACGGCACGATGTACGTCGAGTCCGATGGCACGCAAGATGGCCCGATCCCGATTACCGCCACCTGGAGAAGCCAAGGCCTTGGAGGAGACAGTCCTCGCAACATGAAGGTACTGCAAGAGGTGCGGTGCGATTACAGCAATGCCGGGATCGTGAACAGCAACCTCACGATTGCCGCCTCACGCGATGTGGGGAGTACGTTCGATCCCGCCGTAAGCGTGACCCTCCCGCCCAGCGTGTACGAGCGCAACGTCGTGGGCCATGTCTATGCCGTGGGCCAGTACCCCGTCTTTCAGGTGCAGATGAGCGACAACGCGGTGCGGTTGCTGCGGTTCCAGACGCAATACACCGTGGGGGGCAGTTCTGCCTAAGCTCAAGCAGCCGCCGTCCTACTTCACCGGCCCCGCCTTCCAGTACCTCTCCGAGATTGCTGCCGCGATCAACGGCCTGCCCACCGTCTCCTATTTCACCCAGCAGGACCCCAACGGCATCCTGCAAGGCTTCGATGGGGATGTGGCGATCTACAACGGCAGCACCAGCACGCTGACCCGGATGTGGGTCAACATGAGCGACCAGAGCAACCGCCCGAGTTTCCAGAGCTGGCGGCTGCTGAGCTGGGGGACCGCGACAGGCGGAGGAGGCGGATCGGCGGCCACGATGCCGGTGGCGTTCCACTTCGCGCTCTCCCCCGATACGACTGGCAAGTGTTACTGGGGCCCACAGGTGAGTTTCTTCTCGACGGCGATTGCGCCCTTCGCGCAGGTGCTGTCATTTGGCACCGGCAGTGTCAGCAGCGCCCAGTGCATTGGTATCCTCAGTCCCGGCCCGAATCCAACCTTCGTCTTGCGAACGACCTCTAGTGGGGCCTCGCAAAGTGTCTGGGGGTTGCGGTACTATGTCGGGTCCAAGGGGTCGAGTGGTGCACCGACGAGTTACACCGAGACCCTGAGTGGCGTCAACGGAGCCAATGGCGGGAATTACTCGGTCGTGACCTTCACGCCGACCGCTGGGAACATCTCGCTCAATGATGTCTTGCAGATCGAGGTGGCGCGCACCGATGGCAGTAATGTCGGCATCGGCTTCGTGCATACCGCGCATGTGGTGCCCTGATGCTGGGGATGAGCCCGAGTGCGACCACGAACAACGGCGAGGGGTTCCGGATGAACCTGCCGTTGTCCTCGATGACGACGGGCGACGTGCCGTTTCCCGCCCAGCCCCAGCGGACCATGATGGGCTGGCTCTACACCGGGACCACGCTAGACGATGGGGGATCGGGGCCGTATGCCATCTGGGGCCGGAGCCTGAGTTTCATTGCCCACGTCGATGACGGCCACTTGGAATTGAGCGGGGAGTACGTGACCACCGACGTGTTGGGTCCGACGAGCCAATACACCGTGATTGCGTTGGTGGATATCGAAAGCGCCACCAGTTACTTCGGATTGGGGGAGCGCATCTTCATCGCGTCCACCTCCAGTGGCACAGACCGAGGGGCGTTGTTCAGTTCCGTCACCACAGCAGGCGCCGATTACCACCTCTATTTCGGGGACGCCACCCGACCCGCCTCCGAAGTGACCTACGCCACGTTCGTGCGCGGCAAGATCAGCCAGGACGTGAACGATGACCAGCGCTTTATCGGCACGGTGGCGGACGGGCTGGGCTATGCGTGGGGCCCGCAGACGATCGTTCCGAGAGCCCTGAGTCTTGGCGAGATCCGCGATTTCCAGTTCAGTCCCAGGGCGTTACCGGGGTGCTTTCTCTATTACGACCCGAATGCCCAAGGGCAGAGCGCGCAATTTGCCACGTTGCCCGAACGCAGCGGCAAGGGCATCCCGAGCTCCATGAGTGTGGCGAATGCCGACCCGATTCCGTTCGTGACCAGCCCAGAACCTGGCTATCACCGCATACCATCAGGAGTCTGTGGATGAGCACCTTCGGAGATATTGCCCAGATTGCCGGGGCGGGGATCAGCGCAGCAGGCGGAGCGGCCCTAGCCTTGAAACGCTACATCAATGGCGGCATCAAGCGGGTAGAAATTGGCAATGACCGGATGGAAGTCAAGCTGGACCAGCATATCGTCCAGACCGCCGACAACCTGAAAGAGATTACCGAGAGCGTGGGCGAGGTGCGGGAGCGAACAGCGGGGATCGAGGGGATGCTGGGACTACGAACCAACGACCGACGCCAGAGGCCACGGCATGAGCCGTGACCCCCAGCCGGAGTCGTCAGGCGCTTGGCGCGGGAAGCTCGGCCTGCACCGCCGTCTTGCTGGCCGCAACAGCGGTTGCAATCCGGGCGCCGAGGGCGTTCACGGAGTCGATGGCCGACTGCGGAATCCCGCCCGCTGCGGTCAGGGCCGCGAGGACCTTGGCGGTTTCGTCGGTGATGGTCTGACCGAGGTCGGTGAACTCGGCGTCAATCGCGGTGCTGATGGCGGCAACGGCTGCGTCGAAGTCTGCTTGTGTGGGCATGTCGTGGAGCCTCTCAAGGACGTGGATAAGGGCGTGCAGGATCAACCGGGAATCGGGCTCGTCTCTGGAGTGCAGCATCCTACGCAACTCGTCAAGCATCGTCGCCCTCTTTCGCAGAACCAGAATCTACATCAGCGGTACGCCGTCGCGCTAGCGGAGGTTGCATGAGCTTTCCACGCGCCCTCGGTTTCACGGCCCGATGGGAGGGCGGCTTCTCGGACGATGAACTCGATCCGGGGGGACGCACCAATGTGGGCATCACGGAAGCGAGCTACCAAGACTGGCTGCGGAACCCGGAAGCCGATGTGCTGGACATCACCCCCGACCAAGTGGTGAGTTTCTATCGCGGCTGGTGGAACCGCAACGGCTGTGTGGGGTACGACCAACTGGATGAGCGCATGGGCATCCTCATGTTCGATGCCAGTGTGCAACATGGGGGCCCGATGGCAATTCGGTTCCTCCAACGCGCCCTAGGCGGATTGACGGATGACGGCGTGTTTGGCAGGCTGACGTTCAACCGGATGCACGATGTCTACGAAGCCACCCCGCAGACGTTACTGGACGATCTCGTGAGCGAACGCAAGGCCCACTACATCGCCCGAAGCCTTGCCCCCGGCATGATCCGATGGCTTCATGGCTGGCTCGGTCGGGTCGAGGACTGCGGACGAGTCGCTGACGCGCACCCCGCAGACTTGGATCTCGTGGTGCGTGGGGCGCACGACGGGGCGAAGCTGCCGATGGTCTTGCCGGGGATACCGTGACCGCCCTAGCCGAACCGCCCGCCGAATCCGTCGTCGCCGCAGGCAAGTACCTCGCCGTTCTGTTTGATCCGACCCGTGGCTGGGGGGAGTACGTCGCCAAGCTGGCCGCCAAGTACCCGCACTGGATCAGCAGCCCCACGGCTCCCGAGGATCGGGAACGGGTCTTGTTCGGCATGGTCACCAACCCGATGCACTTGGCATGGGAGGTCTGGAAGGACGCCGAACTGGTGGGCATCATCCTCCTGACCGACATCTCCCCGCTCGTAGATGCCCGGATGCACTTCGCCTTCTTCGACGGGAACCTGATCGGCAAGACAGGCCTTCTGCGGCGGTTCCTTGCATATTGCTTCACCGACCTTAGATTCCAGAGGATTTCGGTGCAGGCCCCGGTCTTTAGCACCATCATGTTGAGTTACTACCGTCGCAAGCTCCGCTTCAGATACGAGGGGGAACTGGCGACGAAGAAACACCAGATTGTCGCGCAATGGCGTCGGCAGTCTCCTGGCGAAAACGTGAACGTCTGGATTGCCTCGGTGGGATCTCGGCGGGAGCGGGCGCACTGGCACGAAGGACAGTGGCACGATGTCCTCTGCCTGAGAATCACGGCGCCGGAGTTCAACCAAGGAGACCCATGCCCGCCGCTGCCGTCATCCCCGCCGCCGCAGGAATCCTCGGGCCGATCATCGGCCACGACCTAGGTAGTACCCCGACCCAAACACCGGGTACACCGCAAGACTTGTTGCCGATGCGGCACCAGCAGATCGGTTTGCTCAACTACCTGCTGGGGATGGGACCCGATCCGCGCACCTCCGGCGTTCCGGCCAACATTGCCTCCGATCCGCAGTATGCCCAGCTCCTCAAAATGTCCCAGATGCCCGGCCTTCCCGGTGAAGCGGGCAAGAAGGGGCTGGCGAAACTCCAAGCCGCGTTGCCGCCTTCGGGCCAGAACCCACTCCAAGGCATGAGCATCTACGGCGCCCAGCCCCAGCCACAGGCTCCGGTCTATGGACCAGCCGGTGGGGGGATCGGTGGCACCACGGGCCTCGCCCAGCCACACTTGGCCGAAGGCGGAGTGGTGGACTACCAGAAGGGCGGTCCGGTTCACGGCAAGGGCACGTCTACCTCGGATTCCATCCCCGCCAAGTTGAGCAACGGCGAAGGCGTCCTCAATGCAGGGGCCATGCAACAGCCCGGCATGGCCGACGCGCTAGCGCTCCTGAACCACTTGGGCCAGCAGCACCACTTGGCGCAGGCCAAGGCGCACATGGAGGCGGCGGCGGGCGGTCCTCCGCAGGCCCACATGATGCCACCGGGATTGCAACAGGTTTTACAGGCCCACGGCATCGGCCCCCAGCACTTCGCCTTCGGGGGAACGGTCGGGACGATCACCAACCCACCGAGTACGGGTGCGGCTCCGATGCCGACTCCAGCTCCTGCGAGCCCGACGATCAACGTATCGTCTCAGCCGCGTCCGGTGACCCTCGGCCAGCCAGCAACCAGCCCCAGCATTGATCCGATGCCCCCTCCGCTCGTCGGAAACGGCTCTACGGGCGCTTCGCAGGGTGGCGGGGTCCAAAGCCCCCAGCAACGCCTCGAAACGCTCTACGGGCCACTGGGGATCACCCCAAGTGGGTTGCAGAACCAGGCGACCAACGCCTATTCCCAGTTCCTGAACCAGCCGAGTCCGGCAGATCGAGCGGCGAATACCACGTTGCCGCAGTTGCAGCAGAACCTGACCGGCAACCAGAGCACCCAAGGGGCCATCAACGGCCTCATGGGATTGCAGACCGGGGCCGGAGCCGATGTGACCGGGAGACTGGGGCAGATCGGGCAGGGTGGTGGTTCTCAGACCGGCAGCATGGGCCTTGACCAAGTGTTGCAATCCTTGGGGCAGGGGACCAGCGGGGGACAGGATATGCTCTCCCGGTTGGCGAATATGTTTGCGGGCGGACAGGTGGGACAGGTCAACGGAACCGGAGCGCTCGATCCCACCGCGAGAGCGGCCCTTTCGCAGTTGGCGCAGAACAATCCGGGACAGGGGATCATCCAAGCCTTGCAACCCTCGTTCCAGAACAACCTCGCTGCTGCCGATCAGGTTGGGGGACGGTTTGGCACCTCGAATGCTTTGGGCAGACAGCAAGCCACCAACGCTTTCAACCAGACCGCGCAACAGGCGTTGCAACAGGGTGCGACCCAGCAGATGCAAGCCGCGTCCAGTCTCGGTGGACTGGCGAACGACGCGAACGCGCAGAACCTGCAAGCGGCTATTGCGAGTGCGGGCAACCAACTCGGCGGCCTCAACAGCGCCGTCAATGCGGCAGGTCAGATTGGCAACCAGCAGCTCGGAGCCACGGGGCAGAGCATCAACGCCCAGCAGGGGCTGAACCAGAACACCCTGAGTGCGCTAGGACAACTGGGTGGGTTCAACCTCGCCGGTCAGGGCCAGCAAGCCCAGAACCTGGGAACCGCAGGGCAACTCGGGCTCGGGCAGGGCAACCTCGGGAACAACGCGGCTGGACTCATCGGCAACATCGCCGGGCAGCAAGGGAGTCAGGATCTCAACACCGTCAATAGCGCCTATGGTGCAGGCGTGAACAACACCCAGCAGCAGAACCAAGGCCAGCAGACCACGATCCAGCTCATCAACCAGTTGCTGAACCAAGCGCAGGGGGCGAGCATCGGAGGGCCCACGGTGAGCACACCCGGACTCGGCACGCAGGAGGCCAGCGGGATTGCGGGGATGCTGCCGTTCCTGTCGCAGTTGCTCGGCAAGAGCGGTAGCCCAAGCGGCACACCGGTTTCTGGAGGGAACGCGGGGTACTACGGATGACCGGCCCACGGATTGAGCAGGGACCCAGCCTTGCCCCGTCTGGTGTGATCCAGAATCCGGGGATCGGGGAGATCTTCGGACAGGGGCTGTCGAATCTGGCCCAGTTCCTGAACCAGCAACAGCAGCAGAACCAGCAGCAGCAGAACTTCCAGCAACAGATGGGTATGCAGCAGCAGCAGCAGGCCTCCACGCAAGCCGTGCAGGCGGCACAGGTGGCGGAGTCACAACAGCGGCTGGCCCAGCAGCAGCTTGCCCAGAAGCAGGCAGCCGAGGAAGCCCTGCGGAAAGCCTCTGTTGTCTCGAACTTCAAGGAATACCTGACACCGGGCCCGGACGGGAAGGCGCCAGCCGAACAGGACATGAGCCCCGCACAGGTCGAGTCCTACCGGCGTGCCTACGCGATTGATCCAGACGGCACGAGCCAGCACCTCCAGGCGCTCATGGCGGGCGCTCCGGTCAAGTATGCCAAAGGGGACATCGGCGTAAGTCCCCTGACAGGCAAGACGGTTGTCACCAACGCAGGCCCACTAGACGTGGGGACGGACTTCACCGCCCACCAGCAGGGGTTGGGCTACGGCAACATTCCCTTGGATAAGTTGACGACCGAGCAGAACAACCAGATTCTCGCGGCGATGCAAAAGACCAAGGCTGCCGGAGCGCAGAAAACCGTCGTGCAGCTCGGGGAGAACGCGATGGCCGGGGCGATGGGGCCGCTCCTCGCCAAGAACATCGAGGCGCGGTACAACAGTGCCACGAACGCCGCGAAAGACATCGGCATTGCCACCCATGCCCTCGGGTTGATGAACACCGGCCCGGTAGGGGCGGGTGCGCTCCTGCCCGCGTCCCAGACACTCGCGGCCACGCTCCAGAGCATGGGCCTCGACCCTGACCCCAAGAGCGTCCGCACGGCCCAAATCATCAAGGACCTGGCGAGCCGCGTCATCCCGATCGCCCGCGAGATGACACAGGGCGGTGGCGGAGGGAGTGCAGGACGGCTGATGAGCAACGAGGTCGAACTGGCGAAGCTGGCGGCGGGCAACCTCCGCAGCACCTCGCCGCAGGCCATCAAGAACCTGCTGGAGGATGCGGTCACCACAAACACCTATGCGATCGGGCAATACAACGCATGGCTCAAGAGCCAGAACCCCGATCAGTATGTGCCGGGGGCCAACACGAACCTGACGGTCAAGCCGTCCGACTTCATGCCGCCGCCGCCAGACGCGCCGAATAACCAGACAGGCACCGGGAAGGCCGCGCTCTATCAAGGCTGGGGTATCCATTGACCGCCCCATTTATTCCTGGTGGGCTGGCGAGTATGCCTACGCCCAGCATCACGCCACAGACCACCTTTCCCGGTCCTCTTTCGCAGTCGCCAGCCGTGCAATCCGGTGCTGGGGCACGTCCGCCCGCTGGCGAGATCATGGCGACACTGAAGCGAAACATTGACAATGCCGTGGACTCTGGCGACCCCACCGCCGCCGACGCCACCAACCAGTCCTATCTCCAATCCATCGGTCTAACCAAAGACCAATGGCTTGCGGTGGCGAACGCCTACCGTGGCAGCAAGGACAACTCGCTCTCGCAACTGCCCAAGGATGTCGATGTCACGACAGGTGCCCCGATGCAGTGGCGCGTGGCGTTGGCGAGTACCAGCAATCCCGCCGATAAGATGGTGATGCTCCAGAAGCTGCTCCAGCAGAACGGCCTCAACCCGCGCAGCGTCCAACCATTCGGCAAGAACAACTTTGCGTATCAGGGACCGAACGGGCCGATGCTGTTCGATGAGGTCACTCGCGACCCACTGCTCGGTGTCCTTCCGGTTCCGACGCTCCGCGATGTGGTTGAGTCCGTTCCCACGGCTGCGCGGGGTGTTGGGATGATGGGCGGCGCGGCCCTAACCGCCGATACGGGTCCCGGAGTAGTGGGCGGGGCGGCGGTTGGCTCTGAACTGGTTGGCGGCCCGATTGAAGCGCTGTACCGTCTACTCGGTGGGGTGCAGGGACCGGGTGCGGTGGCGGACGTGCGGAACGCCGTAGACCAGATGGGCGAGGCGGCAGCGACCCAAGCCGTGTTCTCTGGCCTCGGTGCTGCGGCTCCGATTGTCGGCAAGATGATGGGCATGGTGCCGTTCGAGAAGGGCGCAGCCAAGACCAGTCTCGGGGATATGCTGGCGGCCACCCGAAAGGCCAAGGTCCCAGCCTCCCTCGGGGAATTGCTCCAGAATCGGGCGTTGCAAACGATTGAGAACTCATTGCGCCAGATGCCCGCGAGCGCGAATGTCATGGCCCGCGCGGATGCCAACACCTTCGGCGCCATGCAGCGCGCAGCGGCGGATATGTCCAGCGCTTTTGCTGGAGGCAGAACCGCGCAGACCGCAACCGCCTTCAACCAAGGGCTGATGACGGCAGGCAAGGATTACATCGCCCGCTTTCAGGCCACTCGGCAGGGCATGGACGACGCGCTCACGCAAGCACTGGCCGCGAGCCCGGCAACCGCCCGTGGTGTGCCGATCCAGAATGTCGAGTATACGCTGAGTCAGATGCAGATGGCTGCCGAGAAGTCCGCCACGCAAGCCGAGGTGCTGGGTCCGGTCATCAAGGAAGCGCAACGGCTGGTCCAGACCGCGCAGCAGAACGCGGCCATGACCGGAGGCACCGCCCACGTTGTCCCGATGCAGGACCTCTTGACCGAACGCCGGAACTTCGCCGACGCCGCAGGGTTTGGAGGACCTCCGGGGGAATACAAGCCGGACACGATCCAGGCGTTCCGCGATATGTGGGCTGCGATCCGGACGGACGTACAGGACGGTGCCACACTGGCGGGCCCGGATGCGGCGGAACTCAACCGCGTGCATGACGCCTATGTGACGATGGCGCACGACAACAAGAACTTCGCCAACTTCTCCCAATTCCAGCAATGGGCGCAACTGTCGCAGGGCAAGACGCCGACGCAGTGGGCCTTGGACCTTGCGAGCCAGAAAGACGCGCCCGGCGCGATTCAGGCCATCCGGTCGAATGTCCGTCCGCAACAGTGGGATGACATTGTGGGAGCCGTGGCGCAGGACATGGGCCGCGCCCCGAGTACCGCGCAGTCGGCGGCGGGCGGGGATGTGTGGAGTCCGACCGCCTTCAAGGCCAACCTCGACAAGCTGCGGGGCATCAAGGATCAACTGTTCGGCAACACCAGCTCGTCCACGGCGTTTGACATGATGCAGAACAACGCCAAGCTGGCCGATGGATTGAGCGCCAGCTTCAACAGCTACAGCCGTGCCCAAGCAGCGGGAGGCGGATTGATGGGGGCCTACTCGATGCGGGAACTGGGGTCGGTGCCGATCGGGATACTGGTGGGGATGGGGACGCACAACGCGCTGGAGGGGGCCGGGGCTGCTGCCGCCTCGATGATTACGCCCTATGCCGCTGCGAAGATGCTGACCAATCCGAACGTCAACCGCGTCATTGCCACGTTCGTCAACGGGCTGAGTACGGCAAGCAAGATGCTGGGCGTCAATGGGGCGGCGAAGTTCACGCTGGACAACGGGCCGAAACTGGTCGCCCGGATGTATTCGTTGCAGAGGCTTGACCAGACGATGAAGGACCCGATTGACGAGTACTTGAGAGCGCTCCAAGGTGCGGGCTTTCCGGGAGCCGACCCGACGACCTACGACCGGCTTTCCACCCCCACGGCCACGTACCAGCCTAGACCCTAATCACCGCCCATACATCGGCCTCCGGCAGTAGCAGCACGTTTTCTTCCTCAGCTTCTAGTGTCCGTCTCGGTGGGGTGAGTATCCAGTCGCCGGGCTGGAACTCATAGGCCATCCCTTCCTCGTCCACCGCTGGTCCGCCAGAGCGAACCACCTCGTAGGTCCAGCCCGCGATCCGTTGCTGGCTTGTGGCCGTGATGTAGAGATGGCCGATCTTATCCTCGGTCTCGATGCGCTTGACCAGCAACCAGCCCTTGGACGGCTTCCATGTCATTGGGTCGCGCCGAGTTCATACCCAGCCGCCGCCCCCTCAATGATGGCGAACAACACCTCGTCGTTTTTGGGGAGCAGGAGCCATGAAGCGAACATGGAGCTGGAGTAGGCTTGCCAAAGTGCCGCCGCCTGCTGGGGCGTGAGCCAATCGACCAGCCCCACGATGCGGGCACAGTCCTCTGGGTACTCTCGGGCGCGTTCGGGGTCTACCGGCCACGAAAATGTCATGTTGACAATATAGGGACACTTGGCGACATTGCTAGTATGGTCTACGCCAAGCACCCCGACTGCCCGAACCACTACGACTTCCCAAGCGTCAAGGACGAGCCGCCGCACGTGCATCGTGCGTGTGACCGTTGTTTGCTGCTCTATATCCTCGACCGAATAGAACCACGGTTTCCAACGGGATTTGGGGCGCTCAAGACGTTCATGGAAGGGATCGGCCCAGAGGATGATCGCGCGAAGGCAAGCATACCATGAGGCGCGTCGCCGTCACCAAGCTCCAGATCCAGGAATGCCGCCAGCGACTCGGGTCCGGCTGCTCGGTTCCCGATGTGGCCGAAGCCTTGGGTGTTGCGATCCCCACGGTCCGCCGTCGCCTCTCGGCGCCTGAGCTGCATGAGTGGGCCACGGCCTACCGCCAGAACCGGAAAGACGGGTATCTGGATCGCGCGATCAGAAAGCTCAAGATCAAGGCGCTGGCGCTCAACAAGTTTCCGACCGCACGAGAAGCCGGAATCCACACCACGGTCCTGACCAAGTGCGGCGGATACAACGCGATTGCCAGAGCCGCAGGGTTTACCCCACGTGGGCGAAAGAAGGTCGCGTGATCGCTGGCGTCATGGTTGGCATGGTGTTGTGCGGAGCCATGTTCGGGGTTCTGTATCTTCGCACGGGCGGCTGGCTGGAACAGGACTTCAATCTCGGCTATCGCCTTGGCCGCGAACACGGGCGAGAGGAAGGGAAGCTGCTGGACGCCATCACCAAAGGGGCGTTACACGCGGCGTTTGCCAAAGGAATCGAAGCTGGACGGCAGAGCGAAATCGACGCCGCAGACGAGTGGAAACATGGCTGAGCCGTCCTCGGCGGACTACGAAGAGATAGGCCGCATCGTAGTACGATTCGCGGGCCTTCCCGACGACGTTGGGACTGTCCGCCTTGTCGCGCGGAATGGCGCCCCACCCGAAATAATCGCAACGGGCGTCCAATGGTATATCAAGCTCGCGGCAATGCTGCCCGAAGCTGGCCGCCGCATGAAGCTCAACGAAGTGGTCGTAGATGACACCATTGGCTGAACCATCCCCGTTGCGTGACAAGATATGTGTTGAGGTCTTGCCGCAAACCGAACGCTCCAGTGTCTTGGTTACGCTGACCCGCGAAACACCAGTGCGACGCTGCAAGGTATTGGGTGTGGGGCCGGACGCGGATCAGGGGTTGCTCGGCAAGACCGTCTTGTGCAACATTCTCAGCGCACAGTCTTTTGGCGAACACCTGGTCTCACCAGAGAACGCCGTCATTGCTGTCTTGGAGGACTAAATGCAAGCAGGCAAGGGGTGGATCGCCGGAGCCGTGGGCAAGAAGGGCGCGCTCCACAAGGAAATGGGCGTCCCCGAAGGCAAGAAGATCCCAGCAGGACGACTCGCCAAAGCCGCGAAGGCCGGGGGAAAGTTGGGTCAGCGCGCGCGACTTGCCGAGACGTTGAAGGGCTTCAAGAAGTAGGTTCCAGCGATTCAAGGAACGCCAAGGTTGCATCGGCTTTCTTGTCGCTTGCACGCCTGGCAATGGCGTGGATGGCCTCGATGAAGCACGAGCCCTTGTAGTTTCTGGCGCCCTCGGCTGCCATCTGCGCCTCATCAAAGGCGCGGATCATCGCCACCAGCAGTCCGCCTTGTTCCTTGGTCACGCCACGATCTCCGCCAGCCAATCCGCAATCCGTTCGCTGGCCTTGCCGTCTCCATAGATTGTGCGATCTACCCACTGGAGATTGACCGCGTCGCTCTCCGCAATCCGCTGGACGTGTTCTAGCAGGGATTCCGCTGTCGTCAGGTCCCAACAGAACGACCCCTTGCCAAGACATTCTAGCCGGTCGGTCACGGTACGCGCCTGAATTGATGGCGTACCCAGCGATTGGGCTTCCTCCACGACGCCGCCGCTATCGGTAATGACGAGCCGGGCCAGCGACAGGCATCCTGCGAAATGGGCTGCCTGCATCGGAGGCTCGGGTTGAATCGGAAGGCCCGCTGCTTCGCTTGCCGCCCATCCGTTGGGGTGGGACAGCCAGCGCACGGTTGCCGGATCAAAGACTTGGCCGATTGCCTCAACGATTGCTCGGAACCGCCCGCGATTCTCGCGACGATGCAGCGTAAGGTAGATCCCATCCACCGGCACGCCGACGCCCGTCTGTGCCCGTTCTCTCACGCTTTCCACGACAGGGGAGCCGGTCATCCGGATGTTCTCGGTCCGCAATTCAGCCGAGACAGACCACTTCCCGTCCGGTTGTCGCTCGATTCGCCCCACCACTCGTTCCATGATAAGGTTGCGTTTGTTGTGTTCCGTCGTGCAGGCATGGTAGGTCGCGATCTGGCTTATCATGCGCCTTAGACCTTCTTCGGGAAACGGAGAGTCCAGACGACCAGAGCGTACACCGGCTTCCACGTGGAAGAGCGGCACGCCCTCCTTGAACCATGCCACCGCGCCCTCGAACGCAGTCTCGGTATCGCCCTGTACCACCACAAGGGCCGGTGATGTGTTCTTGCCGTGTGGGCAGTCCAGTTTTAGGCCGCCGAGAAGGTCTGGAGACTGATTGGTACAGGTGGCCTCAATGTCCAGCCCCCGCGCCTTGCATGCTTTCACGATGGGCGCGAGCTTCAAGGCTTCGGGGCGAGTCCCGTAGACCATTAGAATAGTTCTCATAGAGAGAAGGTATTGTGTCCGTAGGCAAAACGCTACTGCTGGGTATCGGAGCTGCATTGGTCATCGCGCTGCTCGGAGCCGCCTTGGTCTATTTCGTCAAGACCAGCACCCAGCAGCAATTCGACGCCTACCGGCGTCATGGCGACAGCCTTGCCACGGTCCAAGCCCAAGCCCTCCAGCGCCACGAGGACAGCGCCTTAGCCCAGATTGGGCTCCTGGTCCAGTCCTCTGCCGTTCACGCCTCCCAAGGGCAGCAGCGGGACACCGTGATACGTCTGGATAGCGCGACCAATGCCGGACTCCGAGCTGACCTCGCCTTGGCTCGGACGGCCCTGGATAGCCTGCTCAAATACCCGAAGCTCGTCTCCGCCGATTCCGGCCAGATCGTGAACTTGACCAGCGCCCGCAATAGCTGGCGTTCCGCCTTCAATGACCAAGCCCAAGCCAATGCCCAGCTCGTCGGACTCCACGCCAGCGATACCGCGTTTCGGGCCGAGTTATTGGCGCAGATCAAGGCGTTACCCAAACCCCCGAGGGGAAGTCTTTGGTCGTTCCTGTCCCACCCGAAGCCGTATGCGCGGGGCGGCTACCGTTTCGATCAAGACAGCCTCAACCGGGGACGGTTTCTGGAGGCGGGGGTGTGCTGGGGGTGTTGACAAAAGAAAACATCTAGTGTAGCTTCCTTGGGACTCGCAACCCGAGGATAAGATGTTCAGTTCCCCGCAGGTCGATCAGATCATGCCCGCGCTGGTCAATCTCCAAGCCGCGCTCCCGGCCATGCACAAGGACTCTGAGAACCCACATTTTCGGAGCGCGTACACCAGCTTCGAGAGCATCCTCGCGGAAGTGTTGCGGCACACGCCTGAACTGGGCTTGTTTGTCACGCAGGGCGTGACCGAAGCGGATGATGGCGGCTCCAGTATTGAAACCCGCCTCTACCACGTCTCCGGCCAGTGGATCGCCAATGCGGTGCGGATGCCACTCGAAAAGCCCACCGCCCAATCTGCTGGCTCTGCCCTCACATACGGGAAACGCTATGGACTGGCCGCCATCTTGGGCGTGCGGTGTGGGGATGAGGACGATGATGGGAACGCGGCGACCGCCAGCAATCTCGGCAAGGAACGGCCCAAGCCCATGTCCAACGTCGTCCCCCCCCTCACCAAGGCCATTGAACGAGTGGCCGCGATGGGTGAGACGAAACGCCAAGGCCCCGGTAGTGTCGGCGGCATCCCGAATAGCTGCCCCAAGTGTGGCGGCAAGGTCTGGTCCAATGTGGCGAAAAAGGCCAGCGGAGAGTTCAAGGCCAGCTCTCCAGATTGGCAATGCGCCGATAAGTCCTGCAAGACCGGGAAGTTCCGCACCGGAGGCTGGATTGATGATTCAGTGAAGGTCGGACCCGGAGAAGCAGGAGGGCCGGGAATGCCCGGAGGCAGCTTCGATGAGTTGCCTGAGGCGCTGCGGGATGAAGATTGGGAACGGGTATGACATACGTCATCGAAAAGAACGTGCCGATGCCAGTGCGCCGTGGAGCGTATCCGATTGCCGAGATGGAGGTGGGCGACAGCTTCTTCTTTGACGGCGACGAGAAGAAGGCGCGAGCGGTTCGTTCCTCTGCCTTCAATCTCAAAGACGGCCACACCTATGTCATTCGGGCCGTGGACGGCGGCTATCGTCTGTGGAGGACTGCGTGAACTGGCCGGATACTGGCGGTCCGCTCTCGGTTCGACTCCTCGGGTCGGCCATTCTCCTAGCTGTCTTTCTCGGCTGGCGCTATCGCTTTCGTCGCTGGGACCAGCAAGACGCCAACGAACGCTACGAACAGTTTCTCAGGCGGGGCCGATGAAGCCAACCAAAGAAGAGCGGGAGTTTCTGCTGGAGTGCGCGAGGGTCTGGGATCGCGTGGCAAAGCTTTGGGACGGTCCTAAGACGGGGGCTACGTTCTGCGGTCTGTGCTATTCACTCTATTTCGTGTCCGGGGGCCGAGCGCCTTCTGTTGGTCGGGTGCCTTCATGCGACCAGCAGATCCATCTCTCAACACCGCCGCGCGTTTGTGCTCATTGGTTTTGGTGGGCGGCTGGCGGTCATCGCCCTAAACGCGCCGCCCACGCTAGAAAGCTCGCTGCCCGCTGTCGGACGCTCGCCCAATGAAGGGGCTGAGACCGCAACAAGCTGCCGCCTACGCCAAGGTCTCACGTTCCTGTCTCGCGGACTGGGTGCGAACCGGCAAACTGCGGGCGGTCCAAGTAGATGGCAAAGTCGCCTATCGTCTCGCGGACTTGGATCGTCTCATCATCTCAAGGCCCCGTAGGGGCAGGAAGCCATCGTGAAGAAACCCAGAGAACGCGGAGCCACGATCCGTCATGCGATCGAGCATCTGGACGGAGCCGACCTGATTGTGCTGGCCGCCAGCTTGAGCAAGGCCTTTGTCTGGCTCGGTGAGCCGGAGTGGGGCCAGAGTATGCCTCGGTTCCTGGAGGAAGCGCGACCGGCGCTGCTCAAGGCCTTCAAGTGCCATCCACTGAACGGGCAGGGGAAAGCCACCAAACGCCTGACGGGTTTGGTGGTGACCAAGAGCGACGGTTCGCCCATCCCCTTCATGCCGGAGACGGATTGAGGATTGACCTTCCAACGCCGCCCACGGTCAACCATGCCTACGCGGTGGTCCGGGGCAGGAAGATCCTCAGCAAAGCAGGGCGCGACTACAAGGCCGATGTGGCTACACGGCTCCTGCTGGCCCGCTGGAGGCCTTTGGGTGGTGAGGTGGTCTGGTCGCTCTGGTGGCGGCGTGATCGCAAGTCTGGGGACATTTCTAATAGAATCAAGCTGGTCGAGGATGCGATGAAGGGGATCGCATGGGCGGACGATGCCCAAGTGGTCGAGCTGCACGCCTACCGCTCAGACGAGGGCGAACCAGGGATTACGGTTGAGGTTCTTCCGGCCTAGCCTGTCGGCCCCGCGAAGCGGGAGCCTGTTGGCGTCGCGCAGCGACAGCCTATTCCGGCGCTCCGGGTGGGGAAACAGGGGCGGCGACTTCGACAGACTCGTGTAGTAGCCGGAGGCACTCTGATGCCAACCGCCGATTCACGGACACCGGATCGCGTGCTTGGAGCGCTTCAATGCCCGAGGCTCGCTGCGAAGCCTGAAAGCCCGTGGGTCGATGCCGGACCGTGAGCGTGATTTCACACTCCATCAGCATTTCTGTGATAGTCACGTCCCCTCCTTCGCGGCGGCGCGGGGAAGCAGAGCGCGCGCCGTGTCAGTTGCCTCAACGATGTGCCGCCACACCTCCGGGGCGATCCACCGTTGAGATTCGGCGTCACCACGAATACCCTCATATGGAATCGCCATTTCTACCACGGCGCGAAGTAGCTCCTTATTCTCCGCCGTGAGCCGGGCGAGCGCGGCGCGGAGCGCGTCGATTTCAACCACCGCATCGCGTATCCTGTCACCGTAAATGATCGCGGCCCTATTGGTCGCCATCGTGAGCGAATCCAGCGGCGTGCGAATCTCGCGCTCACGCTCCGCCGTCATCGTCATCGGCGCGGCGGGTGGGGTGTCAGGCATGGACTCTGGCCGTGCGGGGGAATCAGGCATCACTCGATCCATTTCCCGCGACGCGGGGGTGGGGGTGCTCATGGCAACAGGTCCATTTCAAAGAGGTCAGCAACCTTGGCGACCGTTCTGGCGTCTGCGATCCGGATGGCGTCCTGATCCTTGGCGTGGATTAGCTCCTGTCCGTAGGTGTGCAGAATCTCGGAGAGCGACAGAATCTCCATCCGGGACATGCGCTTGCGGTCGGCTACTTTCGGCTGGCTCATGGCGGCGTCGTCTCCTCGGGTGGCGTTTGGGCCTTCGTTCCCTCCCCGCTGGCGGCGGACAACTGCTCCATGAGTCCGTCCAGTGAAATGTTCTTCGGAGGCTCCAGCACAAAGCAGGCGATATGTCGGCCAGTGCCTTTGCCCGGTGTGCCATCCTCCGTCGCGAGCCAGCGCACGTCGCCGAGATTACTGACCTTCGCGCCAGCGGCCAGCAGCATGAGCACCCACTTATCTATCGGGTAAACCAGCACGACGCGCTTGCCCTTGGCGTTCTCCGCGATGGCTTTTCGCGCCCATGCGGTCGGGCCTTTCTTCTTGCCCTGATGCACGATGGATCCGAACGGCGGGTTGACGTAGTTGGATTGGCCCCATGAACACGTCAGCCCATCGAAACCTTCCGGCAACGGGTAAGGGCACGGATCGAAGTCGAAATGGAACTGCACATCCAGCTCGGCATAGAGTCCCGGCGGCGTCAGCCAATAGTGCTTCCCGTCGCCACCGTTCCCCTGATGGAACTTGTTATCCGCCGGTTCCATCCGTTCACCCATCGTGTCTGTCCTCCGGGCTGGCGGGCAGGAGAGCGGCGAACTTGTCCCGCCACCATTGCACAGGCCGATATTGTGCATCGCACAATTCCCTTGTCGGACCAATCGGCTTCGCGAGCGCCGCCTCAAACTCCGACACGAGCTGCGCTAGTTTGTCTCGCACGAGGCGTTCCCATTCGCCGGGGGCCAACGTGGTATCCACGAAGCCGGGTTCTTCGCCACACCGCGCGTTACAGTCCCAACAGCGCCACATGCAAGATGGTTTGTGCTTGCGCGGTGTCACGCCATGGTCCCGATGTCCGTAATGCGAGCATCGCACCCGCACCGTGGGGCCGCCGCTGGCCGGGGGCGTCACAATCCCCACCAACGCTTCAAGCGGGCGCTCCAGCGAACCGGGACGTGCTTCTGCTCGATCACCTGATGCGGGCCGAGTTCGCGGTTGACTAGCGACTTCGGATCGAAAGCCAGGTCCTCCGCCGTGATCCGGTCATACGCCGCCTTGAGTTGCGCCGTGTATTCGTCCACGTCGAAGTGGCGCGCGGCCCCCATCAGCGCATCCCAATCATCCGGCATCAGGTTCCCCATCCTTCGTTTCCCCCTTCAGGTAGGTCCGGCAAACAGTCAGCGGTGTTCGGCCAGATGACAGCGCCGGCACAAGTCTACGAGCTGGTCGAGCGGGACAAGCAAGCGTCTCCAACCCTTCACGCCAGCCACGTAAGCCTTGTGGTGTGGGTCGCCGCTCACCAGGGCCCCGCATTGTTCACACAATCCCCCTGAGCGTTTGCGAACCTGCCGCACCAAACTGCGCCATTCTGGCCTTTGATAAGCATTCGAGGCTTTGGGCCTTGTCTTGCGCGGCAACAAGGGACTGCGGGCGATCCGCTTGGGCTCCTTGGGCTTTCTGGCCTTTGGCTTTGGTGCCCCGAGCTTCACGGCTTTACCCCCGCCACGCAGACAAACTCCATTCTGTCGGCCCATGCGGCGTGCATTCCTCGCGCCGCACACTTCACAGTAGCCTCGTCGCGCGCCTTTACCCACGGCTGGCCCGCTACAAGCCACACGAAGACCACCGTGCCGATAAAGACGAGGAATAGACAACCTGATCCGTCCCCGCGAGCGGCAATTTCTCGGACCTCCTCGCGGTCGCGATAGTCCAAGGTCACGGCTGGCCCCACTCCGGTTCTGGCGTGCAGGCTGGACACATTAGATCATCCGCGATCCGTTGCGATCCGCCACACCACGCGCACACCCTGGGCTCTATCGGAACGCCAAGGTTGACGTGATCGTGAAAGAGTTCGGCCCAGTCGTCCGCTTCCTTGGTACAGCGCGGGCAGTAGCTTTGCTGGCTGGGCTCCATGCAGGCGAGACAGAGGCTCTCGGCGGTTCTCGCGGTCATACCGGCTTCCTTGCGCGGGGAATCTTGGTCACGACCTCATCGCGCCCGACCTCGATCATCGCGTCCAACAGTTGGAACGCCGACCCTTGGAGGAGTTCCACGGTGGGTCGCAACGATTTTCCCGCCGCAACCCTCGCCGCATCCCACGCCGCAACCCTCGCCGCATCCCTCGCCCCATCCCTCGCCCCATCCCCCCCCCCCTCCCCCCCCGCCGCAGCCCCCGCCTCACCCCCCTCCGCATCCCCCGCCTCGACCGCTCCC
>Ga0134125_10001613_pt1 | contig 27538 bp, 30 predicted proteins | sample KB31751_FD_96464 | JGI IMG/M metagenome (GOLD analysis project Ga0134125, IMG submission 96464) | Terrestrial soil microbial communities with excess Nitrogen fertilizer from Kellogg Biological Station, Michigan, USA - KB3-175-1 | ecosystem: Environmental > Terrestrial > Soil > Unclassified ... | reverse complement strand
CACGTCGACATCCCGCGCCTGCGCGCCGGCGGCATCGGCGCCGCCTTCTTCGCCGTCTTCACCCCGGGCGCGCTCGCCGACAAGGGGCAGGCGGCGCACGTCGCCTTCGAGCTGTCGGATCTGATCGACCGCGTCGTCGCCGCGCACCCCGACGTCTTCGTCGCCGCCGGCAGCGTGGCCGAGATCCGCGCTGCTCATAAGAGCGGTCGGATCGCCATTTTGAAGGGGATCGAGGGCGGCCACGCCATCGAGGATTCGCTCGGCCTGTTGCGCGATTTCTATCGCCTCGGCGTGCGCTACATGACGCTCACGCACACCAACACGAACAACTGGGCCGACTCGCTCGGCAACTTCACCGAGCCCAACTACGACCCGGCCAGGTGGCGCAAGCACGGCGGCCTCACCCCGTTCGGCAAGGAGGTCGTCGCCGAGATGAACCGCCTCGGCATGGCCGTCGACGTCTCGCACGTCTCGCCCGACACGGTGCGCGACGTGCTCGCCGTTTCCAAGGCGCCGCCCTTCGCGTCGCACTCGTCGTGCCGCGCGCTCACCGACAACCCGCGCAACCTCACCGACGAGCAGATCCGCGCCATCGCCGCCGCCGGCGGCGTGGTCATGCTCAACGCCAGCTCGTCGTTCCTCGACGCCGACGGGCTCGCAGCCGCGCGCGCCAAGCCGCAGCGCGAGTACCACACGACGATGGCACACTACGTCGACCACCTCGAGCACGCGCTCGAGCTCGCGCCCGGCGCCGTCGGGCTCGGCACCGACTTCGACGGCATCGACGATCCGCCGCGCGACTTCGCCGACGTCTCCTTCATCCCGAAGCTCGTCGAGGAGCTCCTCCGCCGCGGCCATGGTGACGACGAGATCCGCGGCGTGCTCGGCGAAAACTTCCTGCGCTACTTCGCGCGCGTCGAAAAAGCGCGCACGGCCGCTCAGGCCCGCTCGAGCAACGAGAAGCCGTAACCGCGCCGCGCCTTCTGCTTCAGCTTCTCCGGCAGGATCAGCATCAGCAGTCGGAACCGCCAGCCGAGCGGCGGCATGCGCCGATGCTTGCGCGCCTCGTCGGCGAACGAGCGCATCACCTTCTGCCGCCAGCCATGCGCCGCGAAGAAGCCGCGCCAGTCGCCCGGCACGAAGCGAAACGGCGCGTTCGCCATCTGCCGCCGGCGCCGCCGCGACCACGGCGGCCGCCGCTCCATGTACTCGACGATCCACCAGGCGAACGAAGCGCGCGCGCGCAGATCGTCGGCGAGCCCGCCCGCCTCCTCCGTCGAAAGATAGGGCACCACGCCCTCGGTGATCACGAGCGCCTTCTTCGCGCGCGCCGCGATCCCGTCGAGAAGCGCGCGCCGCGCCGCCGTGTCGCTCAGATCGACTGCCGCCCGCTCGAGCCGGCAGCGCGCCTTCTCGCCGGCCAGCCGCGCCTCCTTGAAGGCGATGGTGTCGGCGAAGTCGACCTCGATCCACGTGAGCTCCGCCGGCAACGCCAGCCGATACGGCCGCGTGTCGAGCCCGGCGCCGAGGTTGACCACGAGGTCGCAGCCGTCGGCGATCGCCTGCGCCACGAAGTCGTCGATGATGCGCGTGCGCAGCGGGATCATCCACGCCAGCATCTTCGTGTCGCTCATGCGCGCCGCGATGTCGCGCCCGCGCCCCTCGACGAGCCGCGCCGCCAGCGGATCGGCGAACAGCGCATCGGGGCGCTCGCCCTCGTTGGCGCGATACGTCGCCACCCAGAAGGCGGTGTCGGTGACGTGCGTGATCGGCGTGTCGCTCATCGCGCTCAGCGACGCAGCGCGATGATCGCGGCGACCGCCCCGCCGACGACGAGCGCCCCGCCCACCGACAACATCACGATCCCCGCCGTCTGCGCGTGCGATCCCTCTTCGTAGGTCGCCTGGTTCGCCGATGTCCACGGCATTCCGTTGACGGCCACGCGATGCAGCTTGCCCGCATCCGACGACGCCAGCCCGAGCATCCCGCCGCCGATCGCGATCGATCCGATCCCGAGCGCCGCCGCCCCGATCCCGCCGATCAGAAGACGCCGCCGCACCGGCCGCTTCGCCACCGTTTGCGGCTGCGCCGGCGGCGGCCCCGTCAACGGCGTGTTGGCCGCGCGATGCTGCGAGTCGAGCGCATGCTTCATCTCGTCGATCTTCGACTCGACGTCCTCGAGGTTCGGCGGATTCGGATCGGCGCGCAGATACGTGCTGTAGAAATAGAGCGCCGACTCGAAGTCCTTCTTCAGGCGATAGGCCTGCGCGATGTTGAACAGCAGGCGCGGCGCCTTCGAGAGCTCGTACGACTGCTTGAACTCGACGATGGCCCCGTCGAACTCGGCGAGGTTGTACTTGGCCAGCCCGCGCTCGTAGTGCTCGCGCGCCGGATCAGGCGCCTGCGCCGTCGCAGCCGCGCCCGTACCCATGTCCGAAGGCGGAGGCGAAGCCGCCGCCGGCAGCGCGACCGCCACGAGCAACAGCACAGAGAGGAGGCGCATCCGCCCGCCATCTTATCGCGACTTCGCTGCGACTAGAAAGGATCGAGCGTGTAATCGCCGCCGGCCTTTTTTTGCTCGACCTTGGGCTCGGCCTTTTGCCCCTCGGGCTTTTGCCCCTCGGGCTTTTCCGCAGGGCTCTCGCCCGCCGTCACCGTCGCTGTCGCCGGCGTTCCGGGCCGCGTCGGCCGCGTGCGCAACAGCGCCGGCCGCACCTCGGCGCTCGCTCCCGTCGCCACCTTGACCCTGCCGCTCCACACCAGCTTGTGCGGCGCCGCGACCACGACCTGGTGCTCGCCGCCGGGGACGTCGATGCGCAGCGGCACCACGCCCGCCACGTACTCCTGCCCGTCGACGCCGACGTGCGATCCCGCCGGCGCGTGCACCACCAGCGTCGACGTCGCCGGCGCAGGCACCGCCGGCTTCGGCGCGGGCGCCGGCGCGACCGCCGCCCGCGCCGTCACCGTCGGGCGCGGCGGCGGCAGCTGCTGCTCGTTGCGCCGCGCCGTCACGTATCCATACAGGCCCGCCGCGATCACCACCGCCGCCAGCCCGCCGCCGACGGCCCACGGCGCCCACGCGCGCTCGACCACCGGCTTCGGCCCCACCGCGACGCCCATCGTCGGCGTGATCGATCGCTGCGCCGCATCGAACAGCGCGCGCACCTGCATCAGCGACGGGCGCCCGTCCGGCTCCTTCGACAGCATCTGCAGGAGGATCTTCTCGAGGCCGAGCGGCATCGCCGGCCACAACGATCGCGGCGACGGCGGCGCGGCCGCCAGATGCATCGCCAGGATGTCGATCGCCGTGTCCGCGACGAACGGCAAGCGCCCCAGCATCAGCTCGTAGGCGACGCAGCCGAGCGCGTAGATGTCGGTGCGATGATCGACGTTCTTGCCGCGCGCCTGCTCGGGCGACATGTAGCCGGCGGTTCCCATCGCCACGCCCGATCGCGTCTTGGGCACGCTGGCGTCGGAATCGGCGAGCTTGGCGATGCCGAAGTCGAGCAGCTTCAGGCGCGTCTTTTCGCCGCGCTCGTCGACGAAGATGTTGTGCGGCTTCAGATCGCGATGCACCACGCCCTTTTCGTGCGCGGCCTCGAGCGCGTCGACGAGCTGCATCAGCACGTCGAGCGCGCGCGGCACCGGCATGCGCCCCTTCTGCATGCGCTCGCCGAGCGTCTCGCCCTGCAGCCACTCCATCACGAAGTACGCGCGCCCGTCGGGCAGCACGCCGAACGCGAAGATGTCGACGAGGTTCGGATGGCCGATCTGATTGACCGTGCGCGCTTCGTTGATGAAGCGCTCCACGGCATGCTGGTCCGCACAGAGGCGCCGCGAGATCACCTTGATCGCGACCTTCTTGCCGATGAGCGGATGCGTCGCCGCGAACACCGTCGCCATGCCGCCTTCGCCGAGCTTGCCCTCGACGCGGTACTCGCCGATCATCGTGCCCGCGCGCAGATCCTCTTCGCGCGGAATGCCGATCGGCGGCGTCAGATACTCGCCCGTCGCCGTGCGCGCGGCCGTCAGCACGGTTCCATCCTCGGGACAGACCCAGTACTGGTCAGGCCAGTCTTTCCGGCATCGGCTACAGACCGCCATGGCTCCCCACCATCCTAGCACCTTCCGATAGCGTAATCACGCGACCGGAAATTCTGCGTGAATCTGCGTACCTCGCTTATCCGGAGGCGGGCCGTACTTGAAAGTTCCGCCGATCGCCCGGATGCGCTCCTGCATCCCGATGAGGCCGAAGTGGCCATCGCGTGCCGTGTCCGGCGACGAGGGATCGTAGCGGATGCCGCGCCCGTCGTCGGTGACGGTGACGCGCAGCCGATCCGAATCACGATGCAGCGACACCTCGGCGCGCTGCGCGTCGGCGTGGCGCACGACGTTGTTGAGCGCCTCCTGCACCAGTCGATAGCAAGCGATCACTGCGTCGCCGGGGACGCGATCGACCTCGCCCTGCACGTCGCACGCGATCTCGATGTGCGCGTGCTTGGCCATGCGCTGCACGAGCGCGCGCACCGCTTCGGCGAGACCGAGCTCATCGAGGATCGCGGGACGCAGCTCGTGCGAGACGCGCCGCATCTCCATCTGACACTGCGCCGCGAGCGCGCAGACGTCTTCGACGCGCGCGCGCACCTCCTTCGGCGCGGCATCGTGAAGCATCTTCAATTCGATGTTCACGGCCGTCATGATCTGCCCCACGCCATCATGCAGCTCGCGCGCAATCCGAGATCTTTGATCTTCTTCCGCGCGAATGAGCTCGACCGCGAACGCGTGGAGCTTCGAGTTACGCTCCGCCAGCTTCTCTTCGAGACGACGATTCCGTCGTGAAAGCCGAAAGATGGAAATGACGACCGCGGCGTTCGAAAGAAAAAGTAGCGCCGCCGCCATCACCGCTAGATAAACCCACCCGGTCACGGTGTAAGTGTAATCTTAAAGTGCTAAGGTAGAAACTATCGGATCGGAAAAACGGAGCAAGACAAGATGCGAACTCGGGTTCTCTTGGTCGAAGATCACACGGTTGTCAGACAGGGATTGCGCGCGCTCCTCGGAGCGTCGTCGGATCTCGAGGTGGTGGGTGAGGCGGCGGATGGTGTGGAAGCCGTGCGCTTGACGACGGAGCTGAAGCCTGACGTCGTAGTCATGGATCTCTCGTTGCCCGAATTGCACGGCACCGAGGCGATCAAACGCATTCGTGAAACTTCGGATGTGAAGGTGGTGGTGCTCTCGATGCACTCCTCACCGGCCGTCGTGCAGCGCGCGCGTGAAGCGGGTTGCCACGGCTACGTCGTCAAGGGCGCCGACGTGTCGGAGCTCGCGCGCGCGATCCGCGGCGCGCTCGCCGGTCAGCCCTATTACTCGTCGGAGGTCGTCGACGCAGCGTCGGCGGCGAATCCGATCGATCGCCTGAGCGGGCGCGAGCGCGAAGTCCTGCAGCTGATCGCCGAGGGCAACACCAACAAAGCGATCGCGACGAAGCTCGGCATCAGCGTGCACACGGTCAACGCGCACCGCGTGAGCCTGATGTCGAAGCTCGATCTGCACGATGCGCAGGGCCTCACGCGCTTCGCGATCCGCCACGGGCTCGTCGACTCGAGCCAGTAGCGCCAGCCTCGCGGATTTCCTTCAGCGTCCCTCGCCTACGCGCGGGCTCGCAGCGTCGATTATTGGCGACGCTCGTTTCTTCCTCATTCGGTGTAACGCCCCGCGCAACGTTTTCGGTTGACATGCGCTCGTAAAAATTTATAGATGCGGCGCAAAACGCCAGCCAATGAGACCACTCTTCCCCCCCTGGTCCAACACAGTCATTCGTCTCGTGCTGATCGTATTGCAGGGAGGCGCAGCCGGCGGCCTGCTGTTGCTCCTGCTCTACAAGAGAACTCCGCTCGCAACCCTTCAGCACGAGCCGGTCACGCAGCCCATCGAATTCGACCATCGCCACCACGTGGCTGATGACGGCATCGACTGCCGTTATTGCCACAACACGGTGGAGACGTCGTCGTCGGCGGGTTACCCGGCCACCAGCGTCTGCATGAACTGTCATGCGCAGATCTGGAACCAGTCGCCGTACCTCGATCTGGTACGCAAGGCGTACTTCTCGGGGCAGCCGATTGTCTGGAAGAAGGTCCACCAGCTTCCCGACTTCGTCTTCTTCAACCACTCGATCCACGTCGCCAAGGGCGTCGGGTGCGTCACCTGCCACGGCCGCGTCGATCAGATGCCCGAGATTCGCCAGGGACCGACGATGCAGATGGGCTGGTGCCTCGAGTGCCACCGCAACCCGTCGCCGAACCTGCGCCCGAAGGAATTCATGACGACGATGATCGACACCGCGGAGGGCCGCGAGAAGTACGGCTGGCCGGTGATCCCGGGCGTCGGCTCCGACTCGGGCGCGAACACCGCGCAGAATCCGCAGAACATGAGTGACGTCCACAGCCGCACCTCTTGCACGACGTGCCACCGATGAGTAAGCGCAAGCCCAACGCTCCGATTGCCGCCGAAGGCTGGCGCAGCGTCGAAGAGCACGACAACCCCGAGGCCATGCAGGCCGCGGTCGACCGCGAGTTCACCGACGGAGCCAGCGAGCTCGACGGCTCCACGCGCCGCGAGTTCATGCAGCTGGTCGGCGGCACGCTCGCCATCGCCGGCGCCACGCAGCTCGCCGGCTGCAAGGATCCGCCGGGCCACATCCTTCCCTACAACGTCGCGCCGACGGACGTGATCCCGGGCCGTCCGCTGCACTACGCCTCGGCGCTCACGCACGGCGGCATCGCGCACGCCATCCTGGCGACGGCGTGGGAAGGCCGCCCGACCAAGGTCGACGGCAACCCCGAGCACCCGCTCACCAAGGGCGTCTCGTCGTCGTTCGACCAGGCGTCGATCCTCTCGCTCTACGACGACAGCCGCGCCAAAGAGATCAAGGAGCGCGGCAAGGGGCGCAGCTGGAAGCAGTTCTGCCACGCGATCGAGAAGCACCTCGACGAGCTCAAGGGCGACGGCGGCAGCAAGCTCGCCTTCCTCGTCGAGCCGACGGCGTCGCCGCTGCTCGAGTCGCTGCAGAAGCGCATCGCCGAGAAGCTCCCCAAGGCGCGCTGGTACGCGCACGATCCCATCGGCGCCGACGCGGCGTACGAGGGCGCGCGCCTCGCCTTCGGCAAGCCGCTCGAGACGCAGGTCGATCTGTCGAAGGCCAAGGTGGTCGTCTCGCTCGACGCCGACTTCCTGGGCGGCTGGCCGATGTACCTGGCGCAGCAGCGTCAGTGGGCCGAGCGCCGCGCGCCGGGCGCCGACATGAGCCGGCTCTACGTCGCCGAGGCGATGTTGAGCTGCACCGGCATGATGGCCGATCACCGCCTGCGCACGCGCTCGGTCGACATCGCCAAGCTCGCCCGCGCGCTGCACGGCGCGGTCACGGGCGGCGGCGGCGATGCCGGCGACGCCAAGGCGACGGCGTGGGTCACGGCCGTGGCGAAGGATCTCGCGTCGGCGAACGGCGATGCCGTCGTCGTCGTCGGTTCGCGCCAGCCGGCGGCGGTGCACGCGCTCGGGCACGCGATCAACGCGGCGCTCAAGTCGAACGCGGTCGGCTACACCGCCGCGCTCCTGCCCGCCTACGAAGGCATCGCGACGCTGGCCGGCGAGATCAAGGGCGGCAAGGTCGACACGCTCGTCGTCAGCGCGTGGAACCCGGTCTACTCGACGACGGGCGACATCGGCTTCGGCGCGCTGCTCGACAAGGTGCCGAACACCATCTACCTCGCCAACCACGAGGACGAGACCGCGGCCAAGGCGGCGTGGATCGTCCCGCGCGCGCACGACCTCGAGAGCTGGGGCGACGGCCGCACCGCCGACGGCTCGGTGGCGCTGCGCCAGCCGATCGTCTCGCCGCTCTTCAACGGCCTGTCGGTCGCCGAGCTCTGGTCGGCGTTCCTCGGCGAAGGCGGCCTCGGCGGCTACAACCTCCTGCGCGGCGCGTTCAACACGCTCGACGAGATGGGGTTCGAGAAGGCGCTGCAGAAGGGCCTCGTCGACAACAGCGCGCTCGCCAAGGAGACCTCGGCGGTGCAGACGAGCTCGGTCACCGGCGCCGCCGACAAGCTCGGCGCGGCCGCGAGCGGGCTCGAGGTCAACTTCATCCCCTGCCGCAAGGTGCTCGACGGGCGCTGGGCCAACAACGTCTGGCTGCAGGAGCTCCCCGACGCGGTCACCAAGCTCACCTGGGACAACGCGCTCATCATCTCGCCGAAGATGGGCCGCGACCTCGGCTTCAAGAATCACGATCGCGCCACGCTCAAGACCAAGGGCGGCTCGATCACGGCGTCGGTCCTGATCCAGCCGGCCAACGCCGACGACTCGGTCACCATCGCCATCGGCTACGGCCGCACGCTCGCCACCGATCCCGGCACGCGCGCTCCCGGCGTCGACGTCTACCCGATCATGGCAGGCGGCGTCTGGTTCGACACCGGCGCGTCGCTCGAGAAGGCCGGCCACGGCGAGAAGCTCGCCATCACCCAGGAGCATTGGACGCAGGAAGGGCGTCCGATCTCGCTCGAGGTGAACAACCGCGCCGTGATGGCCAAGCACCTGCCGATCGTCGACGAGGTCAAGGGACCCGTCGACTCGATGTACGAGCCCCACCAGTACACCGGCTTCAAGTGGGCGATGGGCATCGACCTCAACAAGTGCACGGGCTGCTCGGCCTGCGTCACCGCCTGCGTCGCGGAGAACAACATCCCCGTCGTCGGGCGCGACTCGGTCAAGCGCTCGCGCGAGATGCACTGGATCCGCCTCGACGTCTACTATCACGGGCCCGTCGACGAGCCGACCAGCATCGGCGGCCAGCCGATGATGTGCGTGCACTGCGAGAAGGCTCCGTGCGAGTACGTCTGCCCGGTCAACGCGACCGTGCACAGCGACGAAGGCCTGAACGAGATGGCCTACAACCGCTGCATCGGCACCCGCTACTGCTCGAACAACTGCCCGTACAAGGTTCGCCGCTTCAACTTCCTCGATTATCACCCGACGGTGCAGAACATCGCGCGCATGGCGATGAACCCCGACGTCACGGTGCGCAGCCGCGGTGTCATGGAGAAGTGCACCTACTGCGTGCAGCGCATCGAGCGCACGCGCATCGACGCCCGCGTCGCCGGGCGCGAGATCGCGGACGGAGAGATCGTGACCGCCTGCCAGCAGGCCTGCCCGTCGAAGGCGATCGTGTTCGGATCGCTGCACGACAAATCGACCGAAGTCTCGCGCTGGCACGAAGACCCGCGCGCCTACGACGTCCTCCACGAGCTGGGCACGCGGCCACGCACGGCGCACCTGGCTCGCGTGAAGAACCGGAATCCGGAGCTCAACAATGGCTGAGCCCGCCCGCAAGATTCATCCGGCGATCATGCCGGAGGACCTGATCCAGGGTCCCGACGACGATCTGTCGATCACCGACAGCCTGTTCGCGCCGGTCTGGAAGCCGACGATGAAGGGCTGGTGGATGCTCTTCCTCTGCGCGGCTGCCGGCACCGGCATGCTCTTCAGCGCCATCGCGTACACCGTCTGGAAGGGCATCGGCGTGTGGGGCAACAACATCCCCGTCGCCTGGGCCTTCGGCATCATCAACTTCGTCTGGTGGATCGGTATCGGTCACGCCGGCACGCTGATCTCGGCGATCCTCCTGCTCTTCCAGCAGAAGTGGCGCACGTCGATCAACCGCTTCTCCGAAGCGATGACGCTGTTCGCCGTCATGTGCGCGGCGCTCTACCCGGTCATCCACACCGGCCGTCCGTGGTTCGCCGCCTACTGGCTCTTCCCGTATCCGTCGACGCTCGGCATCTGGCCGCAGTTCCGCTCGCCGCTGATGTGGGACGTGTTCGCGGTGTCGACGTACTTCACCACGTCGCTGCTCTTCTGGTACCTCGGCCTTTTGCCCGACCTGGCGTCGCTGCGTGACCGCTCGACGAGCAAGCTGGCGCAGAAGCTCTACGGCATCTTCTCGCTCGGCTGGCGCGGCGCGGGCCGTCACTGGCGCGACTACACGAGCGCGTACGGCCTCCTCGCCGGCGTCGCCACGCCGCTGGTGCTCTCGGTCCACACGATCGTGTCGTTCGACTTCGCCACGTCGCAGCTGCCCGGCTGGCACACGACGATCTTCCCGCCCTACTTCGTCGCCGGCGCCGTCTTCTCGGGCTTCGCGATGGTGGTGACGCTGATCGTGCCCGCCCGCGAGTTCCTCGGGCTCAAGCACGTCGTGACGATGCGGCACCTCGAGGCGATGAACAAGATCATCCTCGCCACCGGCTGGATCGTCTCCTACGGCTACGCGGTCGAAATCTTCAACGACTGGTACTCGGGGTCGATCTTCGAGAACGGCCACCTCGGCGTGAAGATGACCGGCCCGTACGCGCCGTTCTTCTGGTTCCAGATGTTCTGCAACGTGCTCGTCCCGCAGATCTTCTGGTTCCGCAAGATCCGCCGCAGCCTCGTCATCATGTGGATCGCGGCGCTCTTCGTGAACGTCGGCATGTGGCTCGAGCGCTTCAACATCATCGTCATCTCGCTGCACCGCGACTTCATCCCGGGCAGCTGGTCGATGTACGCGCCGACGGTCATCGACATCGCGCTGTTCACCGGCACGATCTGCTTCTTCGGCATGAACTTCCTGCTCTTCCTTCGCTTCGTCCCGTCGGTGGCGGCGAGCGAGATCAAGGAAATGGCCCACGAGATGAGGCACAAGACCCTCCATGGCTAGCCCCGTCGAAAAGCCCCGCCAGTTCGTGATGGCCGGCTTCAAAGAGCCGGAGAAGATGCTCGTCGCGGCCAAGCGCATGCGCGAGACCGTCAAAGGCGAAGTCGAGACCTACACGCCCTATCCGATGCACGGCATCGACGAGGCGCTCGGGCTGCCCAAGTCGATCGTCCCGAAGATGGTCGGCACCGGCGCGCTCTTCGGCGTGCTCGGCGGCTACACGCTGCTCTACTGGTGCTCGGTCATCGCCTACCCGATCAACGTCGGCGGCCGCCCGCTGCACTCGGCGCCGGCGTTCATCCCGATCACGTTCGAGTGCGGCGTTCTGCTCTCGGCGCTGACCGCGTTCTTCGGCGTCCTGGCGTGGATGGGTTATCCGCGCCTCTATCACCCGGTGTTCGAAGCGCCCGGCTTCCGCCGCGCCAGCATCGACCGCTTCTGGATCTCGATCGAGATGGCGGGCGACGACTCCAACGCGCTGCAGGCGGAGCTCAAGGAGCTCGGCGCCGAAGAGACCGACTTCGTGACGGAGCAACTCAACTAATGCGCGCGACGATCCTACTGCTCGGCGCGTTGACGCTCGTCGGTGGCTGCACCGAGAGCGACATCGATCCCATGATGCGGCAAGAGAAGATGAAGCCGTACTGGGAGAACACCTACTTCGCCGACGGGCGCTCGATGCGCATCCCGCCGACGGGCACGGTGCCGCGCGAGCGTCCGCTCGCGCTCATGACCACGCCGCCGCCGGTGACCGCGGCGCTGGTGCAACGCGGCCACGATCGCTTCGACATCTACTGCGCCGTGTGCCACGGCTACGCCGGCGACGGCGACAGCGTGGTGGCCTCGAAGATGTCGCTGCGCGGGCCGCCGACGCTGGTCGATGACAAGGTGCGCGCCTACCCGGCGGAGAAGATCTTCGACATCGCCACCAACGGCTACGGCTACATGCCGAAGTACGACGCGCAGATCTCGGTTCAGGACCGCTGGGCCATCGCCAACTACGTGAAGGCGCTGCAGCTCAGCCAGCACGCCTCGCTCGACGAAGTGCCCGCCGACAAACGCGGCGAGCTCGACAAGCCCGTCGAGACCGAAGGCCAAAAGCCCGGAACGACGTCAGAGAAGTCGGAGAACAAGGAATGAGCGCCCCGAAGGAAATCGTGCTGCCGCGCGCGCCGTGGGAAGGCGGACGCAACAACATGGTCGTCGCCGCGCTCGTCGGCGTCGTCGGTCTCGCGCTGTGGTTCGTTTCGATGAGCTTCGCCACGCCGCAGCGCGCGGTCTTCTCGTGGCTGTGGGCCTTCTTCTTCTGGCTCACGCCGGTCTTCGGCTGCCTCGGCTGGCTCGGCTCGTTCCACGGCGCCAAGGCGCGCTGGGTGATCCTGCCGCGACGCACGCTCGAGCTGATCGGCGCCGCCGCGCCCATCTTCGTCCTGCTGTTCATCCCCATCCTCATCTGGATGAAGCAGCTCTACCCGTGGGCGAACATCGAGCTCGTCCCCGAGAAGGGGCGTGAGGAAGCGCAGCGCCTCTTCGATCACCGCCACGTCTTCATGAACTACGGCATGTGGGTGGTGCGCGCGTTCATCTACCTCGGCTGCTTCGTGTTCATCGGCGAGCGCATGCTGCGCCTCTCGACGGGCCAGGACAAGATGGAGAACCAGCTCAACACGGCGTCGATGTGGCGGCTGGGGCCCGGCTCGCTGCCGTTCCTCGGCCTGTGCGCCACCTTCGCCGCGTTCGACTGGCTCATGTCGCTCGACGTGACCTTCTACTCGTCGATGTTCGGCCTGCAGGTCATCGCCGGCGCGGCGATGGCGGGCATGGCGGTCTGGATCCTGGTCAGCATCGCCGTCGACACGCCGATGAGCCACCACCACCTGCACTCGATGGGCAAGCTGCTGTTCGCCTTCGTCTGCTTCTGGGGCTACACGGCGTTCTGCCAGTTCATGCTCATCTGGATCGCCGACGTCCCCGACGAGACGCCGTTCTTCCACATGCGCCTCTACAGCGACTGGGTCTACGTCGGCTGGTTCCTCGTCTTCTTCCACTTCGCGCTGCCCTTCGTGATCCTCTTGTCGAAGGAGCTGAAGTTCAGCAAGAAGAAGCTGGGCGGGATGGCGATCTACCTCTTGATCGTGCACGCGGTCGACGTCTACTGGCTCATCCTGCCGGAGATCAACCCGTCGGGCCCGCACTTCAACCTGTCCGACCTGTTCGCCTTCGTCGGCGTCGGCGGTGTCGTGATCGGCTTCCTCATCTGGCGCATGCGTGGCCGGATGTTGGTTCCCGTCGGTGATCCGTTCATCACCTCTTCGATGGAGTACCACCCGTGAGCGGAAAGCTCGTTCAGGAAGAAGATCGCATCGCGACCGGCAAGATCGTCGCCACCGCGGTGATCTCGCTTCTCATCTTCGGCGTCGGCGTCATCTGGGCGATCTCGATCCAGCGCGCGACCGCCGAGAACCATTCGGTCATCACACCGCTGAACTCCGCGCCCCCGGCGGAAAAAGGCGCGCCCGAGGTCGGCATCGTGTACCAGTGGCCGTTCGACGTGTCGCAGTACGGCGCCGACAAGAAGGCCGAGGCGGAGGCGCGCCTCCACCACTACAGCTGGGTCGACAAGGACGCCAAGATCGTCCGCATTCCGATCGACGAGGCGATGCAGAAGTACGTATCGCAGGCAGGGGGCGGCAAGTGAAACGCGCCCTCGTCGCCGCGCTGCTGCTCGCCGCCACGCCGCTCCCGGCGCGCGCGCTCGAGAAGCTGCCGGACAACGTGGGGGTCGTCGAGAAGCTGGGCGAGCGGGTGCCGCTCGATCTGCAGTTCACCGACGAGAACGGCAAGGCCGTCCGGCTCGGCGACTATCTGAAGGACGGCAAGCCCGTCCTCATCGCCGAGGTCTACTTCGAGTGCCCGATGCTCTGCTCGCTCACGCTCAACGGCATCGTCGGAGCGCTACGCCAGCAGACGTGGAAGCTGGGCCAGGAGTACCGCGTCATCACCGTCAGCTTCGATCCGGCGGAGAAGCCGGATCTGGCGGCCAAGAAGCAGCGCGGCTATCTGGCCGCGCTCGGCCTCATGCCCGAGGAGCACGGCCACGACTGGCCCTTCCTCACCGGCGACAAGGCCAACATCGACAAGCTGTCCGATGCGCTCGGCTTCAAGTTCCGCTGGGACAGCGTCAACAAGACCTGGGACCACACCGCCGCCATCATGACGCTGGCGCCCGACGGAAAGATCACGCGCTACCTCTATGGCGTGCAGTATCCGCCGAAGGACGTGAAGCTTGCGCTCTTCGAGGCGTCCGGCGGCAAGGTTGGCACTACGCTCGAACGCGCGCTCTTGCGTTGCTACCAATATGACAATTCGACCAAGAGCTATCGCGTGTTCGCCGTGGTTTTCATGCGTATCGGCGCACTCACCGTGCTGGGGATGCTCGTGATTCTTCTGACCCTGTTGTGGCGGCGCGACCTGCGCCGCAGTCGCGCGGAGGCTCACCTCTCATGAACGAGCTCATGCGCAAGCTGTTGTGGCTGCCGGAGCAGGCGTCGACGATGGCGCCGCACATCGACCACCTGCACTACTTCGTCATCTCGGTGACGATGCTGGTGTCGACGCTCATCGGCGTCGCCGCCGTCGGGTTCTACGTCAAGTACCGCTGGAAGGGCCGCATCGGCGCCAAGGGCGAGCCGGTGTACACCACCTTCCTCGGCGAGACGCTGATCATCGGCGTGCCGGCGTTCTTCTTCCTCTTGTGGTTCGCCATCGGCTATCGCGACTTCGTGAAGCTGCAGACGCCGCCCGAGGACTCGATGGACGTCTACGTGATGGGCAAGCAGTGGATGTGGAATTTCGCCTATCCCGATGGTCCGAACGGCGTCGCCGTGCTGCGCGTGCCGGCCCACCGTCCGGTGCGCCTGCTCATGACCTCGCGCGACGTCATCCACTCGTTCTTCGTGCCGGCGTTCCGCATCAAGCAGGACGTCTTGCCGGGCCGCTACACGGAGACGTGGTTCGAGGCGACCAAGACGGGCCGCTTCCCGGTCTACTGCACCGAGATGTGCGGCACCGGCCACTCGACGATGCGCGCCGAGGTCGTCGTGATGGACCCCGCCGAGTTCGACAAGTGGATCACCGACCAGAAGGCGCAGACGCGTCCCAAGCAGAAGGATGGCAGCAAGATCGCCATCGAGGATCGCGATCCGCACGCCACGATGGCGATGCAGGGGCAGAAGCTCGCCGAGTCGGCGGGCTGCTTCAAGTGCCACTCCACCGACGGGTCGCCGCACATCGGCCCGACCTGGCTCGACATGTACATGCGCAAGGAGACGCTGGAGAACGGCCAGATCCAGCTCGCCGACGAGGCCTACATCACCGAGTCGATGATGGATCCCAAGGCCAAGCAGGTGAAGGGCTACCAGCTCGTGATGCCGAGCTACCACGGCCGCCTCGAGGGGCCGGAGTCGGCGGCGATCGTCGAGTACATCAAGTCGCTGCGCTCGGGCAACCCCGAGCCGGTTCGTGATCCCGGCCCGCAGTTCGACATCAAGAGCGGCCAGACCGTGCAGCCCGGCACTGGCAGCGAAGAAGTCCGTAGCGGAGGAATGCAGTGAGCGCCCCGACCCCGAGCCCGGCGGTTCCCGTCGAGCCGAAGAACTATCTGAACTGCGAAACCGGCCTCAAGTCGTGGCTGCTGACGCGCGATCACAAGCGCATCGGCCTCATGTTCCTCGGCTGCGTCACCGTCGCCTTGTTCCTCGGCGGTCTGTTCGCGATGCTCATCCGCATCGAGCTCTTGACGCCCGACGAGACGATCATGTCGGCGCAGACGTACAACCGCATGTTCACGCTGCACGGCGTGGTCATGATCTTCTTGTTCATGATCCCGGCCATCCCGTCCGGCTTCGGCAACTTCGTCTTGCCGATGATGATCGGGGCCGAGGACGTCGCCTTCCCGCGACTGAACCTGGCGAGCTGGTACATCTACCTCACCGGCGCGGCGATCGCGCTGTGGGGCATGATCCACGGCGGCGCCGACACGGGCTGGACCTTCTACACGCCCTACTCGACGACGACGTTCACCAACGTCGTGCCGATCCTCCTCGGCGCGTTCGTGCTCGGCTTCTCGTCGATCGCGACCGGCCTCAACTTCATCGTCACCGTCCACACGATGCGCGGCCCGGGGCTGACCTGGAACAAGCTGCCGCTGTTCGTGTGGTCGATCTACGCCACCTCGGTCATCCAGGTCCTGGCGACGCCGGTCCTCGGCATCACCGTGCTCCTGTGCGCCATCGAGCACGCGTTCGGCTTCGGCATCTTCGACGCCGCGCACGGCGGTGACCCGGTCCTGTTCCAGCACATGTTCTGGTTCTACTCGCACCCGGCCGTCTACATCATGGTGCTCCCGGCCATGGCGGTCATGTCCGAGATCGTGCCGACGTTCGCGCGCAAGAACATCTTCGGCTACAAGGCCATCGCGTACTCGTCGGTCGGCATCGCACTCGTCGGCTTCTTCGCCTGGGGCCACCACCTGTTCGTCTCGGGCCAGTCGACGTTCAACGCCGGCGTGTGGGGCGTCATCTCGATGCTCGTCGGCGTGTTCACCGCCATCAAGGTCTTCAACTGGGTCGGCACCCTCTACAAGGGCCGCATCCGCTTCGCGACGCCGTTCGCCTACTTCTGCGGGTTCATCTACCTGCTCGTGTTCGGCGGCATGACCGGCGTGGCGCTGGCGACGGTGTCGCTCGACGTGCACTGGACCGACACCTACTTCGTCATCGCGCACTTCCACTTCATCATGGTCGGCGCGACGCTGATGGCGTTCCTCGGCGCGCTGCACTACTGGTTCCCGAAGATGTTCGGCCGCACCTACCCCGAGGGCTGGGGCCTGGTCTCGGCGGCGCTCATCATCCTCGGCTTCAACGCGACGTTCATCCCGCAGTTCCTCCTCGGCAACGCGGGCATGCCGCGCCGTTACTGGTCGTACCCGGCCGAGTTCCAGGCGCTCAACGTGGCGTCGACGGCGGGCGCGTCGCTCCTGGCGTTCGGCTTCCTCATCATCCTCGTGTACATCCTCATCTCGTTCAAATACGGCGAGAAGGTGGGTCGCAACCCGTGGGGCTCGCGTGGCTACGAGTGGAACTCGCCCTCGCCGCCGCCGAAGAACAACTTCGACACCCCGCAGGTCTTCGATCATCCGCCGCACGACTACGACTCGGAAGGGCACGAAGCGGAGATGCAGACCGAAGTGCACGGCGGCACCGAAGTTCACGGCAATGACAAGGGGAACGGAAATCACCATGGCTGATCACGCGGCAGCGCACGACGACGGCCACGGGGCGCGTCACCCGCGCTTGCAGCACCACTTCCAGGACATGCGCACGCAGCAGCACGCGGCGCGCCTGGGCATGTGGCTGTTCCTGGCGACGGAAATCCTGCTGTTCGGCGGCTTGTTCTGCGCCTACGCCTACTACCGCACGCTCTATCCCGAGGCGTGGAAGGCGTGCTCGCACCACACCTTCCGCCTGTTCGGGCTCGGCGAGACGTTCGATCTCATCACCTCGTCGTTCACGATGGTGATGGCGATCCACATGGTGCGCCTCGGCAAGAAGAACCTGGCCGTGGTGTTCCTGCTGGCCACGATCGCGATGGGGCTGCTCTTCCTCTGCCTGCACGGCTACGAGTACTACAGCGAGTTTCAAGAGGGGGCGCTGCCCGGCAAGTTCTATCACTTCAAGGAAGTGACGGCGAACGGCGCGCCGATGTACTACGCGGTCTACTTCCTCATGACCGGCCTGCACTCGATCCACGTCTTCATCGGCGCGGGCGTGCTGACGGTGCTGACGTACTTCACGGCGAAGGGCGAGTACGACGCGTCCTACGACCACCCGATCGATCTCGGCGGGTTGTACTGGCACTTGGTCGACTTGATCTGGATCTTCCTGTTCCCGCTGCTGTACCTGGTGTGACGAGGAATCATGGCCAACCACGATACGACAGAAGGCGAGCACGGGCACGGCGGCCACCACTCCGCCAAGATGTACTACGTCACGTACTGCGTGCTGGCGGTCTGCACGCTGCTCACGTTCACGGCGGCGCAGCATGACTTCGGCGAGCTCTCGTTCGCCATCGGCATGCTCATCGCGTTCATCAAGGCGATGTTCGTCATCCTCTTCTTCATGCACTTGTACGAGCAGAAGGGGCTGAGCCGGCTGACGATGCTGATCGCGGTGGTGTTCGTGCTCCTACTCATCACGCTGACACTCACCGACGCGGCGACGCGCTTCCCGCTGGCAATGCCGCCCGGCTCGCACCGCGCTCTGCACCTCGGGCACAATCCGTTCGCCGCGGGGCACAATCCGTTCGACAGCATGAAGTGACGTTTCGCGCGGCCGCGCGATGGGGAAGACGGCCGCGCCGCGCTCGTATGCTGCGCGCATGACCAAGACCATCGCCGTCTTCGCGCTCCTCCTCGGATTCGCCGGTGTCGCGCGCGCCGAGTGGAGCATCACCAACAAAGACAACAGCAACTACGAGCTCACCAAGGCGTGCGGCTCGTCGTCGGAGGCGTGGAGCATCGCCGGCGGCGTCACGCATCGCTACAGCATCCCCGCGGGCACGACGTCGTGCACCATCACGGTCAAGAACAACGGCTCGGCCTGCACCGTGAAGGACAACGAGGGCTGCGTCATCTCCGGCGGGCACATCGCCAGGCAGTAGCGGCCCTGGCACGGCGTCTGCTCTTCAAGACGCCATGATCGAAGTCGGAGACCCCGAGAAAACGTTTTCCTTCAGCGACGAAGACGACCTCTACGACCCGGTGGAGTTCGATCCCGAGACCTCGTCGGTCGACGACGAAATCGATAGCGATACCCTCGCCTTCCGCGACGCGGTGCGCGACATCGTCGCTGCCGAAGGTCACTTCGAGGTCGTGCTCCCGCGATAGGTTGCCGCAGCGACGGCCGTCACGTGTCTCACTCGTGATATAATCGCGAGTGGAGGTTGTCATGCGCAGCACGCTCGTCGGCCTTGTGGTTCTCGCCGTCGGGTGCGCCCACGCGCCGCGCATGGCGCGTGGGCCGGTCGAGTCGCACTGGATCGAGCTCACGTCCCGCCACTTCGTGCTGCGCACCGATCTGCCGCGCAAGCAGGCGCTGGCGGCGCTGGTCGACTTCGAAGGCGTCTACGGCACGCTCGAGACCGTCGCCTTCCCCGGCGACGCGCCCAAAGATCGCATCGACGTCATCCTCTTCAGCGACGAGAACGCCTTCCGCGCGCTGGCGCCGCGCGGCGCCGCCGGCTACTTCATGCCGCGGCAGGTGGACGATCCCGAGCCGGTGCCGACCATCGTCATCCACGGCCGCGTGCTCTTCGCCGGCGATCTCGTCGAGTCGACCCAGCGGCGCTTCCGTCACGAGCTGACCCACCGCTTCATCGATCATCGCCTGCGCTGGACGCCGCCGTGGCTCGAGGAGGGGCTGGCCGAGTACTACTCGACGCTCAAGGTCTCGGGCGGCGACGCCATCGTCGGCACGCTGCCATCGACGAAGATCTTGCGCATCGACATCCACGTCGGCCAGACGCTGATCGAGAGCTCCGTCGACGATCGCATCGAGCTCAACGAGGTGCCGACGGTGCAGCAGCTCCTGACCGCGGACTTCGCCACCTTCCACGATCCGCAGCACGACCTCGCCTACTACGTCGGCGCCTGGACCTTCGTGCACATGATGTTGAACGGGCCGTTCGGCTACACGTCGCACTTCCAGCGCTTCCTCGACATGCTCGCCGGCGGCGCGACGCCCCCCGAGGCGTGGCGCGACTGCTTCTGGTCGATCCCACTTTGGCGCATCGAGCACGACTTCAAGCGCTACATGACGCGCACCGAGATGGAGCCGCACGCCAACGAGGTGGCGGTGCCCAAGCCGAAGAAGCCCGAGCGCGAGCGCGCCATGGGCGCCGACGAGGTCCACCTGCTCCTGGCGCGCATCCGCCCGTGGGACTCGCGCGAGAACATCGTGGCGGCGGGCGCGGAGCTGGCGGCGGCGCGTGCGGCGGCGGGCGAGCACGTCTCGGCGGAGCTGCACTATTGGACCGGCGTGTACGCGATCCGCTGGCGCCACTTCGAAGAGGCCGAGCGCGAGCTGCGCGCGGCGATCGAGCTGGAGCCCAAGCGCACGCGCAACTGGCTCGGGCTGGCCGAGGCGCTCGAGAAGGACGAGCGCGAGGACGCGCGCGGCGAGCTCGATGAGACCGTGACGCATCTCGTGCCGATGGCGACGTCGGCGCGCGCGCTCGACTTTTTGGCGCGCTACTACTCGGGGCGCGGCCAGCTCGACAACGGGCTGCCCTACGCGCGGCGCGCGGTGGCGACCGAGCGCGGCTGCTGGGAGTGCGTGGAGACGCTCTCGGCGATTCAGGATGCCGCGCATCCGGTGGCGCCGAAGCCGGCCGCGGCGCAAGAGAACACGGTCAAGCCCAGCATCGACTGAGCCCGCCCCCTTCCCCGTCGAGCGCCGCGCCAAACCGGCGCGAAGTGCTATCGTCGGCGCATGCGAGCGATCGTGATCGATGCGCCGGGCGGGCCCGAGGTCTTGCAGTGGCGCGAGGTGCCGACGCCCGAGCCGGGGCGTGGCGAGGTGCGCGTGCGGGTGCGCGCGACGGCGGTGAACCGCGCCGACCTGTTGCAGCGCATGGGGCTCTATCCGGCGCCGCCCGATGCGCCGCAGCAGATCCCCGGGCTCGAGTTCGCCGGCGAGATCGACGCCGTCGGCGCCGGCGTGAGCGCGTGGAAGGCGGGCGATCGCGTCTTCGGGCTCGTCGGCGGCGGCGCCTACGCCGAAGCGCTGGTCACGCACGGCGACACCGTGGCGCGCATGCCGGACGCGCTCTCGTTCACCGACGCCGCGGCGATCCCCGAGGCGTTCATCACCGCGTGGGATGCGATGGTGACGCAGGCGGGGCTCGGCGCCGGCGAGACCGTGCTCGTCTCCGCCGTCGGCAGCGGCGTGGGAACGGCGGCGGTGCAGATCGCGCGCGCGCTGTCGGCACGGCCGCTCGGCACCGCGCGCACCGCGTCCAAGCTGGCGCGCGCGTCGAAGCTCGGGATGGATCGCGGCTTCACCGTCGCGGGCGGCAAGTTCGCCGACGACGTGTTGCGCGCCACCGGCGGGCGCGGGGTCGACGTGGTGCTCGAGCTGGTCGGCGGCGGCTACATGGCCGAGGATCTGCTCTGCGCGGCGCCCGAGGGGCGCATCGTGCTCGTCGGGCTCATGGCCGGCGTGCGCGCGGAGCTCGATCTTGGGCTCGTGCTGCGCAAGCGCCTCGCGATCATCGGCACGCAGATGCGCGCGCGGCCGCTCGGCGAGAAGATCGAGGTCACGCGCACGTTCGCGCGCCACGTGGTGCCGCTCGTCGAGGCCGGGCGGCTCGTGCCGGTCGTCGAGCGCGTGATGGCGCTGCCCGAGGCCGCCGCGGCGCATCAGGCGATGGCGTCGAACGAAGGATTCGGCAAGATCGTCCTCGGCGTGAATTGACGGGGCGCCGCGCGCGTCTTAGATCCTAAGCAGCCGTGGTACCGATCCCCATCAGCGACGAAAACCGCGCCTCGCGCACGCCGTGGGTGACCTATGCGCTCATCGCGCTGAACGTGCTGGCGTGGTTCTTCGAGCTCAGCCACGGCGTCTTCGAATCGACGTTCGACTACGGCGCCATCCCGTCGTTCGTGCTGCACGGCACGCGCGACGGCATCCTCGAGCTCGGGCGTCACACCATTCAGCTGCACCAGGAAGTGCCGTGGCCCTGGACGGTGCTGACGTCGATGTTCATGCACGGCTCGTGGCTGCACATCATCGGCAACATGTGGTTCCTGTGGATCTTCGGCGACAACGTCGAAGACGCGATGGGGCCGGTGAAGTTCCTCGTCTTCTATCTACTCTGCGGGCTGGCGGCGGCGATGTCGCAGGTGCTGACGTCGGCGTCGTCGCAGCTGCCGATGGTGGGCGCGTCGGGCGCGATCGCCGGCGTGCTCGGCGCGTACCTCATGCTCTATCCGCACGCGCGGGTGCGCTGCTTGTGGATCCTGTTCATCCTGATCACGTTCGTCTACGTGCCGGCGTGGCTGATCCTCGGGCTGTGGTTCGTCTCGCAGTTCTTCATCCCCGGCGAGGGCGTGGCGTGGATGGCGCACGTGGGCGGCTTCGCGACGGGGTTCCTCTTGGTGCGCCTCTTCGTGACGCGCCGGCCGCCACCGCGGCGCGAGAGCTTCCCGCCGTTGTGGCAGCGCGCGGCGCGGTGAGGAGGGCCGCGTGCGCATCCGCATCCACAAGGGCGACGGGCGCCATCGGCTGATCTGCACCCGCGCCGACGGCTCGACGACGCAGGCCGAGACCGGGCCGGGGCTGCCGGCGCACGACCTGGCGCACTTCGTCGCCGAGCGCGCGCTCGGCCTCGGCGCCGGGTTCTTCGGCAACGTCGCCGCCGGGCGGACGATCGCGGAGCTCGGCGATCCCGCGGTGATCCGCACGCTCGGCGCCGAGGCGTGGACGGCCGAGTGCCTGGCGCGGGCGCTCGGCGCCACCGCAACGGGCGGCTGCGGCGCCGACGAGCTGCCGGCGCTGGTGCGCGCCGAGCTCGGCGAGGCCGCCCTGCCCGCCCTCACCGTCGAGCTCGCACAACAGATGGTCGCCGACTTCGCGGCGCAGCTGGCCGCGTGGCGCGCGCTCGCCGACGGCGACGCGCTCGTCCTCGACTGGCCTCGCACCTAGGGCCGCGCGGAGCCGCGGGCTCGACCGGGCCGCGCGATCGCGCGATCAGTGCGCGGCCCGCTCCTGCGCGTTGCGCACCAGCTTGGTCACGGTGTTGCGCGGCAGGAAGCGCACGGCCTGCGCCATCATCTTGTTGCTCACGCCCGGGATGACCACCGTCTTGCCCTTCATGAGGCCGGTGTAGCCGGCGCGCGCCACCGTCTCCGACGTCATGATCGCCTTGCCGCGCACCAGCTTCGACTCCTCCATCTGCGCGCGCGCCTGAAAGCCGGTCGCCGTCGGCCCCGGGCACAGCGCGGTCACCGTCACGCCGGTGCCGCCGAGCTCGTTGGCCAGCGCCTCGGAGAACGACAGCACGTACGCCTTGGTCGCGTAGTACACCGCCATGAGCGGCCCCGGCTGGAACGCCGCCGTCGACGCCACGTTGAGCACGCGGCCCGACTTCTTCGCCACCATCTTGCGCACGAACAGCTTGGTCAGGTGGGTCAGCGCCACCACGTTCACCTGGATCATGTTGAGCTCGTCGGCGAGATCGGTCTTCTCGAACGCGCCGTACGACGCGTAGCCGGCGTTGTTGACGAGCACGTCGACGTCGATGCCGCGCGCCTCCAACGCCGCCACCAGCGCATCGGCGGCGCCGGCCTTGGCGAGATCGGCGGTGACGACGTGCGCGCGCACCTTGTGATCGCGCTCGATGGCCGCCGCCACCTCGTTCAGCTTGCCCTCCGAGCGCGCCACCAGCGCCACGTCGTAGCCCTCCGACGCGAACTGCTTGGCCAGATCGAGCCCGATGCCGCTCGATGCCCCGGTCACGAGCGCCGTCTTACGCGATTCCATGGAAGCCTCCCGTTGATGAGCCCTTCGAAATAGATGATGAGCGAAGCGCGCAGCTCGCGCGCGAAGTCGATCTTGAGCCAGCCGAGCGACGGCTCCGCCAGCACCTCTTGCACCATCGGCGCCGAATCGGCCATCTGCTGCAACCCGACGAGCAACGCGTTGGCGTGCAGCAGCGCCCGCGCGCCCTCGCCTTCGCGCAGCGGCACCTTGCGATCGATGCGCGCGCCGGTGGCCGCCACGCGCAGCGCGAGCTCGCGCTTGAAGCGCTCGATCGACGCGCGCGACACGTTGTGCTCGAGCACCGTCTGCAGCACGGCCAGGAGGCGCCCGAGCGGCTCCTTCGAGAGGAGCGAATCGCAGATCACCGCCGCCAGCTTGGTGGCGCCGACGCCCTCGCGCAGCTCGTCGAGCCGGCCGTCCAGCTCGTCCAGCCACTGCCAGAGCAGCTCCTCGAGCACCGCCAGCAGCAGCTCCTCGCGCGTCGGCCAATAGAGGTAGAGCGTGCCCTTGACCACGCCGGCGCGCGCCGCCACCTCTCCCATGGAGAAGCCGGCCCAGCCGCGCTCTCCGAAGTGGGCGCGCGCCGCCGTCAGGATGGCGCGCCGCCGCGCCTGCTTGTCTTCGCTCGATCTCGCTCGTTCGCGCAAGGTCATAACTGACTCTCAGTCATTAATTTAATGACTCTGAGTCAGTTGTCAAGGGGCTTAGAATCGAATCCGTGACCGACCTGCAAGACGACGAGATCGCGCTCGATCCCGAGGTCGAGGGCGTGACCGTGGCCCTGCGGCCGCTGAGCGAGGCGCCGCCGCCGGCCCCGCCGCTGCCGCCCGCCGACGGCTTTCGCGACGACGAGTGGGCCGTACACCTGCCGGACGGGCAGATCCTGGCCTTTCTGCGCGAGCCGGTGGCCCACTGCCACCTCGACCGGATCGCGCTCGTCGCCGGCGCGCGGCGCGTCGAGCGGCCGCTGCCGGGATGGGTCTACTATCCGAGCCATTTCGCCGTCGGACAGCGCGGCCTCCTCATCGGCGGACCGCGCAGCGGCTGGCGGCTCGACTACGACGGCACGCTCACCCTGCTCCTCGACGAGCTCGACGGCGAGGGCGTGAACGTCGCCTGGCGCGGCGACACCGCGGTGCTCGCCGGCTGGCGGCGCGCCGTGCTCGACGGACCGGGCGGCCGCGTCGAGCTGCCCTGCGCCAACGCCGTCGCCGCCTGCGCGGTCGCCGGCCTGGCCGTGATCAGCGACGACGACGGTTCGATGTGGATCGACGGCAACCGCGTGATCGCGCGCCACTGGCGCCCCTACCGCGAGGCGCGCGGCGACGACGTCATCCTCTCGACGGCGGGCGACGCCTACGCGGTGCGCGTCATCCGAGGATGAAGTCGGCCACGCGCGCGTGCGCCTCGGGCCACGCCTTCTTGTCGAAGGAGTGACCGCCGGGCAGCGGCACGATCTGCACGTGCGGCGGGAAGTGCGGGCGCAGCTCGTCGGGCGCGCCGAACTCGTCGCGGCGCCCCTGCAGGATCAAGGTGGGCATGGTGATGCCGGGAAGGTGCGCGACCCGCAGCTTGTCGGGCTGCTTGGGAGGATGCAGCGGATAGCCGAGGCAGACGAGCCCGCGGGCCGCGTCGCCGGCGGCGGCCAGGTGCGAAGCGAACCGCCCGCCCATCGACTTGCCGCCGATGAAGGGCACGCGCCCGCTCCACTCCGCCGTCGCCAGCGCCAGCGCCGCGCGCCAGCACGCCTCGAGCGCAGGCGGGCGATCGGGCGCGCGCCGTCCGGCGGCCACGTAGAGGAAGTCGAAGGTGACGACGTCGATGCCGCGCGCCGCCAGCGCCTCGGCGAACGCGACCATGAACGCGTGCGTCTGCCCGGCGCCGGCGCCATGCGCGAGCACCAGCGTGCGATCGCGCGGCGACGGCGCCCGATAGATGCGTGCCGTGGTCGCCGCGTCGGCGACGGAGAACGAGCGCTCGATCGCCATCGCGCGCGCGCTGCGCTCGTCAGCCGACGCCGAGGAGCTCGACGTCGAAGTGCAGCTCGGCGTTCGGCGGGATCACGCCCGCCGCGCCGCGCGCGCCGTAGCCGAGGTTGGCGGGGATGATCAGCTTGCGCCGCCCGCCCACCTTCATCGACATCACGCCCTCGTCCCAGCCGGCGATGACCTGTCCGACGCCGATGACGAACTGGAACGGGCTCCCGCGGTCGCGCGAGCTGTCGAACTTCTTGCCGTCGGTGAGCGTGCCGGTGTAGTGCACGCTTACCTTCTTGCCCTTCTGTGGCGAGGCGCCGTCGCCCACTTTTTCGTCGACGTACTGCAGCCCCGTTGGAGTCGTCACCGTCTCGTTGGCCATGCGCGGACTCTACTACGCGTCCGTGCTGACGTCGATCTGATGCGCCGGCTCTTGCTCCGCGGGCTCGCCACGGCCGCGGCGTGCGGCTCGGCGTCGTCGAGCGCGCCCGATCTGGCGGCCCCGGACGATCTCGCGCAGCCGATCTACACGTGCATGCGGCCGCTCGCCGACTATTGCGGCCGCGCCGATTTCGGCGACGTCTCCGCCACGGACGCGTGCCTGCCGATCGACGAGATCGTTGCCCGGCTCTGCCCTCCCGATGCGGGGCTGCCGCCCGTGCACGCGCGCGCGTTCCTCGCCGATTGCGGCGACTATCAGAGCGTCCTCATCGGCTACGTCGACACCTCGACCTCGTCGTACTACGACAAGGCCACCGGCGCGCTCGTCGCGGTGATTGGCCACGGGAACTTCTCCGACGGCTGCGACGCCGGGCCGGCGACCTTCCTCGTGCCGAGCTGTCAGCCGGCCGTCACGCTCTGCCCCTGATCGCGCGCCTCGGTCGGCAGCGCGACGACGTCGACGCGCTCGGTGCGGCGCAGCGCCGCCAGCGGCAGCGGTTTGCCGACGGGCCACTGCGTGAGCGTGCGGTGCACGTCGTCGACCGACTGCACCGGCCGCCCGTCGAGCGCGAGCACGATGTCGCCGTCGCGCACGCCCGCCGACGCCGCCGGCCCCGACGGCTCGACGCTCATGACCTCCACGCCCGACTCCTGTAGAAGGTCGAGGTGACGCCGCACGCGCGGGTCGATGCGCCGGTTCTGCGCCACGATCCCGAGCCAGCTCCGCCGCACGCGCCCCTGCGTCATGATCTGTCCGACCACCCACCTGGCGGTGTCAATGGGGACCGCGAAGCTGATGCCCTGCGCGCCGAAGATCATCGCCGTGTTGACGCCGATGACCCGCGCGCGCGTGTCGACGAGCGGCCCGCCCGAGTTGCCGGGGTTGAGCGCGACGTCGGACTGGATGATGTTCTCCATGAGGCGCCCGTCCTGCGCGCGCATGTTGCGCCCGAGCGCCGACACCACGCCCGCCGACACCGTCGACGAGAAGCCGAGCGGGTTGCCGATGGCGATGCACAATTGGCCGACGCGCAGCCGGGCCGACTCGCCGAACTGCGCGTGCGGCAGGCCGGTGCCTTCGATGCGGATGACGGCGGTGTCGGTCGCCGGATCGGCGCCGCACAACTGCGCCGGGTGTGTCGAGCCGTCGGTGAGCGCAACCTCGAGGCGCCCGCCGCCGCGCACCACGTGGGCGTTGGTGAGGATGTAGCCGTCGGGCGTGAAGAGCACGCCGGAGCCGGAGCCGCCGCCGCGCCGCCCCCATCCGGGACCCCGTGTGTCGGGGCCCCGGACGGAGATGCTGACGACGGCGGGGCCGACGGCGTCGACGACCGAAGTGACTGCCGACGAATAGGCGTCGAGCAGCTCGCCGTCGGAGACGGCGGTCGATTGAGCCATGTTGGCCTCCACTGTATTGTGCGGTCGCGCGCGCCACTTCGGCGCGCCAGGTCGCCTCGCTGCACTCGGCTCCCGGGCGCCAATACGCCTCCGCGGCGCGCGCTCCCTCGGGTTGGTTAGAGCGTGACCACGCCGGTGCGGATCAAGTACGCCAACCGCTGGCGTTGCTCGTCCGACAGGATCGCGTGGATCTCGCGCAGCGCCTTCTGCACCGCGGCCTTCAGCTTCTCGGCCGACTGCACGCGCTGCGTGGCGCCCTCGCTCGCCTTGGCCTCGTCGAACACCGCGCCTCCGACGGCATCGGCGAAGGCGGCCGTGGTGCGCCGCCCGTCGACCTCGGCCTGCGCGCGCTCGGTCTTGAGCTCGTTCAGGAT
>Ga0134125_10001609_pt1 | contig 27574 bp, 25 predicted proteins | sample KB31751_FD_96464 | JGI IMG/M metagenome (GOLD analysis project Ga0134125, IMG submission 96464) | Terrestrial soil microbial communities with excess Nitrogen fertilizer from Kellogg Biological Station, Michigan, USA - KB3-175-1 | ecosystem: Environmental > Terrestrial > Soil > Unclassified ... | reverse complement strand
GGCGGTGGATTGCCTTTAGGTGCTTTTATTGCCGATAAAAAAATCATGGACTCATTCACGAATAATCCTGTTTTGGGTCACATTAATACCTTCGGCGGCAATCCGGTTTGCTGTGCTGCAGGAAATGCTGCGATGCAGTTTTTATTAAAAGAAAATCTTATTGAAAAAGTTTTTGAAAAAGAAAAATTGTTTCTTAATAATCTTCATCATTCAAAAATAAAAAATATCAGGAGCTGCGGATTGATGATTGCGCTTGAGTTTGAGAGCTTTGAGCAAAATAAAAAAGTGATTGATGCACTGTTGCAGGAAGGTGTTTTTTCTGATTGGTTTTTATTTGCATCACAATGTTTGCGCATCGTACCACCATTAATTATTTGTGAAGATGAAATTTTGAAAGCGTGTGATTCAATAAAAAAAGTGGTTTCAGATTTGTAAAAAGATTTAAAAATTTCAAAATCATTTATGAGAGTGACCGAATCATTTGTAAATGCATTTCATGGCTTGAGAGATTGCATTCTTCATGAAAAAAATTTCAGGATACAATATGTCTTTGCAATTTTGATGATAATAGCAGGATTTTTTTTTAATTTAGATCAAACGGAATGGATCCTTATTTTGATTTGCTTTGCTATCGTTTTAAGTTTTGAAATTATCAACTCTGCTATCGAAAAACTCTGTGATTTGGTATGTCCTGATTTTAATCTAACGATAAAAAAAGTAAAAGATATGGCAGCTTCCGCCGTCTTGTTATCTGCAATTATTTCTTTTATTATTGGATGTATCATTTTTTTACCAAAAATAAAAATGCTGTTTTTTAATAAATAAAAAAGAAATACTGTTTATTTATTTGTTTGTTGCAACCGCTAACGTTATTAAGAAAACGTTTGTTTATCACGTGATCTTCGCAAATTATTTATTCATAAAATTGATAACTGCTCAATGGTATATTCAATTTCTTCTTCTGTAGTAAATCTTCCCAGGCCGAATCTTAAAGACGAACGCGCAATCTCGTCGGTCAATCCCATCGCTTTTAAAACATAGGATGGTTCATTGGTTCCTGAAGTACAGGCAGAGCCGGAACTCAATGCAATATTTTTGTTCAGTAGAGAAATCAAATCAACACCATTTACATTTTTAAAACTCATGTTACTTACATTTGGCAACCTGTGTTCTGTATTTCCATTTATAAAAGCCCGCCCTGTTTTTAATAATTCTGCTTCCAGTTTATTGCGCATTTTACACATTCTTTCTCCATCTTTTTTCATTTCAATTCGGGCTAATTCACAAGCTTTTCCAAAACCAACAATTCCCGGAACATTCAATGTGCCGCTTCGCATGCCTCTTTCATGGCCGCCACCATCCATTTGTGCTGCCATTCTTACCCGTGGATTTTTGCGTCGCACATATAGTGCGCCTGCACCTTTCGGACCGTACATTTTGTGTGCGGAAAAAGACATTAAATCGATCCCATCTTTTATGACATCCACCGGTATTTTGCCAACTGCCTGCGTGGCATCTGAAAAAAATAACACGCCATTTTTTTTTGCAATCGCGGCAATTTCTTTTATTGGTTGTATAACTCCGGTTTCATTATTGGCATACATTACAGAGATCAAAATAGTCCCGGCATTGATTGCATTTTCTAATTCTTCCGTATCAATTAAGCCATCATTTTTTAAATCGAGGTAAGTAATATCTGCGTCCATTTTCTCCAGGTGGATACACGAATCTAAAACTGCCTTATGTTCACTTTTTACCGTAATGATGTGGTTACCTTTTGATTGGTACATTTCAAAAATTCCTTTCAATGCAAGATTGTCGGCTTCTGTAGCGCCTGATGTAAAAACTATTTCCTGAGGTTCTGCATTTATTAAATAAGCAACCTGTTCGCGGGCATATTCTACTGCTGCATCTGCTTCCCAACCAAATGAGTGGGTGCGGCTGGATGCGTTTCCAAAATATTTTGTAAAAAAAGGCAACATCGCTTCCAGGACTCGTGGATCCATTGGGGTCGTTGCGTTATTGTCCATGTAGATGGGAAACTCAAGCATCATTTTTTTATCAAATTTACTGAAAGATGTTTAGCGGCATTTAGAAGAGGTTACATCGTTTAGATTGTGTGGGGGTTTACATTATTTTTGTAAAAATTATTTTATGAAAAAGATTGAACACGTAGGGATTGCAGTAAAAAAATTATCAGTATCTATTCCTCTGTTTGAAAAGTTATTAAATACACCTTGTTATAAAACCGAAGTATTAACAGGCGAATTGGTAAACACCGCTTTTTTTGAAACAGGAAAAAATAAAATAGAATTGTTAGAAGGTTATTCTCCCGAAAGTGTCATTAGTAAATTCATTGAAAAAAGAGGTGAAGGCCTTCACCATATTGCTTTTGAAGTGGATGACATAGAAGCAGAAATGAAACGTTTATCAGATGAAGGTTTTACTTTACTAAATAAAAAACCAAAAGAAGGTGCAGATAATAAATTGATTTGCTTTCTGCATCCTAAAGATACCAATGGCGTTTTGATAGAATTGGTCGCTTCTAAATAATGCTTTTTAAGACTACCAAAATGTAAAAATTCAGGGAATTATTTGTGTAAATTATTTTACAATTTTTCATAAATAAACGTTCTGAAAAGGTAGCAACTTTTTACAATTTTGCTTGATGTTTTAAAATTGATTTTAAGTTTCCTTAACAGGGAAATTTTAATATTACCGAACGGTAAATTCCTTCAGGGATTGCACCAAATAACTACTTTACCAATCATTTAAACTAAAGAAAAGATAAAATATTTAAAATCGCTTTCTGAACTCATTGTCCTATCATTATTGGCACTTTAAATGTCCTATAATGGACGATGAAAAAAGTAATTTTCTTTATCCTTTTGATTAACCCTTGCATTCTTCACGCTCAATTATTTGTAAATCTGGGTGCGGGTGCAGCTACTTTTGAGCAAAAAATTCCCGTTAGTAATGAAGGAGGGCACGTATTACCTTCTCAGCTGGTTGTACCGGTGGTAAAAATGGCAGCTGGTTATCAAATCAGGCATATTGTGATGGAAGCAGAGCTTCGTCCAACTCTGACCCGGCAAAGCAATTCTCCAAATAACTTCGGCTTGAAAGCTGGCTATTACATTCACCATTTCGTTCCGGCTATTGGATATTATTATAATTATTGCAACAGTGACAACCCTGCAAATAATACTTCCGGCTTTGGTTATTCGTTGGAGTACCTTCTTCCTGTCACCCGAAACGGCGATTTGTACCTGGAGGCGGCTTATATGAATCATTCGGTGCAATTAACCGGCGGATTTCATATTCCATTTTGAATTCAATACCAATACCGGGATGAGAGTAGCTGAAAATAAAAAGGGACTTTCGATGAAAGTCCCCCGAGGTGGAGCTGCAGGGATTCGAACCCTGGTCCAAACATATTCGCCGTAAGCCTTCTACATGTTTATTTTTGCATTATTTGTCGAAAAAAAGCCGGAGCAAAACAAACCAACTTTTTCCGTAGCTGAATGGTCTTAAGCAATTGTCACAGCCTTCAATTGCAGCATCCCGTTTTATTTTGAGTCGGCGGAAGAGCGTGGCAACAGGACTAGCCAGCTCAACGGCCCTAATGGAAGCGAATCTATCGATTACGCAGCCATGGCAAATTGTGTATTGCCATTTAAGGTTTTCGTATTCAGATTCAAGCGCTAATTACGCAACGCGCTACATGCTTATACTTACAAAGAACTATGCTGTCAAAACCGGTCAGCCCCGTATTTTTGAATTTGCAAATTTACCAAAAATTGCCCTGATATTTTAAAATTAGTATGAATGAGAGCTTGTTAATTTTTCTGCGTTCTTTTCCACTTCTTCCCGCATTTCCTTTTTAAATGCGATTAATTTTTTAACCAGATCTTTATCAGAAATAGCCAGGATCTCCGCCGCTAATATTCCGGCATTTTTTGCTGCATTCAGTGCAACTGTGGCAACAGGAACACCATTTGGCATTTGAAGAATAGAAAGTACAGAATCCCAACCATCAATTGAATTGGAAGACTTTATGGGAACGCCAATAACAGGAATAATCGTTAAAGACGCAATCATGCCGGGCAAATGTGCTGCGCCGCCTGCACCTGCTATAATTATTTTTAACCCGCGTTCAATTGCAGATGATGCATATTCTACCATTCGCAAAGGAGTGCGGTGTGCAGAAACGATCGTAATTTCATACGGTATTTCAAACTGTTTTAAAACTTCTGCAGCTGCTTCCATTATTTTTAAATCACTGTCGCTGCCCATGATAATGCCAACAATTGGTTTTTCTGCTTTTGCCATTTTAATTATTTCCGATAAAGATAAAAACGCCGCCAGCAGTAAACAAAGAAATAATTAGAATTCGTGCTTTTTTATTAAAAGAGATATAGAAAACAAGCTTGAAATATTTATGATTCAGAATTGTTTTTTGGTAATCTTGATATTATAATGGATGAAACGAATAGCATAATCGACGATAATAAGGAATCATGCAGCGTTTCTGTTACTTTAGAGGTCAATAAAAAAGTTTGAGAATAAAAAACTTTTATAAATACTCTTTTTATAAATATTGTTTATGAGAATTCTACGCATTTTAAGCTTCCATATTATTTTTATTTTTTCTTCTGTCGCTACAAATGCACAATCTTTTTTATCATTCTCGACTGGTATTTCAACAGATGTGAACCAAAACCATAATTCATTTTATCATGTTCCCATCTCCATACAATGGAAACCTGGAAACCGCCCTAATTCGCCCTTCTTATTTGGACTGGATTATGGCATTCCTTTGATAACAAAAGGGTCCGGCGATGCATATACCCTAAATCCCCAATTGCCTGAAAAAGTATCTTTGACAGAAGATATCCGGGCATCTATTTTTACTATAAGCGTTGGATTCCAAATACATTTAATTTCGAATAAAAAAAATAATACCCTTTACCTGGATCTGTTTCCATTAGCAATCAGCAGCCAACGGTATAAGGTCACCTATAAAAATTATGACAAAGAAAACTATGAAGTTATGAACCCGGATCTGAATCGGAAAACTGGCGGTCTTGCTATGGCCATGGCATTCGTTTATTATTTCGCTAAAAAACAGGATATGATGGCAATGATTCGCATTCAATCTCCAACTACTATCAGCAATAATGATTATCCACACGCATTTAAATCTATTGCACCATTGCAACTCACATTCGGATATAACTTTTTTTATAAAAAAATAAAATGAAATCAATAAGATCGATCGCTGCAGGCTGTATGATTATTCTTTTGTTATACTCATGTGGCAAAAGGAACTTTTATCCGGATGCTGATGATCCCGGATTGAGTATTTTATCTTCTTATGGATTTAATATTGCTTCAGTATATATAAACAATGTGGCTTACGTAAATCCATATAAAAGAGGAATTATCGGTGGTATTGTAAATTATGCTCCTACACTTCGCAAAATCCAAACTGCCGGCGCGGTTGATACATTGAGCCTTTCGTGGCTGATTAATAAGAATGATAACAGCACGGGTTATAATTCTCCATACCAAAATATATCTTTATTAATTCCTGTTTCGAAATCTTTCTCTGTTAATGATTTTATTGCTTTGAGTGGAAAAAGATTGGCTGCCAATTCAAATGCAATTGCGGTAAATTCTTTTTACAATCCTGCGAATCCAGGAAGGTCGAACCTTTATTTCATAAAAATACACGTTGATACTTCTGCTCTTTATTTTTCCGGTTTATTTGATGGGAAGATCGGTGATAGCATTGTCATAACAAAAGGAAGATTTGATTTTAAAATTGATAAGAATGCAATCAATTTTTAGACATCTGTGTTTCCGGATTAGGTAAAGCAATAAATAATCGCTATTCCTGTTTCATTACCCTTTACCCCTTTTTACCCAATCAAATGAGGTGGATAATCTACATTATCTGTCATGGATCTATCTTTTAAAAATCGGTTGTTTTTCAGCAACTTATTTTTTAAAGGAAGAATAATTTTTAAACGCAATTTGCGTGTAATGCGGTATAGTATTTGTTCTCATCGAAAAATAATCTTATTTTATTTAAAAACTAACGATGAAAAAAATTTTACTTCTCTCTTTATTTATGGGGATATTTTTTTTCGGTTGTTCTCATGATGAAACGACTGTTCAAATTTTGCGCACACCTTTATTGTCATTTAACTTCAATGGTTCTTCAACATGGAAAGCAGATAATTATTCCTTCGCACCTGTTTCGAAAGTTGTTGTTTATCCGGCAGATACTTCACAAACCGGGCAACTTTTTAACCGCTACACGCTCCAGGGAACCGGTAAAGACAGCGCGGGAAACACTTATCAATTGATTATCGCTTTTGATAACGCAGATCCGGATCTCTTGATCGGCACTTATAAGCCTCGTTATACAAATCAAAACGGGCTCGTACAGGTTCAATTATTCAATCTTACCAACAGCAATGACCTTGCTGCATACAATCTTTGCGTAGATGACACTGCGAATGCAATCCTACAGATCGAAAAACAAAAACGAGATGAAAGATTGATCACAGGTTCATTTCAAATGATGCTTTGCAATTCGCGTGACTCATCAAAGAAAATAAATATTACCAATGGGATTCTTAAAGATATCAAATACTAAATTTCATATGAATAAACTGATTCTTCTTTTTCGTTTAACCGTCACCGTTATGCTGCTTACTTCAGTAACTGTTTACGGACAAACTGATTCTCAAAAAGTAGTGCTACAAAAGCCCATTCCTCCAAATGCCGGTTTTGATGTCATCGTAAAAACCAATGGGGATATTGTTTATGGGTTGGTAAAAGAAGTAGGCCCTTATTTCATTTCTTATCAGCGAACAGATATTCCGGACGGACCTATTTATACCATTCCAAGAAATGAAGTTTATGTAATTAGTTATCGCAACCAGGTAAAAGATTATATCACTCCTGTAAATGATCAATTTCAGGAGCAGCCTTATTATTCACAGCGCTTCATCAATTATAAAAAGGATACCGGCTTGTTCAAACATGGTATTGTTCGCATTCAATTTGGATTTATAAGAAGTTTTACCAAAGTAAAAGATGTAAAAAGTTATTCTTCTTCGGGATCATTTCCCGTTGTTTCCATTGGCTATGAAGTTCTTTTTAAACAGAATCTGAATCTGGGCGTACAAATTGGCTTTGGCTCACACAACTTTTCCCGGCAACAATTCAGCGCTTATGACAGTACTCGGACAGACGTCACTTTGAAAGAAAATATTTTTGCATTGTACCTATATGGACGATATTATCTTTTAAAGAACACGTCGCCGCTTCAGCCTTATATTGCAGCAGGACTAGGCATCACAAGCTCCAACATTATTTCTAATAATAAAATCAGTTTTACAAACGACAACTCACAAGTAATTCTTGTAAAATCAGGCGAGCGATCAACCGGGCTGGGCCTGATGGCAAGAGCAGGAGCTGAATACTTTATCAGCAATCAATTGCAGCTTTCGCTTGACGCCGGCTACGGCTTATCGGTAATTAATGCCGGTGTCGCTTTCACACTAAAATAATTTTACCCCTCAAAAAAATTACCATGAAAAAGATCACCATTTTTATAATCGCCGCTTCCATTTCTACCTGTACTGTCAATGCCCAAAATAACAGGAGGGATTATAATAATAATTACAAGAACGATAATCCAAGAAGCAGTGGCATTGCAGTTTCCATTGGCGCTGCCGCAAATTATTATTATGGACCAGGGGATGAGAACTTCGGCAAGTATGACAACGACCGTTTAAACTGGCAGGCAAATGCAATGCTTGGTTTGACGATTGCGAGAGACCGCAACGATCACCGTACGATGATTGCAGGATTTGGAAGTTTTGGAATGAATAATGCAAAAACCGTAGGACATATTTTAGATGATCAGGGCTATGTAACCACTGCGCTTAATCAAAATTCTTCTAACAATGTTTACCAGCTGGAAGGTGGATTGCTGATAGCAGAAGTGTTCAGAATCAGTACAGGCGTAGGTCAGCAGGTTTTTAATAAACAAAATCTTGCTTCCATCGATAATGGAATAAAAACCGGCGCGACTTCGTTAAAATATAATTCAACAACTGTTGGTTTTAATTTGAATGTTTCAGCAGTTGCCATTACCATCAATTGCAACTTCGAATACGGGCAGGACTTTAATAAAACAGTAATCGTTCCGTCGGCAGGACTGATGCTGCGCTTTTAAAAAACTATTTAAAAGAAATAAGAAATACACTTATTTGTCCTTTTGCTGAAAGAATGAAATGACTTTTATCTTTTCGAATCAAAAACAGAATCTATCTTTTCCTGAAATATTGGAAAGCTGGTCACATTATTATGTGTTCCATTTTGTAATGTTATAAATTCATCTCCCTTTTTTAAAACCTTTTTCAGTTTTGCTGCATTCCGGTAGGGAATTACTTTGTCGGAAGTACCAGAAAAGATAAGGATTGGTTCTGTCACTTCTTCCAAATATTCACCTACAGGAAACTTAAAATGGGACATCCGGGATGTAGGATAAATCGGTGCGTATGTGCTGAAGAGGCTTGGAATACTGTAAAAAGGCGTTTCTAAAATCAACGCGGCACATTTTTCTTTTGCGGCAATGTAAGAAGCAACTCCGGTTCCTAACGATTTGCCAAATACGAAAATGCTGTCGGAGGAAAATTTGGAATGAGCCAACTTATAAACTTCTTTCGCCTGCAAATACATATTTTCTTCTGTTAATTCTCCTGTTGTCTTTCCATAAGTGGGATAATCAGGAATCCACACTTCATAACCTTTTTTAGTAAAAATTTCGGCATTCTTTTCATAGCGTATTACATTATCACTATTGCCATGAAAATATAGTACAACGCCTTTTATCGCTGAATCTGCCGGCAAAAACTGAATCATATTAACTGTGTCAGTCTTATTCATCGGAATATTCACTTCTTTGAATGCCACATCAAATTTGAACTGAAAGTTTTGTGGCAAAGTAACAGGATGAAATAAAAGCTTTTCCTGCAAATGATACAACGCAATTCCAACAGAGCAATAAATAAGTGTAATTATAATGCTCACTCGGTATATTTTTCTTTTAGCAGAAACCTGACGTTTCTCCTGCTCGATATTTTGCTGGTTACTTTGCTCAGTGTTCATTTCTGGCTCATTCTCCTTTTTCTTCATCCAGGAATACGCGTTTTAATTTCAACTTTCGAACCGGTGCCACGATCAAAGGAAATTTCTCAATGATTACATTACTTTGATCCAAACCAAAACCCCTTTCCTCGCCCAGGCTAACCTTTTTTATCCAGAAATATAACTTCATGATCAGCTTTTCAAAAAACGGTAATTCATTATCCTGCGAAAGGAATTTCTCCATTACAATAAACTGAAAATCGCCCACCACATTATTCTTCTGAAGGCTTTCATATCGGCTCGTAATATTCACTTCTTTATTAGCAACCATATCCTGAACTACTTTTTTAAACATCAGGTTAATGCGCGGTTCCATCCTAAAACCGAGGCGCAACTCTACGCGGATCACTTCATTCGGAATGATCGTATCAACGGTATAATCGGCTGTGTACGGATCGTCCTGGGTATCCACATGCACAAACCAATAAATATCGGCGCGTTTTGGTTTTCGGTTTAAAATCGAATAAACAATTTTATGTTCGATTTCCTTTGGATTATTCGCACTTGTCAAATACACCAAATGTGTCGCATATTTAGGAATACTGAGATCATTGCTCAGCTCCTGAATGGTTTGTAAATACTGATCCAGCCGAACAAATTCAACATAACGGTTTTTAATTTTGCGCGCCCTGAACCAAACATACATTACCGTAAATAAACCGCCGCCAATGATCAGCGTTACAAATCCTCCGTGAGGGAATTTTTCCACCAGGTTGGCCACTAAAAAACTCAGTTCGATGGTGAGATAAACGGCAAGGTATAGATAAACAAAAATTTTCGGCGTGCGCCGGGAAACCAGGTAATTGGCAAAGAGAATAGAAGTAGCCAGCATACATAAAGTGATGGCAAGGCCATAAGCTCCTTCCATATTTGACGATGTTTGGAAATAAATAACCACACCAAGACAGCCAACTAATAATAGCGTATTAATGCCCGGAATATACAATTGACCCCGTTCTTCGGTAGGATAATTTATTTTCATTCTTGGCCATAGATTCAGGCGAATGCTTTCGCTGATCAACGTAAAAGAACCACTGATCAAAGCCTGGCTGGCAATAATCGCTGCAATCGTTGCAATCGCAATTCCAATAATTTTAAAAGCATCCGGCATTATTCCATAAAAAGGATTGAAGCCATTATCCATAATTTCTTTTGTAAAAACGCGGCCTTTATAATTTGCGAGAAGCCACGCGCCCTGGCCCAGATAATTGATGATCAAAGCGATTTTTACATAGATCCATGACACACGGATATTTCCCCTTCCGCAATGTCCGAGATCGCTGTAAAGCGCTTCCGCACCTGTTGTGCAAAGGAAGACAGCTCCAAGTATAAAAAAACCATTTGGATAAAGCGTTAAAAGTTTGATAGCATAATAAGGATTCAGCGCTTTGAAAATGTTCAGATTATCAAAGAGATGCATCCCACCCAATACCAACAGCATCAGGAACCAGAAAAACATAATTGGCCCGAAAAATTTTCCAATTTTCGCCGTTCCAAATTGTTGTGAAAAAAAAAGGGCGAATAAAATAATGATGACAATATATATAATCGTTGTTCCGCTGATATTGCTAAAAAAAGAGATTTGTTTTAAACCCTCTACAGCTGATGTGACGGTAATTGGTGGGGTGATCATGCCGTCCGCCATGATGGAAGCGCCGCCAATCATCGCGGGAAAAACCAGCCATTTTTTTTGACGCCGGATCAATGCATACAAAGAAAATATGCCACCTTCACCATTGTTATCTGCTTGCAATGTGAGGGTAATATATTTTACCGTTGTTTGCAAGGTTAGCGTCCAGATAATGCAGGAAAGCCCGCCGAGTATGAGTTCCGGGGTAATTACTTTGTCTCTGATAATAGCGTTGAATACATAAAGCGGGGAAGTACCAAGATCGCCGTAAACAATTCCTAACGCAATGATCAAACCGATTGGCGTTGCTTTATTAAAATTTTTCTTCACTCTGTTACTTTAATAGTTTCTACAACACATGATCGTGTTAGCATGTTATGTTCGTGCGCAAATAATCTGCAAATGTAGAGTGAAAGTTATTATGCAGCAATGATTTTATTTTCCTATAGATTATTTTTTAATTCGATCAAAAATGATTTGATCTTTTCCAGAGATTCGATCATCTCATGTTTTTCTCCGGCGGCTTTATTATTTTTAATAAATTCTTTTGCGCCTTCAATCGTATATTTTCTTTCGCGAAGTAAATGATAGATCATCTTCAGGTTTTTGATGTCTTCCGGGCGGAAAAAGCGATCACCTTTTTTATTTTTTTTTGGTTTTAAAATTGAAAATTCATTTTCCCAATAGCGGATCAAAGAAGTATTCTCTTTGAACATAGCCGCCACATCACCAATGGAATAATATTGTTTTTGAAACAGAATCTCATCTTCCGGAATTTCCAGGTCATTTACCTCTGTATGAAATTCTTTTATACTTTTTCTGCCCCGATTAGATTTTGGCTTTATTTGTTGCTTTACTGCTTCCTTAATTTCATTTTTCTTTGGCGAATCTTCTTCAAACTCAAAGTTGATCTGGGAAAGTTCCATAAATTTTAATCGAGGCTTTTTGCGCTTCCGGTGGAAGCAATTTTTAAAATACGGTCAAATTGTTCCGGCGTCAGATCATTATAAAAAAAATAAACCGGATCTACAGGCTGGCCGTTTACATGCACTTCATAATGACAGTGAGGGCCGGTACTTTTTCCGGAACTACCCACCCAACCTATTATTTCACCACGCTTTACGGGTTCTCCTTCGTGCACTTTTACTTTCAACATGTGGCCAAAAAGAGTTTCATATCCATAACCATTGTTTATAATTACATGATTGCCAAAACCACTTTCGTCAAAGCCAGCCATTTCTACCTTTCCATTTCCGGTCGCATAAATCGGTGTTCCCTGTGGTGCGGTAAAATCAAGCCCTTTATGCATTTTTAAAGTTCCATAAACAGGATCAATTCTTACGCCAAATCCTGAAGCGATGCGGGTAAGGTCACGATTGCTTACTGGTTGTATTGCAGGAATACTGGCTAATTTGTCACTTTGATTTTTAATCAACTTTTCTATTTCATTATAGCTTGCATATTGATATTTGATCCGTGCGCTGATATTATTTAAAGTATTGGCCAGCTCATTTCCCAGTTCTTCATCATTAATTACTGCAATTTTTTGAAATTCATTTTTCTTTTCGATCAATTTGGCTCTTGCAGAATCAGGAACAGGATTGGCTTCAAAAATAGAGCGGTAAACCTGGTTGTCGCGCTTTTCAAGCGAGGCCATTTCTTCTTGTAAATTCCTGGTTTGCGATGCAAGTGTTTCATAATTCTGCCGCATTTTTTCATATTTTAATTCCGCCAGTTTTAATTGAGGTGAAGGAATAAAACGAAACACGAGAGAAATAATGATGAAGGCAAAAACAAATACCGCGAGGATGAAACCAAAGAAACGCAGCAGTTTGACGTGCAACGGCGTTACTAATTTTTCATAACGTAAAGTTTGTGTATTGTAATAAAACTTTAATTTTTTCATCCCTTGAAAAGAAGCAAAGGTTTTCTCATTTTAAAAAACCGTTATGTTTGTAAATGCATTCAAAGCAAATACCTTTGCGGCATTAAAATATTTTTAAACGCAACAAAGATAACTTCTTCATACTCTAAATCATTCTTAAAAATTCCCGACCTCCATGAAGCAAAGCGCAGAAATCAGACAGCTTTTCCTCGATTTTTTTACAAACAAAGGCCATCATATTGTTCCTTCTGCACCCATCGTTATCAAAAATGATCCTACTCTGCTTTTCACCAATGCGGGAATGAATCAGTTTAAAGAATATTTCCTGGGGAACAGACCTGCACCGTTCACCAGGATTGCCGATACACAAAAATGTTTGCGTGTGAGCGGCAAGCACAATGACCTGGAAGAAGTGGGTGTCGATACGTATCACCATACGATGTTTGAAATGCTTGGCAACTGGAGCTTTGGAAATGCTGTTGGAAACAAGCCGCCCTATTTCAAAGAAGAGGCGATTGCCTGGAGCTGGGAGTTGCTTACCGAAGTTTATAATATTCCAAAAGAAGATTTGTATGTTACCGTTTTTGAAGGCGATGCAACTGATGGTTTACCCGCTGACGAAGAATCGTTAAACATCTGGAAAAAACACATCGCAGAAGACCGGATTCTTTTGGGAAACAAAAAAGATAATTTTTGGGAAATGGGCGATACCGGCCCTTGCGGCCCATGTACTGAAATCCATGTGGATTGCAGAAGCGAAGAAGAAAAAAAAATCGTTCCCGGAAAAGAATTGGTAAATAAAGATAATCCGCAGGTCATTGAAATATGGAATGTCGTATTCATTCAATACAATAGAAAAAAAGATGAAACACTGGAATTGCTTCCTGCAAAACATGTAGATACCGGAATGGGATTTGAAAGATTGGTGCGTGTTTTACAAAATAAAAAAAGCAATTATGATACAGATATTTTTACAGGAACGATTTCAGAAATTGAAAATATTTCGGGAAAGAAATATACCCATTCAGATTCCAAACAAGACATTTCATTTCGCGTTATTGCCGATCACATCCGCGCCATTGCGTTTCCGGTTGCAGATGGACAATTACCTTCAAACACGGGCGCCGGCTATGTTATACGACGCATTTTGAGAAGGGCCGTTCGCTATTATTTTTCTTATCTCAATGTAAAACAACCTTTACTTTATAAACTCGTGCCACATGTTGCAACACAATTCGAAGATGTATTTCCGGATTTGTATTTGCAAAAAGATTTTGTAGCAAAAGTGATTCATGAAGAGGAAAATAATTTTTTAAGAACATTGGATGCAGGATTAAAAAGGCTGGAATTGCTTTTGTCAGAAAAGAAAGATATTGATGGAAAAACCGCATTTGAATTATACGACACATATGGTTTCCCCATCGATCTTACCAGGTTGATTGCAGCTGAAAATAATTTATCGGTTGATGAAACGGGTTTTGAAAAAGAAATGCAGCAGCAAAAAAACCGCAGCCGTGCCGCGTCAGTGGTGGATACGGAAGATTGGATTATCGTAAATGAAAATGAAGGAAAAGGTTTTGTTGGTTATCAAAATTTAGAAACAGAAACCACCGTTAGAAAATACAGGAAAACAAAAACGAAAGGCAGAGAAATTTTTCAAATCATTTTGAGGGAAACACCGTTTTATGCTGAAAGTGGCGGCCAAGTTGGCGATACAGGTGTCTTAGTTTTCAATGGAGAAGAAATTCCGGTAGTAAATACTAAAAAAGAAAATGAGCTTATTCTTCATTTTACCGAAAATCTTCCTGCCAGTATTCAAGCAAAGGTTGTAGCGAAAGTAGATTTGGAAAAAAGAAGAAAAACGGCCGTTCATCACAGCGCTACTCATTTAATGCATGCTGCGTTACGCAAAGTTTTGGGAACGCATGTACAACAAAAAGGGAGCCTGGTAAATGAAGACTACCTGCGTTTCGATTTTTCTCATTTCAGTAAAATGAACAAAGAAGAAATTGAGAAGGTAGAATCGATTGTCAATGAAAAAATAAGAGAAAATATCCCGGTCCTAATTCGGCAGATGCCTAAGGAAGAAGCGCTGAAAACGGGCGCTATGGCCCTTTTTGGAGAAAAATATGGGGATGTCGTACGTGTAGTAATGATGGATCCAAATTATTCAATCGAATTATGCGGAGGCACTCATGTTGGAAATACGGGGGAATTGGGATTTTTCAAGATCACCAATGAAACCGCTGTTGGCGCTGGTTTGAGAAGAATAGAAGCAGTATGCGGCAAAGCTGCAGAAGATTTTATTAATCACGAATTAGAAGAACTAAATGTTGTAAAAGAACAATTGAGAAATCCGAAAGATTTGCGAAAAGCAATGGAGTCTTTTTTATCAGAAAAAGAAAAATTAAATAAGCAAATTGATCATTTGCAATCTCAAATATTGGATACGGTCAGCGAACAAATAAGCACGAAAGCTGTTTTGGTAAATGGAATAAATTTCATCGGGGAAACGGTAAATGTGTCGACTGCCGATGCTCTGAAAAAACTGGCTTTACTTTTAAAAGAAAAACTGGCGTCACGGTTCGTGTCATCACGAACCGGTTTGGAAAATGAAAAATCTTTCGTGATTGTGTTGGCTGCGGATATCGAAGGCAAAGCAAATGTTGTTGTTGCCACTGATGAAAAGATCATTTCTTCAAAAAATCTGGATGCAGTAAAAATCATTAAAGAAATCGTAGCGCCTTTGATAAAAGGCGGCGGAGGCGGACAAAAAACACTGGCTTCTGCCGGCGGCCAGGACGTTAGTAAGTTCGATGAAGTGATTGAGAAAATAAAAGGATTGCTGTAACTTTTTGCTTTATCTATTGCAGCGTTTTCACGATTTTATGTTAACGTTAAACTATATATTCTGGCAAAAATTTGTTTTTTAAAATGCCGTTTTTAATTTGGGGAAATTAAAATTTTCTTATTTCAAAAACATATTAAAATGAAAACAATTTTTTTATCAGCGATGTTTACAGCATGCTGCGGATTGTTCAGCAGCATTGGTTTTGCACAAAAAGAACCATCAACAAACGGTAAAAATGAAGAGATCATTATCCGTAAAAATGACCAGGATCCGCAAAAAATGATCATTGAAATTGACAGTAATAAAATAACGGTAAATGGTAAACCGCTTGCAGATTTCAATGGCGATATCACAGTGATGAGAAGAAATTTAAATGATGGCAATGGGAATAATTTTTTCAGAATGACGCCCGGAAACCTAAACGTTTTTAGCACTTCCAACCAGGCCTTTCTTGGAGTCCTCACAGCTAAAACAGATAAAGGCGCCATTATTAAAAATGTAATTGATGAGAGTGCAGCAAAAAAAGCGGGATTAAAAAATGATGATATCATCACAAAATTTGGTGACAAACAAATCACCTCTCCTGATGATTTAAGAAATGCAGTTCAATCATATAAGCCAGGCGATAAGGTAGCGGTAAGCTTTTTAAGAGATGGCAAGGACAATTCAGCGACAGTAGAATTGGGAAAAAATGCCGGTAGTTCCTTCACTTATAACCTGGATAGTTTAAGAGACATGATGAACGGTTTTAACCCAGGAAATAATTTTAATTTCCGAATGCCGCGCCAGAATTTTGATTTTAATTTCAATAGCAACCAGTCGAAACTGGGATTAGAAATTGAAGACACAGAAGCAGGAAATGGTGCGAAAGTTTTAGAAGTGGAGCAAGGTTCTGCAGCCGATAAAGCCGGACTGAAGAAAGGAGATGTTATTACAGAAATCAACGGACAAAAAGTAAACGATGTAAATGATATCAGATCAGAAATGAGGCAATCGCAAAATAAAAATGATTACAAAATCAAAGCAAAACGTGACAAGAATGAAATGAACTTTGAGGTAAAAATTCCAAAGGTTTTGAAGAGCATCCATATTTGATTTCACTGAAAAAATGTTGAAAAGACCCATTTTTAATTTTTTAGAAATGGGTCTTTTATTCGATTCTACGAACGTGATTTTTCCTTGAGCGAGGCGGCACAAGCTGTAAAAAAATGTTTTGGTAATAATATGAATAAAAATGGCGTTTGAAGTGTGAATGAGAAATAAAAAATGAAATATTAATTTAGTAAAAAAAAATGTCACTTATAACTTTAAATATTCCCGACGATATTGATAAGGAACTCGCTGAGATGTCGGTAAAAAGAGAAGAGTTTTTGCTGGAGGCTTTGAAAGAAAAGATTAATTCTCAAAGGCATTCAAATCTTGAAGAATTATTAGCTGAAGGGTATAAAGAAAGAAAAACTGAGAACACGGTACTTAGTAAGGATTTTTTTCACACTGATTTAGAAAATTGGAATGAATATTAAACGGGAAATGTTTTTTTAGTTTCTTTAGATCCTACTATTGGCAGCGAAATGAATAAAACGCGTCCAGTAGTCATCGTCTCAAATGATGTAAATAATAAATTTAGTAGCACCATTACTGTAATTCCAATAACTTCAAACACAATCAAAATTTACCCTTTTGAGGTTTTTAAAGCCGGTACTGCAAATCTTCCTAAAGACTCAAAGGCGAGAACTGATCAGATTAGAACAATTGATAAAAGCCGTCTTATAAAAGAGATTGGAAGTCTTTCTTCAGAAATGATTATTAATATTGAAAACGCAATGAAGATTCATTTGAATATCAAATAAAGAAAACGGCTAAATCTTTGAAAGATTCTCTTCTAATTTTTTTGAATCGATTTTTTATCTCTATGAACTCAGAATCTTCATTATTTCTTTTTTTGCTGAATTAAAAACTTTACTCAAATGCCCTGTTTATAAACTTTACCAAAGGCATCAGGGCTTTCAAAGATTGAATGGTTTCATTCAATAAATTTTCAGAAAGAACATCAGCATCCGAAATATTTTTTGTTGCCACAAAACTTTTCATTCTCAAAAAATCAACCGCAGGATTTTCTTTGTCATATCCTTTTGGCACATTTACCAACATTTGCTTTTGATCTTTTTCTAATTCTTTATAGTGTTTTTTAAATTCGGGTGCGTTGACAATCTTTTTAAATTCAGGAAAGCAATAATCAATTTCCTGGCGAAGTTTCTTTAATTCAACAGCTTGCGGCATCCAAAGGCCACCCCCTACAAAACTATTTCCCCCTGGTTGTATATGAATATAATAGCCGGCATTCACGGATTTCTTTCCCCCTTTGTTGAAGGACGCGCTACGACTCACTTTATAAGGTGTTTTATCTTTTGAAAAACGAACATCACGATTGATTCTGAATATGCAATCTTTTGCTGATAGTTCATGTAAATCACTATCAAACAAAACCATTTGCTCTAACAGCAAAGCAACAAATTCTTCGAAATTCTCTTTTGCTTTATTATAAGTTTCACGGTTGGCTTCAAACCATTCTTTGTTATTATTCTTTTTTAAGTGTTTCAGAAAGATTAACGTATGAGAAGAGATCAAACTAATAGATTTTTATTTTTAAAAATTAGAAAACGCAAAACTACAAACTTTGAATTTTCAACTAAATACTTCCCCAATTCTCTCCTCTTTTAATTCTATAAATAGTCATCGGCGTTATTTTAAATTTATCTGCTAATTGTCTATGCGTGAGTTTTCTTTTAGGATTTGCCAAAATGGTCTTAATCGCTTTTACCTGTGTTGCATTCAATTTTAAACCTTTTGCCTTCTTCACCTGCAACTTTTTATAAGCCGTTTTATGTGGACTATTTTGCTGATGTTCATTCGCTTCTTTTTGCGTCGCCCACTTCAGATTATTAATGTTGTTGTCTGTTTTATTGTGATTAATATGAATTACATATTTCTGCTTTGCCGATTTTTTTTTATGAAAAAGCCTCGCTGCTTCCCGGTGTAAATAAATGGTGTTGCTTTTATCGCCGAACCGCAGGTTTAATGTTCTGTAACCTGAGGTGAGAGAGCCTTTCAACAGCTTTCCATCTTCGTAAATATCGTCTTTATAACTTGCAGCGCGGCCATGCGACGACAAAGCGTACCTGTTTCGCATCATTTCATATCCCGCAAACTTTAAAGACTTCCAGGTTTCCCCGTTAATTTTTTTAATCATGGATAAAAAATTTTGAAATGAAGTTAGTAAACTAGCTGTTGACGAGATTTAAAAAATCTTCTTCACTTATTATTTTTACTGATTTTATTTTTTGGGCTTTTACAAGCTTGCTTCCGGCAGCTTCACCTGCGACGAGATAAGTCAAATTTGCGCTAACTGAAGAAAGCAATTTTCCTCCATTGTCTTCAGCAAGCTTTTCCGCTGCGCCTCTTTTTAATGTCGGCAATGTTCCGGTGAATAAAAATGTAGCGCCGGATAGTTTTCCGGTTGCCGGCTCTGTTTTATCGCCTTTAACGTTTAATCCTTTTGCAGCAAGCGCTTCAAGCATGTTGATATTATCTTCATTATGAAAGAAATCAAAAACACTTTCGGCAACTTTTGTTCCGATATCTTTTAATTGCTGCAAATCTTCAACAGAAAAATTTGTCAAATCAAAAATCGTATCGACACTTTTAGCCAACGTTTTTGCCGTTGTTTCGCCCACATACCTGATTCCCAAACCATAAATCAACCGGTTTAAATTTTGCTTCTTAGAATTCTCAATTGCTGATCTCAGGTTATCAATAGATTTTTGTTTGAAACCTTCCAGGGCAGCGACTTTCTCAAAATCAATAGCATAAATTGAAGGAATGTCACTGATGATTTTCTCGTCATAAAATCTTCTCACATTTGCTGCACCAAACGTTTTGATATCCATTGCATCTTTGCTCACAAAATGCATAATCCGCTCTACAACCTGTGCCTCGCAATTAATATTTACACATCGCCAAACCGCTTCGCCTTCGGGCTTTACAATAGGGTCGCGACACACCGGGCAATGAGTTGGAAACAAAACTCTCTTTTCATCTCCTGTTCTTAATTCAGTTAAAGGTTTAACTATATTTGGAATCACATCTCCGGCTCTTTCAACTATAACGGTATCGCCTATACGTAAATCTTTTTCTTCAATAATCCCCTGGTTAAAAAGCGAAACATTCGTTACGGTAACACCGCCGATGTGTACAGGGGTAATTATTGCAACCGGCGTTATTGCACCGGTGCGACCGACGGAAAACCACACATTTTCCAATTTGGATGTTGCCTGCCGCGCTTTAAATTTGTATGCTATTGCCCAGCGCGGATGATGTGTGGTGCTTCCAACCTGTTGCTGGATTTCTATTTCATTTACTTTCACTACAATACCGTCAATTTCGTAAGGGAGTTGATCTCTTTGGTTTTCAAATTGCAAACAAAAATTTTCTACGTCCTCAATATTACTGAAAACCTTTTTTGTATCAGCCGGTGTACGAAAACCGCATTCCGCAAGCATTTGAAGAATTCCTGAATGTGTATTTAATAATTCAGGGAATTTTTTTAAGCCTTTTTCATTTAGTTCAATAAAACTGACGTGATATAAGATTGCTTCCAATTTTCGCTTTCTTACTGCTGCAGGATCTTTCATTCTTAATGAACCCGCTGCTGCATTCCTCGGATTTGCAAGAGGAGATAATCCTTCTTCGACCAGTGCTTCATTGTACTTTTTAAAATTTTCTTTATTCAGCAAAACTTCTCCACGAATTTCTATTTTTCCAATTCCATAATCAGAGAATTTTGCAGATAAAGGAATAGAGCCTATTTGGCGAATGTTTGTAGTAATATCATCGCCGGCAGAACCATCTCCACGGGTAGCACCACGAACCAGGAAATCGTTTTCATAAATCAATGAAATGCTGGCTCCATCATACTTTGGCTCTGCACTGTATGTTATTTTCTGATGATCCGCCAATGCTTTTAGACGGTTGTCCCAGGCGATCAAATCATCCGGATTATAACTGTTTTCCAAACTTAGCATCGATACCAAATGAGGAACGGTTACAAAATCACCATTCAAGCTGCTTCCAACTCTTTGCGTCGGTGAATCGACTGTAATAAGTGCAGGATTTTCATGTTCCAGTTTTTCTAATTTCTTGTAAAGCTGGTCGTATTCTGCATCAGAAATAAGAGGATCATTTAGTACATAATAGCGGTATTCATGAAAACGAAGAATATCTCTTAACTGTTCCGGAGAGCCGGAATTTTTAAGTAGTGTTTTCGTGAGGTTTTGTAAATGCTGTATTTGAGAAATCGTATACATGAATTTTTTTTGGCTACGAATTTCACGAATTTACACGAATAATTTTAGCAGCTGATTACAGAAGCAGGTAGTTTTTTTTCGCGGCGTTTCAACCGCTTCCCACAAAAATATGTGGAACCGATAAACGAACAAATAATGCGAATTCATGTTTTATTTTCGGGCAGTTTTCTCTTTTAAAAAATATATTTTCCCAAAAAAACATTTTTTCAAATAATGTGTTTAATTTACACAATATAAATAATGGGTTATGAAAAAATGTCTACTCACCTTTGTAATTGTGTTTTTTTCTTTTAATAGTTTTTCACAATTATTAACATGGTCGCCGCAGTTTCCGCTGGAAAGCTCCACATCTGTTACGATTACAGTGGATGCCAATTATGGAAATAAAGGATTGTTGAATTATACGCCTGTTACAGATGTATATGTGCACATAGGAGTTATAACAAATTTAAGCGCTAACTCCGGTGATTGGAAATACGTAAAAACAACCTGGGGCACCGCCAATCCTGCCTGGCAGGCAACTTCGTTAGGAAATAATAAATGGTCATTTACCATTACCGGAGGATTAAGAAATTATTTTGGCATCACCAATCCTTCTGAAACTATTCAAAAGATTGCGATTCTCTTTAGAAGCGGAAATGGGAATTCGAAACAGGCGAATGCAGATGGAGGCGATATGTATGTTCCTGTTTATACAAACGCTTTGTCTATCAGAATTAATACACCTTTCTTTCAACCCAAATACATTCCTGTTCCGGAGCCGATCAACAAAAACGTAAATGATGCACTGCCAATCACAGCTGTAAGCAGCGCGAATGCTACACTTTCTATTTTATTTAATGGCACTGTAATACAAACCGCTACAAATGCACAAACAATTTCCGCATCGCCGACGATTGTGGCACCAGGAAATCAGCAAATAATTGTAAAAGCGGATAACGGAACCGCCGTTGCTTATGACACACTAAACTTTTTTGTAAACGGTTCTGTAAATGTAGCGCCGCTTCCGGCGGGTGTGCAAACCGGAATTAACTATGGTTCCGATAACAAATCAGTAACGCTTGTTTTGTATGCGCCCGGCAAATCAAGAGTGGCTGTTATTGGCGAATTTCCAGGAAGTAACTGGTCAGAGCAATCAGCCTATGAAATGAATAAAACACCGGATGGAAATTCGTGGTGGATCACGATAAACGGATTGACACCCGGGCAGGAATATGCTTACCAGTTTTTAGTGGATGGTAGCTTAAAAATCGCTGATCCATATACAGAAAAAATTCTTGATCCTACAAATGACGCATACATTTCATCAACAACTTATCCTGGCTTAAAAGCTTATCCAACCGCACTTACATCCGGCATTGTAAGCGTTTTACAACCTGGCCAAACGGCATACAACTGGCAGGTAAATAATTTTGCAAAGCCTGACAAAAAAGGCCTTGTTATTTATGAATTATTGCTACGCGATTTTATTGCCAATCACGATTGGAAAACATTAAGCGACAGCATCAATTATTTTAAAAAGCTCGGGATCAACGCGATTGAAGTAATGCCATTTAATGAATTTGAAGGAAATATCAGCTGGGGCTATAATCCAAGCTTTTATTTTGCCCCGGACAAATACTATGGCCCTGAAAATACTTTGAAAGCATTTATCGACAAATGCCATCAAAATGGGATTGCAGTAATTATGGACATTGTATTGAATCATTCTTTTGGCTCCTCACCTATGGTTCAGTTGTATTGGAACTCTGCTACCAACACACCTGCAAGAAATAATCCATGGTATGATTCGGTAACTACACATCCTTTCAATGTTGGTTATCAATTTAACCATGATGCACCGGCCACGCGTTATTTCGTAAGTCGTGTGCTGAACCATTGGCTCAATGACTATAAAATCGATGGTTTCCGTTTTGATTTATCGAAAGGATTTACACAAACAGTAACTACAGACGTAACAACATGGGGGCATTATGATGCGGATCGTGTAGCGATTTGGAAACAATATTATGATACACTGCAGTTAAAATCGCCTGGGTCTTATTGTATCCTGGAACATTTTGCCGACAATGATGAAGAAACGGTTTTGTCAAATTATGGAATGATGCTTTGGGGAAATGAAAATTATAATTATAACCAGGCAACGATGGGATACAATACGGATTGGGATTTCAGTTATGGACTTGCATCTGTTCGTGGATGGACAAATCCTTATTTAGTTACTTATGCAGAAAGCCATGATGAAGAAAGACTGATGTATAAGAATATTCAGTATGGAAACTCTTCCGGAAGTTATAACATAAAAGATACAGCTACCGCTCTAAAAAGAGAGGAATTGGCTGCAGCATTCCTTCTTACACAACCGGGGCCGAAAATGATGTGGCAGTTTGGTGAATTGGGTTACGATTTTTCTATAAATACTTGCGCTGATTTAACCGTTAACAACAATTGCCGCACCGATCCAAAGCCAATCCGTTGGGATTATCTGCAACAACCCAACCGGAAAAAATTACATGATGTTTACAGCGCATTAATAAGGCTTCGCTTTGATCCAGCGATGTCTGACCAGTTTGTTACCAATACTTCACACCAGGATTTTAGTGGAAAAGTAAAGTGGATGTATCTGAACAAACTTGTTGTTGTTGGCAATTTTGATGTTACTGCACAATCCGCATCAATCTCTTTTCCATCAACCGGTACCTGGTACGATTTTCTTAATGGAACGACGATAAATGTGTCTGGAAATTCATACACATTTACAAATTTAAATCCCGGCGAATATCATGTGTTTACAAAAACGGCTGTGGTTTTACCAGTTACGATTGTAAGTTTTAGCGGCAAAAATGAAAGCAATGGAAATGTACTGAGCTGGCAGGTTACCAATGAATTGAATTTGAATTATTACCAATTGGAAAAAAGCAATGACGGCCGCAATTTCTCTTTTGTTGCTGAGATAAAAGCAAATGGACAAAAAAATTATTCTTATACGGATGCTGATGTAAATAATTCTTATCCGGTGGAATATTATCGTTTAAAAAGTGTGGATATCGACGGAAAATTTACTAATAGTGCGATTATAAAAATTAAAGTGAATGTCAATTCGTGGAATGCGGAAGTAACCCCAAATCCTGTTTCAAATAAAATAAATTTGAAAATACAATCGCCGGTTCAGATTAAGGCAACCGTGATAATTAGCGATATAGCTGGAAGACAATTGCACAAAGAAAATATCTCAGTAAGCGCCGGAGATAATTCATTTGACATAAATAAAACGGCTAATTTTTCCAACGGAACTTATTTCATTTCTATTTTTTCTGCCACACAAAAACAGACGATTAAAATTATTAAAAATAGCAGGTAGTCAACAGATGAATTACAATAAATGAATCGTCAATTGTGAATAATGCACCTCATTGCCAATAACAAAACTTAACCTGATCCAGTAAAATAATAAATATGCCAATTCTAAAAACAGATGCCAATTCTAAAAACGCAAAAACGCTGAAAGGTTTACAATCAGAAGTAGAGAGTATAAACCGTGTGGCGCTCTCAGTAGATTGTGTGATTTTTGGTTTTGATGAGAGTAAATTAAAAGTGTTGCTTATTCGTTCGGATCTAAAAAAATATCACAACCAATATTCACTTTTGGGCGACCTGGTAAAGCCGGAAGAAGATCTGGACGCGAGCGCTTACCGGATTTTAAAACAACGAACCGGTTTGAATGATCTGTACCTGGAGCAGGTGCACACTTTTGGGGAAGTAGGTCGCCATCCGGGTGGCAGAGTAGTTTCTGTCGCCTACTGTTCTTTAATAAATGCGCAACATCACCGCTTAAAAATTCTTGAAAACGAATTGCACTGGCATCCTGTCGATAGCGTAAGCGAATTACTATTTGATCACAAAAAAATCTTTGACATCTGCTATTCATGGCTACAAAAAAGAGTGCAGGAGCATCCGTTGGGTTTTAGTTTATTACCCAACAAATTCTCGCTTCGGGAATTGCAAAATTTGTATGAAGCGATTTTAAATAAAAAACTGGACAGGAGAAATTTCAGGAAAAAATTCTTTGCTATGGATTTTTTGGTAGATATGGAAGAAGAAGAACAGAATGTACCACACCGCCCTGGAAGGCTTTATAAATTTGATTATGAAAAATATGAAAAGAATAAAAAAACGTGGAGCGGGATTGATTTTTAAGCAAAGAATTTCGCAGTATTAAACAATTTAAAATACAACTCATTGTCGCTGACTGAAATGTTTTAAGAATGGAAGTGAGCTTCAATTTCCACATGCTTCTTCCCCCACCAAATTGTTTCTTAAATTTGGTAAATTAAAAACTTCGGACATGAGTATAAAAGAGCTTAAAATAAAAGCAATCGAAAAGATTAATTCTCTGGATGATGAAGAAACTTTGAAAGATATTATTAATCAATTGGACCAAAGATCAAATACGCCAGAAATAAAAGTTCAAAACCTTTCCCAACACTTTGAATCAATCAGCAAGCAATACAATGAAACTTTACAAAAGCTCGCAAAATGATTTTATTAGAGGATATATTACTTCTGCATAAACTATCGATTGACTCTTTTGGTGGTTCACATGGAATCAGGGATTCGGGATTATTAGAATCGGCAATTGCGAGGCCGTTTCAATCTTTTGACGGGCGGGATTTGTATCGATCTGTATTCGAAAAAGCCGCAGCCCTGGCTGAAAGTTTAATTATTAATCATCCGTTTGTGGATGGAAATAAGAGGACAGGCACCGTCGCCATGATTGCATTTTTACAAGAGAATAACCTGCAAATGACAATCGACCAGGAAGGCCTTTACAATTTTATTGTTTCCATTTCCATCGGCGAAATAAAATTTGAAGAAATTGTTGAATGGTTGATAGCAAATACAAAATAATTTTTCAAAAAGATCAACGAGAAGTTGTAACGACAGTTTGAAAAGGAATTTAAAAAAAAATAGTCGCCATACACTTCGAAATTTCCTGAAAACCTGCATCAGTAAAGCAACAAATAACGCTGATTCCTGTTTTCGATTTAGTAAATGATACGATCTGAAAGTAACACGTATTTTACTACATGAAACTTTTAAACAAAATACCAAACGAAATTGCTGAAAGCATTGGTGCTACACTTTGAAACGAACGATCGCCAGTAAGGCAACAAATATGCTGAAATCTTTTTTCGTATCGTTATTATGTGTTTAAAATAACACACTCATTTTGCATAAAAAATTTTCATGCTTCCCCATGTCATACTAAAGCAACTTATTTTTCCAATGCAGCAGTTACAGCCCTTTTGTTGTCTTCACAGTGATTGGATGATAATGATGCATTAAAAGATTCAAAAGGCCGCGTTTCTGCTCCTTTTTTTACAAATAAAATCGTTATTAAAAAAAATATATGGAAAAAGTATGAGAATTTAAAAATTTAGTATATAATTGTGTAATAATTACACATTATTTCCTGCTGTCCAAACAATAAATAAACAATCACATTTAAAATTTAAATTTTGCTCATGAGAAAATACATCTCAAAAAGCACAAAACCATTGAGTGTTTTGTTGGTTTTTATCCTCACGGCTTTTGTCGCACACGCACAAAATATAATTACCGGGAAGGTTACTGATTTAAAAAGCGGTTATGGAATACAAGGTGTAACCGTAAATGTAAAAGGCACCAAAAGATCGACGCAAACGGATGCAAATGGAAATTTTTCCATTACCGCTTCGCCCACTTCCACGTTGGTTTTTACTTCCACCGGTTACAATACAAAAGAAGTAGCGGTTGGTTCACAATCACATCTGAATATTTCTATGGAAATTTCAGTGGAAAAATTGAGTGATGTAGTAATTATTGGATATGGTACGGTGCAGAAAAAAGACCTTACCGGATCTATTTCTTCAGTAACCACCAAAGATTTTCAAAAAGGTTCTATTACTTCGCCCGAGCAGTTAATTGCCGGTAAGGTAGCAGGTGTATCTATCACTTCCAACGGTGGACAACCCGGCGCCGGGAGTACAATTCGGATACGAGGGGGAGCTTCTTTAAGTGCCAGTAATGATCCATTGATCGTAATTGACGGAGTGCCTTTAAGTTCGGTTAATTTACAAGGAATTAATCCGGAAGATATCGCCAGTTTTTCTATTTTAAAAGACGCTGCTGCTACGGCCATCTACGGCTCCCGTGCTTCAAACGGGGTAATCATGATAACAACAAAGCGTGGCAAGGCAGGCAGGCCGGTGCTTTCTTTCAGTACTCAACTTTCAGCATCGAAGATATCGAAAGAGTTCCCGGTATTATCGGGCGACCAATTCAGAAAACTGGTGAATTCAATAGGTACTCCATCGCAAATTGCGGTAATGGGCAGTGCCAACACAGACTGGCAAAAAGAAATCTACCAGACTGCAATTACCTCCGATAATAATTTAAGTTACAGTGGAAGTTTGAAAAATATGCCCTACCGTATCGGAGGCGAATATCTTTCACAAACCGGCGTTTTAAAAACAGATCATCTCCAACGTACAGCGTTATCGGTTTCGCTAACTCCGAATTTATTTGACGATCATTTAAAAATTGATATTAATCTTCATGGCTCCAGTACCGAT
>Ga0134125_10001608_pt1 | contig 27589 bp, 23 predicted proteins | sample KB31751_FD_96464 | JGI IMG/M metagenome (GOLD analysis project Ga0134125, IMG submission 96464) | Terrestrial soil microbial communities with excess Nitrogen fertilizer from Kellogg Biological Station, Michigan, USA - KB3-175-1 | ecosystem: Environmental > Terrestrial > Soil > Unclassified ... | reverse complement strand
GGCAAGATCCGCTTCGGCCTCGACGCGGTCAAGGGCGTCGGCTTCGCGGCGGTCGAGGCGATCAAGGCCGCCCGCGGGGAGGGGGGCCCGTTCGAGTCGATCTGGGACTTCTGCGCGCGCGTCGACAACCGGACCGTCAACAAGAAGGCGATCGAGGCGCTGATCAAGTGCGGCGCGTTCGGCTCGACCGGCGCGGCGCGAAAAGGCATGCTCGCCGTGCTCGAACAGGCGCAGGCGGCCGGTCAGAAGTCCCAGCAGGACGCGCAGATCGGACAGGGCTCGATCTTCGACCTCGCGCCGCCCGCGCCCGGTGCCGGCGAGGGGGCGGGCGGCGGCGCGGCCGCGGCGTTCGCCGCGCCGAGCCACCCGCCGATCCCGGGCGAGGAGTTCGACCAGGCCGAGCTGCTCGCCGTCGAGAAGGAGTCGATCGGCCTGTTCGTCTCCGCGCATCCGCTCAAGGCGGTGCGCGAGGCGATGCGCCTGAGAGTCGACTGCTCGCTGGCGCAGCTCGCCGAGCGGCGCGACGGCGAATGGGTCACCGTCGGCGGGATCGTCACGCAGTGCAAGAAGATCCGCACGAAGAGAGGCGACCCGATGATGTTCGCCACGCTCGACGACCTCGAAGGCAGCGTCGAGCTGCTCGTGTTCGGCAGAGCGCTCGCGGCGCACGAGGACGCGCTCGCGCTCGACTCGGTCGTGCTGGTGCGCGGCAAGGTCGACCACAAGGACGCCACGACGACGTGCGTGATCCTCCAGGAGGCGTCGAGATTCGCGCCGAGCGAGCAGGAGGTCGAGCGCGCGCGCGAGCAGGCGCGCACGATCCCGGTCGGGCCGCCGGCGGTGCGGCTGCGGCTCGACGCGACCGCCCTGCCGGCGAGCATCGTCGACGACTTGAAGGCTGTGATCGCGCTGCACCCGGGCGAGTCCGACGTCGTGCTCGACCTGGAGACCTCGCGCGGTCCGCGCAAGCTCAAGCTCGGTCCCGAGTACCGCGTCGCAGCGACGAACGCCGCGCTGCGCGCCGAGCTCGACCACCTGCTCGGCAACGCGATGCTCGACGCCGTCGCGGCCTGAGCGGCGCGCTCGGCCGGCTACAGGTCCCGCCGCGCGAAGCCCCACGCGGCGACTGCGAGCGCCAGCACGACATACGCAGCCGCCCACAGGTCGAGCAGCGGACCGCCGGCGTGCGAGGAGCCGAACGGCCCAAGCTGGATCAACGCGCCGGTGAAGCCCGTCCGGTCAGCCGTTAGTGCATGCAGGCCGGCCTGGTAGAGCGCCTCGAACGGCAGCGCGATCGCGATCGCGTGCGCGATCTGCCCGAGCGAGTGCGAGCCGATTCCGCCGGCGATCGACTGCATCAGCCCGGCGACGAGGCCGGCGCCGAACAGCATGAACGTGACGATCCCGTTCGCCGTCGCGCTCAGGAGCACCGAGCCCAGCAGCGCCAGCGCGACGATCACCGCACTGCCGCCGATCAGCGCGAGGCCCGGCCCCGCGACCGCGTCCGGCCAGCGGCCCGAGGCCTGGTGGACGATCAGCAGCGTCGCCGCGTAGACGAGCGCGACGTAGACCGCGCACACCGACGCGGCCGCCGCGAAGCGCCCGAGCAGCATGGAAGTGCGACCGAGCGGACGCACCACCAGCGGTTGCAGCAGGCCGCGCTCGGCGTCGCCACGCACCGCGCCGAGCGTCAGGAAGACCGCCAGCACGGTCGCGAGGAACAGGATCGCGAACATCCCGAGCCCGAGCATCGTCGAGGCGATGAGCCCGGTCGCGTCGAGCGTGCCGATGTTGCGCCCGATCGTGAAGTCGCCGGTGTGCTCGAAGACCTTCGCGGTCGCGAACGCGAACAGGCCGACGAACAGCGTCGTCAGCAGCAGCACGACGACGAACACCCGCCGTCGCACGCTCTCGCGCAGCGCGTAGCCGGCGACGACGACGGCGCCGCTCACGCCGCCGCCTCCTCCTGCCGGCCGCCGACCGCCTCCAGGTAGGCCTCCTCCAACGAGGACGTCAGCACGCGCACGCCATAGATCCGCGCGCCCGCCTGCACCAGCTCGGCGACCAGCGCCGGCACCTGCTCGCGCGTCGCCTGCGGGAAGCGCCGCACGCCGTCGCCCGTCTCGATCTCCACGCCGCCGGCGTGCACCAGTTCGGACGGGCGCCCGGCGGCGACGACGCGCCCGCCCGACAGGATCGCGACGCGGTCGCAGACCAGCTCGACCTCGCTCAGCAGATGCGAGTTCAGCAGCACTGCGACGCCCTGCTCGCGCAGCCGCTCCAGCAGGTCGCGCACCATCCGCCGCCCGACCGGGTCCAACGCGCTCGTCGGCTCGTCGAGCAGCAGCAGCCGCGGCCCGCCGACGAGCGCCTGCGCGATCCCGAGCCGCTGCTGCATGCCCTTCGACATCGCCTCGACGCGCTGCTCGCGCGCGTCCAGCAGGTCGACCTGCTGGAGCAGGGCGGTGCGCTCGGCGGCGCCGCCGTCGGAGCCGGCGAGCTGCTGATGCAGCGTCAGCACCTCCTCGGCGCGCGCCCAGCCGGGGAAGCGGAACAGCTCCGCGAGGTAGCCGAGCGCCCGGCGCGCCTCGCGCGAGCCCGCGGGCGCGCCGCACACCTGCGCCTGCCCGCCGCTCGGCCGCACGAGCCCACACGCGATCTTCACGAGCGTCGACTTGCCGGCGCCGTTGGGGCCGAGCAGGCCGACCAGCTCGCCGGGCGCGACCTCCAGGTCGACCGCGTGCAGGGCGGTCGTGCGGCCGTAGCGCTTGCGCAGCGACGCGACGGAGAGGGCGGACGTCACGCGCGCAGAGGCTATCTGGCCGGATGCATGCCCGACGCGACGGAAATACGACACCCGGCGCTGCGTCTTCACGGTTGACACATATCACCCATCCCTATTCGCGCATCAGTCTGCGTCAGACTCGACTGCCAGGGAATCGGTGAGAACGGTGTGTCAGCTCACTGAAGGAGAAGTACTCATGACAACAAACAACGAAGAACGCAGAGCCCAAGCGGCTGATGCATTTGACCGCCTCCGCCACCAGTTGATTTGCATGCTGCTCCAACTCCGCAAGGACGGGGCCCTCGCACAGCCCGGCACCAAAGTCCGCACCGACTACCCCTCCGAGGGCGTCGATCCGGCCTTCGACTGGGTCGTCGTGGCAGATCATGCTGGATCAGATGGCGTGGCGAGCGAGCATCTCCTGCTCGTCAAGCCGGCCATGGCAGCGCAGAGTGGCCTGCTGGTTACCGTTGAGCTCAAGGTGGTGCTGGGCGATGATGTGTTTGATGGGAAGTGGTACCTGAGGGTTGGGCCGCAACTCGTGGAGTACATCAAGGACGGTACCGTACGGGCTTGGCAAAATGACGTGGTAGGCGTGAAGCAGTACATGCGATACCACGGCGCTTCTGCGAAGTAGTTAGGCGAGCTGACGCAAGCATCTCGCCGGCTGTCCAACCCTTCGGGTTGGACAGCCACCTTGGCCGTCGGATCCGACATGCCGTGGGGTGCGGTCGCCCCTTCGCAGACTCCGGTTGACCGAATTACTAGGGGGCGCCGAAGGCGGCCACATGGCCGCCGGAGGCAGGCCCCCCACGTGGTCCGCGCCAGCGCCGCGCGAACGGCAGCCGCCAGCTGTGCGGCACGATCAGCGCCTGCATCGCGTCCGGGCCCCAGCTCCCGGGCGCGTATGCGTGCAGAGGGGAGGGATGCTCCAGCAGCGGCGCCGACACCTCCCACAGCCGCTCGATCCCCTCCGCAGTCGTGAACAGCGTGTGGTCGCCGACCATCGCGTCGTGGATCAGGCGCTCGTAGGCCTCCAGCGCATCGTCGTCGGCGCCGGTCTCCTCCAGCGAGAACTGCATGCTCATCTTGTCGAGCCGCATGCCCGGCCCCGGCCGCTTGCCGTAGAACGACAGCGACAGGCGCGAGGACTCGTCGAGGTCGAACGTGAGGTGGTCCGGGCCGTACTCGCCGACGCCCGATCCCGCCGGGAACATACCCGCCGGCGGCTCGTGGTAGCTGATCGAGATGATGCGCGCGCTCTCCGCCATCCGCTTGCCGGTGCGCAGGTAGAACGGCACGCCCGACCAGCGCCAGCTATCGATCTCGCAGCGCAGCGCGACGAACGTCTCCGTGTCGGAGTCGGGCGCGACGCCCGGCTCTGAGCGGTAGCCCTCGTACTGTCCGCGCGCGACCCACGCCGGGTCCAGCGGCTTCAGCGAGCGGAAGACCTTGTTCTTCTCCTCCGTGATCGCGCGCGGCTCCAGCGCCGTCGGCGGCTCCATCGCGACGAACGCGAGGATCTGCATCAGGTGCGTGACGACCATGTCGCGATAGGCGCCGGTTCTCTCGTAGAAGCCGGCGCGCATGCCGATCGAGAGCGTCTCCGGCACGTCGATCTGCACGTGGCTGATGTGCTGGCGGTTCCAGATCGGCTCGAACAGGCCGTTCGCGAAGCGCAGCGCGAGGATGTTCTGCGCCGCCTCCTTGCCAAGGAAGTGGTCGATGCGGAAGACCTGGCGCTCGGCGAAGACCTCGTGCACCTCGGCGTTCAGCGCGCGGGCGCTCGCGAGGTCGGTGCCAAACGGCTTCTCCATGATCACGCGGGCGTTCTGCGCCAGGCCCGCCTCGCCGAGCAGTCGCACGGTCTCGCCGGCCGCGGCCGGCGGCACGCTCAGGTAATGCAGCAGGCGCGTGCTGTGCCCGCACGCCTCGACCGCCCCGCCGACCGCGCGTGACAGGCCGTCCGCGCCGGCGTCGTGCGGGACGTATGTCAGCCGCCGCGCGAAGTCGGCCCACTGCTCCTCGCTGAAGCGGTGCCGCGCGAAGTCGTCGGCGGCGCTGCGGGCGAGAGCGCGGAAGCCGTCGTCGTCCAAATCGTCGAGCGAGGTGCCCACGACGCGGAAGCTCGGCGGCATCAGACCGGCCTCCGCGAGATGCAGGAGGCCAGGGATGAGCTTGCGACGCGCGAGGTCTCCGGTCGCTCCGAAGAGGACGATCACATGGGGATCGGGGGCCGCAAGCGTGACGGTCGCCGCGTCCCGGGGATCGTGCGCCGACGCCACGGGACGCTCACGCTAGCGGACGTCCCGGCGCACCAGCGCGCGCTCGGCGCGTAGCCGGATAGCCTCGACGGCCATGGACGTGACGCTTTTGCACGTCGGCTCGCTCAACGCGCCCGCGGGCGTCTTTCGCCAGGACGACGCGCTCGACCGGCAGATCCGCTTCCCCGTGCCGGCGTACGTGATCGACACCGGGGCGGAGCGGATCCTCGTCGACACGGGGCTGCATCCGGCGGCGGTCGAGGATCCCGCGCGCCGCTACGGCAGCGCGGACGCGCTCGGCCCGGTGCGAGCCGAGCTGGAGCGCAGCGTCGCCGAGCAGCTCGACCTCACGACCGTCACCAAGGTCGTGCTGACGCACCTGCACTACGACCACGCCGGCGGGCTCGACCTGCTGCCGTCCTCGGTGCCGGTCGTCGTGCAGCGGCGCGAGTGGGAGGGAGCGCACGACCGTTCCGCGATTGCGCGCAACTTCTTTCAGCCGGCCGACTACGCGGCCGTCGCCGACCAGGTCGTGCTCGTCGACGGCGACCACGACCTGCTCGGCGACGGCTCGATCCGTCTGCTGGCGACGCCCGGCCACACCCCGGGGCACCAGTCCGTGCGCGTCGGGGAGCGGCTCGTGATCGGCGGCGACGTCTCGCACTTCGCCTCCGGCTTCGACGACCACCGCTTCCCGGTCTTCGCCGACGACCACGCCGCGCAGGCGGCCTCTGCCGAGCGCCTGCGCGCGCTGCGCGACGCGGGCGCCGACGTGCGGCCCGGCCATGACGCCGCCGTGCTCGTGCCCGGCCCCGTCCCGCTCTAGATCGCGCGCGCCGCCAGCCCGCGTTCGCGCAGCTCGAACGCGAGGCGGACTTCCTCCGCCGTCGTGCCTCTCTTGTCCGGACCGGGCGTCTCCAGCACGACCGGCAGGCCTTCGAAGCGCGGCTCGGACAGGAACGCCATGCAGCCCTCCTCGCCGAGCTCGCCCTCGCCGATGTTCGCGTGGCGGTCGCGGTTGGAGCCCAGCGGCGTCTGCGAATCGTTCAGGTGCAGCGAGCCGAGCCGGTCGAGCCCGACGGCGGCGTCGCAGCGCTCAAGCGTCTCCTCCAGGCCTGCGGCGGTGCGGATGTCGCAGCCGGACGCGAGCAGGTGGCAGGAGTCGAGGCAGAGCCCGAGCCGCCGGTCGCCGCCGCCGGCGTCGATCAGCGCCGCCAGCTCCTCGAACGAGCGCCCGAGCGTGCCGCCGGTGCCCGCCGTGTTCTCCAGATGCAGCGGGCACGCGTCGGTCTGCGCGAGCGCCTCCTGGAAGATCTCCCCGGCGCGCGCGATCGCCGGGCCGACCTCGCCTCTCAGCGCCGATCCCGGGTGCAGCACGACGCAGCAGGCGCCGATCGCGTCGCCGATCCGCAGCGAGTGGATCAGCGAGGCGAGCGACTTCTCGCGGATGTCCGGATCTTCGCTGGCGCAGTTCAGCAGGTAGACCGCGTGGATCATCACGGCGCCGATCGGGCTGTCGGCCATCGCCGCGCGGAAGGCGGCGAAGTCCTCCTCGCCGTACGCCGTCGGCTTCCACATGCGCGGCGACTGGTTGAAGATCTGGATCGCCTGGCAGCCTCTCTCGACGCCGCGCGCGACGGCCTTCTCCAGGCCGCCCGCCGGCGAGACGTGGGCGCCGATTAGCATTGCCACTTCATGCGACTGCGCTTCGCTCCTTCTCCCACCGGTGCGCTGCACATCGGCGGTGCTCGAACTGCCCTCTACAACTGGTTGCTCGCACGCGGCAGCGGGGGCGCCCTCGTGCTGCGCATCGAGGATACGGATCGCGAGCGATCGACCCCTGAGAACGTCGAGCAGATCCTCGACGCGCTGCGCTGGCTGGCGCTCGACTGGGACGAGGGGCCGATCTTCCAGACGGCCAACGCTGCGCGCCACGCCGCCGCCCTCCAGCAGCTGCTCGACAGCGGTCACGCCTACCGCACGACCGCCACGGCTGACGACGTCAGAGCCTTCAAGGACAAGCACGGCCACGAGCGCGGCTTCCGCGGCGAGCCGGAGGGCGAGGGCGCGGTGCGCCTGCGCGTCCCCGACGAGGGCGAGACGGTCGTCGACGACGTCATCCGCGGCGAGGCGCGCTTCGCCCACGTGCACATGGACGACCCCGTGATCGCGCGCGCCGACGGCTCCGTCCTCTACAACTTCGCCGTCGCGATCGACGACCTCGACGCGTCGATCACGCACGTCGTGCGCGGCGAGGACCACCTCTCGAACACGCCCAAGCAGCTGCTCGTGTTCGAGGCGCTCGGCGTCAGACCGCCGCGCTACGCGCACCTGCCGCTGCTGCACGGCCCCGACGGCAAGAAGCTCTCCAAGCGCCACGGCGCTGCCTCCGTGCAGGAGCTGCGCGACGCCGGCTACCTGCCCGAGGCGGTCGTCAATTACATCGCACTGCTCGGCGCCGGCTTCTCCGCCGAGGAGGAGATCTTCCCGCGCGAGGAGCTGGCGAGCCGGCTGCGTCTGGAGCGCATCTCGAAGTCGCCCGCCGTCTTCGACGAGAAGAAGCTGCGCCACTTCAACGGCCACTACCTGCGCGGCCTGTCGGTCGAGGACCTGACCGACCGCCTGGAGGCGTTCACCGGCCGCGGCGGCCTGTGCGCCGGGGTCGAGATCAGCCGCGAGAAGGTCCAGACGCTTGCCGACTTCTGGCCGCTCGCCGGCTTCCTCTACGACGGACCGGCCGACGACCCGGCCGCGCGGGAGAGGACGATCGGTGCCGAGGGCGGGGCGGAGGCGCTCACCGCGGCGCGCGAGACGCTCGCCGCGCTGTCCGAGCCATTCGACCAGGACGCGGTCGAGACGGCGCTGCGCGCGCTCGTCGAGGCGCGCGGCTGGAAGCCGAAGCAGGTCTTCCAGCCCGTCCGCGTCGCGATCGCGGGCACGACCGTCTCGCCCGGGATCTTCGAGAGCGTCGCGCTGCTCGGTCGCGAGGAGACGCTGCGGCGGATCGACGCTGCGCTGGAGCGCGCGGCACGGGCAGCCGCCTGACCAGCTGAACGCGTTTGGGCGCACAACCCTAAACCGGTCGGGATCGGCTGCCGATAGAGGAAGCGGGTCGCGGCGATTGCGCAGCGGTCCTGCTCGCACGCCGAGTCGAGGAACTTCTACGATCGCATGACGCCCGCAACGACCGCAGCCGCCCCGGCACCTCCGACCGCCGTTCCCACGAGCTTGTCCGTCCCGAGCGCACCCGCCGCCGATCCGCCGATGGTCCGCCACCACAACGAGGGCCACGGCCGTCGCCTGACGGCCGCGTTCGAGGCGCTCGAGGCGTTCCCCGTGCTGGCCGAGTCGCGCAACCGCGTGCTGCGCCTGTTCGCGCAGGAGCGCCCGGCGACCGCCGACATCGTGACCGCGGTCGAGTCCGACGTCGCGCTCGCGATCGCCACGCTGCGGCTGGCCAACCGCGTCGACGGCCGCGCGCGCGGCAGGGTCGACAGCGTCGTGCGCGCCGTCAGCGTGCTCTCGCCGGCCGCCGTCCAGGCGCTCGCCAGCCGCGCGCGCACGTTCGACTTCTTCGAGCGGTCGGGAATCTGGGAGGGCACGCCGGAGCGCTTCCGCCTGCACGGCGTCGCCACGCAGCGCGCCGCCGATCGGCTCGCCGCCGAGCTCGGCTACGAGGAGCGCGACCGCCTGATGGTCACGTCGCTGCTGCACGACGTCGGCAAGCTCGTGCTCGCGCACGCCTACCCCGGCTACCCGCGCCAGGTGCATGGCGAGGCGAAGACGCCCGAAGAGCGGATCCACCGCGAGCGCCGCGAGCTGGGCGTCGACCACGCGCTCGTCGGCGGCGTGCTCGCGCGCCGCTGGGGGCTGCCGAAGGCGATCGCCTCGACGATCGAGCGCCACCACGCCGAGAACGCCGACGGCGAAGCCGCGCTCGTGCGGCTCGCCGACATGCTCGCCCACTACGGGCAGGGCGACGGCGTCTCCCCGAGCGAGATGCTGCAGTGCGCGCGCACGATCGGGCTCGGTCCGGCCGAGCTGCGCGCGGTCATGTACGACCTGCCTTATCCCGCGAACGCGCAGCGCCAGCGCCAGCTCGACCCATGCCCGCTCTCGACGCGCGAGATCGAGGTGCTCAAGCGCCTCGGCCAGGGCAAGGTCTACAAGCAGATCGCGCACGAGCTGGCGCTGTCGACGAGCACGGTGCGCACGCACCTGCACAACATCTACGGCAAGCTCGGCGCCGTCGACCGCGCGCAGGCTGTGTTGATTGCAACCGAACGCGGCTGGATCTAGCCAGCGCGTCGCCTACCATCGGGGGCGCTCGATGCTCTCGATCACGACGAAATCGCCGTATGCGCTGCAGGCGCTCGCCGAGCTGGGGCGCGTCGGTGTGGCGGGGCCGGTGCCGATCGGCGAGCTGGCGAGACGCCGGGGGATTCCGGTGCAGTTCCTGGAGCAGCTGTTCGCGGTGCTGCGCCGCGCCGGCGTTCTCAGATCACAGCGCGGGGTGAAGGGCGGCTACAGCTTCGCCCGCGACCCCGCCGAGATCACGGTGCTGGAGCTGGTCGAGCTGCTTGATGGTACCTTCGGCGGGGGCGCCGAGGGCGTCTTCGCCGACGCCGCCGGCGCGGCACGCGCGGTTCTCGCACAGACGACCGTCGCCGACGTGATCGAGCGCGAGGCGCGCGAGGCCGGCTCGGCGATGTACTACATCTGATCCGCCGCTCTTCCGATGCCCGCCGCATCCGCGCCGTATCCGAAGATCGAGCTGCATGTCCACCTCGAGGGCGCGGCCTCGCCGGAGCTGCTGTTCGCCGCCGCGCGGCGCAACGGCTGCTCGCTGCCGTTCGATTCAGTGCAGGCGCTGTCCGATTACATGCGCTTCCGCGACTTCGACCACTTCATCGAGGCGTGGATGGCGACGACGACCGTGTTGCGCACGGCCGACGACTACCGCGAGCTCGTGCTCGACTACGCGCGCCGCGCGCAGGCGCAGGGCGCGGTCTACCTGGAGGGGATCTTCTCGCCGACCGACCGCGTCGGGCTCGGCGTCCCGCAGGAGGTCAGCTTCGCGGGCTTCTGCGACGGCGCGCAGGCCGCCCGCGAGCAGTTCGGGATCGAGGTGCGCCTGACGCCCGACATCACGCGCTTCGCGCCGCTGGAGGTCGCGCGCGAGACGGCCGAGCTGGCCGTCAAGTACCGCGACCGGGGCGTCGTCGGCCTCGGGCTCGGCGGCCCGGAGGTCGGCTTTCCGCCGGAGCCGTACGCGGAGCCGTTCGCGCTCGCGCGCGCGGGCGGCGTCGGCTCGGTGCCGCACGCGGGGGAGACGGAGGGGCCGCGGTCGATCCGCGGTGCGCTCGACGCGCTGGGCGCCGACCGCATCCGCCACGGCGTGCGCGCGGTCGAGGACCCGGGGCTCGTGCGCGAGCTGGTGGACCGCGGCACGGTCCTCGACGTGTGCGTGCTCTCGAACGTGCGCTTGTCGGTCGTGCCCTCGGTCGCCGAGCATCAGCTGCCGCAGCTGCTCGCAGCCGGGATCCCCTGCACGGTCAACACGGACGACCCGACGTTCTTCGACTGCGACCTCGAATCCGAGCACGCGGTCGCCCGCTCGCTCGGTGCCGACCCGCGCGCGCTGTTCGAGGCAGGGATCGCCGGTGCGCTGTGCGATGCGGCGACGAAGGAGCGCCTGAGCGCGATCGGCGAGGCGCACGACTGGCAGCCCCACGCGGCGCCCGCGGTCGGCTGACGAACGCCGCGCGGCGGCTCGTGCGGTCGCGCACTATCGTTCACGCCGCAATGGCGCGAATTCCGATCAACATTGCCGAGCATGTCGGCTGCACGCCGATGGTGCAGCTCACGCGCCTGCTCCCAGACGGCTGCGCCGCCGAGCTGTTCGGCAAGCTGGAGTCCCTCAACCCCGGGGGGAGCGTGAAGGACCGGATCGGCGTCGCGATGATCGAGGCGGCCGAGCGCGAGGGTCGCATCGCGCCGGGCCGCACGACGATCGTGGAGGCGACGAGCGGCAACACCGGCATCGCGCTCGCCTTCGTGTGCGCGGCGAAGGGCTACGAGCTCGTGCTCACGCTGCCGCAGGGGATGAGCCGCGAGCGCGAGGGCCTGCTGCGCCTCTACGGCGCGCGCGTCGAGCTGACCGAGTCGCTCGGTGGGATGCACGAGGCGGTGGCGGCCGCGAGAGCGATGGCGACGAACGACGACGTCTTCCTGCCCGACCAGTTCTCCAACCCCGCCAACCCTGAGATCCACCGCCGCACGACCGGCCCAGAGATCTGGGACGCGATGGACGGGCGCGTCGACGTCTTCGTCGCCGGCGTCGGCACCGGCGGCACGATCACCGGCGCGGGCGAGGTGCTGAAGGCGCGCAATCCGAGCTGCCGCGTCATCGCGGTCGAGCCGGCCAGCTCGTCCGTCCTCTCCGGCGGGCGGCCGGGGCCGCACAAGATCCAGGGGATCGGCGCCGGCTTCGTGCCGACGGTGCTGAACCGCGAGCTGCTCGACGAGGTGATCGCGGTCGACGACGAGGACGCGATCGAGACGGCGCGCTTGCTGGCACGTCGAGAAGGCGTGCTCGCCGGGATCTCCTGCGGCGCGGCGATGTGGGCGGCGATCGAAGTCGCGCAGCGGCCGGAGTCAGCCGGCAAGAAGATCGTCGCGGTGCTGCCGGACTCGGGCGAGCGCTACGTCTCGACGCCGTTCTTCGCGCCGTAGCAGCGCAGGCAGCGACTACTCTTGGGCGCATGCCCGGTCTCGGGAGCGTCTGGAACGAGATTCGCCGCGACGTGCACGCCGCGCAGGCGCGCGACCCGGCTGCGCGCGGTGTCGGCTCGAGCGAGATCCTCGCGATCTGGCCCGGTGTCCACGCGGTCCTCGCGCATCGCGTCGCGCACGCGCTGCTGGAAGCGCGCGTGCCGTTCCTGCCGCGTTTGATCGCGGGCGTCGCGCGCCTGCTGACGGGGATCGAGATCCACCCGGCCGCGCGCATCGGACGCGGGCTCTTCATCGACCACGGCATGGGCGTCGTGATCGGCGAGACGGCCGAGATCGGCGAGGACGTGACGCTCTACCAGGGCGTGACGCTGGGTGGCACCGGCTTCGCCTGCGGCAAGCGCCATCCGACGGTCGAAGACAACGTCACGATCGGCTCCGGCGCGAAGCTGCTCGGCCCGATCCGCGTCGGGCACGGCTCGAAGATCGGCGCCAACAGCGTCGTGATCCACGACGTGCCGCCGAACTCGACCGTCGTCGGCAACCCGGGCCATCCGGTTCGCATCGACGGCCGCCGCCCAGAGGGCCCCGACGCCGACTGGGCGCATCTGCCGGACCCGATCTCCGATGCGATCAAGGGGCTCGCGAGCCGCATCGGCGCGCTCGAGCGGGCGCTCGCCGAGCGCGGCGTCGACCCGGCGACGATCCCCGGGGACGAGCACGAGCCGACGCCGCTGCACGCGACGCGCGGGCCCAATCCCGCGGGGGGTTAACCCTACTGATCAGCCGAGCGGCTCGTGCCGAGCGGCTCGCGCTCGCGTACGTCCTCGTCGGCGGTCGCGTCGCAGTTGAGGCGCGTGCGCACGAGGTAGAGCGGGCGCCCCTTGACCTCGTCGTAGATGCGGCCGACGTACTCGCCGATCATGCCGATCGCCATCAGCTGGATCCCGCCGAGCAGCAGCACGGCGATCGTGATCGAGCCGAAGCCCGGCAGGTAGGAGCCGGCGAGCCGCAGCCCGACGACGACCGGTATCAGCACGAACGCGAGCGCCGCGCAGACGAAGCCGACGAGCGTCGAGAGCTGGAGCGGCCGATGCGAGAACGACGAGATCGCGTCGAGCGAGAACGTCACCATCTTGCGCAGCGTGTACTTCGTCTCCCCGGCGTGGCGCGCGTCGCGCTCGTACGGGACGGCCGTCTGCGTGTAGCCGATCCAGACGGTCATCCCGCGCAGGAAGCGGTTGCGCTCGCGCATCGAGAGCAGCGCGTCGAGCGGCGCCCGGTCGAGCAGGCGGAAGTCGCCGGAGTCGGGCTCGAGGCCGACGTCGCCGAGCGCGCTGAAGAGCCGGTAGAACCAGCGCGCGGTCGCGAGCTTGAAGCGCGTCTCGCCCTCGCGCCGCTTGCGCACGGCGTAGACGACGTCGGTGCCCCGCCGCCAATGCTCCAGCATCTCGGGAATCAGCTCGGGCGGGTCCTGCAGGTCGGCGTCGATCATCGCCACGGCGTCGCCGCGGGCGTGGTCGAGGCCCGCGGTGAGCGCCGTCTGATGCCCGAAGTTGCGCGACAGGAAGACGACGCGCACGCGCTCGTCGCGCGCGGCGATGTCGGCGAGCAGCTCCGGCGTGTGGTCGGTCGAGCCGTCGTCGACGAGCACCAGCTCGAACGAAACGTCCTCCAAGGCGTCGCAGACGCGCCGGTAGAAGGCCTCGACGAGCGCCTCCTCCTCGTACAGCGGGGCGACCACGCTCAGCAGGCGCAGCGTCCGTTCCATTGATCGAAGACTACGGAATCGCGTGGCCGGCCTTCGCGCTTGGGTCACCGCGAACGGCGCCCTGCGCGTGACGTCACGGCGGCGCGCGCCGTCCATCGCAGCCGCGGCACGCGCCACATCGCCTCACGCGCGATGCGGGCGGACATCTTGCTCGTCCCGGCCTCGCGCTCGCGGAAGACGATCGGCACCTCGGCGACGCGGAAGCCGGCGAGCACCGTGCGGTAGGTGACCTCGATCTGGAAGACGTAGCCCTGCGAGCGGATGCTGTCGAGCTCGATCGCCTCCAGCACGCGGCGGTGGATGACCTTGAAGCCGCCGGTCAGGTCGCGCTGCGGCAGGCCGAGGATCAGCCGCGCGTAGATGCAGCCGCCGCGGCTCAGCAGCCGCCGCACGAGGCCCCAGTCGGTCACGCCGCCGCCGCGGATGTAGCGCGATCCGAGCACGAGGTCGGCGTGCTCGGCGGCCGCCAGCAGCGCTGGCAGGTGCGCCGGGTCGTGGGAGAGGTCGGCGTCCATCTCGCAGACGCGCTCGGCGCCGGCCGCGAGCGCGTGCCGGAAGCCGGCGAGGTACGCCTGCCCGAGGCCGCTCTTTTGTCGGCGACGGAGCACCTCCACGACGCCGAGCTCGACGCCGAGCTGCTCGGCGATCTCGGCGGTCCCGTCCGGCGAGCCGTCGTCGACGACGAGGATGCGGTGGTCGCCAGGCGCCGCGTCGGCGAGCACGCCGGCGACGCCGCGCAGCAGCCGCTCGATCGAGGCGGCCTCGTCGTACGTCGGCACGATGATCCAGAGCGCGGGCATGGGGTCGGGTAGCGTAGTCGACCCCGCCGCCGGGCCATCGGGGTGGATCGCCCGCCGCGCCGATCCGCCCGATTCGCGATCATGGTCCCCCAGGGATGCGCCTCAACGACGTCATCCGCGGGCCCAGCCGTCCGACCGAGACGCAGCTCCGCCACCGTCGGCGTCGTGCGGGAGCGCTGGCCGGCGTGGCGGCGATCGCGCTGCTGCTCGGCCTGACCCTCGGCGCGCACCGCGGCGGCGGGAACGCCGCCGGAGCGGGCGCGGTGCCGATCGGCTGGTATGGCCGCCTGCAGCTGCTCGCCGGTTCCGGCAGACGCTCTCTGGCGGCGGAAGAGCGTGCCGAGCAGGGCAGGGCGATCGACCGCGCGCTGAAGCGCACGCCGTTCGTGCGGATGGCCGGCGGCCAGCACCGGCTCATCGCGCTCACCTTCGACGACGGGCCCAGCCCGTTCACCGATCAGCTCGTCGCCGCGCTGCAGCGGCTGCACGTGCCGGCCACCTTCTTCGTCGTCGGCTACCAGCTGCCGACGTTCGCGTCGCAGCTCCAGCACGAGATCGCCGCCGGGATGACGGTTGGCGATCACACGCTCGACCATGCGAACCTCGCGCAGCTCTCGGCCGCCGACCAGCGCCAGGAGATCGTCGGCGACGCTGCGAAGATCAGCGCCTTCGGCGCGCCCGCGCCGCGGCTGTTCCGCCCGCCGTACGGCTCCTACGACGAGACGACGCATCGGCTGCTCGCTCGTCAGAGAATGCTCTCGGTGCTGTGGTCCGTCGACAGCGAGGACTACACGAAGCCGGGCGTCGCGACGATCGTCCGCAACGTCGTCGGCGCGGTGCAGCCCGGCTCGATCGTGCTGATGCACGACGGCGGCGGCCAGCGCTCGCAGACGCTCGCCGCGGTCCCACGCATCGTCGCCGAGCTGCGCAGAGCCGGCTACGGCTTCGCGTCGGTTCCGCGCCTGCTGCTGGAGAACCCGCCGCCGCGCAACCAGCAGATCCCGAGCGGCTTCAACCCGGCCGGGGCGGGATAGATCTCCTTGACGATGTCCGCACGCGCCGAGTCACGCGGGGTCAGGCGCTTCGCACTTCGGCGATCGCAAGCAACCGCCCACGCGCGACGTCACCCGGCTTTCGCCGCGCCGCTCGGCGCGGCCGCCCTCGCGGGCCTGCTCACCGCCGCCGCGCTGCTCGCGATCGGCGGGTCGGCGGAGCGCCGCATCTGGTTCGTGCCTTCGAGCCAGCGTGGCGGGATGCCCGACTGGCTCGGCGGTCCGTTCCACGGTCTCGGCTTGGTGCTCCAACCGCCCGACGGCGCGCTGCTGCTCGTCGTGATGTTCGCCTGCTACCTCGTCACGCTCGCCTGCGCGCGCAGCGGAGCGATCTCGCCGCGGCTCGCGATCGCGGCGGTGGTCGCGGCGCACGTCGTCTTCCTGCTCGCCCCGCCGTTGTTCTCCGCCGACGTCTTCGGCTACGTCGACTACGCGCGGCTGGCGGTCGTGCACGGGCTCGATCCCTACACGCACGGGGCCGCGGCGGCGGCGCACGACCCCGTCGTCAGATTCGTCCGCTGGCGCGACATCGCGACGCCCTACGGGCCGCTGTTCACGACGCTCAGCCTGCCGCTCGCGTGGCTCGGCGTGCCGGCGGCGCTGTGGGCTTGCAAGACGGTCGCGGCCGCGGCGAGCCTCGGCTGCGTCGCGCTCGTCTGGCGCATCGCGCAGCGGCGCGGCGCCTCGCCGGTGGCCGCGATCCTGTTCGTCGGGCTCAACCCGCTGCTGCTCGCCTACGGCGTCGGCGGCGCGCACAACGACTTCCTGCTGCTCGTGCTCGCGCTCGGCGCGATCCTGCTCGTGCTGGAGGAGCGCGACGCCGGCGGCGGCGCGCTCGGCCTGGCGGCCGTCGCCGTGAAGGCCTCGGCCGGGCTGCTGCTGCCGTTCATCGTGCTCGGCTCGCACGACCGCCGGCGCATGCTCGCGGGCGGGCTCGCCGCCGCCGCTGCCGTGCTTGTCGCCGCGGTCGTCGCGTTCGGCGGCAGCGCGCTCAGCGTCGTCGACCAGCTCCACGAACAGCAGAGATTCGTCGCTGCCGACAGCGTGCCGGGCCGCCTCTCCCGGCTGCTCGGCTTCCACGCGCTGCCGAGCGCGCTGCGGCTTGCCTTCGTGCTCGCGTTCGTGTTCGCGCTCGCCTGGCTGCTGTGGGCGACCTGGCGGCGACGGCTCGACTGGCTGACCGCCGCAGGCTGGGCGACGCTCGCCCTGCTCGTGAGCACCGCCTGGCTCGTGCCGTGGTACGTCGTGTGGGTGCTGCCGCTGGCCGCGCTCGCCCGCGACCCGCGGCTGCGCGGGGCGACGCTGCTGTTCTGCCTCTACGTCGTCGCCACGCGCGTGACCTACCAGCTCGTGTGAGCCCCGGCCGGCGCTCAGCCGGCGGCCTGCAGCTCGACGTACGTCCTGTCTTCGCGGACGACCTGGTATCCGGCGTCCTCGATCATCTGCAGCTGGGCTGGCAGCAGCTGTCCGGCCAACGCGTACACGCGCGTGCCGTCTGCCGCGCGCAGCGCGTCGAGCGCCTCCGTCATCTGCTCCACGGCAGGCATCGAGATGACGTTCACGTAGGGCGCCACGTTCACGAGCCCGAGGTCGTAGGCGACGCGGTGGCCCATCGTCGAGAGGATCAGGACCCGCTCGCCGCGTGCCGCGCCCGAGCGTGCGACGAACTCGCGGGTGGGGACGAACTGCAGGAAGGGGATGGACGTCGTCCTGCCGATGCGCGCGAGCTGCGTCCATGGCAGCGGCGTCTGCGCGAGCGAGCAGACGGCGAGCGCGCAGCCGGCGAGCAGGGCGACCTCCGGCGCGTTCAGGCGCCCGCTCGGTCGCGTACGCACCGAGCGCACGAGCACGACGAGCAGCAGCGCGAGCGCGAACGCCCACGCCGAGAAGAGGCTGATCAGCACCTCCGGGTGCGAGCGGCCGGCGAAGTAGCTGCCGGCACCGAGGCCGAACACGCCGGCCCAGGCGAGCAGCGCCGTCAGCGTGCGATCCCGTGGGGGCGCGTCCTTCCCCGCGACCGTGAGCGCGCGCACCGTCGCGACGACGATCGCCGCGGCGAACGTCGCGTAGATGGCGAGATGGAAGCCGAGCGTCTTCATCGGCAGCATCGTCACGCCGCCCAGGCCCCACAGTCTCGAAAACGTGAAGAGGTAGCCGAAGTGCGGCAGCGACCCGGCGACGACGAGCGTCAGCAGGCAGACGAGCACGACGGCTCCCAGCAGGCCGAGCACTGCGTCGCGCGCGAGCGTCGCCACGCGCGTCCGCCATGGCGGCTCGCCGCTCCACAGCAGCGCCGCGAGCGTCGCGGCGAACGCGGGCAGGCCGAACTCGACGTTGTTGAGCAGCACGATCCCCGCCGCCAGGAACAGCAGCGCGCCGCGGCGCGGCCGCTGCCCGTCGAGCCGCCGCGCGATCAGCCACGCGAGCACGTAGGGCCCGCCGTAGCGCATCGGGAACATGCTGAAGAGGTTCGAGGGCCCGTAGCGGTTCGCCAGCGGCCCGAGCGCCATGAAGAAGCTCGTCGCGACGAACGGGGCGAACAGCGCAAGCGCGAGCAGCGAGCTGCGCACGACGCGCCGGAACGTGGCGTACACCGCGAGCAGGCAGAGGCCGCTCGCCGTCACCATGACGGCGACGTAGGAGCCGAGCGAGGACCCGGCGAGCCACATGACCCCGGCGCTCAGGTACGGCCACAGCTGGCTGTACTGCGCGTGGAAGTTCACGAGCGGCGCGCGGTGGTCGAGCACCGCGTAGGCCTCGTCGATCCAGTAGTCGAGGTTGAAGCGCACGCCTTGGTTCGAAAGACCGAACGAGCCTTCGGTGTTGATCGCCGTCAGCAGCCACAGGCCGAGGAACGTGACCGCGAGGGCGAACGCGACCAGGCGGCGGCGGTCGGTCTCGCGGGTCGCCTGAGCGACGCGCGCGAGCAGCGCCTCGCGCCGCAGCACGAGCAGCGCGCCGAGCGTCAGCAGCGCCGAGACGACGAGCGTCGTGGGCGTGAAGTAGATCCTTCTGAACGGGTGCGAGCCGGAGTACGAGCTGTCGTAGACGACGCGGTACTGCGCGATCAGCGCGGCCGCGGCGAACGCCGCCAGCAGCGCCTGGCTCGTCTGCACGAGCGCTGCGACGGCGGCCGGCCGCAGCGGCACGGGGCGGTCGCGCAGCGCCGCGAGCAGCGCGGCGAGCGCGACCGGGCCGGCGATCGCGAGCACGAAGCGGCCCTGCTCGGTCGGCTCGGGCCGGACCGCCAGCGTGACGATGCCGGTGTTCCAGAAGGCGACGTGCAGCGTCGGGAACAGCAGCCGCCCGAGCGGCGGACCGAGCAGCACGATCGCCGCCACGAGCACGAGCGCGACTGGCAGCGCGAGCAGCCATGCGAGCTCGGCGGGCGCGACCGTGGTGCGCGCGGGCAGCGCCGCGCGCGTCTCCGCACGCACCCCCAGCGTGCGTTCCCCCTTGGGCACCTGCGCAGTCTAGCTCCGGCGGCGCCGCGAGACGACGGGCGACGACCGGCCGCCGCGGTCGCGCGCCGTGTCGCTCGCTATCGTCGGACGAGCCGATGGAGCTGACCCGATCCGCTGACACCGACGCCGAGCTCGACCGGCTGCTCGCGGGTCTGAACGAGCCTCAGCGCGCGGCCGTCCTGCATGGCGAGGGTCCGCTGCTGATCCTCGCCGGCGCCGGCTCGGGCAAGACGCGCGTGCTGACGCACCGGATCGCCTACCTGCTCGCGACCGGGCAGGCGCGGCCGGACGAGATCCTCGCGATCACGTTCACGAACAAGGCGGCGCAGGAGATGCGCGAGCGCGTCGAGCTGCTGGTCGGAGCGCGCACGCGCGCGATGTGGTTGATGACCTTCCACGCCGCCTGCGCGCGCATGCTGCGCGCCGACGCGCACCGGCTCGGCTACACGCGCCAGTTCACGATCTACGACCAGGCCGACGCGCGCCGGCTCGTCAAGCGCTGCATCGAGGAGCTCGATGTCGATCCCAAGCGCTTCACCCCGGCGGCGATCCACCACGAGATCTCCGACGCGAAGAACAAGCTGCGCGACGCCGAGTCCTACGGCGAGATCGTCGGCTCGTACTTCGAGCAGACCGTGGTCGACGTCTACCGCATGTACGAGTCCGAGCTGCATCGCATGAACGCGATGGACTTCGACGACCTGCTCGTGCGCGCGGTCAACGTGATGGAGCTGTTCCCGGAGGTGTGCGCGCGCTACGCCACCGCGTTCCGCCACGTGCTCGTCGACGAGTACCAGGACACCAACGCGGCGCAGTACCGGTGGCTGCAGCTGATCGCCGGCGAGCACAGAAACATCGCGGTCGTCGGCGACGACGACCAGTGCCTCGTCGAGGGCACGCGGGTCACGATGGGCGACGGGACGGTCAAGCCGATCGAGGATGTGCGCGCCGGCGACGACGTCCTCTCCTCGTACGGCAGCGGCGACATGCGCCCCGCGCGCGTGCTCCGCACGCACCGCTCCGAGCGCGCCGCCGGCGTCCGCATCCGCCTGCGCAGCGGCCGCGAGATCGTCAGCACCCCCGAGCACACGCACTTCGCCGGCCACCGCTCCGGTGAACCGCACTTCACGTACCGCAGCGGTACACAACTTGACACTCATCGAAGTGGTGCAGCGGTGGCGCCCCTGAAGCAACCGCGTGTTGCGGGCGTGCCGCTGCCCGCTCTCCCGGCGATGTCCGTCAGACCCGGGATGGCGATGTTCACTGCCGACGGCCGCTACGACGTCGCCGAGTCGATCGAACGGATCGCGCTCGACCGCCCGGTCTACGACCTCGACGTCGAAGGCACGCACAACTTCGTCGCAGCAGGGCTCATCACGCACAACTCGATCTACGGCTTCCGCGGCGCCGACGTGCGCAACATTCTCGACTTCGAGGACGACTTCCCGGATGCGAAGGTCGTCAAGCTGGAGCAGAACTACCGCTCGACGCAGACGATCCTCGACGCGGCCAATGCGGTGATCGCGCACAACCGGGGGCGGATGGGGAAGGCGTTGTGGACCGACGTCGGGACCGGCGACCCGATCCACGTGCGCGAGCTGGAGGACGAGCACGCCGAGGCGCGCTTCGTCGCCGGCGAGATCGAGCGGCTCGTCGACGAGGGCACTTCGCGCAACGAGGTCGCCGTCTTCTACCGCACGAACGCGCAGTCGCGCGTGCTGGAGGACACGCTCGTGCGCGCGCAGATCGGCTACCAGGTCATCGGCGGCACGAAGTTCTACGAGCGCGCCGAGATCAAGGACGCGATCGCCTATCTGACCGTGCTCGTCAACCCGCAGGACGTCGTCGCCTTCGGCCGCGTCGTCAACTCGCCGCGGCGCGGGATCGGCGCGACGTCGACGTCGCGCGTGGTCGGCTGGGCCAACACCGCCGGGATCACCGTGTGGGACGCGGCCGCCGACCCCGAAGCGGTCCCCGGCCTCGGCACGGCCGCCGTCAAGGCGTTCCATCGCTTCATGGGCACGATGAGAGTCCTGCGCGAGCGCGCCGAGTCCGGCGCGCCGATCGCCGCGCTGCTGAACGAGCTGCTGCGCGAGACCGGCTACCTCGACGCGCTCGAGGCCGAACGGACGATCGAGGCGCAGGGGCGGATGGAGAACCTGGAGGAGCTGGTGAACGTCGCCGCCGAGTACGACAGCGCGATCGGCGTCGACGACGAAGGCGAGCCGCCCTCGCTCGCGGGCTTCCTCCAGCAGATCGCGCTCGTCGCCGACGCCGACACGCGCAGAGACGACGAGGGCCTCGTCACGCTCATGACCCTGCACAACGCGAAGGGGCTGGAGTATCCGATCGTCTTCATGATCGGCTGCGAGGAGGGCGTCTTCCCGCACTCGCGCGCGATCGACGAGGGCGGCCTGGAGGAGGAGCGCCGGCTCGCCTACGTCGGCGTCACCCGCGCCCAGCGCGACCTCTACGTCACCTACGCCCGCACCCGCGCGGTCTTCGGCGCGCGCAGCTACGGCGCCCGCAGCCGCTTCCTCGACGAGATCCCGCTCGCGCTGACCGACCGGCCGGCCGGACCGGCGGGCGGGATCGGGTCCGTAGGCGGCGTACGCGAGCGCGCGCTGTCGTGGAGCTCCTCCGGCACGGGCGCCGGCGGGTGGGGCGGCAGCGAGACGGGCGGCGAGATCGCCTGGGAGCGCGGGCGCGGGGAGGAGGCGGCCGCAGCGTTCCGCCTCGGCGAGGACGTCGCCCATCCGGCGTTCGGCGAGGGCGTCGTCACCGGCGTCGAGGCCGGCGGGATCGTCGTGATCCGCTTCAGCCGCGACGGCTCGGAGCGCAAGCTCGTCGCCGACCTGGCGCCGCTCACCCGGCGCTGAGTCCGCGCCCTCAGCGCACGAGCTGGACGATTCTCGCGACCTTCCGTTCGGCGTCGGCGACGCGATAGCCGGCGGCTCTCATCCTCTCCACGACTTCGAGCTGGAAGGGCGTCGGCACGAAGAGCGAGCGGACGTGCTCCCGCTGGGCCGTCCGCAGCACGGACATCCACTGCTCGTTCGTCAGGATCACTTCTCTGTTGGAGTAGGGCAGCACGTCGCGCACGCCGGCGTCGTAGGCGATCCGCTTGCCGAAGTCGGCCACGATCATCACGCGCTCGCCCGGTCTCGCGTGTTCGCGCACGAAATCCTCAGCGGGCACCGGCCGCAGGAGCCGTCCGCCGGTCACGGTGCCGATGCGCCTGATCTGCGACCACGGCGGCGGCGTCTGCGCGATCGAGCAGACGGCGAGCCCGAAGCCGACCAACACGGCGATCTCCGCGGCGGTCGGGAGCCGGCTGGGGCGTGCGCGGATCGCGCGGACCGCGACCACGAGCATCAGCGCGAGCGCGAACGACCAGGCCGAGAAGAGGTCGATCAGCACGTCGGGATGCGAGCGGCCGGCGTAGTAGCTGCCCGCGCCGAGCCCGAACACCCCGACCCAGCAGAGCAGGCCGGTCACCAGCACGTCGTCCCGCCGTTCGAGCGCGCGCACCGCCGCCAGCACGAGCGCTCCCGCGAACGTCACGTAGACGGCGTAGTGGAAGCCGAAACCCGGCATCGGCAACATGCCGAAGCCGTCGAGCCCGTAGATCTTCGAGAACTCCGTGAGCTGGCCGAGGTGGGGCAGCGAGCCGGCCGCGACGAGCAGGAAGACCGAGACCGCGACGATCGCGCCGGCGAGCCCGAGCGCGGCGGCGCCGGCGATCCGCGCCAGCGCACGCGGCGTCACGCGCGGCAGCGTCACGACGAGCGTCGCGACGGTCGCCGCGAACGCCGGCATGCCGAACTCGGGGTTGTTGAGGACGACGAGGCCCGCGAACAGCATCAGCGGCGTCGCGCGGCGCGGGCGCTGTCCGTCGAGTCGCCGCGCGAGCAGGAAGGCGAGCACGTACGGGCCGCCGTAGCGGATCGGGAAGAGGCTGAAGAGGTTCGCCGGTCCATACATGTTCGAGAGCGTTCCGCGCTCCTTGAAGAAGCTCGTCGCGAGGAACGGCGCGAACAGCGCGAGCGCGAGCAGCGAGCTGCGCACGACCCGGCGCAGCGTCGCGTACATCGCCGTCATCGTCGCCAGCGTCGCGGCGACCATCACGCCCGAGTACACGCCGAACGTGGCGCCGAACGCCGCCATCGCGCCACCCGTGGCCCATGGCCACAGCTGCGCATACTGCGCGTGGAATTCGACGAGCGGCGCCTGGTGGTTCAGGACGGCGAACACTTCGTCGAGCCAGAAGGGGAGGTTGCCGAGCAGCGCCTCGTCGGCGAGTTCGATCGAGCCTTCGGTGTTGAAGGCGGTCAGCAGCCAGATCGCGATGAAGATCAATGCGGCGGCCAGGGCGGCGATCCGGCGCGCGCGCGTCTCGCGCGTGAGCCGGCGCAGGCGCTCGACCCAGTCGTCGCGCCGCAGCACGGCGACCAGCGCGCCCGCGAGCGCCACGGCGACGGCGATCGTCGCGACCGTGAAGTAGATCCGGAAGCGGTAGCCGTCTTCCGGCCGCGAGTGGTACGTCCACACGCGCAGCGCGACGAGCGTCAGCGCGAGGAACGCGAGCAGGAGCGCTTCGGCGGTTCGCGCAGCGGGACGCCAGGAGGCGCCGGCGGCGGCCAGGCGATCGCGTGCCGCCGCGAGTACTGCGACGAGCGCGAACGGGGCGGCCACGGCGATCACGTAGCGGGCGTTCTCGGTCGACTCGGGTATGACGCCGCCGCCGAGGAAGTGTTGTCCGTCGGGCCTGAACAGCACGTGCCCGAGCGGCCGGCCCAGCAGCAGGATCGCGGCCGCCGTGAGCAGCGCACCCGGGACGACCAGGATCCATGCGAGGTCGCCGAGCTCGACGGCGCCGCCGATCGTGCGCGCCCGAGCGGCGGTCAGCTCGCGCGCCTCGGCCGCTCTGCGCGGTGCATGTCCGGCCGGCTCCGGCTGCAGTGCGCGCGCGCCGACATCCTGTGCCTTCCCCCAAAGCGACACGACGGCATTCTACTCGTTTCAGGTACATAGCCGGTGCCGATGCAGCGTCCGCACGGACCGGCTGTGCGCGAGCCGGTGGTGGCGCCTCGCCCGGCGCTAGCATCCGCCGCCGTCATGACCGCCACGCTCATCGATGGCAGGGCGATCGCGCAGCAGGTGCGCGCGCAGCTCGCCGAGGACGTCGCCGCGTTCACCGCCGAGACCGGTCGCGTGCCCGGACTCGCGACCGTGCTCGCCGGCGACGATCCGGGCTCCGCGATCTACGTCGCCAGCAAGCGCAGAGCGTGCGCGGAGGCCGGCATCGCCGATCTGCACCGCCACCTGCCGGCGAGCACGACCGCCGACGAGGTCGCGGCGCTGCTGCACGAGCTGAACGCCGACCCCGCCTGCAGCGGGATCCTGCTCCAGCGCCCGCTGCCCGAGGGGCTCGACGGCGCCGCGCTGAGCGCGCTGATCGATCCGGACAAGGACGTCGACGGGCTCACGCCGGTGAGCGCCGGCCGCCTGCTGCAGGGCGCCCCCGGGCTGCGGCCGTGCACCCCGCTGGGCGTCGTCGAGCTGCTGGACCGCTGCGCCGTCCCGCTCGAAGGCGCCGAGGCGGTGATCGTCGGGCGCTCGGACCTCGTCGGCAAGCCGCTCGCGCACCTGCTGCTGCAACGCAACGCGACAGTGACGATCTGCCACTCGCGCACCCGCGACCTGCCGGCCGTCTGCGCGCGCGCCGACGTGCTCGTCGCCGCCGTCGGCGTGCCGCGCTTGATCGGCGCCGAGGCGGTCAAGCCCGGCGCCGCCGTGATCGACGTCGGCGTGAACCGGCTGCCGGAGGGGCTCTGCGGCGACGTCGACTTCGTCGGCGTGCGGGACGTCGCCGGCCTCCTCACGCCTGTGCCGGGCGGGGTCGGGCCGATGACGATCGCGATGCTGCTGCGCAACACGCTCGCGGCGGCGCGGGGGCTGGCATGAGCGTCAGGCGGCTGCGCCGCGGGGAGGTCGCCGCGGCGGGCGGCGCGATCGCGCTGCTCGTCGACATGTTCGCGCTCTGGTGGTACTGCAGCGCGCAGCTCTCGCTCCACGCCTGGCAGGCCCACACCGTGCTGCGCTGGCTGATGTTGGCGACCGCCCTCGCGGCGCTCGCGCTCGCGGTCCTGACGATCACGCAGCGCACGCCGGCCGTCCCGGTGACGGTCGCGGTCGTCGTGACCACGCTCGCGGCGCTGCTGACCGTCCTGCTGGCCTGGCGCGTGATCGTCGACCATCCCGGGCCGGACAGCGTCAGCGTGCGGGTCGGTGCGTGGCTCGGACTGCTCGCATCCGCGACGATCCTGCTCGGCGCATGCTGGTCGATGCGCGACGAGGGCACGGGATCCACCGCCGCGCAGCCGCCCGCGCCGGTGCCGCCCGCAGCCTAGAATCCGGCGCCGATGATCGATCGCGCGCAGGTCCTGCATGTGGCGAAGCTCGCCCGGCTCGCACTCTCCGACGAGGAGGTCGAGCGGATGTCGCGCGAGCTCTCGGCGGTGCTCGGCCACATCGAGAAGATCTCCGAGCTGGACCTCGAAGGCGTCCCGCCGACCTCGCACGTGGTCGACGTCACCGGCGCGCTGCGCGCCGACGAGCCGCGCCCCTCGCTTCCGCGCGACGTCGCGCTGGCAGCCGCGCCCGAGCAGCTCGACGACGGCTTCGGCGTCCCGTCGCCGGGAGCCGCATGAGCGAGCTGATCGAGCTGACGGCCGCGGAGGCGATCGAGCGCCTGCGCGACGGCGACGCCTCCGCGGCCGAGCTGTTCGAGGCCTACCGCGCCCGCGCGCTCGCCGACGAGCTGAACGCCTTCACGTGGGTCGCCGACGGGGCGCCCGCGCACGACGGCGACACCGTCCCGCCCGCCCACGCGCCGCTCGCCGGCGTCCCGCTCGCCGTCAAGGACCTCTTCTGCACCGAGGGCGTGCCGAGCCAGTCCGGCTCGAAGATCCTCGCGGGCTACCGGCCGCCGTACACCGCGACCGCCGTCGAGCGGCTGACGGAGGCCGGTGCGGCGCTGCTCGGCAAGACCAACCAGGACGAGTTCGCGATGGGCTCCTCGAACGAGAACTCGGCCTTCGGACCGGTCAGGAACCCGTGGGACCGCGAGCGCGTCCCCGGCGGCTCCTCGGGCGGCAGCGCGGCCGCCGTCGCAGCCGGCCTCGCGCCGTGGGCGCTCGGCACCGACACGGGCGGCTCGATCCGCCAGCCGGCCGCGCTGTGCGGGGTCGTCGGCCTCAAGCCGACGTACGGCGCGATCAGCCGCTACGGGATGATCGCGTTCGCGTCCTCGCTCGACCAGGCCGGCCCGTTCACGCGCGACGTGACCGACGCGGCGCTGCTGCTGCGCCACATGGTCGGCCAGGACCCGTGCGACTCGACCTCGCTGGCGCACCCCGACGAGATCGCGTTGCCGCAGGGCGTCGACCTCAGAGGCCTCAAGCTCGGCGTGCCGGCCGAGCTGACGGGCGAGGGGATCGAGTCGGGCGTGCGCGAGGCGTTCACCGCGACGCTTGCGCTCGCCGAGCAGCTCGGCGCGAGCGTTGAGCCGTGCAGCCTGCCGCACGCGCCGCACGCGCTGAGCGCCTACTACCTGATCGCGCCGGCCGAGGCCTCCGCGAACCTCGCGCGCTTCGACGGCGTGCGCTACGGCCTGCGCGTCGACGCGGACGACCTGCTCGGCATGTACACGGCCACGCGCGCGGCCGGCTTCGGCGCCGAGGTCAAGCGCCGCATCATGCTCGGCACCTACGCGCTCTCCTCCGGCTACTACGACGCCTACTACGGCCGCGCGCAGCAGGTCCGCACGAAGGTCGCCGAGGACTTCCGCGCCGCCTTCGAGCGCTTCGACCTGCTCGTCACGCCGACTGCGCCGAGCGTCGCGTTCCGGCTGGGGGAGAAGGTCGACGACCCGCTCGCCATGTACCTCAACGACGTCTGCACCGTGCCGATGTCGCTCGCCGGCATCCCTGCGATCTCGATCCCGAACGGCCTCTCCGACGGCCTCCCGACCGGCTTCCAGCTGTGCGGCCCGGCGTTCAGCGAGAACCGGCTGCTGAACGCGGCGTACGTGCTGGAGCAGGCGATCGGGTTCGACGGGAGCCCGGCCCGTGGCTGAGTTCGAGCCTGTCATCGGGCTGGAGATCCACGTCCAGCTCAAGACGCGCACGAAGATGTTCTGCGGCTGCGAGCTGAGCTTCGGCGACCCGCCGAACACGCACACCTGTCCCGTCTGCCTGGGACTTCCGGGTGCGCTGCCGGTCGCGAACGCGAGAGCCGTCCACTACGCGCTGCTGATCGGCCTGGCGCTCGGCTGCGAGCCGGCGCCGCGCTCGATCTTCCACCGCAAGAACTACTTCTATCCGGATCTGCCCAAGGGCTACCAGATCAGCCAGTACGACATCCCGATCTGCGCCGGCGGCCGGCTCGGCGACGTGCGGATCCACCGTGCGCACCTGGAGGAGGACGCGGCCAAGCTCGTGCACGTCGGCGCGAGCGGGCGCATCCACGGCGCGGACGAGTCGGTCGTCGACTTCAACCGCGGCGGCACGCCGCTTGTCGAGATCGTCACGGAGCCTGACGTGCGCTCCGCCGCGCAGGCGCGCGAGTGGCTGACGCTGCTGCGCGAGACGCTGCGCCAGCTCGGCGTCTCCGACGTGAACATGGAGGAGGGCTCGCTGCGCTGCGACGCGAACGTCT
>Ga0134125_10001607_pt1 | contig 27592 bp, 27 predicted proteins | sample KB31751_FD_96464 | JGI IMG/M metagenome (GOLD analysis project Ga0134125, IMG submission 96464) | Terrestrial soil microbial communities with excess Nitrogen fertilizer from Kellogg Biological Station, Michigan, USA - KB3-175-1 | ecosystem: Environmental > Terrestrial > Soil > Unclassified ... | reverse complement strand
CGCGGATGCAGCGCCGGATGCAGCCGCGCGATCTCGGCTCCGTCGCTCGTCGCCGTCAGCACGACGTCGTCGAAGGCGATCTCGGTGCCGCCGTGCGGCCCGTGGTGCGGCGTCACCAACAGACCGCCGCGAAGCTCCACGTGCGCGTGCAGAGGATCGCGCGCATCGGAGACCAGCCGATCGACACGGAAGTGCAGCTGCGACGCCGCGATCTGCGCCGACCCCTCGATGTCGAAGGTCCCGCGCGGCCATTCGATCACGTGCGCCTCGTGCCCGCGCGGCGGGTGGTACGCGCCGTCGACCTGCACGTGGAAATGATCGATCTCCATGTAGAACGGCCGCTTCGCCTTCGGCGGCGGCCGCACCTGCGCGTCATCGCGCGTCGTGTCGCGCCGTCCGAGCGCCACCAGGTTGAAGCGATTGTCATGCAGGTGGCGCAACGTCAGCCGCGCCCCCTCGACGCGCAGATCGCGCACGTGCACGCGCCCCCACGCCAGCGCGCCGAGATCGATCCGCGCCTCCACCCGCCGCGCATAGATCGTCTCCACGCCCTCGGCGTCGTCGAGCCGCGCATCGACGAGCACCACGCGATGCCACAAGTCGCCGTCGATCCCGCGCACCGACAGATGCCCGGCCATGCGCGCGTTGACCATCGGCAGCGCCACGCGCAGGAGCGCCCGCCGCCCCGGCGCCGTGCGCAGCGCGATCACGAGCGCCAGCGCCAGCCCCGCCGCGATCGCGACCATCCACAGCGCCACCCGCGCCACGCCGCGCAAGACACGCCAGACGCGCATCAGAACGGCTCCCCGATCGAGAGGTGGAACGCCACCGGCTGATGTGGATCGGGATTGGGCCGCCCGTCGGGCTGAAAGTCGCTCAGCCGGTTGAGCCGCACGCCCACGTCGGCGCGGATGGTCCCGATCGCCGTCTTGTAGCGCAGCCCGCCGCCGACGGCCACGTGCAGCTCGCTCAGGTCGATGTGATCGAACGGCAGCCCCGTCGGCGCCGCCACGTCGCCCGCGTCGAGGAAGCCGGCGATCTCGAGCCAGCTGCCGTAGAGGCGCACCGCGCGCACGCGCAGCTCGATCGAGGTCAGGAACATCTCGTCCCCGCCGACGGGCAGCGCCGGATTCCCCGCGATCCCCGACGGCACCTGCAGCGACAGCCGGTTGAAGTTGAACCCGCGATGCGTCTCCGGCCCGCCGAGGTAGAAGCGCCGCGTCGTCGGCGTGCCGTTCGTGCCTTGCGACCACGCCTGCCCGAACTCGGTGCGCGCCGCGACCGTCAGCCGCCGCCACAGCGTGTAGTAGCCGCGCACCTCGGCGACGATCTTCTCGTAGTCGAAGTCGCCGCCGCTCCAGATGCCGCCCTCCTCGCCACGCAGCGAGAACCAACCGCCGCGGCGCGTCTCGAGCGGCTGATCGCGCAGATCGAGCGTCAGCGCCTGCTCGAGCCAGGCGATGCGATACGGATCGACGTACCCGTACTCGCGCGCCGACAGCGCGGGATCGACGGTGAACGCCGGATCCACGCCGAAGAACAAGATGTACTGAAAGTCGTACCCGACCGACACCTGCAAGCGATCGTGGAAGAAGTTGCGCGAGTAGCCGATCGCCGCGCGCGGCCCGTGATACTGAAACGCGTACTCGACGCCGAGATCGTAGCCGGCGACCACGTGCAGCTCGTCGGGCGGCAGCCCCAGATCGAGCTGCGTCATCTCCGCCTCGACGGTGCCGGCCGGCCCCGAGCGCAGCGGATTCCAGAACGCCGGCACGAACACGTAGGCCGGCTCGGCGCGCAGCCGGAGGCGCCGCAGCCCGCCGAGCCAGTGATAGCGCGTGTACTCGGCGCGCCCGCGAATCTCCGTGCGCTGCAGCTCCAGCGTCACGCCCACGCCGAGCCGCCACAGGTTCGCCGGCCCCTCGACGAGCTGCAGCGTCACGTCGGCGCGCTCGGGATGCAACAGGTTGTGGCGATAGTCGATCCGCACCGACGACAGAAAGCCGAGGTTGTAGAGCTTGGCCCGCGCCGTCTCGATCGCCTCGGGCGTGACGAGCTCGCCCTCGCGCAGGAGCGAGTGCTTCACCAGGAGCTTGCGATCGATGCTGTACTCACCCTGAACGTCGATGTTGCGGATGGTCGCGCGCAGCCCGGGCTCGGTCTTCAGCGTCACGTCGGCGACGTGGCGATCGCGATCGACCACCACGTCGCCGTCGATCGCGGCCCACGCATACCCGAGCGTGCGCAGCCGCTGCCCCATCTCGCCCTTCTCCGCCTCGTAGCGCGCGTAGTCGAAGATCTGCCCGCGCCGGAGATCGAGGTTGCGGAACACCGGCTTGGCGTCGTCGCCGATGACGTCGAGCCCCTCGACCTTCACCTTCTCGATCCGCGTCGGCGCCCCTTCGTCGACGAAGATCTCGACGTTGACCGCGTGCGGCCGATCGGCCGGCGTCACGTCGGTGGCGATCACGCGCGCATCGAAGAAGCCGCGCGCGTGGTAGTACGACTCGACGGTCGCCGTATCGAGCCGCAAGGCGAACGGATCGAACGGCTGCTTGGGCGCCCACACCACGTGCGCGGTCTCCTCGGTGACCAGATGCCGCCGGAGGTCGCCCTCGTCGACGTGCCGCACGCCGTGCAGCACCAGGCGGCGCACCCAGGGGCGATCGCCCTCGGGTTTCCGGTGTGCGCACGCGCTCGCGAGTACAGCGACAAGCAAGATCCCTGCACCTCGCGGCAGCATCATCAGAGGCGCGTTTCCTCTTCTACTTATGAGCGGTCGTAAGCACGTTCAGAGACCTCAGCAACGCGCACGTATAGCGGTTGCGCGGAGACAGGTGAAACCGGGATCGGGGTGCTTAGAACGTGCACGTGGCGCGTCGCCCTCTTTCGACCTATCGGCTCCAGCTCACGCCGTCGTTCGGCTTCCAGGACGCGGCCCTGCTCGTGCCCTACCTCGCCGAGCTCGGCATCACCGACGTCTACATCTCGCCGCCGTTCGAGGCCGCGCCCGGCTCGACCCACGGCTACGACGTGGTCGACCCCAACGTCCTGCGCGCCGAGCTCGGCGGCGCCGACGGCTACGCCGCCTTGTGTGACGCCATCGCCGCCGCCGGCATGGGCCAGCTCGTCGACTTCGTGCCCAACCACATGGGCATCGGCCCGCAGAATCCGTGGTGGCACGACGTGCTCGAGAACGGCCCGTCGTCGGCCTACGCGCCCTACTTCGACGTCGACTGGAACCCGGTCAAGCAGGAGCTGTCGCAGAAGGTGCTGGTGCCGGTGCTCGGCGATCAGTTCGGCGAGGTGCTCGAGCGCGGCGAGCTCAAGCTGACCCGCGAAGGCGGCGCCTTCTTCGTGCGCTATTGGGACCACTCGTTCCCCGTCACGCCGCGCCAGATCCCGCGCCTGCTCGGCCATCGGCTCGACACGCTGCGCGCCGAGCTCGGCGGCGCCGACGAGCAGCTGCAGGAGCTCGAGAGCATCCTCTCGTCCCTCGAGAAGCTGACGCCGCGCGAGGAGGTCTCGCCCGAGACCGTCGCCGAGCGCGCGCGCGAAAAGGAGGTCGCCAAGCGCCGCCTGGCCGCGCTCTTCGAGCGGAGCCCGCGCATCGCCGCCTTCGCCGACGAGAACGTGCGCATCTTCAACGGCACGCCCGGCGATCCGCGCAGCTTCGATCTCCTCGACGAGCTGCTCGCGCACCAGGTCTACCGCCTCGCCCACTGGCGCGTCGCCGGCGAAGAGATCAACTACCGCCGCTTCTTCGACATCAACTCGCTGGCCGCCATCTGCATGGAGGACGAGCGCGTCTTCCGCGACACGCACCGCCTCATCTTCCAGCTCGTCGCCGAGGGCAAGGTCACCGGGCTGCGCATCGACCACCCCGACGGGCTCTACGCGCCGAGCGCCTACTTCCGCCGCCTGCAGCGCGAGCACGAAGGGATCTACGTCGTCGTCGAGAAGATCCTCGAGGGCCACGAGAAGATGCCGCGCTCCTGGCAGGTCGACGGCACCACCGGCTACGAGTGGCTCAACGCGGTCAACGGCCTGTTCGTCGACGGTAGGAACGCCTCGGCGTTCAGCGAGCTCTACGCGCGCTTCAGCGGCATCCACCAGAGCTGGACCGCGATGGTCTACGAGAAGAAGCGCGCGCTGATGCGCTCGTCGATGGCCAGCGAGATCAACATGCTCTCGCACCGGCTCAACCGGCTGTCGGAGTCGAACCGCCGCACGCGCGACTTCACGCTCAACGCGCTCACCGGCGCCGTCGTCGAGTACGTGGCGCGCCTGCCGATCTACCGCACCTACGTCGAGGGCAACGACGCCGCCAGCGTCGACGAGCGCGATCGCGCCTACATCGAGTCGACCATCCGCGGCGCCAAGCGCGCCTCGCGCGAGCTCAACCGATCGATCTACGACTGGCTGCGCGCGGTGCTGCTCCTCGAGAACGCCACCGACGAGTCGCGCGAGTTCGTGCGCAAGCTGCAGCAGGTCAGCGGCCCGGTCACGGCCAAGGCGATCGAAGACACCGCCTTCTACCTCTACAACCGGCTCCTCTCGCTCAACGAAGTGGGCGGCGATCCGCAGAAGTTCGGCACGCCCATCGAGGAGTTCCACCGCGACAACGCCGCGCGCCTCGCCGACTGGCCCGGCTCGCTCAACACCACCGCCACGCACGACACCAAGCGCGGCGAGGACGTGCGCCTGCGCATCGACGCGCTCTCCGAGATCCCCGCCGAGTGGGAGCAGCGCATCCAGCGCTGGGCCGGCCTCGCCGCCGCCTTCAAGACCAACGACGACGGCGAGCTTCTGCCCGACGCCAACGACGAGCTCTGCGTCTATCAGACGCTCGTCGGCAGCTTCCCCGACGACGGCCGCGTCGACGAAGACTACCGCGCCCGCGTGCGCGGCTACCTCGAAAAGGCGCTCAAGGAGGGCAAGGCGCACTCATCGTGGACCAACCCCGACGAGGGCTACGAGAAGGCCACGCGCGACTTCGCCGACGCGCTCTTGTCGTCGCCGCCGTTCCTCGCCGACTTCGTGCCCTTCGCGCAGCGCGTCGCCGGCGCCGCGCGCGTCTCGTCGCTGGCGCAGGTCGCGCTCAAGATGGCGTCGCCGGGCGTGCCCGACGTGTATCAGGGTTGCGAGCTGTGGGACCTCTCGCTCGTCGATCCCGACAACCGCCGGCCGGTCGACTGGGCGCTGCGCCGTCGCCTGCTCGACGCCGTCGCGCGCCGCGCCAGCGAAGGGCCCGCGTCGCGGCTGCAGCTGGCGCGCGAGCTGGCGCAACCGGCCGCGCTCGTCGACGGGCGCGCCAAGCTGCTCCTGGTGCGCGAGGCGCTGCGCTTCCGCCGCGCGCACGGCACGCTGTTCCTCGCCGGCGAGTACGTGCCGCTCGCCGTCGACGGGCCCGACGCGGCGCACGTCGTCGCCTTCGCGCGCCGCCAGGACCGGGAGCGCCTCGTCTGCGTCGTGCCGCGCCTCGTGCTCACGCTGCAAGACCGCGGCGCCGGCCCGGCGCTGCCGATCGACGCGCACGTGGCCCTGCCCGAGGCGCTGCGCGGCCCCTACACCGACGTCGTCACCGGCCGCGCGCAAGAAGCCGCCGACACGCTCGCGGTCGCGCCGCTCCTCGCCGACTTCCCGGTCGCGCTCCTTTCATGCACGACGTCGTGATCCTCGGCGCCGGCGTCGCCGGGCTGGCCGCCGCCGGCCGGCTGGCCGCGCGCGGCGCCGACGTCGTCGTCCTCGAGGCGCGCACGCGCGCCGGCGGCCGCGTGCACACGCTCCGCCACGCCGAATGGCCCGCGCCCGTCGAGGAAGGCGCCGAGTTCGTGCACGGACGCGATCCGGCCCTCTTGTCGCTGATCCGCCGCGCGCGCGCCCACGCCGACCTGCCGCGCGCCGGCACCCACTGGCTCGCCGACCCATCGGGCCGTCTGCGCGACGGCCGGCCCGTCTGGGACATCGGCCTGCAGCTGCTCGAGGACGACGGCCGCGGCGAGCGCTCGATGGCCGCCAAGATCCGCGCCGCGCGCGCCGACGGCCTCGCCGCCGACGCCTGCGACTTCGCCCTCTCCTACGTCGAAGGCTTCCACGCCGCCGATCCGGCGCGCGCCAGCGCCCGCGCGCTCGCCGAGCAGCAGGAGATCGCCGACGCCGAGCACGGCGACGAAGCGCGCCGCGTCCGCGAAGGCTACGACGCCATCGTCGCGCGCCTCGTTGCCGACGCCGGCCCGACACGTCTCCGTCTCGGCAGCGCCGCGCGCGCCGTCCGCTGGCGCCCCGGCCGCGTCACCGTCGCCGCCGTCGCCGCGCTCGACGGCCGCCCGCTTCCCCCGGTCGAAGCGCGCCGCGCCATCGTCACGCTACCGCTCGGCGTCCTGCAAGCGCGCCCGGGCGCCGCGCGCGTCGCCTTCGCCCCGTCGCTGCCGCCGTCCACGCGCGCCGCCATCGCCGCGCTCGCCGCCGGCGACGTCGTCAAGGTCGCGCTCTCCTTCCGCGAGCCGTGGTGGGAGCCGCTCGAGCGCAAGCTCGGCATGCCGCTCGCGTTCGTGCACCAGCGGCGCGCGCCCGTCCCCACCTGGTGGCGCCCGCTGCCCTTCGCCGGCCCGATGCTCATGGGCTGGGCCGGCGGTCCCGCCGCCCGCCGCCTCCACGGCAAACCCGCCGCCGCCGTCGCGCGTCTCGCGCTCGGCTCGCTCGCGCGCACCCTGCAAACGCCGCCGGCGCGCCTGCGCGAGCTTCTGCAGGCGTGGCACGTCGTCGACTGGGCCGCCGATCCCTTCGCCGCCGGCGCCTACAGCTGGGTCCCCGTCGGCGCCCTCGACGCCCAGGCGCTCCTCGCCGCCCCCGTCGACGACACGCTCTTCTTCGCCGGCGAGGCGACCAACGCCGCCGGCAACAGCGGCACCGTCCACGGCGCCCTCGCCACCGGCCTGCGCGCCGCCGACGCCATCCTGCGCCTCTGATCGCGCCGCCACGCGCGCGCGATCGGCTATGCTGCGCGCATGCTCGCGGTCGCGTTCGAAGGATGCGCCTGCCGCGCCGCCTTCCACGCCGGCGTCGCCGCCGCGCTCGCCGAGCGCGCGCTGCCGGTCGCGCTCACGGCCGGCGCCTCGTCGGGCTCGCTCATCGCCGTCGGGCTCGCCGCCGATCGCGGCGCCGCGCTGCCGTCGATCTGGCGCGCGCTCGCCGGCCGTCGCATCGTCTCGTGGCGCCGCGCGCTGTCCAACCGCTCGCCCTTCGACATGAGCCACCTCGTGCGCTCCACGCTCGAGGCCACCTTCGGCGCGCGCACCGCCGATCTACGCGCCCATCGCGTCGAGGCGCTCGTCACCGCCACGCGCCTCCGCGATCTTCGCCGCCTCGTCTTCTCGACGCGCGACGAGCCCGACATGTTGCCGCCGCTTCTCGGCTCGTGCTTCTTCCCGCTGCTCTACGGCCGCACCGTCCGCGTGCGCGGCCAGCTCCTCGTCGACGGCGGCCTCGTCGACAACCTGCCGCTCGAGGCGCTCGTCGAGCGCGGCGCCCGCGAGATCCTCGCCGTGACCACGCGCTCCGACGGCACCGCGCTCAAGACGCCGTGGCGGAAGCGCTGGCGCCCGCACGCCGACGGCGCCAAGGTGCACGTGATCCACCCGCGCGCCCCGCTCGCCATCAGGAGCTGGGACTTCTCGCCGGGCGCGATCGATCGCGCCATCGACGACGGCTACGACGCCGCCCGCCGCTTCCTCGGCTGAACGGCTGCGCGCTACTTCCAGCTGACGCGAAACCGCGCGTGCGTCATGGTCGCACCGCCGTCGAGCGTCTCGACCGCGATCGCCTTCATCCCCGTCGCTTCCATGATCCCGAGCAGCACGCCGCGCTGATAGGCCCAGAACTCGGGCGACACCAGCGGTGCCGGCAATCCATCGTAGTGCACCTGGCATGACGACGGCCCGTCCGGCGCCGCCCACGCCTCGCCCTGGTTGCGCGCGTACTGCCCCCACAGCTTGGCCCCGCGCTCGATCACGAACTGCGGCGTCAAGAAGCGGATGAACATTTTGTAGAGCGTGCGCAGGTCGGCCAGGATCGCCTGGCGCCCCCACTCCTCGAACTTGCGCTCGTCGGCGCCGAACGCGGTCGCCCGCACCGCGCGCGTCAGCTCGGGGAAGTGAAGCGCCGAGATCCACGCCACCGGCAGCGGCGGATGGCGCACCAGCTCCGCCGTCTCCGGCGAGAGCGACGCGATCACGCGCTCCATCGCGTCCGCCGGCATCGTCTTGCGCAGGATCGCCACCGCGCTGGCGAAGCCGCTGCCTTTGCTCTCGGGCTCCCCCACGCCCCCATGATATCACTCCGACGGCCGCCTCGCGATGAGGCCGGTCTCGGCGAGCTTTTTCGCGAGCGCGCGGAACGCGTCCGAGCGCCCGATCTGCAGGACGTGCCCGCCGGCGAAGCGCACCAGCTCGCAGCCGAAGTGCGCCGCCAACCGCTCGGCGTGCTCGGGCGGCGCGATGCGGTCGCCCTCCGCCGCCACCACCACCGCCGCCGACGGCGGAATCTTCGGCGCGCGCAAGAGCGGCGTGTGGATCGCCATCGCATCCTTGACCATCTCGAGCGTGATGCCCTCGCGCTCGGCGCGCAGCCGCTCCGGCCGCCCGTCGCCGTGATGCCAATAGAGATCGGGGAAGCTCGCCACCGGAATCATCGGACAGGCGACGTCCAGCCTCTCCACCGTCGCGTACAACGCCGTCGTGTAGCCGCCGAGGCTCATCCCCGCCATCGCCAGCTTGGGCGGCGCCAGGTACGCGACCATCGCGCGCAGATCGTGGATCGCCTGCCCGAACCCTTCGTTGCAGCGCGCCGGGTTCGCCGACGGCCACGGCGGCGTGCGCCCGTCGCCGCGCAGCGCGTGGAACGGCAGCGTGAACAGCACCACGTCGAGCCCGAGGCCGTAGAGCCAGCGCACCGGAAACGCGCGCTCCTCGACAAAGAACGAGCCCGACCGATAGCCGTGGATGAGCACGATCGTCGGCCGCGGCCCGTCGCCGTGACGAAACAGCCGCGCGCACGCCCGCCGGTTCTTCTCGTACGCCAGATAGGGCGCGCGCATCTCCGGCAGCGCCGGCTCGTATGTCGACGGCCACGCCAGATCGACGATCGCGCCGCCGCCCGGCAGCTTGCCGCGCCGCTCTTCGCTCGGCTCGGCCTTCGGCGGCGCGGCGAACAACGCCTCGCCGTGCCGTCGATAGAACGCGATGACTTCGTGGAGCGCCGCGCGCCGATCCTCGATCGGCCGCGGCACCTTGCGATCGAACCCGAGCCGCATGGCGCCGAGGATGGCGGCGTCGACCCACCCGCCAATCCCCGTCGCCAAGCTGCGGCGTCGAGCGCTCATCGACTACTTGATGCCCTTGCGGGCCTCCATCGGGACGTACTTGCGCTCGCCGGCGCCGGTGTAGATCTGCCGCGGCCGCGCGATCTTCTGCTCCGGGTCACGCAGCATCTCTTCCCACTGCGCCAGCCAGCCCGCCGTGCGCGGGATGGCGAACAGCACCGGGAACATGTCGAGCGGGAACCCGATCGCCTGATAGATGAGGCCCGAGTAGAAGTCGACGTTCGGGTAGAGCTTGCGCTTGACGAAGTAGTCGTCCTGCAGCGCGATGCGCTCGAGCTCGAGCGCGATGTCGAGCAGCGGCGAGCGCCCGGTGACCTCGAACACCTCGTCCGCCAGCTTCTTGATGACGCGCGCGCGCGGATCGTAGTTCTTGTAGACGCGGTGCCCGAAGCCCATGAGGCGGGCGCTGCCGTGGCCCTCCTTCACTTCCTTGATGAAGGCGGGCACGTTCTTGACGTCGCCGATGTGCTGCAGCATGCGCAGCACCGCCTCGTTGGCGCCGCCGTGCAGCGGGCCGTAGAGCGCCGCCGCCGCCGCCGCGACGGCCGAGTACGGATCGACCTGCGACGAGCCGACCGTGCGCACCGCCGAGGTCGAGCAGTTCTGCTCGTGGTCGGCGTGCAGGATGAAGAGCACGTCGAGCGCGCGCTCGATCGTCGGGTTCGGCTCGTAGCGAACCTCCGCCATGCGCTTCATCATCGACAACAGGTTCGCCGGATACGACAGCATGTTGTCGGGATAGACCAGCGGATAGCCGAGCGCGTGGCGATACGACCACGCCGCGATGGTCGGCATCTTGGCCATCATGCGCACGATCTGCTGGCGGCGCTGCTTCTCGTCGCGGATGTTCTTCGCTTCCGGATAGAACGTCGACAACCCCGCCACCGTCGCGATGAGTACGCCCATCGGATGCGCGTCGTAACGGAAGCCGTCGATGAAGCGGCGCGCATTCTCGTGCAGGAACGTGTGCGTCGTGATCTCGTTCGTGAACTCCTGCAGCTGCGCCTTGTTCGGCAGCTCGCCGTAGAGCACCAGGAACGCGACTTCGAGGTAGGTCGACTTCTCGGCCAGCTCGGCGACGTCGTAGCCGCGGTAGCGCAAGATGCCCTTGTCACCGTCGATGAACGTGATCGCCGAGCGGCACGACGCGGTGTTCAGGTAGGCCGGGTCGTACGAGAGGAGCCCGAAGTCGTCGGCGCCTGTCTTGATCTCGCGCAGATCGAGGGCGCGGATGGTGCCATCGGTGATGGCCAGCTCGTAGGATTTGCCGGTGCGGTTGTCGGTAACGGTCAGACTGTCCTTCGCCATAACAGAGGCTCCTATCACATCGCTCGCAAGACGGGACATCTTAAATGCTAACGTAGCTTGGATGCCAGAGGGCAGATTGACGGAGCTTCTGATCGACGATGCCACCTGGTCGGCCGGATCCACGGCGCGCCGTCACGAGTGGCGCCTGGCGATCAACGAGATCCTGACCGAGGGCCGCTTCCAGCTCCCCGACGGCCTGCCGAGCGGCCGGGCCATCGTCACCGTGGCCCCGACGCGGGTCGTCTTCGAGGTCCGCGCCGACGACGGGCGGCTCATCTCGCAGCACGAGCTGCCGCTCGAGGCGCTGCGGCCGCTCATGAACGAGTACATGGAGACGATCGTCGAGATGTCGAAGCTGGTCGCGTCGTCGAACTCGCCGCGGCTCGAGGCGCTCGACATCGCCAAGCGCATCACCCACGACGAGGCGGGGGAAACGGTCGTCACGCTGCTCGGCGCGCTCGAGCCCGATCACGCCACCGCGCGCCGCTTCTTCACGCTCCTCGTGACGCTGCTCCACGACACCACGCGCCTCGGCGCCGCGCACCCGCTGCCGCGCTGAAATTCCGGAATTCCGGATTCGCCTTGCCAGCGACGGCGCGGCTGCTAGCCTTTCGGCCATGCTCAAATCCGCCGCCCTGTTGGTGATGCTCGTCGCGACCCCCGCCCTGGCGCAACAAGGCGCGACCGCCCGCACCGACTTCGCGACGCTGAAGAAGCTCTTCGTGCAGGCCGAAAGCGCGCTCACCACGCGCTCGCCGAACGACGTGGCGCTCGGCCTCGCGCAGGTCAACCTGTCCGACGAAATCGCCCAAGCCCTTAGCGCGCCTCGGGAAAATCGACTGAAGGTTTCGCCTCGCTGACGACATGCACTGGTTGCGCGGCTGACGCTTGAATCGCGGGCGCTGCCTCGCGTAGCGTGCCGTCGATGATTCGCCGTTTTGCGCCGTGCCTCGTGCTCGTCGCCGTCGCAGCCACCGGCTGCGCGCGCGTCACCTCGTCGCTCGACGACAACCTCGGCGGCAACGGCGCCACGCACGATCTGGCGGCCGCTTCCGGAATTCCGGATGTTGGCGGCCCCTCCGACCCGGACGATCTGGCGACCGCCGCCGTGCACGACCTGGCAACGCCCGCCTCCCCGTCGGACATGGCCCTGCCGCGCGACCTGGCGACGCCGCCCGACCTGGCGACGCCGCCCGACCTGGCCATGCCGTCCAATTGCCACGTCGTGATCAACGAGGTGCAGACCGGCACCAGCGCCAGCGGCACCGAAGAGTTCGCCGAGATCTACAACCCGTGCGCGAGCGACATCAGCGTCGCCGGCTGGAAGCTCGGCTACCGCGCCGCCACCAACACCGACGCCGTCGGCGTCAGCGACGACTCCACGCTCTACACCTTCGCCGGCAGCCTCACCGCCGGCAGCTACTTCGTCCTCGGCGGCGCCAACTTCAAGGGCACCAAGAACGGCTCGCTCGCCACCGGCCTCGCCGCCTCGGGCTCGATCGCGCTGCGCGGCGCGGCCGGCGCCGTCGTCGACTCGGTCGCGTGGGGCACGATCACCGCCGGCAACGCCTTCGTCGAAGGCGCCGCCGCGCCCACGCCGCCGACCCTCGCCTCGCCCGGCGGATCGATCGAGCGCATGCCCAACGGCACCGATACCGACCACAACAACAGCGATTTTTCGACCACGAGCACGGCCACACCCGGCGCCGCAAACCACTGAATCTTCGACGGGATGACGCGACGCGACGGCTTGTGAACGCCGGGGCCGTGTGATACCACCAACCGTGATGATGCCGAGCGCGCGCATTGCTCCGGGCGTCGTCGCCCGCAACATCGGCGGCGAGACCGTGCTCGTGCCCACGCGCGCCAACGTCGCGCAGTTCGACCGCATCTTCCTGCTCTCGCGCGTCGGCGCCTTTTTGTGGCCGCTCCTCGACGGCAGCCGCGATCGCGACGAGCTCTGCCGCCTGGTGCGCGAGCGCTTCGCCGTGCCCTCCGACGCCGACGTGGCCAAGGACGTCGACGAGTTCCTCGCCGGCCTGACGTCGCGCGGGCTCCTTCAGCCATGAGCACCGAGCTCAGCATCGCCCTGCCACGCGCGCACGGCCCGCGCTCGCAGGATCTGCACCGTCGCTCGCAAACCGACCGTTTCCCCATCTCGGGCGGCGTCGAGCTCACCCACCGCTGCAACCTCGCCTGCATCCACTGCTACGTGAACCTGCCCGCCGCCGACCACGCGGCGATGGCGCGCGAGCTCACGACCGAGGAGTGGAAGCGCGTGATGGACCAGTGCGCCGAGGGCGGCGTCCTGTGGCTCACCCTCACCGGCGGCGAGCCGCTCCTGCGCCCCGACTTCTGCGAGATCTACGAGCACGCCCACGACCGCGGCCTCGTGCTCTCGGTCTACACCAACGCCACCATGATCACCGAGCGCCACATCGAGCTGTGGACGCAGCGTCCGCCGCGCGCGCTCGAAATCACGCAGTATGGCTGGACGCGTGAGACCTACGATCGCGTGACCGACGCCGGCGCGCACTTCGATCGCTTCCAGCGCGGCTTGCAACGCGTGCGCGACGCCGGCGTCGCCGTGACGCTCAAGGCGATCGCGATGAAGGCCAGCGTGCACGAGCTCGTCCCCATCATGGACTTCGCCAAGCGCGAGGGGCTCGGCTTCCGCTACGACGCCATCCTCACCCCGCGCATCGACGGCGGACGCGGCCCGCTCGCGCAGCGCCTCTCGCCCGCCGAAATCGCCGAGGTCGAGGGCCTCAACAGCGAGCGCAGCAACTCGTTCGCCGAGTATTGTCAGAGCAACACCGGCGAACGGCCCTTCGACGATCGCAAGTACCAGTGCGGCGCCGGGCTCAACGGCTTCCTCATCGATCCCTACGGCAAGATGCACGTCTGCGAGCTGTCGCGCCGCCCCGGCTGGGACGTCCTCGGCGACGGGCTCGTCGAGGGCTTCCGCACCGCCTTCACCGCGATCCGCGCGGAGAAGCGCGAGGATCTGACCGGCTGCGGCTCGTGCCCGACGAGCACGGTCTGCTCGAGCTGCACCGGCATGGCCGAGCTCGAGGCGCGCTCGGCCGACCAGGGCGATCCCTACTTCTGCCAGGTCACCGACGCGCGCGGGGCGCGCTTCGTCGGCGAGTCGCGCCCGGTACCGAACGGCCTCTACAAGATTAGACTCCGAGGTGCAGATGGATAACGTCCGGAACGAGACCCAGCGCGAGGCCTACGAAGCGCCGACGATCGAAGACATGCCGCTCCGTCCCGAGGAGCAGCTGCTCGCCGGCTGCAAGCAGGCCAACTTCCAGCCGTCGCCGACGTCGGGACAAGCGTTTTGCTTCGTTTGCTTCAGCGTGCAGGCGTCCTGATCCACGTCATCGGCGGCGTCGGCATCCGCGTCGACGGCGACTTCCCGCCGGCCGACGTCGCTCGCTCGGACGAGCCCGCCGAGGTCATCCTCGCCCTCACCGCCACGCGCTCCGACGGCCCCTTCGCCGGCCCGGGCGCGCGCACGCTCGAGCAGGACAGCTGGTGCTCGTTCCTCGACGACGACGTCGTGAGCCTCTGCTCCAAAGAGCCGCGCCCCACGCCGCACGAAGCGATGCGCGTCGAGCTCTCGCGCGACCGGCTCGAGGGGCGCTATTTCTTCGGCCCCGACGCGTGGCCCTATCCGTTCCGCTATCCGATGGATCAGCTGCTCATGGTGCACACGCTCGGCCTCGCCGGCGGCGCGCTCATGCACGCGGCGTCGATCGTCGGCCGCGACGGCGCGCTGCTCGTCGCCGGCCACTCGGGCGCCGGCAAGACGACCCTGTCGCGCGCCGCCGCCGCCGAGGGCGCGCACATCCTAAGCGACGAGCGCACCGTGGTGCGTCCGTCGCCGCGCGGCTGGCTCGTCGGCGGCACGCCGTGGCCGGGCGAAGGCGGCTTCGCCGAGAACCGCTCGGTGCCACTCGGCGGGATCATCCTGCTCGAGCAGGCCGATCGCGACGAGTTCGTCCCGCTGACGCCGGCGCGCGCGCTGGCGATGCTCTATCGCTGCCACTTTCCGCCGCTGTGGGATCCGCGCGCCTGCGAGCGCACGCTCGGCAACCTCGAAGCGCTCGTGCGCACGCTGCCCGCGGTCCTCTATCGCAACAAGAAGGGTCGCGACGCGGCGCTGCGCCTGCTCGAGCGCGTCGGCGGCGTCGCATGACCTTGCGCGCGCAGCTCGCCGTCGAGATGCTGCGCGAAGGGCGCGCCGTCGATCTGCCCGCGACCGGCTCGAGCATGCGCCCGCTGATTCCGCCGGGCGGGCTCGTCCGCGTGACGCCGGCGACGGCCGCGTCGGTGCGCCCGGGCGACGTCGTGCTCGTCGACACCGGCGGCCGCCTCGTCTGCCACCGGCTCGTCTACACCGACGGCGACCGCGTCGTCACCCGCGGCGACGACGTCCACGACTACGACCCGCCGCTCCCCGCCGCCGCCGTCATCGGCCGCGTCGACATCCCGCCGTCGCCGCACGCCCTCTACTGCGCCCTCCGCGCGCTACTGCGCTAATACGCTGGGCGCTGCCTGACAGATTCACAGGGAGATCAAAGAGCTCAGGGAGCACGAGAACAACAATCGGATCCGACGGACCGAGTGTGAGTTCTCGGTCTCCCTGAGCTCTCTGATCTCCCTGTGAAGCTCTTATCGGGCGCGCCCCAAGGCTACCCGCGTGACCCGTCAGCCGACGGTGCCGTCGGCGCTCGAGAGCTTCAGGCCCTCGATGCTGAGCGTGGCCTTGCCGGTGGCGATGCTCTCTTTGGCCGCTTCGTACTTGTCGAGCTCGACCGACAGCAGCGACACGCCCGCCAGCTCGATGTGCATCAGCTCCGTGCTCTGATCGCTCGCGAGGTAGGTGAGCACGCCGGTCGTGTAGCCGTCCTTGCGGTTGCCCTGCGCCACCGTCTCGTCCCACCACTTGAGCCAGTCTTCGACCTTGTGCTCGGGGAACGTCACCACGATCGACGGCAGGTCGAGCCGCCCCACTTCCTTGCGCGCGTAGCCCTCGTTGCCGACGGGGTTGTCGATGACGTTCTGCTTCACCGTGAACGCCTCGACCTTGACGTTCCGCATCGTGTCCGAGTTCTTGAAGCGGTCGAGCGAGAAGCGGAAGTTCGACGAGATCCACATCTTCTGCTTCTGGATCTGATTCTGCGCCTGCGAGCTGGAGAACTTGTGGCCGTCGCCCTTTTTGTACTCGATGCGCTCGGGCGTAATTTTGATCGACAGCGTCGCCGTGTTCTTCGACGACGCGTCGAGCGCCGGGAATCCGATCTCCGAGATCAGCGCGCCGTAGAAGGTGCGGCGCGAGCGCTCGCAGAAGTTGAAGTCGTAGCCGACGAGCGCGCCGTTGCGCCGCTGCGGCTTGCGCTCGAGGCTCGACGAGACCCACTTCCAGAACGAGGGCGACATCGCGGCGCCGACGGTGACGGTGATGTCGTCGTACTTGGCGCGCCCCGAGTATTTCGAGACGTAGTTGTCGGCGCCCTGCATGTAGACGACCGGATCGGACTTGAACTGCCCGCCGTCGATCGAGTTGACGAAGCCGACCGCGTTGCGGTCGTCGAGCTCGAAGGCGAACTTGCCGCCGGTGTACGCTCTGTTCGACTGTTCAGGCATCCGCTCACACCCCTCGAGCCGGCGATTTTAGCACTCGATCATCTCTGTTATCGGCGAGCCGCGGAGAAAGTTGCGCGCGACGCTCGCGACAGATCGCATGTCCTCGTCAGGACTCGGGTTTCCACCCGAGGATGCGAGAATTGCGTTTGCCGTTCGGGCCAGCCACTATTGAGCCTACGATGAAGCGCACCCTCGCCTGCCTGCTCGCGATTCCGGTCCTCCTTCCCGCGCTGGCGTTCGGCAAGGGCGGGCGCTCGCGGCCGATCGCGACCTACACGCGCGGCGGCATGCCCAACATCCAGGCGCAGGCGGCGGTGGCGATCGATCTGTCCACCGGCGAAGAGCTGTACACGAAGAATCCGGACGCGGTGCGGCCGATCGCGTCGATCTCGAAGATGATGGCGATGCTCGTGGTGCTGGATCCGACGCGCCACCTCGATCTCGACGCGGCGACGCAGATGATCGACTCCGATCGGCAGATCGCGATGGGCGGCGCGCGCTCGCGGCTGCCCATCGGCATGTCGTTCACCAATCGCGATCTGTTGCACGCGGCGCTCATGGCCTCGGACAACCGCGCGGTGCCGGCGCTCGGTCGCGCCGTCGGGCTCAATCCGCACCAGCTCGTCGAGGCGATGAACGCCAAGGCCAAGGACCTCGGCATGAAGTCGACGAAGTTCGAGGATCCCGTCGGGCTCAACGCCAACAACACGTCGACGCCGCGCGATCTGGTGCACATGCTGAAGGCGGCGATTAAGCAGCCGCTAATCGCCGAGATCACGCAGAAGGCGAAGTACGTCGCGCATCCCGTCGGTCATCCCGGCTGGACCATCGAGTACAACAACACCGACCTCATCGCGCGCTCGGGCAAGTTCAGCGTGCTCACCGGCAAGACCGGCTACACCGATCTCGCGCTCTACTGTCTCGCCATCGCCGTGCGCATGGAGGCGGGCGCGTCGCACGACGTCGGCATGGTGTTCCTCGGCGCCGTCGGCAAGATGACCCGCTTCGCCGATTTCCATCGCACCGCGCAGTGGCTGCAAGAGCGCAAGTGGAAGTCGACCGCCGCCGCCGACGCCAACTCGCCGATGTAGCCGTGCCGTCGCGGCACGCCTTTTGTAGTACGCTCGAGGCCATGCGCATCAGCTGGCTTTCGACCGCGCTCGTGGCCGTGCTCGCCGTCGCCGGCTGCGGCAGCGACGACGCACAACATGGGGGCGGCGGCCCGGACATGGCCGTGCCCGACATGACCGTCCTCGACATGACGACGCCGACGATGTGCAGCCCGACCGATCCGATGAACGACGGCACGCCCTGCTCCGCCGGCTGCCCGAACGGCACCATCGGCGTGAACCTCGGCGGCACGTGCAGCTGCTTCACCAAGTGCACGGTCAACAGCGAGTGCTCGTGCAACCGCCTGTGCGATCCCATCACGCTCGACGACGCCGGCGCCGGCGCCGCCTGCCTGCCGGGCAACGATCCGGGCACGCGCTGCTCGCGCGACACGACGACGGGCGCGCCGTTCGGCAACGTGTTCTGCGGCCAGCTCACCGTGTGCGTGAACGCCGATCCGCCGCCGAATCCGATGTTCCGCTACTGCAGCTACAAGTGCCAGACGCAGAGCGACTGCCCGGCGCAGACGACCTGCCAGGAGTTCCGCGACAGCTCGGGTAATCCGATCGGCAACGTGTGCGCGTACAACTCGGGCGCCAACGGCAACAAGGATCTCGGCGAGGCGTGCACCAACGCGGACACCTGCAAGGGCGGCCAGCTGTGCGACGGCGTCTGCCGCGTGCAGTGCGACGGGCCGGGCGCGACCTGCGCCACGGGCAGCTGCACGCGCGTCGACGATACGGCGAGCGGCAAGGTCATCGGCTACGTCTGCAAGTAGTGGCGTTCACCGTCGCAGTCCCCCGAGGGTTCAAGCTCGATCGCGTGGCGCGCAGCCACGGTTGGTACGATCTGCCGCCGTTCGCCTGGGACGGGACGACGCTGCGCGCGGTGGCGCGTGCCGGCGGGCGCGTGCACGATCTCGCCATCGTCGAGCGTGACGGCGCGCTCGCCGTGACGTCGTCGGCGACGCGCGCCGCCGACGAGAAAGCGCTGGCGGCGACGGTGGCGTCGATGCTGCGGCTCGACATCGATCTGACCGCGCTCTACGCGCTCACCGACGGTGATGCGCGGCTCGCCTACGCGCGCGGGCACGGCGTCGGGCGCTTGTTGCGCGCGCCGACGGCGTACGAAGACGTCATCAAGATGCTGCTCACGACCAACTGCACGTGGACGCTGACGCGCATCATGGTCGGACGGCTCATCGACGCGCTCGGCGAGCCGTCACCGTCGGGCGCGCGCGCATTCCCCACGCCCGAGGCGATGGCGAAGAAGACGGAGAAGTTCTATCGCGACGTGGTGCGCGCCGGCTATCGCGCGCCGCACCTCATGAACATCGCGCGCGCGGTCGCCAAGAAGAAGCTCGATCCCGAGGCGTGGCGCACGCCGTCGGTCCCAGGGGACGACGAGAAGCTGCGGAAGGAGCTGCTAGAGCTGCCCGGGATCGGTCCCTACGCCGCCGACAACCTCCTGCGCCTGCTTGGCCACTACGGCTACCTCGGGCTCGACTCGTGGTGCCGCGGCAAGCTCAAGCGCATCTATCCGCGCATCCGCGACGTCGACGGCTTCGCGCGGCGGCGCTACCAGCCGTTCGGCGCCTTCGCCGGCCTGGCGATGTGGCTCGACCTCACGCGCGACTGGCACGAAGGCGAAACCAAGGACTTCGGCTGACCCGCCCGCGCCCTACCGGGTGAGAACCTGACTTCCACCGGCGCGGAGCAAGAATGCTCTACCCACCGAAAAGCGGAGACTCGACCCCCGCCCCGCTATGGGCAGCTGTCCTCAGCCGCACGCTGAAGCCGAGCAAGTTCGCCGCACGCCCGCGCTGGTATTTGCCGCGCCGCGCGATGCGCCGCTCGATCTCGCCGAACAGCCGCGCGTCGATGGTGGTGCGCGCCACGGCGACCAGATCGCGCACGTCGACCCAGTCGAGCGCGGCGTCTGCTTCGCGGTCCTGGACGTTGGAGACGTAGCGCGAGAGCAGCGTCTCGACGCCGAGCACATTGCCGTGGAGCGCGCGCCCAGCGTCGAGGAGCGCGCACAGCGGCGTCACCGCGACGCCGATGGCGGCGAGCTCGTCATGCGTGAAGACGTTGCCCGCGACCAGCCGGCGCGCCGCCGACGCGAGCCGCGGCGTGCCCAGCACCCAGCACAACGCGAGCGCGTGCTTGCGCGTGTTGCGCGGATTGGCGTCGGTCATGGTGCGCACCACGGCCGTCTCGAAGCGCTCCTGCTCCTCCGGCTCCCACATGCAAAGCCACAGATCCAGCGAGGCTCCGAGCTGTCGTAGATCCAACACGCCCGGACTAAGAGCACGCGACGTGCCATCGCCGCAATGCGTCTTTTGTGACGCGGACTACTACTGTTGCGTCAGTTCGCGCTCGGCGCTGAGCCAATCCTCGACGTCATGGCCATGCTGGTAGCCACGCGCGGTGAACAGCTCGTACGCGCGCATCGCGATCTGGTCGTGGAGCGACATCGTCGCGTCGAGCAACACCGTATCGTTCTTGCGCGCGCGCGAAACTTTCGGCGCGGTGGTCTTGGTCGACTTCACGATCGTGCTCTTCGTCTTGGTCGCCATCGTCTCTCCCTCTCGTCCCCTGCGAGCCTTCCCCTGCGACGAAACGTTTATGGACGCGCGAGCACGAGCGCGCAAGTTTTGGCGGATCGGCGCGCGACAATCAGGCGATGCCGACGGCGAGCCACGCGTGCGCCGATTTCACGTCGTGCGCCTCGACGTCGTCGAAGCCGGCCAGCGTCAGCTCCTCGACGAGCGCATCGCGATCGCGGCCGGCGACGATCGCGGGACGGCCCGGCTTGAGCACGCGGCGCAGCTCGGCGACGACGCCATCGCGCGCGCCCTCGACGCTCGCGAGGTAGACGGCGTCGAACGTGCGCTCGACGAACGGCAGCGCCGTCGGATCGGCGACGCGCGCCTCGACGTTCTTCAGCTTGGCGACGGCGACGCGCGCGCGCAGCGCCTTGACGATCGCGTCGGAAGCGTCGACGGCGGTGACGTGCGCGACCTTCGTGGCGACGAGCAGCGTGAGCGCGCCGAGGCCGGCCTCGACGTCGAGCACGCGCGCCTCCGCATCGGGCGCGGCGAGCGACAGCGCCGCGCGCGCGACGGCATCGAGCGCGCGCTTAGAGCCTGCGGTCAAGATCCCGGACCGAGCCACGCGACGCGAGGAGGCTCGGCTGCGAGGAGCGAGGAGCGCGCATGGGATCTCGACCGCTGGCTCACCATCAGCGCTGCTCGAGGTAGGCGCGCGCCACGACGGCGAGGACCTTGAGCGCCACCTCGCGCCGGCCGCCGGCGAGCGTGGGATCCTTGCCGTCGAGGTTGCCTTCGAGGTACCCGGCGAGCTCGGGCTCCTCGCTGGCGAGCCCCTCGGCCGTGGCGCCGCTCTTGGCCGCGCCGTCGAGATCGTCGAAGCGCACCGCGCGCAGCCGGCGGCCGAGCGCCATCTCGACGGCGCGCGCCACCACCGCCGCGTGCAGGAGCGTGAGCACCACGCCCTCGAGGCCGAGCTCGTTGGAGTGCGCCGAGACGTAGTGCCCGACGGTGGGCTGGATCTGCATGAACGCGCCGACGAGCGACGCGACGTGCTGCGGGTCTTCGGCGCCGGCCGAGACCTCTTTGACGACGAGGGCGACGTGCTGCTCGGAGACGATCACGAAGCAATCATTAAGGCGAAGGCGCGTTCTTGGCAATCCGGTCGAGGACGGCCGCCAGCTCGGGGTCGGACGGCGGCACGCGCGCGGGCAGCATGAGCTGCGGCCGGTTGTCGTCGCCGACGAAGAAGGGGTCGTAGACGAAGTCCTTGTCGTCTTCGCGAACCCAGTAGTCGGGCACGCGCCAGATGCGCTCGCCGGCGTGCTCGAGCTTTTGCGGGACGTGGTCGACGATGGTGGTGGCCAGCGGCGTGCGCGCGGTCTCGACGGCGGCCCAGCCGAAGCCGCCGAGGAAGACGAGCGCGACGGCGACGAGCACGACGCGCGCGGGCAGCGAGCGACCGATGAGGCCGCCGGGCGCGACCACCAGCGCCATGGCGCCGCCGCCGAGCATGCCGCCGATGTGCGCGCCGTTGTCGACCATCGGCAGCTGGAAGCCGATGAAGATCTGGATGGCGCCGAGCAGCACGAGGTTCCACAGGAGCGCGCGCCGCCACGACTCGGGCCAGGCGCCGCGGCGCAGGATGAGCACGACGATGAGCGCGCCGAGGATGCCCATGATCGCGCCCGAGGCGCCGACGGAGAGCCCGGGCTGGCGCGTGTTGAGCGTCGAGGCCAGGCCGCCGGCGAGGCCCGCGGCGACGTAGGTGACGAAGTAGCGCAGCTCGCCGAAGACCTCCTCGCAGAAGCGGCCGAGCATGTAGAGCGCGTACATGTTGAACGCGAGGTGCAAAAAGCCGCCGTGGAGGAACATGGCGCTCACCAGGCGCCACTCTTCGCCGGCCTGCACGGCGGGACGAAACAGCGCGCCCCAGCGGATGAGCGTGGCCGTCGAAGGATCGGCGAGCAGGTGGCCGTGCATCATCAGCGCCGCGACGGCGACGTTGGCGGCGACGAGCGCGATCGTGACGCGCGACTTGCCGCGCGGGCGCACCAGCGGACGGGCCGAATCGGCCGCGCGCGTCACCACGCCGTCGAGCGAGCGCGCGACCTCCGGCGGCACGACGACGTTGGCGTGATCGCGCGCGACGTCGTGCAAGAACTGGCGGGCGCGCTCGGACAAGAGGAAGCGCGCGTCGGAGGCGAGCAGGCGATCGACGTCGGGCTGGCGCCCGGCGAAGGCGAGCAGCGTCAGCCGCGCCTGCGTGAGCAGGCCGAGCGCCGACGGATCGCGGCCGGCGCCGCCCTTCTCGACGATCTCGAGGACCGCGTGCGCCTCGGCCAGCTCGCCGAGCTCGGCGTGCGCGCGCACGAGGTAGACGCCGAGGACCGGATGCTCCGCCGGCCACGAGGGGCCGAGCTTGTGCGCCGCTTCGATGCACTCGCGATAGCGGCCGGCCATGAAGAGCACGGTGGCGCGCTCGAGCACCAGCGTCGTCAGCTCGTCCTTGGCGCGCGACTGCGCCAGCTCGGCGTCGAGGCGGCGCAGCACCTGCGCGGCGCCGCCGGCGCGCGCCTCCATGAGGTTGGCGATCTGCCGCCGCCGGCGCGTCGAGCCGAGACCGGGCACGACCAGCTCGCGCAGCTTGGCCGCGCGCAGGGCCGCCGTCAGATCGTCGCGCGCGAACGCGTTGCGCTCGAGGCGCTCGAGGAAGCGCGGCGCCAGCACCATCACCGCCGCCAGCGACGCCGCCACCTTGCCGGCGAGCGACGACTGCTGGCCGGTGACCCACACGAGCACGAGCACGCCGAGATCGGCGACCATGAGGCCGAGATAGGGCAGCTCGGCCTTGTGCTCGCGCCGCATCACGACGGTGACGATTTGCAGCACCAGCGCCGAGGCAGCGAGCAGGATCCAGACTTCGGCGCCCACGATTTACGCTCCCGGGCCGCTCTCCAGGAACGAGCCCATGCGACGGAACTTCTGATAGCGCGCTTCGAGCCGCTTGGCCGGCGAAAGCGCGGCCACCGCGGCGAGCTCGCGCGCGATCGTCTCGCCCACCGCGTCGGCGGCGGCGTCGGCGTCGCGGTGCGCGCCGCCCGCCGGCTCCTGCACGATGCCGTCGGCGATGCCGAGCTCGACGAGGTCCGACGCGGTCATCTTCATCTCGCGCGCGGCGATCTCGACCTTCTTTTGATCCTTCCACAGGATCGACGCGCAGCCCTCCGGCGAGATGACGCTGTACACGGAGTACTCGAGCATGAAGATGCGATCGGCGACGCCGAGCGCGAGCGCGCCGCCCGAGCCACCTTCGCCGATGACGGTGGCGATGATCGGCACCGGCAAGCGCGCCATGACCTCGAGGTTCTTGGCGATGGCTTCGGCCTGGCCGCGCTCCTCGGCGTCGATGCCGGGATAGGCGCCGGGCGTGTCGATGAAGGTGAGGATCGGCAGGCCGAGCCGCGCCGCCGTCTCCATGAGGCGCAGCGCCTTGCGGTAGCCCTCGGGGCGGGTCATGCCGAAGTTGCGCTTCATGTTCTCTTTGGTGCCGCGCCCCTTCTGATGGCCGAGGATCAAGACCGGGCGGCCGCGAAAACGGCCGACGCCGCCGACGATCGACTCGTCGTCGCGGAAGGCGCGATCGCCGTGGAGCTCGACGAAGTCTTCGACGAGGCGGCCGACGTAGTCGAGCGTGAACGGGCGCAACGGATGGCGCGAGAGCAGCACCTTCTGCCACGCCGACAGCTCGGAGAAGACCTCGCGCTGCAGCTGGCGCGCCTTGCGCTCGAGACGGCGGATCTCGAGCTCGAGCTGCGGGCCGCCCAGGGACTTGAGCTCGGCGATCTTGTTCTCGAGCTCGACGATCGGCCGCTCGAAGTCGAGGGCCTGGCGCGTGTCGATCACTGGCGGCATGTTCCCGAGCTCACGGGCGGCATAGGGCGTCTATAGCACGGCCGAGCTCGTCGGGACCGCCGAAGCGATGCACCCCGGGCTCCTTGGCGAACCACGTCCGCTGGCGGCGCGAATAGCGGCGCGTGGCGCGAAAGATCGCGTCGGGCAACGCGTTGGCGGCGAGCGTGCCGTCGAGGAGCTGGCAGACCTCGGCGTAGCCGACGGCGCCGAGGCTGGCGACAGCGGCGCCCCACTTCTGACGCACGCGGCGCGTCTCCTCGACCAGGCCGCCGGCGAGCATGACGTCGACGCGCGCGGCGATGCGCGTCTCGAGACGCTCGCGTGGCGGATCGAGCAGCATCACCTGGATCGGATGGCGCGGCTCGGCGGCGTGGCGCGCGTGATGCTCCGAGATGGGCACACCGGTGAGCGTATGCACCTCGAGCGCGCGTACCAGCCGTACCAGATCGGCGGGGGCGATGCGCTCGGCGGCGCGCGGATCGACGGCGCGCAGCTTGAGGTGCAGGATGCCGCTCGTGCGCGCCTCTTCGTCGAGGAGCTGGCGGCGCAGGCCGTCGTCGCGCGGCGGCGCGGCGAAGAGCCCGAAGCGCAGCGCGCGCAGGTAGAGCCCGGTGCCCCCGACGACGAGCACGCGCCGCCCGCGGGCCACGATGTCGGCGACGGCGCGATCCGCGTCCTCGGCGTAGCGCGCGGCCGAGTAGGTCTCGTTCGGCGCGAGCAGATCGACCATGTGGTGCGGCACGCGCGCGCGCTCGGCGGCGGTCGGCTTGGCGGTGCCGACGTCGAGCTCGCGATAGAGCTGCATCGAGTCGCAGGAGACGATCTCGGCGCCGATGCGCTCGGCGACGCGCAGGGACAGATCGGTCTTGCCCGAGGCGGTCGGACCGACGATCGCGAACATGGCGGCGGACATCGTTTGCGGCACCGGCGACGTTGTATCATGCAGGCCGTGGAGGCCAATCGTCTGCCGTTGCCGCGGCCGTACGAAACGCCCGCCGCGGCGGTGGCCGCGGAGGTGGCGCGGTTGGCGCTGCTGGTGCGGCGCGCGCTCCGGCGCCTCAAGCCCGACGAGCGCCCAGGCGGCAAGCTCGACGCCGCGCAGGCCGATCGCGAGCTGGCGCGGCTCGAGCACCCGGCCGATCGCGCGCCCCAGACGGTCGACGCCGAGGCCGATCGGTTGCTGGCGCGGCACGCCGAGCGCGTGCAGCAGATTGCGCGCGATCGGGCGGCCACCACCATCGCGCTGCCGTTGTACGCGCTCGCCGAGCGGGCGCGGCTCGAGCCGTTGGCGCTCGATCTGTTCCTGCTGGCGCTGGCGCCCGAGGTCGACGAAGGGTTCGCGCGCGTCTACCAGATCCTGCGCGGCGCCAACCGGCGCGGGCTCGACGTGGCGACGGCGGCGCGGATCCTGGTGCCCGCGGAGCCGGCGGCGGCGTCGCTCCGGCGCGCGCTGGCGCCGGGAGCCGCGCTGCACGATCTCGGGCTCGTCGAGCTCGGCGACGACGCGGGCGGCGGCGGCGGCGCGGGCGGCACGACGATGGCCACGACGCTGACGGTGCCGCCGTCGGTGGTGGCGCACGTGCTCGGCCACGAGGTGCACGAGCCGAAGCTGCGCGGGCTCAGCGTCGAGGGCGGAGAGGCGCTCGCCCCCGAGCGCACGTTCGTTCCGCCGGAGGTGTTCGCGCACGTGACCGCGCTGCTCAAGGACGCGGACGCGCCGCCGCTCCTCGAAGGGCCGGCCGGCGCGGGCAAGCGCGAGGTGGTGCGCGCGCTCGCCGCCGCCGAGAAGCGCGCGCTCGTCGAGCTCGACCTGTCGGCGGCGCCGCCGTTCGGCGCCAAGGAGGCGACCGCCGCCGCGCGCCTGGCCTGGCTCGCCGACGCCTGGATCCTGGCCCAGCTGCCGCCGCCGGCGGCGAGCGCCGACGAGACGCCGCATCTGTTGCGCACGTGGCAGGCGGGCCTGTCGGATCTGCTCGCGCGCTTTCCCGGCCGCGTGCTCCTCGGGCGCGACACGACCGAGCCGGCGCACCTCGATCTCGGCATCGCCACCACGCGCCGCCTCTCGCCGGTGCAGGTGCCGGCCCCCGATCGCGACGCGCGCGAGCAGCTCTGGCGCGATCGCCTCGGCGCCGGTGTGGCCGACGTCGACTTCGCGCTGTTGGCGCGCACCTATCCGATCACCGGCGGCGTCCTTGGGCGCATCGCCGGCGAGGCGCGCACGCTCGCCCGCGCGCAGGGCCGCGCCGACGCCGTCACCCACGCCGACGTCATGGCCGCCATCGACGCCGCCTTCCGCCCCATCCTCTCGACGGTGGGCCGGCGCCTGACCACGCGCGCCACCCACGCCGATCTCATCATCAGCGACGAGACGCGCGAGACGCTCGAGGAGCTCGAGTCGACCATCCGCCTGCGCGATCGCGTGCTCGACGAGTGGGACTTCAAGAAGCTGGTGCGCGGCCGCGGCGTCTCGGCGCTGTTCTACGGCGATCCCGGCACCGGCAAGACCATGGCCGCCGGCGTGATCGCGCAGGCGAGCGGGTTGCCGCTCTACATCATCGACACCGCGTCGCTGGTGTCGAAGTGGGTGGGCGAGACCGAGAAGAACCTCGGCGAGGTCTTCCGCGCCGCCGAGGCCGGTCACGCCATGCTGCTGTTCGACGAGGCGGACGCGATCTTCGGCAAGCGCACCGACGTGCAGAATTCGACCGATCGCTACGCGAACATGCAGACGAACTTCCTGCTCACGGCGATCGAGATGTTCAACGGCGTGTCGATCCTGACGACCAACCGCGAGTCGGTGATGGATCAGGCGTTCCAGCGGCGCCTGACCTTCCGCGTGCACTTTCCGATGCCGGAAGAGGAAGAGCGCGAGCGACTGTGGCGCAAGATGCTCGAGGGGCACGACACCGAGACCGACGCCATCGCCTTCGGCGAGCTGGCCAAGCGGCTACAGATGTCGGGCGGCTACATCCGCAACGCGGTGCTGCGCGCGGGCTACCTGGCGGCGGCGCAGGGCAAGCCGCTGACGACGGCTCTGCTCAAGCACGCGGCGGAGCTGGTCTTGCGCGACGCCGGAAAAGTAATCTGATCCCGAGCACCAGGACGGCGAGGATGAGCGCGGTGCTCCACAACACGGCGCCGCTCGCGGGCACGAGGCCGCAGCCACAGCCCTTGCCCGGTGACATGCCGCCGCCGGCGTCGACGTCGTCGACGGGCAGCATGTCGTCGCTGCCGCCGTCGCCCTCGACGCCCATGTCGCCGTCGACGGCCATGACGCCGGTGGCTTCGAAGAGGCCGGTGCCGGTGCCGGCGCCGATCGATCCGGCGTAGAGCACCTGCGCGGCGCCGTAGACGCCGACGCCGGGATCCCACGACGACGAGCCGTCGCCCGGATGCTTGACGTAGATGTTGACGTTGGCGCCGTTCGTCGAATACGCGAGCAGATCCTCGGCTGGCGAGTAGGTGAACGCGAGCACCGGGTTCGACGGCGTGATCGTGGTCCAGGTGGCGCCGCCGTCGAGGCTCTCGAAGAGGTCGCCGTCGCTGCCGGTGGTGCTGTTCGGGCGATCGGCGTGCACCCAGACGCGCATGCCGTCGGCGGGATCGACGACGATGGTGCGCGGCGCTTCGCCGTCGAGCGTGGCGTTTCCCGTCGAGATGCGCGAAAAGTG